>Ga0335072_10003325_pt1 | contig 24266 bp, 24 predicted proteins | sample Lox_Sample_21_FD_206725 | JGI IMG/M metagenome (GOLD analysis project Ga0335072, IMG submission 206725) | Soil microbial communities from Loxahatchee National Wildlife Refuge, Florida, United States - Lox_Sample_2.1 | ecosystem: Environmental > Terrestrial > Soil > Wetlands | place: USA... | reverse complement strand
GCCCGTTCCGCGCAGCCCGCGACAGCGGCGTCCGGCCGGCGTTGTCCTTCGAGTCCACGTCGACCTTGCCGGTGTCGAGCAGCAGCTTCACGACCGCCTCGTGCCCGTTCTGCACAGCCCGCCACAGCGGCGTCTGGCCGGCGTTGTCCTTCGAGTCCACGTCGACCTTGCCGGTGTCGAGCAGCAGCTTCACGACCGCCTCGTGCTCGTTCTCCGCAGCCCACAACAGCGGCGTCTGGCCATATTCGGTGTCCTTCGAGTCCACGTCGACCTTGCCGGTGTCGAGCAGCAGCTTTACGACCGCCTCGTGCCCGTTCTGCACAGCCCGCCACAGCGGCGTCTGGCCGACTTTGTCCTTCGAGTCCACGTCGACCTTGCCGGTGTCGAGCAGCAGCTTCACGACCGCCTCGTGCCCGTTCTCCGCAGCCCGCCACAGTGGCGTCTGGCCATATTTAGAGTCCTTCGAGTCCACGTCGACCTTGCCGGTGTCGAGCAGCAGCTTCACGACCGCCTCGTGCCCGTTCTTCGCAGCCTGCGACAGCGGCGTCTGGCCGGCGTTGTCCTTCGAATCGGCTCCGATGTTGCTATCTTCGTATTTGCATATCAAAAGCCTCTCTGTCAAGTAGAGTAGTCCAAACCTCGCCGTAAGGTGTAGCCCACTTGTTCGACTTGGGAAGTGCCGACTATAGCCCTGGTACCGATAGCTTGGCGTTATCGCACCTTGTGCAGTAGAGTCAACCAATACTTGATCGCCTAGGAAAGCTAGCGCTAACTGTAAAGTTTGTACGGGTCGTACATGCTCGCTCCAGTAGTGTGCCGAGTAGTCGAAGAACAGGTTCTCTGCCACCCTCTGTTCGAAAGCTTTATCGTCGGCACAGCTACCGCTCCGGAACGTGTCGAAGGACAAGTACGTTAGGCAGGCTACTGCTATCTCTTCTTGAGCTCCAGGATCCCATTTCAAGCGTATCTGCTCAAAGTACTCTTGCGTTGTGTAGTGCACCAAGCGGATGATACTGCTCTCCTCGTCCACTGTCAAAAGCCCAGCACACACCGAGATTATGTCTTCCACCTCATATATATTGTCCATGTTCAGAGCTTTGTCGCCAGGCTCGATAGCCAGCGCATGGCACAGCTCCTTCGTCGTAAGTAGCCTTTGTGCATAACTTATCCAGCAGAGGGAACGCCTGGCAAGCGAGCGGTCCTCAGGTAATTGTCCATCTATTCGCTCGAGAGCTTCGTCATAGGCATCACTGAGCGCTGCTGATCCTTTCGAGAGCCTGTCTAGTGTAGAAAGTACTTTCTGCCTATTTCTTTTATCGAGAAGGGAGTCGACGTGTAGACGCGCAAGGAGGAACCTAACCAGCGTATAAGTGAAATGCCCGTATGGGTAGAATGAATGACTTGCACTTACATGCCATCAGAAGCTTCAACAATCTTGTTTTGGACTGCGAATTTGAGTTTTTCGTCGCGTTGGATGCAACCCGGCAGACGTGGTATCTGCCCTGTCACAAAGTGTTTCACGTCCTCCTCGCTGGCGCGCACCTCTAGTGTGGACTTCGATTGGAACTTCCGTGTGATTTCCGGGATGAAGCGGGACGTGAATATAAGTCGCAAGTCTGCTCTGGCCTGTAGCTCGTGTAGTTTGTCGATGAGTTTTCCTCGAGCGTCTTTGTCTGCACACTCATCCAACGCATCCACTACAATGAAAATCGTTGCGTAAGCCGAAAGGACAGACTGCAAAGCCTGGAGTATGTCGCTGAAAGATGGCTTGCTTCCTCGCTTTGAATGCAATTCGTGAGCAATGTCGGGCCGGCTTTGCACCAGTTGCTTCAAGAGAGCGGCAAACAAACTTGTCGCGCTTTGATCGAGCTGCGACTTGTAGCTGCAGAACACGTAGGCCACTCCGATGTCATCACTCCGCGTCGTTCTACAGATGTGATCAATGGCAATCGCCGACATCATCGTCTTGCCAGCTCCAGGTATACCGGGACAGAACAGTGTCTTATCAGATCCTTCTAGCCACCTCTTAAACTCGGGAGTGTCCAGAAACCATTGTCCGGTGCCTTCTTGTCTTCGAGAGATGATATCGTGCTGTTGAGCCGGGAAGTCTATCGGTGACAGCCACTCCATAATGGCATGGTGTCGCTGCAGACTTTGAGCATCCCATTGCTTGCTCTGTACATCAAGGATCGTCTTGACGTTCGTCTGGAGGGAAGGTAGGGTGTCTCGCACGGATGAGGTGTCTTCTTTAATCGCTCTACACAACTTACTAGACGCGGTGAATACAAATCATTTCATGTGCGAACATTGAATCACTCACAAATGATCCATCTCGAGCGCGATGCTCACAAGGCTCTTCAGCCGCTCCATTCTTGCCAAAACTCCAGCGACCTCCTCTTTGATAAAGTTCCAGGTGAGTACATTTGCAAGCTTTTGTACCTTATTTTTGGGCTCGACCTTTGTGAGTAAGTGCTGAAGCGCCTGCTTGTACTGATCAAGAGGGCCATCCTTGATCGCAAGAGCATGAACCTCGACATACCAGGGATCTTCACTATTCGATTCGCTCAACCAGAGATCCAACTTGAGAAGAAGAGTATTCGAGTTGGAGATTTCCACCACGCACTTTCTGCATTCTTTTGGTGCGTTCTTGACATCGTTGAGGTATGTGATCACACTTCCTGCGATCTGCACAACAGCGATGATGCTGGCGGCACCACTGAGCCCGTCCATTTTGCAAAAGGACCAGATGCGCTTCACAATTAGAATACCGTGCCCGCGCGAGCGACGAGGTTTGAACTTTGCGTTGCCGCATCGTCACAGCTATTTTGGCAAGGCGGATAGAAGCCGTCGCCGCGACGCCATGCGGGCGCCCTACTTGCCGTTACGGTCAAAAGCACGTGTCAACACATCTAGCCAGAAACACTTTAAATAACTTTGGGACTAAGCGAAACTGATAATTTGAATGCATTCTTCTATGGTTCTGTGTGGGTGCAAATTCTGATCCATCGATCGCATGACCTGGATTGGCAAACAGTTGAATTGAACACCTTTCCCTCTCTCGCGGCCTCTCTCTCGGCCTCTCTCTGAACACCAGCGCAGCTCTGGACTTCTGCTCAAGTACATCCAAACCCCATGGCTTCAGGGCTAGCCATATATGATCTAGCTGTGGCTTAACCCTGTCCGACTAGCGAGGCTGAGTTTGTGTACGCGCACTCAAAGGGTGAAACCGATTTCGTTAGGGAGTGTAACGTTTTAGAAACAATGGGTGACAGACGGTGGCGCCGTGTGGCGGAGCGCGTTGATTTCGTGAAACAGGAAGTCTGTGTGTGAGTCAAGCGAAAGGTGAGTGGGCAGGGAAGCTTCACTTTCCTGAGCCGCAGTCATGTCCTCACCTCCGACTGGTGCATCTACATGCTGCCCTAGTGAGATCGCATGTCAGCTGGCAAATCAGCGCGCCAGCAGCTGAATAATGGCCACTAGTTATGAGTCGGCCATCTTCTAGTGGAGGGCGAGAAGGAAATGCGATCGCCAATCAAGAGCTTGGATTTCAAGATACGCGTCCAAATGGACTATCAGTTGCTCTCCCATCACAGCGCCTAAGAGTAATTTCAACAAAGCTGGTTCGTCATCATTCACCGAGTCAAAGTACTATTCATCCAACTCTCGTTGCCTTCACCACCATGCTCGGCCGGTATCCCTTTTGCCCCCCTTTTTGATCTGAACGCGTCGTTGGTCACTCGATGGTTGCGCGGCCTCCAAAGCCTGGCCTTCAGCTCAGCTTGCGACTACATCTTCGATCGGTCGATGAGAATAAGATCATGCGAACGAGTGACTCATGCAACTTTTCTTCTCATAGGGTCTGACAATCGACCACTCTTTGATTTCAGATATTGCAGTCCATAACGAAATCGGGTTCACCCTTTGAGCAGCGCGCACACTACCTCAGCCTCGGTGGCTGAACTTTGACTTGGCCATAGATAGCTAGCGCGCTGACAGGGCGCTATGTATGGGTTCCTGATCGAAAGTCCCCAGCTGTGCCCATCTGACTGGTCCTATATTTTCTCGTCAATTTGGTAACATATCATCATCCAGCTGGCCTAATTTAGAATAAGTCTGATCTTAAAGCAAAACGTTTGGTTCACGTGGGAGCCGATTTGTCACTAACGAATATTCTAGTCATTTTGAGCTACTCGACACCTGGAACGGTAGCTAAAATATGCGACTCCATGCGGTAAATCTACAAGAAACCTTACATCGGAATCGCACTTTCAACAAGCCGGAAATGGACCAAACATTGAGAAACGCCAGGTGCTCTTACTTTGAGAAGAACTAAGAGGCTCTTTTTCCTCTTAAGACGCAATTTCACCGTACCTAAATTACGTTGGGATGAGTTATTAAACTAAAACTACTCTCTGAACGGGAGTGTAAGGATTGTGCCTGGAAACCTCCCCTATGCGGGTCAAAAAGACAGGATGATCCGAATCTAATTCGGATCATTGCAGGTACAGCACTCATAGTCCTCACAGGGAGGCCGTACGGCACTCATGCAGAACAAGATGCAGGTCATCGATCTGGATGTTACCCCACACGTGGCAGTTGAAAGGAAGCGTCTACCTTGCAAACCACCCAAATCTAGTGTCAGAGCCGAAGAACGACCTTCTACGAAGGTCGAGAAGCGGAGAGCAAGTCTCCCACATCCAGATGAGATCAAGGCGACTGGCAACTCAATTACGCAGAAGTACTACACCGAGATGATCCTACCGCATCACATCAAGACTGTGAAGGCCATGCAAAAGCGCTGTCAGTGCAGTGGCTAGCTGCAGGAGGAAACTGATGGTAGCTATGGTATACAGTCGACCTCTGCAAAGAAGCTGCCACGAATTTCAGTTGGTAGAACATGGTCTGGCTTACAGCTTAGGCTCAAGACGCATGCTCGATTCGGCCTGTATCAGCACCAGTATCTGAGTCCGGCGCAACACATAGAACGAACTGAAGTCAAAAGATGTCTCGTCATTATCTACAACGTATATCATTCGCTCCTGACCATGACCACGTCGACAGCGATATCCTCTTAGAAAATCTGCCACACTTGAAGGCGATGAACGAGTTCGTGCACAGATGGTGGGATGCAGGTATCGTTGAAGTGCTTAAGCCAGTACAACCAATACAGGACAAGGACACGACAGTTGTGGATAAGACGAGGAGCTCTGCGTTCTGGGGAACGGATCTCGCCAAACCGCTACAGGAAAGCGGCATCAGCCAACTAATTGTCTCAGGCGTAGGCACGAATGTCCGTGTCTAGTTGACGGTTAGAGATTCATTTACGAATGGTATCCATGCTATAGTCAATGATGCTAGGGCTAACGCTTTCTGAGGAAGACCATCACGCAGCTTTGAGATCTTGGCCGTGGTTTGGTGGTACCGCGTCTGTGCAAGAGATTCAACAGGCTGTGATGAAATCGAAGCTAAAAGTAGCGAGAGCTGCATCGACGATCGTCCAGTTGCTTGGAGTCAAGTAGCGTACACCAACTTTGTACGGAGTATATCGAAAGAGGTAAAGGAGATATTAGATAATCACCATCAGCAATCCGAAGAGACTGTCGTTATGGATCTTAATTATAGCCTCGAGTTGACTTGGAGCAATGCCATAGGGTGAGTCCAGATTCTAAATCCTTCCTTGGCGTCTTCTGCACGCCGTATTCACACCTCTTTTGTCTCCATCCACATCTACTCTCTTGTTTCTATTGTCGGCATGCATTCGATCTCGAGGTGGGGTTTTGATTGCTTTTCTTCAGGTGTGGCCTCGGATGGCGCCCAGCTAGTTGCTACACAGCAATCAGTCCACAAGAGGGATTCAAGTTGGTTTGTCTATCAACAGCTATGTTTGCAGCTCCGTTCCTAGTTGAAGACAATATGATCTCAACCGCTCAAACTATGAGAACGCCGGACATATGGAGTGCTAATTATCATCCAGTGTGAGGAACTTGAGTTCTCGCCCATGGTGTTCAGGTGACAGCGGGAACTCGAAAGGTGCGGCAGCCATTTTGCCAACACTAACCGCACCGAGTGTTGGCTTTACGTACGAATCGTCTTCGCCCATCAGTCGACTCCTTGGCATTCAAAGGAAGCGAGTCAAGAGAGTTGATATCTGTAGCTTTCTTCGCCGTTCGCCATGGGAGGCTCTTGTTTCCAAAATTCCGACCTCAAAGTTTCTCCAGTCAGATTGCACAATGGTGTCGCGTTTCTCGCTCCGGATGGTGTTGCTATTGGTGGATTTGACGCTCTATGGTACTTTGGTTTCGAGTACGCTGAGCCCTCCATATTGATTCAGGAACTGATACTGACGACGGCAGCATCGGCTACCGGCGCAAACAGCTCATCTCAGGTCGCCTCTAGCTATCTAAATATCACCTATTCAGGTGACATGGCTGCTGCTACCACGGCTGCTGCTAGTACCACCACCGTTGGCTTCGTCAGCGGCAGTGCAGCCGTTGAGAGCTGTTATCTGGAATGGGCAAGCTGGATAACGAATGAGGCGGATTGGTTTATCTCGGCACATTTCCCCGGTGGTATTCACACAGAATCATTCGAAACCCTCACCACGACTGTCTATTCCACATATACGCTTTGCGATGGAATACCTCGTATCGTCCTCGATGGTGCCCTAAATTATACAACTTTGACCATGTCGGAGGGCTTCGTTACTCCGGCGATAGTTTACACATATGAGTCCGCCCTTCCGCCCTCGCCTGTCATTCTCTCAACTACCACAACCGTCATACCCGTATTGGGACCGGCCTCCGTAGCCTCTGTCACAACGACATTTGGTGAACCTTCGCCAACTTGTCAAATAGCTCCATCAGACTGCGCGTCTCTTTATGTTGCATCTAGCAACGCCATGTTCACTGGTGGACGAATAAATATTTCAGCATCGCCCCCCATATTCGCCTGCGTAACAGCCTTTGACCAGTGGTCGACTATCAACAGCTCCCCTTGCGTCGTACTGATTCCAATAGTCCAACTACTTTAGTACGTTCACTTAGCCAGACAACACATACAAGCTGACCATATTAGCTGGCCCGTGATGCTTGCATCGCAAGATCTCTGCGTCTATCCCGATCCAATTGATATTACTGCCGCTCCAGCCTACACACCTGTTGCCTCCATGTTTGGCATGAACCTCACCTCTGACGAAAACTGCTATATCAGTTACCCTATTGCCATAGCATTTTGGGATAACGGCACCTTTCAAACTGAACCCGGAGATATCGTCGCTGTGCTATCCAGCGATCTACGATCTTTTCGAGGATCCTCATATGGATACACAGACTTGTTCACTTACTCATTCAACTTTGCAGATCTACCACCGAACCACGTACCTGTTCTGGCATACGAAGCTGGTGCCGGTTGCTCCGATGATGCTTCCGATGGCCTGCTCGTGGAGCTCGTATCGACATGTGCTACAATTTATGAAGCCCTCTACGCTCCGCTGCTAGCCTTCCCGACAGAGCTCATTAACAAGTACCCTCAATGGGCGACCTGCGATTTCGGTTTCGCTGGACTTTTCGATCCACCCACCTCCCTAGTACCCGTTGATTTTCTAACACCACCGAGCACCGCTAAGCCTACCACAGGTGCCTCACCAGGCTGGAGTGGAGACTCGATTACACCAAGCCCAACGCCTGCGCCAATTACGCAAGCGCCCTCACCAACAGCAGGGCCAGCAAGAAGCTCGGCCACTGCTGTAGATTCGGATCTGGGATCTGGTGGAGACCGTGGCACTGGACCCGAGAGCAATGGAGATTTGAGCATTGACTACACAGATCCACCAACTAACACAGACCCCACCCCAGCTACCGTTGTCACATTCGGAAAAGGAGGTGGATCAGCAGATTCATCGGCTCCGGCTACTGCAGTTTTTACGCTGGGAGATAGCAATGTTGTCACTGCTACAAGTATTGCTGGTGCCAATGGCTTCATTGTCGTGGGCTCACAGACGTTGACAGCAGGCCAGGCTTTTACTACAGACGGAGCCGTTTTGTCAATTGTCGACGACGGCTTGTTACTGTCCAACGAGGCTTTTGAGAGTGTCGGTGCAATACTCACAGTAAACTCAGACACTATTACTGCGCTTTACTCTGTGAACCAAGGCTCGACGGTAATCGATGTTGGAGGACTAGGTGAGATCGCTGTTGGTGGGCCTGCAATCACTTTGCCTAGTGGCATAGTATTAAGTGCAGGAAGTAGTGGCAGCTTGGTTATCGCAAGTATCGGGGGTATGACGACGGTATCATATTCTATAATCACCATGCCAACATCGACAACTCCGAAGAGCTCTCCGAAGAGCTCTACTTCTTCCTCGCTTCCCATGGCACCCATAGCTATGACTTCCACGACCAAGAAAGGCGGTTCATCTCGAGCTGGCATTGGAATGAGAGTCCATATGGTGTGGTTACTTACGGTGCTTGTTGGGATTTTGACTTAAATTTTCTTGTCAGTGGATATCAGTTGGGTAAGTCGAAAGGATGAGAAGAAAGGGGACGGTTTTCGAATTTCGCGGCAGTTTCAGGTGCGCATAGTTGTTAAAAAAGAGAGTTTCTACAAGTGACGGTTTTGACATCGTGGGCGACATCGGTGCGTTGTGCTATCAAGGCTGGAACCATGGAGGCGCTGCGCTTTCTCAGCCCTGAGAGGCTGCTGATACAGTATGAACCAACGGGCATGACGCGGTGATTAAGCTGCTGCTCGACACCAGCAAGGTCAATGCCCAAGAACAAAGACGGTCAGACGCCGCGGTCGTGGGCCGCAGAGGGAAAGCATGAGGCGGTGGTCACTTCTACAGTCTTCTCTAGCTTCGTAGCTTGTTACCAAGTGGATTGACATCAGGCCAGGGAACTTCCGGCCAAGTACACTTTTGGGGCGTACGGTCAGCTAGCCATTTACAGTCAAGCTCCCGTCATATCCCTGCTGAGCTAGTGCGGCTGAGTTTGTGTGCAGACGCTAGAAGGGGTGAAACCCGATTTCGTTAAGGGAGTGTAGCTTCGGCGGCCTCATTCCTGCTAGCGAGTACCCCGTACATTCATTGATCCCAAACATTTGCATGTGACAATGTTTCCGTTCAGCTCGGCTGCCTGTTCTCAGGGGAAAACTGATGGGAGGTTGGTAAATGGCGTAATCCCACAGCTGCCTGTCTCACTACCCTCTATCGACGGTTGAGACGGCATACAAGCCCTTCTTGTCTCACGAACCAGTGGTCGGTCATCTTCAGCTCAACGTTTGGATCAGAGAGTCGAATTTCCCAGTTTCTCAACAGCTGAGGTACGAGCTTCGATATCTCGAACAGCGAGACATTCTTGCCCAGACACGTTCGAGCCCCAGCTCCAAACTAGAATACCATCAGCTGGATATCTACTGAGAGGCCGCACAGACTTACTGCTAGGAAGTTCCTCTCCATAAGCTTCAGCTTCTCAGGCGAGGCCTCCAACCACCTCTCCGGTCGAAATTCATCGGCATCAGCCCCGTAAGCGTTGGTATCTCTTGCAGCAACCCACGGATTGATCCCAATTATGGTCCCAGCTGGAACATGGACCCCGTCTAGATTCATCCCCTCGGATGGTACGATGCGCTCCAAGAGCATTCCCACCGCAGGCTGCATGCGAAGGCCTTCTTTGATGCAAGCTTGCAAGTAGTGCATCTCGAGTGACTCAGAGTATGTGACAAGGTCAGAACTTACATTCGCGCTCCTTGCTTCGGCCACAGCCTTCTCGTATGTGTCCGGGTTCTTCAAGAGGTGAAAGAATATCGAACGAAGTGTAATGGCAGTCGTGTCGCTGCCGGCAAAGCTGGGCCACATCAGTATATCGAACGGTGACTCAAACTACAGACACGTACACGTTACTGCTCGCATGGCTTAGCAACTCGTTATCGCTCATGACTTGCTCGCCATCCTTGCTCCTCTTAAACCTGGCCAGCATATCCCTATTCTTGTCTTCAAACGCGCCCTCTTCCCCACTATACCTCTGCAGCTGCGCAGCGGCAAACCGCACGATGTACGCCGCACTAGCCAACCTTCTCGCACTCGCACTCACTCGCATCGCTATGGCCGCAACGACCGGATTGCCCAGCAGAAACCGATGCAGCCACGGGGCCTGGCCGACCACCGAGTTGTAAGCCAGGCGGCCCTCAATAGCGTCGATGATGCCGGCCACGTCGCGCTCGCCCTCCATGAACCCGAGCCGGTTCGAGAACGTCACGCTGCTGATGACGTCCCAGGCGAACCAGTGCAGCCAGGTGCCTAAGTCGACGTCGCGGCGCTGGGAAGCGCCCATCTTGGCCTCGAAGATGCGGACGCAGTCGTCGACGCGCGGCTCGAAGTCGCGCATGGCGGCGGTCGAATACGCGGCGGCGACGGGCCGCTTCAGCGCGCGGTGGTAGGACTCGTCGCGCACGCTGAACACCGTCGGCGTGACGGCGCCGCTCGCGCCGTCGCGCACGTCGAACAGCGCATAGAAGTCGGACTTGCGGAATGCGCTGCTGATGCCGTAGATGCGCGAGATCAGCGCGCCGTCCGCCACTGAGACGTGCCGCGGGCCGACCCGCACCGTGCTGCCGTACTGGCGGTGGTAAGCCCGGTGTGCTTCGTGCTGCGAGCCGCGCGCGGCGGTCGTGAGGCGGTCGAGCGGCAGAATTGATGCTAGGAAGGGGCCTGGGATTTGCCGGAGGCCGGGCCGCAGGCGGACTGAGAGGAGGTAAATGAATAGAAGAACTGGTGGCAGGATGGCCAAAAGAGAGCTGCGATAGAGTGCAGCGATTCGGATTATGTTCTCGAGATCCATTTTGAAATGAAAAAGAAGTCCACGCTCTTGAAGAGTAAGCTGCTTGGACTACGAAACTTGTGACTGGAATTTACTAAGCAATTCTTTTATGTGATGCTCTATATTGGGCTTATTCCGTGTTGAGGCTTAGCCGATCGTCGGCAGTTCTAATGACATTTAATTCGAATGTTTGTGTTTATTCGGAGTCTCAACTGGCCATCGGCAGTTCTGATGATATGTCGTTCGGATGTCGACTGCGGGGACTTTACGCTATCTCCAACATCTACTCCGTCATCAAATTCCGATTCATCCCCGAACGAAATTGGAGATTTTAGTCCAGTCCGCGCTAATCTTGTGTTTTGTGGAATAGCATTCGTTAGTTTTATGCTCGTCTTTTCGGCATGCTTGGTAGGCAAAGCCATAGGCAGAAAGTCGAAGCAAGCAGCGCCAGTATGAACGGTTGGAGTACTTGCACACCCTTTGATTGTGCAATTGCACCCACAGCGAACGGAAATATAGCCGCTCCACTACCACCGGCGGCTGCGGCAAAACCAATAGCACTTACGTGGAGGTGCCGTGGGAGAAGTCTCGTTCCAGCTACCACAGCAGCTGGAAAGAGAGGCCCGATGAAGAATCCTTGCAAGGCCACGGCTATGACGGAAACGTAGAACTGCGGAACGAGCCAGAAGAGCAGCTCCAATCCCATCGTAATGACAATGTATATCTACAAGAAGATCAGTTTGGTTCAAGCGTGACATTGAAGAAAAGTGCCTTACCAAGATAGCCAGTTTCTCTCCTATTCTTGGCGTCACAAATCCAAGAGCAACTCTTCCAACCGTCATTCCTAGCCAGAATCCTGTTGCAGCCATACCACTGGCAAATGGGCTTGCGTGTCGTACTTTCAGCATGAATGTGACCACCCATCCACCAAGTCCGACTTCGACGCCCATGTAGATCAACAAGAAAAAGGTAGCAATCCACGTCACTCGAGCAGCTGGCATTGTAAGCAAAGCCTCTTTCATTCGGTTTCCTTTGGCATCTGTGGTACGTGGATGCTTCGAACGGAATATGGCCCCAGTTGACTCCCAGAAGCTGGACAGGGAGACGGCAAGCTCGACAACCGCAAAACCCACCTGGAAATAACATATCAGCAAGGAATTGCACGATTGGTCTGTAGTGTAAACCCTACCATGATCCAGTAAAAATCCCACCATGGCAAATGCGCCCTCGTAATCATACTAGTCGCGATCAAAGGACTGATAGTCGCTCCAAGCCCGTAGAAGCCATGTAAAAATCCAAGGACTTCATTACAATTCGCCATTGGACCCACCCAAGCATTCCATGCTGCATCCTCAAGACCATTTCCGAAACCTGCGAGAATGTAGATGATGACCAGGAGAGGGAACGGTGGATGTAGCGCGGCGACGACGTAGGCGATGATATGACAGACCGGGCATATGAGTGCCACTCCACGTTGGCCAAACTTAAGATGAACGCTGTTGTTCAAGATGGCAGAGAATGTGTACCCTATGAGAGGAGACAAGAAGATCAAGGAGATTACGGCGTAGTTGAGATGGTAATAGATCTCAAGGTAAGGGATAAGAGCACCGTATGCGGCATCGTTGAGGCCCATGACGGTGAAACCCATGAAGCAAGCAAAAGTTCGGTAGACATTCACTCGAGGGTGATTCCATCGTTCCAAGACCTCGCTTGCTGTTGTTGGTGAAGGAAGGGCACCCTCCTCCCATTCTCTGTTTTCTTTGTTTTGGTGGCTTTCTCTCCGGTGAATAATGTTTGATCCTTGACCTTTTCCAGGCTCTTCAACATGAATTGGGTTTACGCTGGGGCGAATTTCTTCAAGCTCAACAACGCATGTTGATGAGCCGCCTTGAGCAATTGAGGTAGCCATCTTTACAATGTATGACCGACGGTGTTCGATTTCTCAAGTCCAAATGAGAACCATTTCTGATTTCTATGCCTCACGAATATGAAAAGGATAAAGAGTCAAAAGCCTAGAGCCATAGGAAAGAGAGATAGGCTCGCAACCTCGTACCAAAATGGGAACAGAAAGCGATAGTTGGAGAAAAAGTGGAGCCCAGTCGGCAGTAACCAACGAGGTCTTAACGCTACTTGGATAAAGAGTCGGTGATAATGCATCGAAAAAATGGTATCGGGTAGTTCGGTCCTAGGATCCGCAAGACATTAAGTAAACTACGAGTCAGAACCCAACGGATTGCCGGATATAATTGTTAATCAAGATCGTCCTTTGAGCATTCTGAATGGCTTGTATGATCTCCAGCGTCGCGGAGATCGCAGCGAAGGCAGATGGGAGGGTTTCATGCGGCGTCTAGATACAGATTACGAATTCATAGTAGATTATTAGTAGCGAGAGAACCAGGCCATCCGAATAGTAGGTTGAATAAGGTGGGCTCTCGCAACCTATGGTGGGAACGTTAAAAGCACGTGTACTCGTGATCGGACGCGCCTCGCAGCACATAGAGTAAGTGCCAAGCCCTCTGACTTCACAGCCGTCTTACACATTCTTCAACTTTTCTCATCCTGTAATCTATTTGACGACTTTCGGCAAGGTAGCACAGCTCGCCTTCGACAAACCGGACTGCTTGTGTCACTACCACCTGTATCACGACTGAGACTCCGTTATAAGTAGAGCAACACCATGTACTTTACAACCTTGCGGCCACCAAGACTAGCATGGACGGCATAGATGCCACTGATCGGCAGCTGCCAGAAGCAAAGAGTATAGCATATAGCTTTCAATATAAGCTTGAGAACAGCCTTAACCACTTTCTACAGCTACGCCGTCGTCCCTATTGAGCATAATCATAGACACAAATCCCGTTGCTTGGTCGGAGCTATCGTCTACATTGTCCCTCGCCCAAGCCCTATCCAACATTCAAATCTTCATAAATGCCCACCTCGCCATCAACCCATCGAACCAAGTCGCCGTGATTGCTAGTCACGTCGACTGCGCAGAATGGCTGTATCCTACTCCCGGTCCTCTTCCCTCCGCTCACACCGCTTTGGCAAATGGCGAGTCAAGTCATGACATATATAATGGACAGAACGGAAAAGTGGCTTCGATGCCCGAAGATGCAAACAAGTACCGTCCATTCCTCCAAGTCGAGACTCAGCTGCGCCAGAACTTGCAGGCTCTGATAAGCCGAACTTCTCCAGAAGTCCTCTCCTCACAAAGCGACTCGACTCAGATTGCCGGTGCTTTAACCTTGGCACTCACGTACATCAATAAGCAAACAATCCTTGCCTCTCCCGCGGCTGACAGTGCTGATCCAACGGGACACACTGCCGTTCAGTCAGACACAAGCGCCTCCGTCGGCCAACCCTCTCTTGTCTCTCGCGTTTTGATCTTGTCCGTCTCGCCAGATCTCTCAGCACAATACATCCCGATCATGAACGCGATATTCGCCGCGCAACGGCGACACATCCCAATCGACGTGCTGAAGCTATCCGGCTCAACAGGATTCCTGCAGCAAGCGAGCGACGCGACGGGCGGCGCGTACCTAGACATGTCGCGCAACGCGCAGCGGGCCGCGATGCTGCAAGCGCTGCTGCAGGCGTACGTGGCGGACGCGACGGCGCGGCGCGCGCTAGTGACGGCGGGTGCGGCCGATGTGGATTTCCGCGCGGCCTGCTTCTGCCACCAGCGCGTCGTCGACCTCGGCTTCGTGTGCAGCGTGTGCCTATCCATCTTCTGCGAGCCGCTGCCCGACGGCGTCTGCCTCACCTGCGCCACCCGCCTGGAGCTGCCCGCCGGCTACAACGTCCGGCCGGCGGTCGTGCCGCGCCGCAAGAAGAAGAAGAAGAGGCTCGGCGGCGTCAGCGGCATGAGCACGCCGGCGGATGCGGGTACGCCCGGGCCAATCTGAGGGTGGGTTTGGAATCGCAAGCGCGGCGGAAATGCCGGCGCGAGGTGGTGGGTGTGATGGGCGAACGAGAGTGCGGAATTCTCAAAATCAAGCTCAACTAAATCTCAAGGATCTTAGAATGATTATTGAATCGCAGCAATTGAATTGTACTTTATTACATCCAGGTCAAATGATGGACAGGCGCGGTGACAATGGCTAGAATGGCATAGCGAGGTTTTGCATACAATTAGATATACCAAGACTCACAAGCAACACGTTTCGTCTATGATGGACGCATTGAAGATAACACGCGCTGGTTTCCAAAACATGCCTTCATTGTAAAGCTATCTATTATCACTATGCCATATTATGGAGCAATCTGTAAGGCAATGGCCCGATTCATGTGCAGCTGTAGCCAACTTCTGAAGTAAGGGTCAGTTCAGTAGACGCGATCGAGTGCAGCAAACATCTCACTGTAAAGTCCATGACTCCGTCGATATCCAGCACTGAGCAGCTAAGGAAGTTCCTTTAATCCATCCATTCTGTAATCCCAAAACGATGTGTATCGAGCCGTCGCGGAGTAAGTTGACTGGTTGTGTAGACATTCATGCCGGGAAGTAATGCAGAGGAAAGCAAACAGATTCTGAAGCATCCACGATGCTGAAGTCGAGAATTAGGTATCTGAGGGCGTCTCGGGCAATGGGAAGGGACACAGGAATGTTCATATCGCTGTAGCTTTATTGACTCGTCTTGTGTTTTGAGCTCGTTCGAAGGGAAGCATGATCGTTATTTGATGTTGTATCATCAGGTCAGTCTGTCATATTGGATCGATAGGCGGAGCTTCAGAACCACTGCTCGCTTTGGGGGCGTTGGGATCTCTTCTTCGCCTCTAGTTGGTCTAGTTCTGGCGGTCAGGAAGAGGATGACGCTTCCTGCGCTCCCCAAGATCGGGATGCTCACCCTTCTCGGCTTTGTCTCTTGCCTTGATCTCTTTGAACCTCTCGGACCACATGTTCTTCCACTGCCCCTTCTGGTGGGCATCCATTTTGGTAGGGTTGGAGCTCGTTTCGCGAACATCCTTGCTGTCTTTGTCTGTCTTGTTGCTGCCACTGTGCAAGAAGTTATGAAGCGTAGCCTTGGCCTTGGATGGCGAAAACTTCTTCGGTGAGCAGCCGGCAGTCTTGGATGGCGATGTGCTGGACGGGCTCTTTGTTCGATTCATGGGTGAAGACTTCGTAACCGTAGCGTCTGTATTGCAGCCAGCGCCCAGTTTGCTCATCTCTGCCAAAGAAGAACCTGGCGTTTCGACAGTATGATGATCTGCGGCACCATCCATGGACACATGATTAGGTGTTGATCGAGTCCTTGAGCGAGGTCCGCTCTTCCCATATTGCGGCTTCGGAGGCATTTGATCCTCGTTGTAGTCTTTCTGTGCTCCTGGACGGTTTGATGCAGTAGTCTCGTTGCCTGAATGCTCAGTCAGAGGTGCCGTTACTTGGTTGGTCAAGGTATGGGCTGCGCGAAGACCTTCGGCCGATGGAACAGAAATATAGCTAGGATCCTCCGAAGTGTTACCACCGCCTTGCTCGAAGAATGCATGAGATCGAGATTCGATGTCAAGTGATCCGGAAAACACACGGTTTGGCATCGGCAACCTCAGCGTCAACGGATAAGCAAGGGGTAGCTTAATGCGCGGTGAAAGACCGTAGCTGTTCCGCTTAGTAGGCGTATAAGCCGACATAGTCCAATCCTCCAGTTTCACGTTCTCATTGTCGGGGTCGGTAGAGAACGGTACTGGACTCTCCGTATTCAACCGCGCGTTAGCGACGTTTTCTCTTTCGTGCAACGATGGGACGGCCGTATTCGGAGGTTGAGTAGGTGTCACTCGATCGGATTTCAAACTCCCGGTACTCAAGCTGTGCAAAGATTGCCTTCCAGCCGTGCTTTTTGAGAGGCCAGCAATATAGCCTTGAACGAAAGATGGATGTCGGTTGCGACCAGGAGCAGTGCCAGCCAGGCCAGCTACAAGGCCGTCCAAGTAGCTTTGCGAGTAGTTGCCAGATTGAGCCGGGGATCCGAGATTCGTCATGGTACTGGAGAAGCCGTTCTTTGATGCGTCCAGCGGTGTTTCTTCAGTTGTGGAATGAAGTCGCTCTCCACACATCTCCAATTCCCAATCCATAGGCGCCACCACAGAAGAAGTGCCAGTTGGATGGACATCTCGTATCAAAGACGACACCCGAAAACCATCAGCTGGCGAGGGCTGTGGAGCCTTTGGTAGTGCAAGTTCAAGTGGACTGTTCGGGCTAGGAAGAAGAGTTCCAAAGGGATATCCGACATTATGATATTGATCGAGCCTACCTGGAGTTCGTGGATGATTTGGAGTATGACGGGCGCTGCCTTTGGAATCGTCATAATCGAGTGATGTATGTTGAGCCCGATACTTCTTCAGCGAATGCTCGTGGGCATCATCGGGAAAGAAATCTGTTGTGGTGTAACTAGCCTCACTGGTCTCACCTGGTTGCTGGCTTGAACTGCTTTGTTTGCCAATGAGCACCCGTGTTGGCGAGACCGGTCGCATCGACCTTTTATCCCTGCCATTTGATGACCACGGAGAAGGTGACAGGATTTCGTTTGTATTCGGAGAGATTGGCTTTCCAGGTTCGTAAACTGGACTCGTGGGGTCCAGAATAGAGGCCTGCTTTGGGCCTGCCGTGGAATTGTGTGGATCCTTGATCTCAACAGCACAAGACCGGCGTTGCTCAGCTTGTAGGGACAGCTCAGTCTTCGAAGAGGACTGCCCATCAAGAGTAAGAGCAGTAAGGGTCGTAGTAGGAGCATCGGCTGCGTAAAAGTTGTTCGCCATAGGTTTAGCGCCTTCAGGGCCTTCATACGCTCCACGTTCTTCAAAACCACTAGGGGCATTTGGAGCGAAGATTGGCATGCCGACATTTTGTGGAATGTTCTCAGAGCTGTACGGCATGTATGGATAAGGAGGCTGAACCACACCGGAAGGGTACACCCACGCGGGAGGTGGCGGAGGGTTGTTGAATCCTGGGCCAGGAGCGTAACCAGAATCTGCTGGTGGAGGCCATCTGTTCAATCGCGAAGCAAAGTCGTGATCGACTTGTTTCTGGGTCTCAAGGCCTTTAATCATCTTCCGAATGCTGTCGAGCTCCACGATCAAATGTCTCTTGCGGTCAATCATTTGGGCACGCTCGTGTGGTGGCAATTTATCCTTGATATGGACTTCGTTGCGCTCATGTTCCAACTTTTCCCTCTCAAGCGTAGCGTAGCACTCTCGCGAATACTGGATCTGAGCATCGACGTTACCGAGAGCTGAGGGAACTGGCCCATTTGACATGTAAGCAAGCTGATTCGGAGGGAATGTCGACGGAGGAGGAACGCTGGTAAACCCAGGATTTGCTCCTGTGATGGTCGGGAAGGGATAGTTTGGTGATGGAATGAGCAGAAGTGGACCTTGAGGGCCTTGCTGAAGCGGCCACATGCAGCCGTGAACCCATTGGCAGAGCTGTTTATCGGTGTTGTAAGCAACGAAACCATTAGGAATCGCAACCTGAGCGGCGTTCATAGGGCCGTGATTGTTGTTCTGATACTTCTGACGCTGGTGTGCGCCCGGTGGATAACGTGGACTACCCAACGAAAATTCGTTAAATACGACGTGTCCACCAGCCGTGACACGAAATGTTGGTGGAGAGCCATGAGCTTCGAGAAGCTTGTTTGCCTTGCTACGTTTGACCGATGGAGTAGGAGATGGCTTCTTGACAGCTCCAGTATTGATTGGATTGTTTCGAGCTGTGCTTGCTGGTTGGGTGACTTTGGCGGTAGTCGGGGGGTGAATGTTCTCGATGGTAGGCGCGAGGCCGGAGTTAGAAACAGAATGCTTTAGCACATGTTCTGGAAAACTGTCAGTGTTCCACTCTACGCTCTCATCCTCTAGGTCATAGTAGTCAAGATAGTCTGTGGGAGCATAGTATGAGCCATGGATAGTTTCAATCGGCGTCCAAATCTCATTGGCGAAAGGCGGAGCATGATTGATGCTCGCCGGTGCGGAGTGATTGGACCAAGGTACGAAAGGGGCCGCGAGTGGGTTCAGATGGTGAGGAGTGGTGTGAAAGAAGTCGTGCTGGGCAATAGTAGGATGGCAAAGAGGATTGTATTCGTTGTATTCAGGTGCTTGTGTGGCGGCCGCGAAGGGGACCGAGAATGCCGTATTCCAATCCTGGTGCTCATGGATGTTGGAATGATAGCCCATAGCAATGGAGTCGACCGGGTACTCGTAAGGTTGTTGGTACGAATCTAGCACCTGATAGCCTTCAGTATTGACGGGACGAGAATACCAGGACGGAGGCTCGTAGTCCACATACTCTGGGAATGGCTCCGGGGAAGATGGCAAGCCGTGGTGAGTGCCGCCATCACCAAACCAGACTCCATGCGCCGTTTCCTGAGCAGCCGACATCATTCCCACCAAGGAGATAATCTGCAACTGGTCGTAGGTCTCTCAGAATGGATTCTACTGATGGAGATGGACAAAGATAGAGGATGTGGTGGGCGGGGAAGAAAGGATGAAAGGGATGGCGGGAGGAAGGTAAACAGAGAAAATGAGAGAATGTTTATGAAGACACGAGGCGGTGAGTCTTGGCATTTGTCGGCATCATGCGAGTAGGATTCAGTCAATTGAAAATCAGAACTCGCCTTTGACAGCCTCATCGTCTGTGAATTTCTCAAGTGCCACGGCAGTCTCGGACACAGAGTCTCGGAGAGCTAGAAGCTCTTGCGTCTTGTACGCCTGACGTGATCCCGTGGACATTACCGTCAAGATTCAGTAACGAGTTCTGAAGTAACGATAACCACAGGCGTGGCTAGGCTTGTAGGTGGCTTGATACGTTGACCAAGAGTTTGAGCCGTCTCTACCGATGCTTAGCACACTTCATTCTCCAGCGTTCTACAACCCAAAACCTACGGGAAGAGGAAGCAGATTATTTGGGCGGCAATGACCAGGAATTTCCAGAACAAAGATGGATGAGCGATTGATCAGAAATGAGTGCGTTTTTGAGAGACGTAGAAGCGAGAGTTGGCACGCGAAGCGCAGATCAGATGGGATTGTTGTTGATGAGCGTGAGTATACATTGAAGCAACGGAAACAGTTTTCTATTGCTCAGTCTGCGATTCCCCTGACTTATGATGTTTTGAGGTAGGAAGAGCCTTCGAAATGGAGTCTTATGGAGGAAGGATCTCATAGCTTCGTGCCTCGCAACAGCGCTCCTTCCAGGAGTAGTAGTCGTGGAATTGCTACTGGAACTCAGTGCAGATTTACAGCATGGCTCTGGTATTCACTGGGTCTGCGGCCGATGCGGACGCAAAGGAAGAATTTACTCTATGACGTTGTCAGATAGTCACTTCAAATATTGTACAGTCTTACTGAGGGCGTACAGCCGCATACTTCACTTCCGGGCACCAATAGAGCTAATCATATTCTAATATTAGCTGACAGAGTAATAGATACTATCTCCTTTTGATCATGTTCCTTGTTGAGTATAGATGGATGATGGGCAATCAGAATCGGCTGAGGTTGACGCTGGAAGGCAATAGTTTGCTGGCGGGAGCTTCGTTCATGGCCCTTTATCGTCGGCTTTTGGTTTGAGCTGTCGAAACAGGTTCGAAAGCGTCATCGTCGGAGATCTCATCGTCGCTGATCTCGATGGTCTTCTTCTTCGCTCCGTTGGCCGCCGCAGCTGTACCAATGGTTCGACTGAAGCTCAGCGTGCTTTGCCTTGTTGCAGGCTTCGTCGCGGGAGTAGTCTTAGAAGCTGCACGCGCCGGGGTCCTAGTCTTTGCAGTCGCGGCTTTCTTCCTGCCAGCCTTGGTATCCTTAACGAACATAGCCTCCTCGTCGTCTTCTTCCTCCTCCTCATCGTCGTCATCAGGCATTAAAATGTCCGACTCGTCTTCGTCTTCTTCGTCGAAGACTTGGCGTTTCTTGCCAGCGGTGCTGCGGCTGCCAGTCGCCTTCGGAGCGGCGGTCTTGCGCGTAGACTTCGCAGCTGCTTTCGATCCTGCTGCGCCCTTGGCGCCACCACGATCTTTGGCAGGCTTTGGCGTGATAGATCCAAGGTTGGAGTCTTCAATTTCGTTTTCATCTTCAGATCGAATCAAGGCATCGACTTGATCTTCCCAAGGCCCATCTAGGTCAGAGTCCCAGTGATCTGGCTTTGGCTTCAGCTTCGCAGGTTTGGTCTTCTTGATGACACCACTTGCGAAGAGTTCCTCTAGCTTCGCGCGGTACATGTCCATATGTTCGGCAATTTCATCGTCATTCTCCGCTGAATTGGAAGACATCAGATTCTTGACTTGATTCGACAAGCTTTCATTGACAAAGATCTCCATGGCATGCTTGTCATCTTTATCCACAAACTGGCTCACGGCATCGCCGAAGGTGTTTTGAGGCAGAATCGTAAGCGACTGCGCAGCTAGGAACTCTTTCACCAGCTTACCGACTTGAATTGTCTCATTGGTGATCTGGGCGATAACTGAGTCATCCGGAATCACAGTGTTGACATTCTGCTTTCGAGCTGTGGTCTTCTTGCGGTAAAATTGTACGACATCGGTCTCGTTTGCTGTCTTTCCAATGAACCGACTTGAAAAGCGCTGTGGATTTTCGATGTCAAACCGACCTCCTTCTGGCGCAGTGTATTCCACGCGAAGTCGAATCAGCGGACGGCCTGAAATCTCTTCCTGTGACTTTTCCTCAGGCATCACGCTATCGTGATGGTCAAGATATTGGTCCCAGCCTTCCTTGATCATATCTTCAACAATCTTGTACAGATGTTGGTTAAGAGCAGTACGATTCTCTTCTTTCTTCCAAAGACCCTTGATGGCTTTCTCTTCTGCGAGTACAATCTCCTTCATCACAAACGGTCGGACAGTTTGCAATCGAATAGGCTCGACATTAAAGTCCTTGCCTGTGATCTTAAGAATTGCAACATGCTTCTGTACAGCCTCTCCGGGCATAAGTGACGTAGCAACCGATGAGCCAGGCTGCATGACATGAAAACTCATCTCAGGGTTGTAGCGTGGTTCGATAAGACATTCATGCTCGTGGCCCCAAATGACCAGGTCCAAGAACTCGGGCAGAAAGTTCTCTGGCAGATATCCAGTTTCCGAATGTGCGTGGCTGTATAACTATTAGCTAATGCAATATTAATACCGACATTCTAACTTACTGATTTTGATGCACGCTCATCAGATTGAACCAGTCACTTTTCTTTACACCTGGAAGATCACCAGGCTGGAAGAACTTCACGTGTCCATCACGGAAGGTTCGGAAGAGGCGTTCATCTCGGACATTGCTCATGCCATAGAGTGCAAGCTTAGTACGCCCCTTTTGCAGCAGTACAGGCTTGACCTCGATCTTGTCAGTTTCTGGAGTCTTGCCGTAATAGTTCAGCAGACCTGACATGGCAAGGATATCGAGAGCGGAGTAGGTGCCTTCCTGTGGCCCGTCAGAACTCGACCTTCACGTCCTCTTTACCGGCAATAACACCTACACCTGATGGGTCATCATGATTACCATGGATAGAGAAAACGGGAATTGCCACATTGATGTTTGGATCCTCGTAGTTGGCATGGTTGAAAGGGCTAAAGAGGCAGTCAGCACGTAATCACTTCGAAAGTTATTCAGCATGTGAGAGAGAACATTACCCAGAGAAGTTCTCGCTGGCGTCACTTAACATCTCCAACTCGCACGGCTTGTCTCCGAGGCAATATTTCCTCAGGCTCTTCATTACATCGTAAAGACTCTTGCGGGATGGTTTGTTGTCGTGGAAGAGGTCGCCGGCCAACAACACCATATCGACGTCACGGTCTTTCGCGATACGCATGATTTCGTCGAACGTGCGAGCTGAGTCTTCACCTCGGATGGCATCCCGTTCGTTATAGCCGACATGATTGTCAGTGGCAATGAGTATTTGAATCTCGTTTGGATTGCGATGAGAACTGGAACCGTTTGCCATTGTTGCTATAAGATCTGAATTTGATTTTTTGGTGGTATTTGGCTGATATTCAGTAATGAAAACGTAATCAGCCGGTCAGTCTCACTTAAGGAATCTCGTTAGAAATTTAGTAAGAAGAGGTGCAGAATCACTTCATGGCAAAGAGTGAGACGTTACGGCGGGTATGCTGCCTGGCCGACTGGAAGATTCTGAGCGAGTACCACGGTCGTACAAGTATTTTAAGGGGCAAACTGTGTGCCTGAGTTTGTTTTGTACTTGTTTTATTGTGTTTGGTACTGTGGATGTCTACTGCTCGATAGGTGGTTCACGAACAAATGTTCTTGATTCGCGTGATCACGTGCAACGAATCTTTCTCAATTCGGAGCTCCAATCGATTCACATTCTCAAACTACGCAACCTCATCTGCATTCATTCAAGCATCAAGGAAGCATATTGATGTTCGCCACGCGGGCGCTACTGAAGCGCTCAGTGTGGAAAGGTATGACTTCGCTCGATTTTAGAAATGGTTCACCATTAACACTCCTTCAGGTCCTAACATTGTCCCGTATGTTCCGCATTCGTTCCCGATCGTGACATTGCCATTAACAGCATTATTCAAGTCTTCCAATCGTCCGCACCAAAGCCGGTGATCCTCCTCCACCACCTATCAAAACTCAAGCACGCGCCGCAACAATCCTGCCAACATTTGTCGGACTCAAGTTCCAGGTGCACAACGGCAAGATATACCATGAATTCGTAGTGACAGAGGATATGGTGGGACACAAGTTGGGAGAATTTTCGCCTACGAGGAAGAAGTTCACTTACAAGATGACGAAGAACCGATGATGGGAAGGAATTAGTAGCCCAGAAGAGCATTTGCTGGCGTTTTATATCAACGTTTTAGATTTTAACTGTTGGTTTGGGTATCGATTCAGCTCTGCGGCTGAAAGGAAACTACAATGCTTGCACGGATGCTCGCCGACATCACGGTGCGTTTCTGAAAGGCCCAAATAGCGGTACAATGGCACATTGAAACTCCAGCATGATCTTTTTCCCACCAACGCCATTTTCCCACCATCAATGCACTCGCCGCAACCCCACGCCGAGAAAATGCCACCATTCCCACATTCCAACACCCGCTCTATCATATCCTCTCTCCCTCTCTACCGATAAAACTCCCCTCTCTTAACATTAACGCCATACTCGCCCACCGCCATGCCCAAATCCTCCATGGTGAGCACTGTGCGACCCTGCCCGCCGCCCTGCCCGCCGCCGCCAAAGCCCGGCCGCTGCACGCCGAGATTGAGGCCCTTCCCAGGAGCGTCCTTCGCGACAGGCGCTGCCGCACTTCCAGCGGCGCCGGGCGCGGCCGCCGCGCCGCCCGGCAGCGCGCCCGGCAGCGCGCCCAGCACATTGCTCGACGCGCTGTTGGACGCGCGGATCCGCGCGTACTGGTACGCGTCCGCCGCGATGTCCGCGATGAACTTCTGCGTCGCCAGCGCCAGCAGCCGCGACAGGTGCGGCGAGGTTTGCGGGGGGGGGGGGAGGCCGGCTAG
>Ga0335072_10003323_pt1 | contig 24271 bp, 26 predicted proteins | sample Lox_Sample_21_FD_206725 | JGI IMG/M metagenome (GOLD analysis project Ga0335072, IMG submission 206725) | Soil microbial communities from Loxahatchee National Wildlife Refuge, Florida, United States - Lox_Sample_2.1 | ecosystem: Environmental > Terrestrial > Soil > Wetlands | place: USA... | reverse complement strand
GCCTGGACCGGCACCGCGAACACCAGCCAGCTGCACCGCACCTACGACGAGCTGGTGCGCTGGCTGCTGCACTCCGACGTGCACCCCGGTGGTGTCATCGTGTCGACCGGGACCTGCCTGGTGCCGCCGGCCCCGTTCAGCCTCGAGCACGACGACGTCGTCCGGATCGACATCAGCGAGATCGGCACGCTCACCAACCCCGTGGTACGCGGCCTCGACGCCATCAGGGCCACGCTCGCCTAGGCTCGCGCTGCGCCGCGGCTGGACGGCCGTGGAACAGGAGGTCGCGTGGGCGGTGGCGCCAGCGAGGTCTCACGCCATGGAGACCTCGAGGTCGGCGGCGACGCCGCCGAGCATCGTGAAGTCGGTTCGGGATTGCTGGAGCATGGTGCCCGGCACGAACTCGGAGACCGGGCCATGCGCCACCAGCCGCGCGATGAACCGCTGCCAGGAGTACCCGCCGCCGAGATCGCCGTCGAGCCAGAAGCTGCGGTGCCGGGCGCCGAGGATGTCGCGCGGCCCGATCGTGTTGGCCATCGGCGGCACCCAGGACCAGTCGCCGCCGAACGAGTGCAGCGCGTTCTGCATGACCGTCATGGGGTGCAGTTCCACCAGCCGGGCGGCGGCGGCGCGGTAGGCGTTCAGGTCGCCGGCGAATTCAAATCCGAGATGCGGTTCCCAGAACGCGATGTGGCCTCCCCAGCCGATGCCGCCATAGCAGACATCAGCGCCCCCGGCGTCCTCGATCTGAGCGCTATAGGTGGCGATTTCGTCGCTGGCCGGAAAGTGGATCTGGCTGTCCGGGGGACGCAGATCGTCGTCGATACGGCCGAGGAAGTTATTCCACATGGCGCGCTGGAAGGATCCGACCCAGGAGATGGGCGCGGTCTTGCCGTCCTCGTCGGCGTACTCGTCCATGTTGAAGGTGTGCACATGCTGGAGCGAGATCCGGCGCTCGTTAATGATCCGGGCCGCGATCTCGTACTGCGGCACCGGGCCGACCGGCAGGATCGCGACCAGATTCTGGTCCGCCTCCCGCGCCGCGACGATACGGCCGATGAGGTCGTCGGCGAACGCCCGGTAGAACGCGTCGCGGTCATCGATAACGCCGATAACGAAGTCCGGGTTGGGATGCGCGGTGATGTCCTCGCGGCGGATCACCCGGACCCGTTCGCATGCTCCCCGGTCGCGAAACGTGCAGATGTTCGCGAGCTGGTAGCTGAATTCGGTGGTGCTGCTTGCCGTTGCCATGTACGCCGGTGGCCCCTCACGGTAGAAGACGGGTGGTTCTGGCTCGCAGCCAGGTGAGGCACGCGGTGAATCCCTCGGCGAATGACACGCCGGATTGGTATCCGCGGTACTGGCTGCAGACCCGGGTCTGCTCGATGATGTCGACCCCGTCGTGGTCGCGCAGCCAGTCCAGTTGGCTGGCATGACAGCGCAGCGCGGCGAGTTTGGTATCGATATCGGCGGAGATATCGACGTACTCGGTCGGGGTGAATCCCACCCCGGCGAGGGTGTCGATGTAGTACACCGCGGGCACGAGATCGTGCGCCGGGTGCCCGGTCTGTTTGAGCGGCAGCGTGGCGATGTGGCTCGCGTCCAGCAGCAGCTTGCTCACTTCGTTGTGGTCGGCCATGTAGTCGTGCGGCCAGTGGGTCAGGATCACGTCCGGCCGGGTCGACCGGATCAGGTCCAGGACCAGGTCCCGCTGGGCCGGGTCGGCCGCGTTGATCTCGCCGTCGGACATGCCGAGGGTGCGGTGTTCGGCGCCGATCACGGCGGCCGCCGCTTTCGCCTCGGCCAGCCGGATCCGGGCGATCTCCTCTGATGTGTGCACGAAACTGCCGCGGTCGCCGAGTGACGCGTGGCACATCGTCACCTGATGCCCCTCGCGGACGTAGCGTGCGAGCGTGCCCCCGCACAGCATGTCCAGATCGTCGGGGTGAGCACCGACCGCGAGCACTCTCATCGCGCTTCCTGCAGCTCGGGAAGGATCAGATCCTGTTCCAGGGTCTGCGTGACGCTGCGGATCGCACCGAGCGCCACCGCTTCCTCGCCGACCGTCGAGGTGAGGAACACCGGCGGAAACGGCACCAGTGCGGCCACCTTCGCCTCCAGCGGGCGGCGGAGCACCTGGTCGGCGGCCCGGGACATGCCGCCGCTGAGGATGACCGCGCGGGGGTTGAGCGCGCAGACCAGGCTGGCGATGCCCTGAGCCAGTGCCGTGAGCGCCTCATTCACGATCACCGACGCGGCGTGATCACCGGCGGCCGCGGCTTCGAACACCACGGCGGCGCTGACCGCGGCCCCGTCGCCGTCGGCGATGGCGAGCATCGCCGCGCCGTGAGCGGTCCGGGCGGCCGCGGCGCCCTCCCGGGCCAGCGCGGCCCCGCCGGTGACGGACTCGAACGGCCCGTACCCGGCGATCAGCCGCGGGTGCCGGCCGTGCAGCGGCATCAGGCCGATCTCGCCGGCCCCCCCGTCGGCGCCGCGATACGCGTTGCCGCCCAGCAGCAGCGCGGCGCCGACCCCGACGCCGAGCTGGACGAACAGCGCGTCGTCGAGGTCCTGCGCCACGCCGAGCCACTGTTCGGCGAGCAGCGACAGGATCACCTCGCGCTCGACGTGCACCCGGCATCCGAACAGCTCGGTCAGCCGGGCACGCAGGTCCAGGCCCTCCCAGCCCTCGAGCTGGGGCGCGATCGTGACCACGCCTCCGGCGGAGACAACCCCGGGGGTGCCGACGCCGACGGCGAGCAGGTCGCCGTCGGCGACCTCGTGCTCGGCCATCAGCCCGGCCGCGGTCTCACGGACCAGCTTCAGCATCTCGTCCGGGCCGAGCGTGCGGAGCCGCGACGTATCGCGCCGGCGCGTGCCGAGGACCTGGCCGTCCAGGTCGGCGAGGACGATCATCAGCTTGTCCGCACCGATGTCCACGCCGAGCACGCTCTGCAGATCGGCGCAGAACTCATACAGCGTGGGATGACGGCCGTCCGGTCGCGCCTGTTCCGGCGCCAGCGGCCGGACATGCCCCGAAGCGCCGAGATACTTCACCACGTTGGTGACGGTCGGTGCCGACAGGCCGGTCACCCTGGTCAGATCGGCCCGGGATATCGGCCCCGACGTGCGGATCTCATGCAGTACCCGGGCCGCGTTGATGCGCCGCATCAACGCCGGAGAGCCGTTACGGGCGATGGACTCGCGCACCCTTGACACCTTGCCATAACTAATGATTAGTTACAAGCCTGCAAAGCTGCGGACGACCCGGTCACACCGGCACAACCACCCTGAGGCGCCATCGAATGAACATCCGCGAGTTCCGGCCCGGCGACACCGGCGCGCTGTACGAGATCTGCCTGCGCACCGTGGATGCCGGCAACGACGGCACACCGCTTTATCCGGCCTACCCGGAGCTGCCCGGCCACCTGGCCCTCGGCGCCAACCTGGCCCTGGAGCCGGAGTTGGCCTTCGTCCTGCAGGACGAAGCCGGTTCCCCGGTGGGGTACGTGGTGGGCGCCCTGGATACCCGCGCGTTCTACAAGAGGAGCGAGCAGCTGTGGTGGCCGCCGCTGCGCGAGCGCTACCCGGATCCGGCTGACGTACCCCCCGGGCAGTACACACCGGAGCAGCGACTGCTGCACGCGATCCACCAGCCGGCCCTCGCGCCCGATGCGGTGCTCGACGTCTTCCCGTCCCACCTGCACATCAACCTGATGCCGCCGGCGCAGGGTCGCGGCTACGGGAAGCTGCTGCTGAACACGCTCTTCGCCGCGCTGCAGGACGCCGGCTCGACCGGGATCTTCCTGGGCGTACAGCCGGGCAACGACCGGGCGATGGGCTTCTACCACCGCATGGGTTTCCACAAGATCCCGAACCTGCCGCCGAACTGGAGCACCCGGCTCGGCAAGGCGTTCTCAGCGGCGGACGCGGCCGATGCCTGAACGGATCAACGTCGGCGTTATCGGCGCCGGCCGCCGGGCCGCGCAGTACTTCCGGTACGTGCCCGACGACCTGCGCCCGCGGGTCCGGCTGACCGCCATCGCCGACCCGAACGAGTCGAACCGCGCCGCGTTCGAGCGGCTGTTCGCCGACGGACGCGAAACCCGCCAGTACCGCGACGGCGATGACCTGCTCGCGAACGAGGACCTCGACGCGGTGATCATCGCGTCACCCAACAACTACCACGCCCGCTACACCGAGCTCGCGATCGCCGCGGGCGCGCACATCCTGCTGGAGAAGCCGGTCGCGACCAGCGTCGCCGAATGCCGGCAGGTGTGGCGGGCGGCGCGGGCGGCCGGCCGTGAGGCCAGCATCATGGTCGGGTTCGTGCTGCGATATACGCCGTTCTACAGCCGGATCCAGGAGATCGTCGCCTCCGGCGAACTCGGCACGGTCCTCGCGATCGACGCCGACGAGAACCTCGGCACCGGCCTGACCGGCCTGTTTCACAAAAGCTGGCGACGCCGCGACGACCTGTCGGGCGGCTTCCTGGTGGAGAAGTGCTGCCACGACTTCGACATCCTCAACTGGCTGATCGGCTCGGCCCCGGACCGCGCGTTCGCGATCGCCAAGCGCACCCACTTCGTGCCCGGCACCACCGACGACCGGCAAACCCGGTTCGACCCGGAGGTCGTCCGCCAGATCGACATCGCCGACTTCGGCGACTCGGCCATCAACGCCGCCTTCCCGGCACCCCTGGAAGGCTCGCCCTACGACCTCCCGTCCGACTCGCCCGATCACACGGCGGTTCTCCTCGACTTCGCCTCCGGCGCCCTGGCCACGTTCGTGGCCTGTATGGGCCAGCCCCGCACGACCCGGCGAATCCGGATCTTCGGCACCAACGGAGATCTCGAGGGCAACATCGACGACTCATGCATCGTGGTCCACAAACCGCACGCCTCCGACAACGGCTGGGAGGTCAAGGACGTCCCGATCTCGGCCGAGAAGCACAATCACCACGGCGGCGACGGCGTGCTCGGCCACGCGTTCTGGCGAACCGCCGCGAACCAGGCGGCCCCGTCCCGGGCCGGCCTGCGCGAAGGGATCGACGCGGCCCTGGTCGCGCTCGCCGCCCAGCAATCCGCGGCGGCCGGCCAGTCCGCCGACATCGCCGCGCTGCGAGCCCAGGTGTTCGGCTGACCGCCCCCAACACGGCCCTTGCCGCGAACCCCGGGGCGGACGCGGTTTACGGGCTGGGCACGACCTCGATGGTGTCGCCGACCGGTCGCAGCGGGCTGCTGGAGGGATCATCCAGCACTTGCCCGTAGGAAGCGAACTGGGTGGAGCCGCCGCCGTCCAGATTCATGGCATCGACCGCCCCGAGGGAGCGCATGAGAGCGGCCTCCTCGGTGAGGGTCATTCCCGCGCTCACGCCCGGAATCCCGTCGACGGTCGCCAGCACGATCCGGCCCCGGCCGTCCACCCCGATCATGGTCCGGGCGTGGCGGTAGGCGCTGAACGTGTAGTCGTTGAGATCCCGCGGATCGAGCACGCCCTCAGCGACCGCATCGATGGCGGGCCGGCCGTTCTGCAGCAGCATCGGGCCCGCGCTCGTGACGGTCGTGCCCGGGTTCAGCGCAACCGGCTGGCCCTGGCCGGTCCGGAGCCGTTCGCTGACCGACAGCTGCGCGCCCACCGGCGCGTGCGACGCGAGCCAGGCCTCGTCGGTGCCGACGGCCTGCACGGCCCAGTCCCCGGCCGGGAGGGTGCCGCCCGGGGCTCCGGCCGACACGACCCGCCCGCGCGGGCCGACGACGGCCTGGAGGGCGGGACCCGAGCTCGGCGCGGACGGCAGCGGCGCCCCGAACTGCGGGGTGAACAGGACGATGTCGTTCGGCCCGGTGCAGACCGTGTTCTGCCTCGGCTCGTCGGTGGGAGCGAAACCGGCCACGCCGCAGTCCTCGGCCGCGCCGGGGAGCCGGTTGATGCCGAGGATCCGGACGGATGCGCCGCCCGAGGCTCGCAGCACCGCCGACGACGACAGGTTCAGGATGCGCGCCTGGTCCTGGCCGTCGAAGACGACCGCGGCGCGATCGCCGTTGGCAAGCGACTCGATGACACCATTCTGGACCGACAGCCCGGTGTCCACGCCGCCGACGTACGTGGCCATCGGAGCGTCGATGGTGAAGAAACCGCCGTTCGTGGCGGCCACCGAGTTGAGCGCGGCCGACGCCGCCTGGGCGGTGGTCCGGCCGGCAATGGCCGGCCCGTGATACGCGAATACCCGGCCGTCGAACGTCCGGGGGTCGATGACGGCGACGTGCACCAGCTCGGCATCCGGTGCCGGTGCCGGGTCGAAGCCCGACCATTCGACCAGCGGGAAGAACCCGTCAGCGGTCAACTCCGAGGCGACCGTTTCGGCGGCCGCCTGGGTAGCGAACTGCCCCACCCGGACCCGCACCCCCATCACGCCCCGAGGGTCGTCGGCGTACGCGGGCCAGGGCAGCTCGGTCGCCGACGGTGCGAACCCGTCGGCAACGAGCGCCGCCTCGGTGCGGCGCGCCCAGTCGAGCCCCCCGGCCTCGGCTTCCTCACTGGTCCCGTCGAACGGGCTCGTCGCCGGGGCCTGGATCGTGATCGTCCAGTCGGGGTCGGCACCGGGATCGGTGTACGTGCCGCTGAGCAGGGTCACTCCCGGCACGGGCGAGGTAGAGGTCCAGGAGATGTGCGAGACGAACGCCGTTGAATCCGCGACCGGCGGCGCAACCGGCAAGGCACGAGGCGCGGGCAGGCCCTGGGCCTGGGCCGCCGGGCCCAGCCCCGCGGCGATGACCACGGCCGTGGCCGCCACGACTGCGCCCTGACGTGCCCTCCTGCGTCGGGTCGGTGCGGTCGCACGACGATGAAAAGGCTCTCGCATCAATGCCTCCGGGGCTTCGTTCTGTCGCCAGCGGCACGCTACCAAATATGGACGACCTGGCGTGAACTGGTCCTTACCTGGCCATTACCGGTCGGCGAACACTCCGCCCGCGGACTACCCGTATGGGTGATGTGGCCCGCCCGCAGGGCTGTGATGCTCTCGCTAGAGGCGACTCCCCCATCAAGCCAAGGAGAGGCACATGCCTGTCTCGACCGGCTCGACCGACGCCACGGCGATCCGCCCGTTCGCGATCCCGGTCACACCGGAGGCGGAGCTGGAGGCGCTGCGTGCGCGTATATCGGGAACGCGCTGGCCCGACCGGGAGACCGTCCCGGATCACTCGCAGGGCGTGCAGCTGGCGACCATTCAGGAACTCGCGCGCTATTGGGCAAACGGCTACGACTGGCGCAGGTGCGAGGCGAGACTGAGCGCCCTGCCGAACTTCATGACCGAGATCGACGGACTGGACATCCACTTCATTTACGTCCAGTCAGAGCACGAAAACGCGCTGCCGGTCATCATCACCCACGGCTGGCCCGGCTCGATCATCGAGTTGCTGAACATCATCGATCCGCTCACCAACCCCACCGCGCACGGCGGCAGCGCATCGAACGCGTTCGACGTGGTGATTCCGTCGATCCCTGGCTACGGGTTCTCCGCCAAGCCGCAGGCACCCGGCTGGGGCCCCGACCGCGTGGCGCGGGCCTGGGTCGAGCTGATGAAGCGCCTCGGATACAGGCGCTTCGTGGCGCAAGGAGGGGACTGGGGGGCCGTTGTCACCGATCTCATGGCCACGCAAACACCTCCGGAACTGCTCGGCATGCACACCAACATGCCCGGGGCGATCCCGCCCGATGTCGCGCAGGCGCTCCCGGTCCCGGGCCAGCTCGCTCCCGGCGGGCCGCCGCCCTCCGGCCTGTCAGACGACGAGAAGCGCGCGTTCGAGCAGATCAGCACCTTCTATACCGGCGGCGCCGGCTACGCGGTCGAGATGACAACGCAGCCGCAGACGCTGTACGGCGTGGCGGACTCACCGGTCGGCCTCGCCGCCTGGATGATCAACCACGACGCGTACAGCTACGGGGAAATCTCTCGCGCCTTTGTCGACGGGCAGCCCGTCGGCAACCTCACCCGGGACGAGGTCCTCGACGACATCACGCTCTACTGGCTGACCAACACCGGGATTTCCTCGGGCCGCCTCTACTGGGACAACAAATACGGCTTCTTCGACGCCAAGAACGTCAAAATCCCGGCGGGCGTGACCGTCTTTCCCGGCGAGCTATATCAGACCCCGCGCAGCTGGGCCGAGCGGGCGTACCCCAACCTCATCTACTACAACGAGGTCGACAGGGGCGGCCACTTCGCTGCCTGGGAGCAGCCGCAGCTGTTCTCGGAAGAAGTTCGCGCGGCCTTCAGGACGCTGCGCTAGCCGGGCGCGGCAGGCCGTCCGCCGTCATCTGGAAGACCCGCCTTTTACGCACCGCAGCGTGCCGGCGCTGACCGCGCGATGGGTTGCTCGGCCACTTGCCGACCTCCCTGGTTACCAGCGGCCGCGGTGCACGACCTGGTCGAACGGCCGCCGCTTGGGATTCCTGATCGGGACCAGGGGCCGGTCGGCCGGGTAGCCCAGCGAGACGAGCAGCGCCCAGTCGCGGTCTTCGGGGATGCCGAGCAGGTCGCGCACCCGCGCCATGTCGGCGATGCCCGCGTGGCAGCTGCCGATCCCCAGATCGGCGGCGGCGATCATCATCGCCATGGTCGCCTGGCCGAGATCGAGCTGCGCCCGGCGGAACGGGTTGTCGGCCGGCGGGCCGACGACCACGATCGTGGCCGCCGAATGGGCGACATGACCGGCGCCCTGCCAGACCGTCGCGAGCTCGCGCAGCAGCCCGCGGTCGGTGACGAGGACGAAGTCCCACGGCTGCCAGTTCTGCGAGGACGGGGACCGGCGGCCTGCCTCGAGGATCTGGTCGAGATCGGCCTCGGGAATCGGGCGGTCCTCGAAGGACCGGACGTTGCGGCGTGAGGTGATGGCGTCCCAGGTCTGCATGCCGGTCCCAACGCGCCCGGATGCGTGTTCATTCTCGACGGCGGGCTCAGTTCTTCGTCGAACTGGCCGCGCTGATCAGCGCGGACGGCTCCGCAGCTACAACTCGACGGTTATGCCGGGTTCCAGGCTGGTCACTGGCGCATCCGCCGACACGACCTTCAGCAGATTGCCGACCAGGCCCAGCCCGAATTCGTTCAGGATCGCGTCGTGGATCGCATACCCGCGCCGGGGCGCGGTGGTCTTGATGAACTCGGCCGTTTCCGCGAACTTCAGCCACGGCGCGCTGACCGGCACCAGCACCGTCGGCACCCTTTCCTGCGGCACCGTGAATGAGTCGCCCGGATGGTAGACCTCGCCGTCGACGGCGAAGCAGACGTTGGGGATGATCGGGACCTGCGGCACGATCACCGCGTGGTCCTCGCCCCAGACCTGCACGTCGAACCCGGCCGCGGTGAAACGGTGGCCGTGCCCGACGGCGTGCACCCGGTTGCCGAACTCGGGGAACTGGCTCGTCACGGACACGTGCGACCAAAGCTGCAGGTCAGCGTCGGCGGCCAGGGCGAACCGCACAGCGTCGGCATCGAGGTGATCGGCGTGCTCATGCGTCACGAGCACGGCGTTTGCCCCGGTCAGCGTGTCTGGGCCGGACCATACACCCGGATCGATGACCAGCGTCCCGCTGTCTTTGCGCAGCCGGACGCAAGAGTGACCAAGCTTCGTAAGCTGCATGATCACAAGCCTAGCGAGCGACCGGTGGCGCTCAGCGCACCGGCTCGGCGGGCGGCGTTATTGATCCGGGGCTGCCGGGTAACGGAGGGTGAGCAGAGCGGCCAGGGTTTCCCTGGTGTGCGCCATGCGCTCGGCGCCGACCATCGCGACGAGCCGGGCGTCCACTTCTTGGGCGGCTGCGTACACCGTGTCCGACGCGGCTCTTCCGTGGTCGGTCAGGGTGAGAAATACGCGCCGGCGGTCCTCGGGATCCTCCGTTCGCTGCACGTAGCCCCGGACGACCAGGGCGTCCACCAGTTCGCTGGCGGTCTGCTTCGACACGCCCAGATCGGAGATGACGTCCCGAAGCGCGGCTCCGTCCGGCTCGAGGAGCCCGAGTACGTAGCCGCCGTTGGGCGGCATGTCGTTGAACCCCGCCGCGATCAGCGCGTCGCGGATGTAGAGGCCGTAGACGCCGCGGCCCGGCCGCAACAGCACCGGCAGCACGCTTTCCGGGGCAAGCCCTGGGTCACTGGTCATGCCAGCAGAATATGCGCCAGAGCATTGACAGTCAAGTAACTGGACTGTCTGGCCACTGGACTGCCACGCCGTCCGAGCGTCGCGCGTTGTGGTTGGCTCTGGGTTATGGTCAGCGCATGCCGCTGACAGGAGGCTCGGGTGGCCCGGATTAAGGACGTGGTGTTCGACTCGGCTCATCCGGCGTCTCTCGCGCGGTTCTGGGCCGGGGCGCTGGACGGTTATGACGTCGCTCCGTATGACGAGGCCGAGCTTGACCGCCTGCGTGCGGCGGGGATCAACGACCCGGAGGACGACCCGACGGTCTTGGTCGAGCCATCGGCGGGCGGGGCTCCGCGGCTCTGGTTCCAGCTCGTGCCCGAGTCCAAGGTGGTCAAGAACCGCCTGCATCTGGACGTGACCGCCGCCGACGTCCGCGCCGAGGTCGAGCGGCTCACCGGGCTGGGCGGACGGGTGCTGGCCGAGCAGCGGCACGAGCACAGGCAATGGGTGACGATGGCCGACCCGGAAGGCAACGAGTTCGACGTCACGCCGGGCTAATGCGTTCTCGTAGATCCGGTTGATGCCGTGCCGCCACCTCGGCTATGAGCAGCGTAGCCCGCGCGCCAGGGCGCGACCAGAGTCCGCGGCGGCCGTGAGGGGGCCGGTTACGGATCCGGGTCGTCGTCGGACCGGGACCGGGCGAGCTGCCGCGCCCGCCGCTCCTGGCGCCACAGCCTGCGGCTGACGTCGATCATGACCACCAGCACGATCACCACGGCCTCGATGACGACCGTGTGCCGCAGCACGGCCAGGTTGACCGGGTCGAGCATCGAGCTGAGCCCGAGGTCCATGGGTCTGGTCTGGATGACCGGCGCTCCGCGCGGGCCGCCGGCCTTGGCCCCGGGACGCAGCATCACCGCGCCGGGCACCCGGGCATTCGCGGGCGCCTGCTTGAACGAGGCCTGCTGGCCGCCGACCAGGGTGGCGGCCCCGAAGTGGTTCCAGGCCAGCCCGAGCAGCACGACGACCGCGACGACCAGCGTCGCCGCCGCCAGGTGCCGCAGGAACTTCACCGGTCCGGTCCCGCCCGATGCCACGTCAGCAGCCGCCGCCCGACCCGCACCAGCCACCTCCAGCGCAACGCGAGGTGCACCGGGACCAGGCCCAGCGTCACCTCGGCGGTCACGACGTGCAGCCTGCTCCAGAACGGCCCGGCCAGCGGGTAGATGCCCAGGTAGGGCAGGGCGACCCGGGAAATCAGGATGCCCGATGCCACACACAGGGTCATGGCGAACAGCAGGGCCAGGTTGACGATCCAGATGACCTTGTCAGGACCGCGCGGGTTGAGCAGCCGGCGGGTGGTGCGGAGCACCCAGTCCCAGTGCAACGTCAGGTGGAGCAGCAGCGCCAGCCCGAGCCCGATGCCCAGCCATTCGTGGATCGCGATCCCGGTGAAGCCGTAGCTGTAGGCGAGCGTGTAGCCGAGCAGGAGGACCAGATCGAACCAGAAGTCCAGCCGGGTGCGCGCGGCGACTCTCCGGCGGCGGGCCAGGCCGCAGACCGCGTCCGCCGCGGACGTCACCGGCGGGCCGTTCATGGCAGGCACCCTGTTTCCGTGACCGGGCTGGCTGGGATTACGCCCAGGATAAGAGGCCGGCCTGAGCGGCTGGTGTCAGCGCCGCGTGAGTTGCGCGTGAGCGCCGGCCGCTACCCGGGCGTGACCTGGTCCTCGAAGCCGGGCATGACCCACGGCTCACGGGTCTTCGGGTAGAAGCCGAGGCCGGGCCGGTCGGCCGGCGTGCCGGTGATCGTCAGGCGGAACTCGCGCAGGTACTCGACCTCGCGGTCGGCGGTCAGCCGGAATGGCCGGTCGTGCCCGGGATAGATGACGTCGGCCATCGCGACCACGCGGTCGATGCTGGCCAGCGCCTGATCGGGGTTCCAGAAGACGAGCGGCGGGCGCCGGTCGAGCGCGACGCTCGCGTAGTGCAGGGCGTCGCCGGTGATCAGAGACAGGCCCTGCTCGCCCTGCACCGTGACCCCGATGCTGCCCGCCGAGTGGCCGGGGAGGTGCACGACGCCCACGCCGGGGATGAGCTCGGCGCCGTCCCCCACCTCGACCAGCCGGACCCGCTCGAGGATGTCGCGGGTCCAGACCGGGGTGGCCCAGTCGTTGGGGTGCGGCCGCTCACAGTACCCGCGCTCGTCGGGGTGCAGGTACACCGGCGCGTGCGCGAACAGGTCGATGTTCTGCATGTGGTCCCAGTGCGCGTGGGTGAGCAGCACCATGTCGATGTCGCCCGGGGTCAGGCCGCGGGCCGACAGCGCGTCCAGCAGGAACGTCCGCCGCCCGACATGCGCCGGGTCGACGAGGATCCGGACCGGCCGGCCGTCCGCGCCGGGCCCCTCGATGAGGACGACCTCGCACATGGCGACCAGGCCGGCGCTGGTGTTGATCCCGAAACCGTCCAGCACCACGTCGATCGCGGGGGTTGCCTTGGGTGCCTGCATGTTCGCGATTCCTCCGGGGTCGGCGTGTTCCGCGGTTCTGCCCCCATATTGCCGTCATGGCCGGTCAGGTTGGGGGGCGACGGGGCGTAACAGACAGAAATCCGGCCCGGTGCCGCGGGCGGCATTTATCGGACCTCGGTGGGTAGTGCATGGCGCATGAGCACGCATCGCCGTGCCGGCTGGGCCCGCATTCCGCTGGCCCTCGCCGGAGCCGTCGCGCTGGTCGCGGTCGCCGCGTGCGGCAGCAGCGACGCCAGCATCAGCAGCCGGCCGGCTTATTGCTCGGACCGGACCAACCTGCAGAAGTCGGTCAAGGGCCTGACCGGCCTGAACGCCAGCGCGGGCGTCAGCGGCCTGGAGGCGCAGGTCAACAAGGTCAAAACCAGCGCCAATAAGCTGGCCAACGCCACGAAGAGCGACTTCCCGAACCAGAGCGGCGCCCTTAACTCGTCGATAGCCGCGCTCGAGAATTCGGCCCGCAGCCTGGCCAGCAGCCCGTCCGCCGCGAACATCGACACCGTCGCCAGGGACGCGGCCAAGGTCGTGACGGCGGCCAGGAACCTGGTCAACGCGACCAACGCGAAGTGCGGCTGACCGCGCCGGCTACGGCGTCACCGGCCAGCGGGCAACGTGGGCCTTGGTCAGCGGTCCGGACAGCAGGCTGCGCATGGCCTCCAGCCGGGAGCGCTTCTTGTCGTTGCTCTTGATCACCGGACAATTCACCAGGAGTTCACCGCATTCCCAGGGTCGCCGCACGGAGGCGGATCAGGTGGCGTTCTCCTCACCGAGGCCGCTGTCGGGCACACTGGGCGGGAGAGGACATGGAGCGACCACGATGACCATGACAGCCAGATCATGCAGGCCGCTCACGACGCACTCCGGCTGATGCGCGCGAGCGGCGCGGCTTCGTCGTGTCGGCTGATCAGCTGCCTGAAATTCGCCGGCGCCAGGGCGTATCAGGAGGCGGTGGGCGTCCTCTGATGTAGTGGGCGGCAGCCTGCCGGGCCGTCGACGCGGAAAGGACGCGCCATGCGTGACAACTCGTCGGTCGTTGCGCTGGTCGCCCGGGTGGGCGACGGCGACCAGGCGGCCTGGAACGAGCTCATCGACCGGTACTCGCCGCTGGTGTGGTCCATCTGCCTTCGCTTCGAACTGAGCCGCCAGGACATCGATGATGTCGGCCAGAGCGTGTGGCTGCGCCTGGTCGAGAACATCGGCAGTCTCCGTGAGGCCGCGGCGCTGCCTGGCTGGCTCGCGACGACGACCAGGCGCGAATGTCTCCGGGTACTGCGGTCGGCTCGCCGGCATGACCACACGGGGTTGCCACCGGAGGACCAGATGCCGATAGATCCTGGCGACGCGACGATCGAGCAGGAGCTCATCATCGGCGAGCGCAACGCGGCGCTGCGCGCGGCGTTCGCCGAGCTTCCCGACCGCTGCCACGAGCTGCTGTCGATGCTGATCAGCGATCCGCCGCCCGCCTACGCGGACATCAGCGCGAGGCTGGGCATCGCGGTGGGCAGCATCGGGCCGACCCGGGCCCGTTGCCTGGACCGGCTACGCCAGTCGCCGCACCTCGCCGGCGTTCTTGGCAATGGCGCCAACGATGTCGAAGTCAGCGATGCCGGAAGGTGAGCACGGTGAGCGAACGCTGGGACGACGACCAACTGCTCGCGGCGTTGCGGCAGGCCGTGCGGGCCCGGCAGGCCGTGCCACCCGAATTCGTCGAAGCCGGCCGGAGCGCCTTCGCCTGGCACAACATCGATGCCGAACTCGCGCAGCTCACCTACGACTCCAGCCGCGACCGGGACTACGAGCTGAGCGTGCGCGCCGAGGCGGCCTCGATCCGCGCGCTCAGCTTCACCTCGGCGCATCTGACCATCGAGCTCGAGGTCACCCGGGAGTCACTGGTCGGCCAGGTCATCCCGGGCCAGGCCGGCACGATCGTCGTTCAGCCCCGCCAGGGCGCGGAGATGACGGCCGCGGTCGACGAGATCGGCTGCTTTTCCATCCGGCCGGTCCCGTCCGCTGAGTTCCGGCTGTACTGCCGCACGGCGGGCGGGATCGAGGCGCTGACCGGCTGGATCGCGCTGTGAGGCCCTCCGCTGGCGGTCAGCCGGCGCCGAGCGGCAGCAGCGACGTCGCCGCCGTCTGCTGGACCGGATCGCCGCAGGTGTCCCGGCGGACGTTGCACATCGCCTCGGCCAGGCTCTGGCCGGCCCGGAGGTAGCGGTGCAGCGTCACCATCAGCGGCATCACCGCCTGGTCGTTCAGCGGGACGACCCCGGCGACGATTCCCGCCGTCCCGAGCGGCATCAGGCTGCTGACCAGGCCGAGCAACTCATCCGCGCCGACCGGGGCCAGCACGGCGGAGTCGCAGCTCGGCAGGACCAGCCGGTACGGAGCCCGGCGCAGCTGCTCGAAGTCGTAGACGGTGAGCGGCCCGTCCCGCATCCGCAGGGACGAGAACATCGGACTGTCCGCGCGGAAGCGCCCGTGCGCCGCGATGTGGGCCAGCCAGGCCCCGTCGAGCGCGGACAGCACCCGCCGCGCCGTGGCCTCACCCCCCGATAGCACCGTGACGTCGTCGTAGAGCTTTGCGACCACCGGCACCTCGGCGCCCTCGGTGGCCAGGCCCGGGCCGCGAGCCAGCGTGACGTGCCGCCGGGCCGGCGGCGCGGCCGCGCGGGCCCGGAGCCAGGACGTCGCGGACGGGACCACGCTGAACGTCCGGTCGGCCAGGACGGGCAGCAGGGCCCACGGAATCGTGTGCAGCTTGCCGGGCGGAACGATCACCACCGGCCGCTCTCCCAGTTCGCCGGCCGCCGGCCCGAGGATCGCGTCCTGCAGGTCGGGCCCGGCGGCCTTGAGTATCGCCAGCGAGCTGTCCGGGTCGTCGCCCGGGCGGCTGCGCGCCAGGCGGCGCAGGGCGAACCGCGCGAATTCCGCCGCGCGCATGGCGTCGGCGGCCCGGCCCGCGGTGAACTGCTGCACCCGCCCCGTCCCGCAGACCAGCACGTGCAGCAGCCCGTCGACGTCGACGATCTCCACCAGCCGGGCCGGGCCCAGCTCGTCAAGCAGCCGTCCGACGTCGACGACGGCCCGGGCACTGGCCTGGGCACTGGCCTGGGCGTCGCCCGCGCGGGCGTCGCGCCTTGTGCCGTGTCCGGTTCCCCGCGCCCGCAGCGAGCGAGCCCGGACCACCCCCTCGAGACGGGCCTGTTCCCGCTGCAGGACCGCGATCGGCCCGCCCTGCCGCCGTGCCTCCTCCAGCCGGCCAGTGACCTCGCGCAGCGCGGCGAGCCCGGCGGTCAGCTCGGCGTCGCCGGGGGGCCGCACGGCGGGCACGGCGAGTGCGGTGGCCCGCCAGCGCTCGGCCCAGGCCAGGAAGCGCCGGGGGTTCCCGGCCGTTGCCGCGTGGCGCTGGGCGAGCGCGGCCAGCTCGGCGCCGTGGGCGGTGGCCTGGGCCCGCAGCTCCGACGCGCCGAGCGTGAACCGGTGCTCGTCGAGCACGTCAAGGCCGCGGCGGCACGCGGTCAGCAGGCGGCGCGACTCGGCCGCCGCGTCGGCCCGCAGCGCCTCCCCGAGCCAGCCGCTGGCGCGGGACATCGCGGGGCCGTGCCGCCGGCCCCGGGCGGCGGCACCGAGATGACGCTCGGCGTCCTCGCCGCGGCCCAGTTCCAGCGCCACGCGGCCGGCCAGCAGGTGCGCCCGCGACGCCTCGCCCGAGCCAAGCTCCTCCAGCCGGCCGGCGGCCTGGTCGGCCGCCTGCAGCAGCCGGGCCGAGACCGCCCCGGCTGCGTACCGGGCCTGGAGCACGACCAGCCTGGAGTGTGCCTGCCCCCAGGCGTTCTGCTGGGACCGGAACAGGCGGTGGGCGGCCTGCGCCCGGTCCAGTGCGCCCTGCGGCTGCGCCGCGGCCATCGCGCAGTTGGCCGCCGTCAGCAGCAGCTCCGCCTTCTTCGTGGACCAGCTATGAAGGTGCTCGATGACCCGGATGGCCGCGTCCGCGTCGTCCAGGGCCTGGCCGGCCAGCCCGGCCGCCAGCAGCGCGTCGCACCGGTCGAGGGCAAGGAACGGGGCCGGCGCGTTCAGCGCCCGGTAGCGGGCGGCGGCTTGATCGAACAAGGAAAGCGCCGCGGGAATGTCTCCCGACCGGGACGCCGCCACGCCGCGGTTGAGCACCGTGTGGATCGCTTCGGCCTCCTGACTGGTTTCGGCGTACAGGCGCCCGGCGGCCACGAAATCGGCGTCCGCGCGCGCCAGCGAGCCGATGGCGAGGTAGACCAGGCCACGGCCGCTCAGCGCCCGGGCCAGCCAGATCTGGTCGCGCGCGGGCTGCAGCACGCCGATCGCGCGCCGGAAATCGTCGAGCGCCGCGGGATACCGGCCGAGGTTCCACAGCGCGTTCCCGCGCCGGTACAGCACCCGCCCGGCCAGCACCCCGGACGCCAGCCGGCTGGCCTGGTCAAGCGCCGCGAGCCCGTCCGCGGTGCGCCCCGCGTGGACCAGCGCCAGGCCCAGGGATCCCAGCACATCGGCCTCGCGCCGCACCCCGGGACGGCGGGCGAGACGCAGCGCGGTGCGCAGCTCACGCACGCCCGCGCGGACGTCGCCGATGTCACGCAGCACGATTCCGGCGGCCTGGTGGGCCACCGACGCCTCGTACGGGGCCGGGCGGGCGGCCAGTATCCGGCGCGCCCGGCCCAGTGCCTCCCGGGGACGGGACAGGGCCAGCAGCAGCAAATCGTCCGCATCGCCCCGATCGGCCCGGTCTGGGCGACCGGACCGATCGGAAAGCGCGCCTTCTGCCACGGAGCCAATGCTAGATTCCCGCTTCCTTCCGGTCCATGCGATATTTCGCGAAAATGTGTTCTACTAATGGACCGAGTTTGGGAGCGGTTTTGGTCCGGGCACCTTTACATAGTTGCTATACCGTAACTAATTAATCCGGGCGGGCCTGGGCTTGCGGAAAGTGCCCTTCAGGATGTATCACCCGGTCAGGTGATCGCTCCGTAGAAATGTCGGACCTGTGGACGCGTCCGCGTCCCGCGCTGGCGGCACACGCATGCCCAGGGTCTGGCGCCGAGAATTCCCCATCGCTCGCGAACCCGCGGAGGGCGACATGACCGAATTGGCCGATTGGCACGAGAATGTGATACCCAAGGTCGCCGCCGAGACCGACCTCATCATCGACGCATTCGCCGACGCCGAGACCCATCACCGGAGGACCATCAAGGTCGTTACCCGCGACGGCGGGATCGACTTCATGTACTCCGAGGGCGAGATCCTGGTCCGCGAAGGCTATCTCGACCGCGTCCTGGAGATCCTGGAGCAGCCGACCCGAGGCGAGCTGGAGCGGGATGATCATGACCGGATCCGGCCCGTCATCGAGGGCGTGGTCCTGCTCCGTCCGGCCGGGGAGCGATACGCGCTCGCGCTCGACGCGCTCGAGGCGGTTGACCAGGGCCTCGGCCGGGGGAAAGCCACGCCGAACCTGGTCCTGACCGTCGCGGGCGGGCAGGGCGCCGGCTGCTCGGCCACCGAGCCAGGCGAGGTGTACTACGACATCGAGCCCTTCCCCTCGGTATGCCCTGACGGCGGCGCCGGGGTGCTGATCTACATGGCCGACACCGGGCTGCTGCAGGACGCGGCCACCCATCCGTGGCTGGCCCACGGGGTTCAGATGCAGAACCCGACGGACGTCGACCCGTTGCTTCCGGGCAATCCGGCTGAGATCCCGGCCTGCGCCGGTCACGGAACATTCGGGGCCGGAGTCCTGCGGTGCCTGGCGCCCGACGCCGAGATCGTCATGACCCGGGCCCTGCTCTACGGCGGCAGCCAGGTGGAATCGGATCTGGTGCCCGTGCTCGAGTCGGCGCTCGGCCTCGGCCCGGACATCTTCCACCTGACCATGGCCTGCCTGTCCCGGTACGACCAGCCCTTGATCGGCTTCGAGGCGTGGCTGGCCAAGGCCCGCCAGCACGGCGCGGTCTGCATCGCCCCGGCCGGCAACTGCGGCTTCGCCCGGCCGGAGTGGCCGGGCGCGTTCCCCGGGGTGATCGCGGTCGGCGCACTCGGCGGCGACTGGCGCGGCCGGGCCACGTTCAGTAACTTCGGCCCGACGGTCGACGTGTACGCGCCGGGCCGGGACATCGTCAACGCCTTCGCGACCGGCACGTATAGCTGCTACGTCTATCCGTACGCCGGGCCGCCGCCGCAGGTCCGTAACTTCTACGGCATGGCGAAGTGGAGCGGCACGTCGTTCTCGGCGCCGATCGTGACCGGGCTCGTCGCGGCGCGGATGTCCCGCACCGGCGAGACCGCCCGCCAGGCGGCCGCCGCCGTGCTGGCCGAGGCGCGGGCGCAGGCGATCCCGGGGGTCGGTCCCGTGCTGCTCCCTCGCTGCGGCGCCGGTTGCGGGCACGGCGAGAAGGAGGGCTGCCGCTGCCACGCGCACCAGTGCCGGCCGGGCTGCTGACCGCGCCGTCCTGACCGCAGGCGCGCGACGACGCAGGCGCGCCACGGCGCAGGCGCGCCACGGCGTAGGCGCGCCTCGGCCGGGAGCGCCTCAGCCGGGCGCCGCCCCGCGCCCACCGGGGTCCGCGCGCCATGATGAAATAGGCATGGTGAAAGAGGCACTGTGAAATAGGTGCCGGAAATAGTCGTGTGGGAGAACCATCGCCGGATGCGGGCAGATTATCAGCAAGTTAGCGATCGGGACGAACTGCTGTCCTGTGTCGCCGGGCTTTCGCCGAAGACTGCGATCTTCGACATCGAGCCCATTGTCGCCATCTGGAATACTGGGACATCCGAGCTCAGCGGGGGTGTGGAGCGTTTCGCCAGGCAGCTATCCGCGATTCCCGGAATTGAATTTATCGGTTTCGTGACAAACTCCCGAAGGCACGCCGCGGTGACCAGTCCGCCCGGCGGCCCGACGGTCTTCTATGTCTCATCCGCGCATAAGCCGTTGCTCATCGGGCGTTACCGCGACCTGCCCCGGCCAGGCGTCGTCGTGGGCGATCAGCTGACCACGGACGGCATTCTGGCCTGGCGACTCGGCTTCGACTTCGTGCATTACGACCCGGCGGGCGAGGACTCTCCGCGCGGGGTGCGGATCATGAACCTGACCGGCAGCCTGCTGCGGCCGCTGTTCTTCAACTCGGCGGGTCACCCCGGGCCGCCGGCTGACCTCAATCGCGGGTGACGTCAGGACCGTCAGGACCGTCAGGACCGTCAGGCCGCGAGCGGCCGGCGGCGGCCATGTCCTGCCAGACCCGGCCGCTGCGCACGCTCTCCGGGCGCTCAGCGGTGATGTCCGCCCCCTCCCGGGCCTGGTCGTCCCGGACCTTGACCAGGATCCAGCGCCGCTCCCCGGTGCGGGTCAGCGCGAAGCCGCCGGCCAGCTTGCGGCCGCGCGCGGCGAACGTCACATGACCGGGCTCATCGCGCAGGATCTCGGCCGGCCCCTCGTCCCAGATGATCACCGCCCCGCTGCCCCGGGTCGCGCCCTCGTGAACGCCCTCGAAGTCCCCCGCGGCCAGGTCGTGGTCCTCGACCGGGACCGCCAGCCGCCGGACCCGCGGATCCAGTGACGGTCCCTTGGGCACGGCCCAGGAGCGCAGTACCCCGCCGATCTCGACCCGCAGGTCGTAATGCAGCGCCGTCGCGTCGTGCAGCTGCACGACAAACCGTGAAGCGGTCACCCTGAGACCGTACGATAACCTGACCTGTCCCCCCCGTTCGCCGTCGGCGATGGCCCCGGTGCGCCGCGAAGCATCTTCCGATGAAAGATCTTCAGCCGCCGTTCCCGGCGGAGCACGCTAAGGGCCGGTGAGCGGCCCGCAGATCAGGGCCAGGGCCCGAAAGGACATCGCCAGGCAGCGGCGCCGCCGCGGCCACGCGTGCTGGGATCATCTCATCGCCGCGCCGCTGTGGCCGGTGCATGACGCGAACCTCGGCACCCTGCTGCGCACCTGCGACGCGGTCGGAGCCTGCCTGGCCGTGCCGCGGCTGCCATGGGCGCCCGGCGCCCTGGCCCGCGGCAACACGCTGCGGCGCCCGGCCTGCGTCCACTGGATCCGGCCGGATCCGTGCCAGTGGCTGGCCGGCCAGCGGTCGGCGGGCACGCGCATCGTCGGTGTGGAGCTCGCCGACGAGGCCATCCGGCTGGCCGACCTGCCCGCCGCCCGCGAGCGCACGATCGCCGTGCTCGGGCACGAGCGGACCGGCATACCGCCCGAGGCGATCGAACTCCTGGACCTGGCCGTGGAGATCCCGATGATCGGCTCGGGCGCGAGCCTGAACGTCGCCGTTGCCGGTTCCCTGGTGCTGTACCGGCTGGCGGGATTCCTCTGACCTCAGCCCGGCGGAGCGGGGCTCGCGGCCGCCGCCAGCACGAGCCGGCGCAGCAGCCGCACGAGCTGGTCCTGCTCCTGCGGGCGCAGCGCCTCGACGAGCTCGCGCTCGACGCGGTCCTGCACGCTGATCGTCTTCTCCCAGGCCTGGTGCCCGGTGTCGCTGAGGGTGACCAGTATCCGGCGCCGGTCCGCGGTGTCGTGGCGGCGGCGCAGGTACCCGTCCTGCTCCAGGTTGTCCAGCCGCTTGGTCATCGCGGCGGGCGAGAGGTCGAGCGCGGCGGCCAGCTCGGTGGCGGTCGCCTGGTACGGCGGGCCGGAGCGGCGCAGGATGTGCAGGGTCTTGAACTCCCACAGCTTGAGCCCCTGGCCGGCCAGCGCCTGACCCAGCCGGCTGCGCCGGTACTGGTCCAGCCACTGCACCCGGGTCACGATGCCCTCGACGCGCGGGTCCAGATCCGGCAGCTCGCGCGACCACAGCTCGATGTGATCGTCGATCGGGTCCATCATGCCGCCAGAATACTTCGATAGACGAAATTTCTCCGGCGAAGTAATGTCCCGTTCATGACAGAGCCGAAGATCGACAGCACACCGGGCCGAGCCCAGGCCCCGGCGGCACGCCTCTCGGTCGACGCCGACGAGATCATCGCGGCCGCGACCGACCTGGCCCGGGCCGCGCGCTGGGACACGGCCGCGCGGATGCTGGCCTCGGCGCAGGCCGCCGAGCCCGGCGATGCGGCCTCCCGCCGCCTCGCGCTGGCCAGCGCCGCCGTCGCGGTCCATCACGATTTCCGGACGGCGGGCCCGCGGTGGGCTCCGGACGCCATGGCCGCGGCCGAGGCCGCCGCGACCCGCAATGCCGATGATGCTTCCGGCCCCGGGAGCGGATGGCGGCTCGACCTCCTCCGGCTGCAATACGACTACGAGATCGCGCTGACCGGGCCGGACGGAACGCCGAGCTTCGGGCCGGAGGGACGTGACCCGGCCGCCCTGGCGGCCCTCGCGCGGCGGGCCGGGGAACTCAACCGCGCGATCCCCGACGTGGCCGGGACGGGCTGGGCCGCGTTCTACCGCGGGCTGATCGCCGACAACCTGACCGGCGACCGCGACGGTGCCCGGCACTGGTTCGCCCGGGCCCTCGACGCGGCCGAGCGGGCGCGCGACGACTACCTGGCCGGCGAGGCCCTGCGCCACCTGGGCGATCACGAGATGGAGGCGGGCAACCTGGCGGCCGCCCGGGCCAGCTGGGAGCGCTCGGCCGAGCTGTGGGCCGGCATCGGCAACGTGACCGGCGTGCTGGCCCAGCAGGTGCTGCTGGCCGATCTCGCCTTCGCGGAGGGCAACGCCGCCGGTGGCACGGCGATCGCCGCCGAGGTCAGCCGGTGGGCGGGGGCTTCCGGCCTGGCCCTGTACCAGAGATCGGCGGACGCGCTCATCGAGCGCCATCGAGCGCCGCACTAGGCTCGACGCGTGAAATTCGCGATTTCGATTCCGCAGTGGGTGGACGACGGCACGTTCAACCCGGCGGCCATGCGCCGCTACCTGAACCGGGCCGAGGAACTGGGCTTCGCCGGTGCCTGGACGCTGGAGCAGGTACTCGGCCGGGTGCCGCAGTTCGGCCCGCTGGAAACGCTCTCCTACGCCGCCGCCTGCACCGAGCGGATCCGGCTCGGCTGCGCGGTGTTCATCACCACCCTGCACAGCCCGGTGCACCTGGCCAAGAGCCTGAGCACGCTCGACCAGATCAGCCTCGGCCGGCTCGACGTCGGCATCGCCACCGGCGGCGGGCACCGCATGTTCTCCGCGTTCGGGGTCGACCGGAGCACCTACATCGCCCGGTTCACCGAGGGACTGGACCTGATGCGGGCGCTGTGGACCGAGCCGGAGGTCAACTTCAAGGGCCGCTTCTGGCAGCTCGAGGGCGCGGCCATGGAGCCGAAGCCGTTCCAGAAGCCGACGCCGCCGGTCTGGTTCGGCGGCAGCCGGCCGCCGGCGCTGCGACGCGCGGTCCGTCTCGGCGACGGCTTCTTCGGCGCCGGGTCGAGCACCACCGAGCAGTTCGTGCAGCAGGTCCAGGTCGTGCGCGAGGAACTCGCCCGCCAGGACCGGGACCCGGCCGACTTCCCGATCGCCAAGCGCGTCTACATCGCCGTGGACGACGACGCCGGGCGGGCGCACGACCGGATGACCGCCGCCCTCCACCGCATGTACCCCTTCCTCCCGGGCGACATCACGGCGGTCTCGGTGTTCGGCAGCCCGCCGGACTGCGTGGCCGGGCTGCGGCAGGTCGCGGACGCCGGAGCCGGGATGATCCTGCTCAACCCGCTCTTCGACGACGCCGAGCAAATGGATCGTCTCGCCGCCGAGGTCATGCCCGAATTGGATGCATAACGCCCTGGCTCCCGCCGAATCGTCGCGCGGAACGGCCAGGCGGACCGGCCGCAACCCCCGGGCGTCACCCGGGCCCGGGCGGCTGTCCGGGCCCGGGCCGGCCCCCTACTCCGGCTCGACGCCCCGGGCGGCTGTCCGGGCCCGGGCCGGCCCGCTACTCCGGCTCCGCGGCCCGGGCGCTGGCCAGTTCCTCCAGCCCGTAACGCTCGACGTGCTCGGGGTCGGACAGGCTGATCGTCCGCAGTCCCTCGCCCGCGAGCCGATCGTTGATCTCGTCGAAGCGCTCCTGGACCAGCCGCCGCTCCGCGTCGGTGATCCGGCCCTTGTGCGGCTTGCCCGCGTGGGCCGGGTCGCCGTAGTTGGTGCGGTCGCCACGAGACGCCGGGCCGGCCGCGGCGGCCCTCGAGCTCCGCCTGGCCGGCCGGGCCGCGATGAGAACCTCGCTCATCGGCCGGTCGGTGGCGAGCTCGTCGAACGAATCCGCGTCGATGACGGCCCGGATCGGCCCGTCCTCGCCGGACAGGAACAGATCAACCACCGCCACCCGCAGAGCGGCCTTCTCGATGGCCCTGGCCTCATCGCTGAGCGCCTCGATCTCCACCGGGCTGTCGCCGAGCTCGGGGTGCTCGTGCACCACGATGCGGGCCAGCGCATCGTCCCGGGTGATGATCTCGCCGCTGAGGTCGCTGAACTTGACGGTCTTCTGCCCCACTGAGCAGCCTCCCTGGTTATCGGTATCAGCACGGTCCTGTCCGCGCCGGCCGCGCCAGCCGGACTAGCCGCGCCCACCTTGCCCCACGGTTTATCCCGGTGTCAAACATATGTTCGATACGGCGCGTCGCGCCCCCGAGGCGCCGGCCTGATGGCAGGCGC
>Ga0335072_10003321_pt1 | contig 24279 bp, 17 predicted proteins | sample Lox_Sample_21_FD_206725 | JGI IMG/M metagenome (GOLD analysis project Ga0335072, IMG submission 206725) | Soil microbial communities from Loxahatchee National Wildlife Refuge, Florida, United States - Lox_Sample_2.1 | ecosystem: Environmental > Terrestrial > Soil > Wetlands | place: USA... | reverse complement strand
ATTGCGGCAAGGTGTAAGATTGATCTGCGCCAGGAGGGGAACCTGTGAACACTACGCGACGTAACTTTCTGGGAACCGTGGGCGTGGCAGCTACGGCGATGGCCGCGGCACACGACGCGAAGACCGCGACCCCGTCGTCCGGCCCGCAACTTTACGTGGCAGCCGTGACCCCATGCGACAGTCACGGCAAATTTGACGACGGACTTTATCGCGACATGATGCCGTTCTTCAAGGAGCGCGGCGTGGATGGCGTGCTGGTACTGGGCACGACGGGTGAATTCGCCTCGTTCTCGGTGGCCGAGCGCAAAAAGATCGCCGAGACGGCTCTCAAGCACCGGTCGGGCCTGGAGATGATCGTCCAGGTGGGCACGCCCAATCTGCCCGAGACGCTGGACTTGCTCGGTCACGCGCAGGCCAATGGCGCCGACCAGGTGCTGTGCATTCCGCCGTTCTATTTTAAGAATCCCAGCACGGCCGGGTTGACGAAGTATTACTCGCAGGTGCTGGAAGCGTCCAAAATTCCGGTGAATCTCTATCACTATCCGGCCATGAGCGCCGTGCCGATCACGCCGGCGCTGCTACACAGCCTGGAACACTATCCCAACCTTGCCGGTATCAAGGATTCGACCGGCGACCCCAACGAATATGCCGGGCTGGTGCAGGAGTTCCCAAAGCTGAATATCATGACCGGCACGGAGGGAAATCTGGTGGCGGCACTGGCGGCGGGAAAAGGCGCGATCCTGGTGAGCGCGAACCTCTTTCCGCGGCAGGCATCGGCATGCTTCGAAGCGCATCGCAAGGGTGGCGACGTGGCGGCGGCATATGCCAAGCTCCGTGAAGGGAACGCGCTCTCGCGTGTGAAGGGCGGCGGCGGCGCGGCGGGTATCAAGTTCGCTTTCACGGCCTACGGATTCCGCGAGAGCTACGTGCGCCCGCCGCAGCTCGATCTGACGGCCGATCAGAAAGCCCAGATGCAGCCCAAGCTGTCGCAGATTAAAGCGCTCGGATAAACTGAGTTAGTCGATCGCTTCCGGGGGCACGGCCGGTTGCTTCGGACCGCAGGCTGGTTTGCTTTCCCCCGCGCCCCCGGCCTACACTACAAGTGCCGTCCGAGGGTTCCTGGTGAGCGCATTTCCGATCGTTACCGACACGTCGGGATCCGTACCGCGCATTCAATCGCTACTCATCAAGCCTGTGTCGGCCGTCTGCAACATCGATTGCACTTATTGTTTTTACCTGGATCGCGATGCCGATCCGTACAAGGCTCTACCCGGCCGCAGGATGACGCTCGACACTTTGGAGCGCCTCGTGGACACATATCTCTTCTACTCCTACCCGCAAAGCGCGTTCGCGTTCCAGGGTGGAGAGCCTACGCTCGCCGGGCTGGCTTTTTTTCAGAAACTGGTGGACTATCAGCAGCAATTCGGGCGCTCTGGACAGGCCGTCTCGAACTCGATGCAGACGAACGGGTTGCTGATCGACGACGCATGGTGCGGACTGTTCCGGCAATATCGATGGCTGGTAGGAATTTCCCTGGACGGCACCGAGGAGATGCACGATCGATACCGGGTCAGCCGGCAGGGAAAGGGTACATGGCGGACCGTGATCGAGGCGGTCGAACGCCTTCAGAAGAACCAGGTCGAATTCAACGTGCTGTGCGTGGTGAGCAGCACCAATGTAACCCGGCCACAAGAGTTGTACCGGTTCTTTCGCGGATTGGGGGTGGAACATATCCAGTACATCCCGCTCTCGGAGTTCGATGGTGCGGGTCAGGCGATGCCGTTTACCATTACGCCCGAGGAGTACGGTCAGTTCCTGTGCGAGACTTTCGAGGCGTGGTGGCCGGACCGGCGCCGGGTGCATATCCGCTATTTCGAAAACATCGCCGAGGCTTTGGCGGGCCAGCGGCCGGGCACGTGTACCATGCACGAAACCTGCGACAGCTATGTAGTGGTGGAATACAACGGCGACATCTACCCGTGCGATTTTTTCGTCGATAAGAGTTGGAAGTTAGGGAACGTGAATCTCGATTCCTGGCCGGAAATCGCACGGCGGCAGCGAAGGTATCAATTTGCCGCCAACAAGACGATTGCCCATCCCGAGTGCCAGTCGTGCGAGTATCAGTCCATTTGCCACGGGGGATGCCCCAAACACCGCTTCGACCCGCGGAGACAGTTCGCCGACTTGGACTACTTCTGCAAAGCCTACAAAATGATCTTTGCGAAGTCGCTGGCGCCGCTCAAAAAAGAATTAATCAGTCTGGGTTTGCGAAAAAGCGGGTAATAGGTTTACTGGCCCGGTCCGGCCGGCCAGCCGCCCGGCGAACACCATACCGGCGCCTGGCTCATCGTGCTCTTCCACGCCGCCTGTACCTGGCTCGGAAATGTGGGAAGCAGGGCTTGAACCCGCGCGCTGATGGACGCCACAATATCCGGGTGTGCCGGAGCCATGTCCGTAGTCTCCGCGGGATCCTCTTCCAGGTTGTACAACTCGGGGTCCGCCAGCGGCAGGTTCATCCGCCAGTTGGCGGGCAGAGGGATCCACGGCGGCACGTTATAGCGGGCCAGATGCAGCTTCCACGGTCCGAGCCGGGCACATTGCAGATTCCAGGAATCGAAATACAGGAACGCATCGCGGGCTATGGTGGATCCATCGCCTGTCATCAGCGGCCAGATGTTATGGCCGTCGAGCGGAGCGCTCGGCAGCGCCGCACCGGAAAGCCTGGCAACCGTGGGCAGGATGTCCATGGTGGTAGCCATGCTGGTACAAACGTGGCCCTCGGGAATCTGTCCCGGGAAGCGTGCCAGGAGCGGGACGCGGAAGCCACCTTCCCAGGTTTCTCCTTTGCGCCCGTGCAGGCCTCGGTTGCTGCCCTGAAACCAGGGTCCATGATCGCTCGAAAACATGACCAGCGTGTCGTCGTCGATCCCGTTGTCGCGAACTGCCGTGAGCACCTGGCCTACGCTCCAGTCGATTTCCGCCAGCGTGTCACCGTACAGTCCAAACCCCGATTGCCCCAGGAATTGTGTCGAGGCCGCCAACGGAATATGTGGGAAGGTATGGGGCATGTACAGGAAGAAGGGCGAATTCTTGGAGTTGGCAATAAAGGAAACCGCCTGCTCGGTATAGCGCTGGGTAAGGGTACTCAGAACCGCGGGCTCTTGAATGACCGTGGTGTTCTGGATCAGCGGCAGCGGCGACATGTCGTTGCTGTACGGTAGGCCGTAGAATCCATTGAATCCCCGGTTCGTCGGCATGTATTGCGCCGCCGATCCCAAGTGCCATTTCCCGACGCACATGGTGGCATAACCGGCAGCTTTGAGCATATCGGCCATGGTGGTCTCGGAGAGCGACAGTCCCCCGGTATCGGTTGGCTGTAGCACATCCGGGACACCCACGCGGGTGGGGTAACGGCCGGTCAGAAGTCCAGCCCGCGCCGGCGAGCACACCGCGTTCGAAGAACTGCACTGCCGGAAGACGACGCCCTGCGCCGCCATTTTGTCCAGGTTGGGGGTGAGAAGGTTCGAGCCGTAACAACCAAGGTCGCCCGACCCCAGGTCATCGGCATAGATGAGTATAATGTTCGGCCGCCTCCGTAATCGGAGGTCCGACCGCGACTGAATCGCGCGTTCCTGAGCGGCTAAAACGCTTCCGACTGAGGCGGCGCCCAATTTCAGGAAGCTTCGACGGCCCGTTAGGGTTCTACCCATGAAGACAGATCTGGCGGGGTATATAGATCCTGCATCCGAAAAGAACGATACATGATCTCCCCGATACCCATATCGTACACGATCTGTCCGGCGGGCTCAACCTCGACCACACGGGTAGTGCTGTTTTTTGCAACAATATCCCCCAAATGGAAGTGGTAATTCCCGTCAGGGAGCATTTGGGCGGAACCGAGCGCAATGGAGAAATCCCCGAGGTCGGCATTCACCAGCAATGTCGCGGTCATCTTCACCTGATCCAGTTGGATCGCCTGCCCTCGGCTGTCGGCGCTGGGATCGGCCGCCTGGCGGAGATTGCCGTTGTCAAAAACCGTGACAATGCCGTTGGCGTCGATGTTGGCGTCGTGCTGATGGGAAAACCAGGGATAGGGGTCGCTTGAAAGAAACTGAAAATCCCCATCTTTGCCCAGTCGCCAAACGATGTTGCCGGTGCCCCGGCCATACTGATAATCGATCTTGAACACCCAATCCTGGTGGCGGGCGGAGTAGAGTATATCGCCGTCGGGAGTCAGTTGAATCGAATTGCCATGGGTCCAATCGTTGGCTTGCGAAGCCAACAGGATGGGAGGGCATCCGCCCGTCACGGCGGTACAGGTTTCGCCCATCGTGGCCAATCGGGAGGTATCCAGGTGGTCGAACGTGTCCCACGCCCACTGGACCTGGAGATTCTGATCGAACACGATAATCATGTCCCCGAGGACGTCGACCGGTCCTGGCCCTTGCACGTCGGTCAGAATCCTCTCTTCCGCGGCAAGGGCCAGAAGCCCGCCCCCCGGTATCGCACGCACGTCATGATGGAATGAGTTAATGGAGTGCATACCCATCGCGGCCAATTGTTCGTTCACGCGGGCGGCATTGGTCTGGCGGAGAACCGTTCCGGCCAGGTCGAATTCTTCAATCGCCTGGTGTGCCGTATCGAATGTGGAGCCTTCGAGCCATCCCAAAAACAGCCCGTCTGGTTCGGGTCTGGCGAGAAAGGAAATGTTTTGCAGCGAGTACCAGAGGATGTTTCCATTGAGGTCGGTGGCGACGGGGTTGCCGAACCGCGCCTGTAGAAGGACTGGATTCGGCAGCGCCGCGGGTGGGGGAATATTGATGGTGCGCGCGGCGTAGTCGAGTGACGAGTCAGGCTCGCCGGTCAATTGGGTGAGTACCGGACCCATTACCGTATTGGCTCCGGTTTTGATGACGTGTTGAATGCTGTATACCGTCTGGGGCAACATTCCCGCGATGTAAAAGTTCATGGAAGTCCGGCCGTCGCAGGATTTCGAATTGGTGCTCTGGCTCAAGGCGCCTGGGGCCTGAAACTGCACCGACATCGTGCTGCCCGCGGGGCAAGCCGGGGCGCTATAGAGAAAGACGAGGGGATTTGCGGTGGGGTTGATCACCGGCACGCCGCTATTGACGCGGGGCAGAAATTCGAAGTCGGAGGTACTGGTCGAAACGGCGCCTGTCGTATTATCCCGGGCGGAGACTTCCATCTGATAGATACCTTCGTGGTCGCTCGCCGTCCACGACACGGAGTTTCCCGGACCGAAGTCCTGGACAATCGAAAAACTATTGCTAATGCAGGGAGGAACATACCTCAAACCCATCGGACGGCAGTGGTTCGATGTGGGAGCCATCTCGCGCACACGGAAGCGATACCAGAGATTACCCGACGACGAACCGGACGCGCTCCCATTCCAGGTGATGATGGAGCCCACCGTGGCCGGAGGTATCGCTGAAGCCGATATGGCGGCCGAGAACCCCTGGCCGTTCGCGGCGGATAAGTAAGTAGTCGAAGTGGCGAACAGGAACGGGATAGTGAAGATCCGGCAAGCTATCTTTGCCTGAATCATAAGTCATCCTCACAGTGGCCATGCCGCACCGGCGAATGGATCGGTCTTGGGAAACAAGCAGTGCAGCATAAGCCAAATCTTACGGAACCCGATGCCGCCGGATAAGTTTCAAGCGCCGCAGATTTCGAGCATTCGGCCCGAGTGCGAATTGTGTCAAGAAGCACCTGAGTGTAGTTACACCTCGCGGGGGAAAGAGTTCCGCGATGATTGTGCCTTTTCGAACGTTCGGGCATAGCCAATTCGAGCCGGATACGAGGGTCAACTCACCGGCGTCGAAAGAAATTGCAAAATACGCTAAATTGAAGGTTCCTGTGGGGCAGATTTCAGTGCCGGACTCAAGTTCCGCGCAGGCTAACGCCCATCCAAGTTCGGGTGGAAAACATTGATTGAAACATCGACTCGAAAGGTCTGAATCGCGGTGCCCGAAATCAAATCCCCGCCGGAACCAGATTCCACGCTGGAGCGGTTTCATAACTGGTTCCAGAAATCGGCACGTCTTGACCGCAAGTCTGCCGGCAAACTGGGTTTGCTTTGCACCCTCGCTTTTTTCATCGAGTATCTCCCGCCGTTTCAGCACGTGCAGTTGTGGTCGGACATCGCCGGCTACCATTACCCCCTGCAGGTTTATGCGCTGCGAACTCTCAAGGAAGGTCGGTTTCCGCTGTGGGATCCCAGCATTTATAGCGGCATCTCGTTTGCGGGAAACATCCAGGCCGCGCTGCTGTATCCGCCCAACTGGCTGATGTATCTCAGCGGCGCGCCATGGTTCCAACTGCCTTTCAAAATGCTCGAGCTGTTCACATTTCTCCACGTGTGGGCAGCTTTCTGGCTGTGCTACTTATGGCTCCGCGAAAGGGCGGACAAGATGTCGGCGGTGTTGGGCGCCGGTGTCTTCGCCTTCTCGGGCTACATGATGTGGGAGACTCTCCATACCGGCGTCCTTTGCACCGTGACATGGATTCCTCTGGCGCTCTGGGGAATAGACCAGGCTGTCGAGAGGCGCGATTGGCGGCCCTTGTGGAAAGTGGCGGCGGGATCGGCGCTGTCGCTTCTGGCGGGTTACCCGGCGGCTTGGATGGTGGTCTGCGCGGTGATTTTGACCTACGCGCTCGGGAGCCGGGAACATTGGCGCGCTTTTATCGGCGCGGCTATCGCCATCGGGGTGTCGTGTGGGCTGGGTGCCGTCGCATTGCTTCCCGCGCTGGATGCGCACTCGATGATGATGATCGAGCCGAAATACGGACCGGGCGCATGGGGATTTGGCACGATTCTTCTATCTTCGCTTGTCCCCAATTGGTGGGACTTCAATCCCGGGCACCCCGGCACTTACGAGCCAGGATGCGTCTATCTGTATCTTGGTCTGCCCACGGTTTTTGCGGTCCTGTGGGCAATGTGGCAACGCCAGTGGCGCCGGTTCGTTCAGCCGGTGCTGGTTTTATTGGTGGCCCTCATGCTCGCCCATCCCGCCAGGATCCTGCTGGCGGCAGTCGCCCGCATTCCGGCGCTGGAGGACACGATGTCGCCGTTTCAGTTCCTCGCTGGAATCGCTCCCATGGGCGCACTGATTACCGCCCTGAGCGTGCACAGTTTCTTGAAGGCAAAGGCCAAGTTGGCGGTCCCGCAGTGGGCCGCGCCGGTCGTCGCCATCGCGCTCGCGGGTTGGTCGGTGCGGCAACTGGCGATATGGATTCAGGGCGGTAAGTTCGCGATCCATGCAGCCGCGATTGTCTTCACCGCGATCGCCGTGGGACTCTTCGCATTGGGGCTAGTCGCATTCCGGAGCAGTTTGGGCTGGCGGCGTTCCGTCCTGGGTGCGGCGATTCTGCTTCTGGTGTGGACCGACTTCAAGGTTTATGGCTCCGGCCGTTGGTTTAACGCGGTAACAGGAGACGAAGACGCAAAATATGTAAACACCGGCATGCCAGGCGTCGATCAAGCTACGTTTAACCTATTGTCGTCCACACCGTTCTATCGAATCGCATGCGATGAGGATGCCTCTCCTTATTCCACGGACCTGCGCATCTGGGAGCTGACCACGCCCCAGGGTTTCGATCCATTTCTGCCGATTCAATATCGCGACGCGGTGGAGAAGTGGGTAAAGTTCCGCACCAATCGTATCTTCTACATGGATGTCGAGAACGGAAGGATGCTGCAGGCGTTCGGGGTTGGATACGTGATTACTCACGAAGGCGCCGGCAAGGAGCCATTCCTGGCAAAGAGTCCGGACTTCGCATTAGTCGGCAAGGGCGACACTTTTTACCGTATTTACCGATATGTGCAAGCTAAGCCGACCTATCGCTGGGCGGACGACGCGATGGGGAGCACACAGGTGGTTTCCTGGACGCCCGAGCGGCGCGACCTCCTTGTGACCTCCGCAACTGGCGGCCGCTTCGCACTGCTGGAGCAGTTCTTTCCCGGATGGAAAGCGAAGGTAGACGGGAAAGCTGTCGCAACGGAGCGTTGGAACGGTGCATTCCAGTCGATCATGGTCCCGGCGGGACAGCACCGCGTCGTCTTCAGCTTCGCTCCGCGAAGTTTGTGGGTGGGCGGACTGCTCAGTCTGCTCGCTCTCGCGGCGTTAGTTCCAGTAGTGATCGCCGAAGTGCGGCGGGGGCGCGCGATGCGTAACCCGCCGGTATAGTTGCCGCATATTGCGGACTTGCCGTTAGCAACGCGCTATGTGCCACCCATGAGACCGCGAGGCGTCTTTCTGCGAATGAATACGAACCAGTGACGTCGAGCGGACGCCTGAAAGCTTACGGCGAAGTTTACTGGTTCGCGTCCAGCCGCGCAAGTCAGGGCCATATCGCCGTAATGGTGGTGATGCCCATAGGTCTCGCCATCTGCGCGCCCCGGTCCCACCGTCTCGGGCAGGTAAGTTGAGCGCAGAATGCAGGCCGGCTGCCAAGAATGGCGACCCACTTACTTCTTCGGCGCCTCCGCGTCGATGCGGATCTGCTTGAGCACTTCCGCCTGCTTATCCAGCTCCGTTTTGCCTTCGGGAAAGCGATTGGCGGAGAGCAGGTACGCGATCACGTCGGCGAGTTGCGCGCGCGGCACTTTGCCAGGATCGTCTTCCGGCATCGAAACGCGCGTGCGCTCGAAGAGATCGCCCACCGTAAGGCCGGTCCAATTGGAGAGAAAGCCCGGACCGGCGAGCGCGGGCGCCGATTCGCCGCCGGTAAGATCGCTGCCGTGGCAGGAGGAGCATTCCTTTGCGTAGACATCCTGCCCGCGCTTGGCCTGATCGGCAGTGTAGACGCCGTCCCAGACCGAGCGCGTCGTCTGCGCGAGCAGCAGCATCGCGGCGGAAGCGATCAGGATTGGCCCGCGCTTCATCATTGCTCGTCGGGGAGGCGATAGGCGCGATATTCGCCCGAATAAGCGCCTCCGCTGATGGCGACCACGATGTATTGTTTGCCGTGCCACATATAAGTCATGGGCGAACCGCTTTGCGGCGCCGGCATCAGGACGCTCCCCACTTCCTTGCCTGTGTTCTTATCGTATGCCCGCAGCATGGCGCCGCGTGCGCCTGAGGGCGACGTGGTAATCAGGCTATCTCCGGCAACCACCAGGCTCTTGGTCACGAGGGTGCCGATGTTGTAGCCGGATTGCCCGGTACGCGGAATGTTCAAGCCTTTCAGCGCCGGATTGTTGCGGATCTGGTCCGGCGTTTCACCGTGCGCGACCTGCCAGACGATGTCGCCGCGATCGAGATTGATCGCCGAGATCGTCGCGTAGGGCGGCTTGATGAGAGGCAATCCCTGCACGGTCATTCCCCCACCACCGCCTCCGCCCGCGCGAGGCGGCGTGCCAATGCCGGAAGCGGCGCCGCGGCCGCGACCGCGACCTCCGCCTCCTCGCGAAACCAGCGAATCGGCGCCGGCATTCTCGCCGGGACCGGTGCGCATGCGGACTTCCTGGCCCGCGGTCCCGGCGACGAAATCCATGTCCGAAATTTCCTTCGGCGGTCGCACCAGGCCGATGGGCGTCACGCAGGCATTGCAGGCGTACGCGAAAACCGTGTGAGTCTCGGGGTCGTACGATCCGCCGGGCCAGTTGGTGCCGCCGCTGGCGGTGCCGAGCGTGAGCGTCGCGAGCGGACCGCCTTCTTTGCTCTCCACCGGCGGAGTAAACACGGGGCCGATCTTGTATCTCGAAATCAGGGTGAGCGCCTGGTCGCGCAGCGCGGGGGTGAAATCGATGAGATCGTCCACCGTAACGCCGTTGCGCGCGTAAGCGACGGGCTTCGTCGGAATCGGTTGCGTGGGAGAGTACCACTCGCCGGGGGTGTCGCCCTTGGGTGCAGGTTTTTCCTCGATCGGCCAGACCGGCTGGCCCGTGACGCGATCGAAAACGTAAAGGATGCCCTGCTTGGTAGGCTGCGCCACCGCCGCGATGGCGCGGCCATCCACGTTGATGTCGGCGAGGAGCGGTGCGGAAGAGATGTCCATGTCCCACAGTGGATGATGAACAAGCTGGAAGTACCATTTGCGCTCGCCGGTCTTCAGATCGACGCACACCAGGCTCTCGCCGTAGAGATCGTTGCCGGGCCGGTGGCCGCCGTAGTAATCCCCGGTGGGCGATTCCACCGGAAGGTAGACCAGGCCGCGCTTTTCGTCAACCGAGATCTGCGTCCACACGCCGGTATTGCCAGTGTATTCCGCCGATCCGTTGAGCCAGGTGTCGTATCCGGGCTCGTTTTTCTGCGGGATGGTGTGGAAGATCCAGAGTCGCTTGCCGGTGCGGACGTCGAAGCCGCGGACGTAGCCTTTGTTGTTGCGCATGCTCTTGGGCGTCATACCCTCGCGGAAAGATGCGCCCACGATCACGGTGTTTCCGGCCACCACCGGCGCCGATTGCAGCCCGATTTCGCCGGTGGTGAGATCGGGGAGGATGGTCTGATCGTCATTGAGCTTCAGGTCCACCAGGCCGTTTTCGCCAAAGCTGTGTACCAGCGCGCCGGTCTTGGCATCGAGGGCCACCAGCCGGTATCCGGGGGTGACGTAGAGGACGCGTTCTTCCTTGCCATCCGTCCAGTAAGCCAGACCGCGTCCGGAAAGCTGGCGCGGCGCGGCCATGGCACGTTCGCCTTCGTGCTCGCCGTGCACCCAGAGAAGTTCACCCGTGCCCGCGTCGAGCGCCACTACCGATCGGCGCGTGCCACCGGTGGCGTAGATCACCCCCTTTACCATGAGCGGCGTGCCTTCGAGCTTAAATTCCGGCCGCGAACCGAGACTATCGGTCTTAAAGCTCCACGCGAGTTCGAGCGAGCTGAAATTCGAGGCATTGATCTGGTTGAGCGGGCGATAGCGCGTGTTGGCCAGATCGGCCCCGTAGGTCGGCCATTCCGTATCTTTGGTCTGGCCGAACGCGGTGGCGATGCCGGCAATGGCAACGAGAGCAAACCAGGCTCCCGGACGCTTCCTCATGAACCCCTCCTTGGCGCACAGCCTGCTAACGTGGCAGGCCGGGCGTGTTGCTAGTATAATCGACCCCACGTCGTCTTCCACAGGAGATGTTGTCATGATTCTACGTTGGCTCTCCGTTGCAGCCTTGTGTACCGCCGCCGCGCTGGCGCAGCCCGCCCCCGCCCCCAATTCCCAGCCCAATCCTTATCGCACCGTGGAGCACTGGTATCAGCTTCCCGAAGGGCGGACGATGGGTTCGAGCAGTTCAGTGGCGGTGACGCCCGACGGTCACATCTGGGTGGTGGACCGCTGTGGCGCCAATAACTGTTCGGCATCCGGCCTCGCGCCCGTTTTCGAATTCGCCCCCACGGGCAAGCTGCTGCGCAATTTCGGCGCGGGCATGTTCGCTTTCCCGCACAGCATCACTTTCGACAAGGACGGCAATTTCTGGATCGCCGACCAGGCGCGCCCCGGCAGCAATAGAGGGAACGTGGTGGTGAAATTCAGCCCCGACGGCAAGGTTCTGATGACTTTGGGCAAACCCGGGGTGGCGGGGGACGGACCGGACACGTTCAATCAGCCGAATTCCGTGGCGATCGCTCCCAACGGCGATATCTTCGTTTCCGATGGCCACAACGTGGGGCGCGGCAACGCCCGCGTGATCAAATTCACCCCGGAAGGCAAGTTCATCAAGCAGTGGGGCGGGCACGGATCGGGCCCGGGACAGTTCGAGATGCCGCATGCTTTGGCGTTCGACTCCAAAGGGCGGTTGTTCGTGGCCGACCGCGGCAACAATCGCATTCAGATTTTCGATCAGGAGGGCAATTTTCTCGCCGAGTGGAAGCAATTCAGCCGTCCGAGCGGGATCTACATCGATCGGAACGACGTAATCTATGTGGCCGATTCGGAATCGACCGACAAGGAGGGTTACGGCAACAATCCCGGCTGGAAACGCGGAATCCGGGTTGGCAGCGCCAAAGACGGTTCGGTGACGGCATTTATTCCCGACCCTTCACCGGGAACGGCAATCACCAGCGCCGCGGAAGGCGTCACGGCGGATGCCGACGGCAATATCTATGGCGCCGAAGTGGGGCCGAAAGACGTCAAGAAGTATGTGAAGAGGTAACGGAGAGCCTCCGACTAGCGTGGCAGGTCGAGGAGATCGCGGAACTGCTCCGATGCGGGGCACGCGGACAAGGCCGCAGCTCCAGCCTGCCCCACCAATGCGGACGGAGCTTTCCTGCGGTTTGCACTCGGCCGTAATTCCGGCTCTCGGCCGAATCAATTGGCTGAAGGTTTTTCGGGGCGATCAGCCCGAAGTGTTCTTCAAGGGCGATGACGATCGTCGGACCGGAGGGAGCGCTTTCGCAGACGAACTCCAAATGCACCTTGTACCGGCCGGCGAGCCCGGTCTGATCAATCCTCGGACGAATCGACGACCGGTCGAGCGACATGCAAACCCGAACAATGGCCAATAGTTGGTCATCGTAAAACGGCAGAAAGGCGGATTCTTTCCCTGTCCGGGCCGCCCGTAACAGATCCACGTATTTGTGCAGTATTACCAGCGGAACGCAAAAAGAATCGCCAGTAACGCTTCAGAACACGATGTTCTTTTTCTGCTCATCGAGTAGATCGCGATCGAGGCCGGGGACCTTTTGAAGCTCCTCGAACGACTTGATCGGGCCATTATCGGCGCGATATTTGACCACGATCTCCGCCGCGGCGGGAGTAAACGAAAGGCCGTTCTCGATCTCCTTCGCAGTGGCGGTGTTGATGTTCACCGGTTTGCCGAAATTGCGTCCCAGGTAGCTGACGATGGCGTTCAAATCGTCATCCGATGCCGTTGCGCCGCGCGACACCATGTCGTCCACCACGGTTTCCCAGTAGCTTTTGGAATATCGCTGGCTGGTTACCTGGTCAAGCCCATGGCAGTTGGTGCAAACCTTTTCCAGCGCCTCCTTGCCTTTCCCTTCGGGCAGGTTGTCGCTTTGCGCGGAAAGGAGAACGATGGAGAGAGAAACGGGAATCGCCAACAGCATCCAGCGGATCATGTTCCCAGCTTGCCACATTCAGCGCCGGCAGACGGGATAAGCTGCCCGGTGACCCGTAGTTTGCGAGAAGTTGTACGGCGGCCAATTCCGGCCGTGCCGCATAGTTTTCCCGAAGGTGGATTTTCGGTGGGTGCCTGCTCGGGATGTCCCGATTCGCCGCCCCACAATGACGCCTATGATATGCTTCGGCCAGTATGAGGGAATTGTGTCGCATCTTTATTTTTTTGGGCGTGGCGGCGTGCGCGGCCGCACAATCCGCAAAGGAATGGCCTACTTACGGACACGATCCCGGCGGAATGCGCTTCTCGCCGCTGACCGCGATCAATCCCGGGAATGTTGCGCGCCTGAAAGTCGCGTGGGTTTATCACATGCGGCCGGCCGATTCCCCGGCCGGCTCGCGCTTCCTGCCCAGCGAAGCCACGCCGCTGGTGGTGGACGGAGTCATGTATCTCTCCACGCCCTACGCGCGCGTGGTGGCCCTCGATCCGGTTACCGGCAAGGAAATCTGGGCGTTCCACCTTCCCGCGAGTTCGCCCTCCACTCGCGGAGTGGAATATTGGGGCGGCGACGCGGAGACTCCGCCGCAGATTGTCTTCGGATCGAGCGACGGTAAGCTGTACTCGCTCAACGCCAAAACCGGTAACCTGAACGACGCGTTCGGCGACAATGGCATCGTCAATTTGAACACGCCCGACATCATGCAGGGACTGACGGGACGGAACGGCCTGAGTTCGCCGCCGGTTGTTTATAAGAACCTGGTAATCGCCGGCGGTACCACGCAGGAAATGCCGGCGCTCGGTCCGGCGGGCGATGTGCGCGCCTGGGACATGCACACAGGCAAGCTTGTGTGGACGTTCCATTCGGTTCCGCGCACCGGCGAAAAGTTCCACGATACCTGGGGCGGCGACAGTTGGAAGAACCGGTCGGGCGTGAATGTGTGGGGCTTTCTCACCATCGATCGCGAACGCGGCATCTTGTACATGCCGTTCGGAGCGCCATCGGTGGATCAATATGGCGGCGACCGGCCCGGCGACAATCTTTTCGGCAACAGCCTGGTGGCCGTGGACGCGAACACCGGAAAATATCTCTGGCATTTCCAGGTCGTGCATCACGACCTTTGGGACGCCGACCTCACCGGCGCTCCCGCACTGATCGGGGTGAAACAGGGCAATAGGACGATTCCTGCCGTGGCGGCGATCAACAAGGTGGGTTTGCTCTTCCTGCTCGACCGCGTTACCGGCAAACCCATCTACGGCGTCGAGGAGCGGGCCGTGCCCGCGAGCGAAGTCCCGTCGGAACATGCGTCGAAGACCCAGCCGTTCCCGCTCAAACCGCCGCCGCTGGCGCGCATGTCGATGACCATGGCTGACGTGGCGACGGTGACGCCGGAATTGGAAACGGCGTGCCGGAAGCTGCTTCAAGGTGTGGAATTGGGCGGGCCGTATCTTCCGCCGGCGTACAACCGGCTGCGCGTGCAGTTTCCGGGAAATCACGGCGGCGTGAATTGGGGCGGCACGTCGTTCAATCCGGAACTCGGCTATTTGTTTGTCAATACCAACGAACTGGGGCAGCTTTCGGGACAGAAAGATCACGACCCAAAGACCGGGCGGGCGATGGCGAAAGGCGTGGGCAATCGCGTCGATCCGGGTGGACCTGTCGAGGGTGTTCCTGGCGGCGGAAGGCTCAGCATACCGGGGGCCGATTCCCCGCAGCAGCTTCCTTGCCAGCAGCCGCCGTGGGGCGAATTGACCGCCGTCAACGTGAATACCGGCGAATTTGCGTGGCGGGTGCCGCTCGGCGTGACTGACAGCTTGCCCGCCGGCAAACAGAAGACCGGTCGTCCAGGTAATGGCGGCACCATCGCGACTGCCGGAGGGTTGGTCTTTGTGGGCGCGACAGACGACAGCCGCTTCCGCGCCTTCGATGCCAGGGACGGAAAGGAACTTTGGACGTTCAAGCTCGGCGGCGCGGCAGAGGCGACTCCCATTACTTACGACGGGCGCGACGGCCGGCAATATGTCGTAATTACCGCTACCGGCGGGGGGTTTTTCAATAATCCGGTGACGGACGATAGCGTGACCGCTTTCGCTTTAGATGCCGTACCGGCAGGGGAAAAATAGTCGAATCGGGTGGCGAAGCTCGCCGCTTTGCCCAAGCAGGTGTGCCGCATCTTACAATCTGTGGGAGAGATCCAATGAAGGCTCCTTCCGAAAAAGTGGCCGTCTTCGATACGACCCTGCGCGATGGCGAGCAAGCCGCTGGCACGCGACTGGGCAGCCGCGAGAAGCTAATGATCGCCCGCCAACTGGCACAGTTGGGTGTGGACGTCATCGAGGCGGGCTATCCGGCGTCGTCCCCCGAAGACTTCGCGGCGGTTGCGTTGGTTTGCAAGGAAATTGATGGCCCATCCATCTGCGCGCTGTCGCGCGCGGTGCCTGCCGATATCGAAGCATGCGGCAAAGCCTTGGCAAAGGCCGGACGGCCGCGCATTCACACCGGCATCGGCGCGTCGGATATCCACATCAACGGCAAATTCCGAGATGAGCGCTACGGCACGACCTTGGGCCAAAAGAAAATCACGATCCTCCGCATGGCCGCAGACGCCGTCAAACTTGCCCGGCAACATGCCGATGACGTGGAGTTCTACGCCGAAGACGCCGGACGCGCGGACCGGCCGTACCTGACCGAGATGCTCCACGCCGCCATCGATGCCGGCGCAACAGTGATCAACATTCCCGACACTACCGGCTATTCCGTCCCGGAGCAGTATGGCGGATTGATCCGCCACATCCGCGAATCGGTACCCAACGTGACGCGTGCCACCATCAGCGTGCACTGTCACGACGACCTCGGAATGGCGGTCACCAATACGCTCTACGGCGTCCTGAATGGCGCCCGGCAGGTGGAAACCACCATCAACGGCATCGGTGAGCGCGCAGGGAACGCGGCGCTCGAAGAGGTGGTGATGGCCCTCCGCACGCGCGCCGACTACTTCCACGTCCATACCGGCATTGAAACGCGCGAACTGCACCGCACCAGCCGTCTGGTGGCGGATCTGCTCGGCTTTCCGGTGCCTGCCAATAAAGCGGTGGTCGGGACAAATGCCTTCTCGCACAGCTCGGGCATTCATGTGGATGGATTCCTGAAGGAGCGCGAAACTTACGAGATCATGCGCCCGGAAGACGTGGGGTTGGGCGAAAGCCGCGTGGTGCTGACGGCGCGCACCGGCAGGCATGGACTGCGCAGCCGCTTGAAGAAGCTCGGGTACGCGCTCCCGGATGCCGAACTGAATCAGGCGTATCAGAAATTCCTGGTAGTGGCCGACAAGAAGCAGGAAGTTTTCGACGAGGATCTCATCGCCATCCTTCACGGCGACGTCCGCTCCGAGCCCGAGTTCTACGCGCTCGAATACCTCCAGATTTACAGCGGGACTTCGGTTATCCCGACCGCGACGGTGCGGCTCCGCATCGGCGATGCCACGCGCGAAGGCCCGGCGATTGGCGATGGCCCCGTGGACGCCGTATGCAAGGCGATCTCGGCGGTGACGGGAACCTCGGCCCGAATGGATCGCTACGAAATCCGCGGCGTCACCAGCGGGACCGAAGCAATGGGTGAAGTCACGGTGCAGCTGGTGGATGGCGGCCGCAAAGTTTTGGGCCGCGCCGTCTCGACGGACGTGATCGAAGCCAGCGCGAGGGCATTCATCGACGGGTTGAACCGCCTGGCGCGAGTGGCGCCTTCCGCTCCGGCCGCCGAAATCAAGCTGTGACTGGCGTTCACCCCAACCACGGAGTCCATCTGAGTACCCGCAGCATCCGCGTCATCCAGCGCGCGAAGAATGCCTGCGACATCCCCAACGAGGGCGTGATCGGCATGAATCGCTGGACCGCGATGGTCTGCGATTCGGTGAATTTCAGGATTCCTTCCGCGCCGTGGCGCGGGTGAAGACCCGATTCCTTCATTCCGCCGATCGGCGAATCGACGGAACCCCACGCTGCCGAGTAGCCTTCATTGACGTTCACGCTTCCGGCGCGGATGGCTCGTGCGATCCGCGCGCCTTTTCTTGCGTCGCGCGTCCAGACGCTCGCGCTCAGCCCGAAATCGGTGGCGTTGGCGCGCTCGATGGCTTCTTTTTCGTCTGCCACCGGCCAGACCGACACCACCGGACCGAATGTTTCCCCGGCGAAGACCTTCATGCCTTCGCGGACTCCCGTGAGCACGGTCGGCTCGAAGAATAAGGGTCCGAGATCGGGACGCCGGCGGCCGCCAACCACGATGCGCGCCCCTTTATCGACGGCGTCGCGAACGTGCTCCTCCACTCGGGCGAGCTGCGCGGCCGTGGTCAGCGATCCGATCTCCATGGAGTAGTCGAAGGCCGCGCCCAATGCGAGCCGGCGCGTCCGCGCGGCGAAGGCCTCGAGGAAGGACGCAAATACCGGTTCCTCCACATAGATGCGCTCCGTCGAGATGCACACTTGTCCGGCGCCCACGAAGCACGCGTGCACGGCGCCTTCCACGGATTTCCGCAAATGGGCATCGCGCAGCACCACCAGCGGATTCTTGCCGCCCAATTCCAGCGCACAGCCGGCGAGCCTCTCTCCCGCTCTCGCCGCGATCATCCGTCCGACCCGATTGCTGCCGGTGAACGCGATGTAATCCGCGCGTTCTACCAGCGCCTGGCCCGCCACGGCGCCGTCTCCGGTAATGATGGAAAGCACATTCTCCGGAAGCCCGGCCCGGCGCAGGAGGTTCGCGGCCCAGAGCACCGTGAAACTGGCCTGTGGATCTGGCTTGACAATGGCGGCATTGCCGGCCAAGAGCGCCGCGATGGCGTCGGTGATTCCCAGCGTGAGCGGGAAATTCCAGGGCGTGATGAAACCGACCACGCCAAACGGCACGCGCCGCTCCTGCGTGTAGGTCAACAGCGGCAACGCGCCTTTTCTTCGCCGCGGGCGCAGGAATTTCCGCGCCCGCCGGGCGTAATAGCGCGCGACCACGGCGGTATCCAGAATCTCCTCGAAGGCGTGCGCCCGCGCCTTGCCACTTTCCATCTGGATCAAATCCAGCGCCTGCTCCTGCCGCTCCAGGAGCAGGTCGTGAAAGCGCAGGAAGATGCGCGCCCGCTCGCGGAAGGAGAGTTCGGCCCATTTCGCCTGAGCCGGGCGCGCCACACGCATAGCTGACTCGACGTCCTCGGCCCGCGCGGCCGGCAGGGCGCCGAGCGTCTCTCCCGTGTAAGGCGCCCGCACTTCCAGCCGGTCATGATGCCCAGGGCCGATGGCGACGGAAGCCGCCAGCGTTTCGAACCATTCAGGATTGCCAGCCAGTCCTGCCATTGACACTCACCTCATGGATCGCATCGCTGTTAAACTCTGGCAACGCGGAAGCCTGCCGCAAGTTGCAGTTTCCGAAGATGGGGCCGGCGAAGTCGCCGGCCACGCCAGTTGCCTGTGAACCCCGGGCATCCACTGAGCCGGCGCCTCCCGGCCAAGGACGCTCTCCCTCTGGAGCGGTCCGATTCCCTTCGACGATCTGGTAGCTCATGTTGCTTCCAGAATCCACCTGATTCCCCCTTACCGGCAAGTGGTGGTGCCGCCGTCCGTTCAATCTGGGGTAAGGGACATGGCGGATCGTCTGACCGGTGAATGTCGGCAGCGACGAGCAGCGGGTTTCGTTAGCCAACCGGATCGCGCTCCTGACCGTGGTCCCGCCGTTGGAAATCAGAGATCCGGCCGAATTGCCGCACGCGGTCACGGAACGCATGCGGATTATGAAAGAAGAATCGCGCCGGCAGCCGGTGGGGAAAAGCGCGGCCAAACTCGCCGCGGGTGAGCGCAAGCAACTGTCGTAAGCAGCTAAAGGCGCCCGCGCTCAATCGTAGCGGAGTGCCACCATCGGGTCGGTATGCACCGCTCGCCGCGCGGGAACGTAAATGGCGAAGCACGCGGCTGCGATCAGCACTAGCGGAATGCCCACGAAGGTCAGGGGATCGCTGGCCGAAACACCCCAAAACAGGGCGGCCATCAGCCGGGCCATCCCAAAGGCCAACACGATGCCGATGGCGATGCCGGCGAGCGTCATCGCCAGCCCGCGCCGGAAGACGATCAGAAGCACCGAGTTGCGCGGCGCTCCCAACGCCATGCGGATGCCGATCTCCTGGGTTTGCTCGTTCACCAGGTACGCCATCATGCCATAGACCGCGATGGCGGCGAGCCCAAGGGCCAGTATGCCGAACACCGCGAGCATGCCGGCAACATACAGGATCCCGGTGGATTCGTGCTCGACAAGGGTCTGCATGGTGGCAACATCGGTCACGGGCTGCTCGCGATCCACCGCGCGCACCGCCGCCGTGACCGAAGGCGCCAGGACGAGCGGGTTGCCGGCCGTGCGCACCGCCAGATCCATCCAGGTGTGCGGCTGCTGCTCGAACGGGACGAAGAGCATCGCGCGGGGGCCGCGGTCGTAGACGCTTTGCACAGTGTTGCCGACCACGCCCACGATGGTCATCCACCTGGCGTCCTTGTCGCCGCTTTGTCTTATACGCCGCCCTACCGGGTCGGCATTGGGAAACCAGCGCCGCGCCGCCAACTCATCGATCACCGCCACCGGCGCCGCTTCGCGTCCGTCTGAAATCTGCAGCAGCCGGCCATTCCGCAGGGGTACCCGCACAGTCGCGAAATAGCTCGGGCTCACCGCCTGGTACTCTCCCTCGGGCAGGTGGGCTGGATCGCCGGGCTGCCCCTCGATCTCGTAGCGGTATCCGATGCTGTGCTGAGTGTACGGCATCGCACTCGCCGCGGCCGCCATCCGGACACCCGGCAGCGCGGCGATCCGGTCCAGCACCTCGCGGTAGAAGGCGGACTCCGCGACCTTCTCGTGGTACTTCGTCTCCGTAATAGCCAGGCGCAGCGTCAGCAGCGATTTCGGTTCGAGCGAGGCGCTGGCGTTTGCCACGGAGCGGAAAGTGCGCGCCATCAGGCCTGCTCCCACGAGCAACACCACCGCCATGGCCATCTCCGCAGCCACCAGAATGGCGCGCAACCGATGCCGTCCGCGACTCGAGGAGTTGCCTCGGCCACCCTCTTTCAGGGTCTCCGCCAGATTCGGGCGTGAGCACTGGAAAGCCGGCGCCAGGCCCGCCAGGATGCCGGCCAGGAGCGAAGCCGCCAGCGTCATTCCCAACGCGCGGCCGTCGAGACGAATCTCGTTCCAGCCCGAGACATACCGCGCCACGTCCGGCGGCATGGCCCCGAGGATTGCCTGGAGGCTCCAACTCGCCACCAGCAAGCCGAACAAGCCGCCGGCCACGGCCACCATCACGCTCTCGGTCAGAAGCTGCCGTACCAGGCGCCCGCGTGCCGCGCCCACCGCCGTCCGCAGCGCGATCTCGCGGCCGCGCCCGAGCGCCCGCGCCAATTGCAGACTGGCCACGTTGGCGCAGGCGATCAGCAGTACAAACACCACGGCGCCCAGCAGAAGGTTGAGATATTGGCGGTTGTAGTAACCCACCAGGAAATCCTGCACGGCCATCACGCCGTAGCGCCGGCCCTTGTTGGTGGCGGGATATTCCCGTTCGAGCTGCGCCGAAATTCCGGCCACTTCGGCGTCCGCCGCGGCCGCCGTGTAGCCGGGGCGCAGGCGCCCCACCACCATCACCTGTGTGTGGTCGCGGACCTGCCGGTCTTCGGGCTTGAGCGCCAGCGGCGTCCAAAGCTCGGCCGTCTTCGGGAACTCGAACTTCGGCGGCATCACGCCAACCACCAGGAAGCTGGCATCGTCCATGCGGATATTTTGGCCGACGATGGCGGGATCGGCACCGAAGCGGCGCCGCCAGAGAGCGTCGCTGAGAATCGTTTCGCGGTCCCGGCCAGGTTCGTCTTCGCCGGGCAGGAAGCCGCGGCCGATGGCGGGCTGCTGTTCCATCACGTCGAAAAAGTTGGGGGAGACCAGATACTGCGAAACTCGCTCCGGCTCGCCGCCTGCGCCCACGATATTGGCCCGGCCATCAACCCACCACGCCATACTGGTGAAAGCGTGGGTGCGCTTCTGGATATCGCTCAAATCGCCCAGGGCGTTCCAGTTGTAATTATCGGGCTCACCGGCAACGCGCTGCAGCACGACCGCCATTTGCCCGATGTCGCGCAGTGGGATGGGCTTCCACATCATTCCGTCGGCGGTGCTGAAGGTCGCGGTGGTGACGCCAATCCCAAAAGCCAGGGTGACCACGGAAATAGCGGTGGACCCGGGCGATTTGCGGAGCAGGCGTGCTCCGTAGCGGAGATCGGACCAAAGCGTCATGGCAAAGTGGTGGCACGCCCGATGCCATCGTTATGCCACTGAAACTACGCGGCAGACCCGCGGCCGGGGTGTTCCTTTTTGGTGGCTCGGTCCCACAACCGGACAGCATCGCCGCCACCGGCGCGATTCCGAACACCAGCCGGAGGCGATTGTGGACCACGGCCGGTAGCGCGCCGGCCGGCCATCAGAAATTCAGAGTGGAGAGATATTTGTAACTCATCCGCAAACTATTCAGCGGATCGCCGGGAGTTTGATCCTGCTCGACGAAGTAGTGCTTTACGCCTTCGCTGTTCGCGGCGTGAAGGATGACCGGCCAATCGAGTATGCCGCTGCCCACTTCCTTGAAAGCCGTTCGCGGCACCCCTTCGTTAAACCGGCGCTCGGTACCGCGATCCACGTCTTTGCAGTGCAGCAGGTGTACGCGCCCGCTTAGTTTTCTGATGAATTCCGCGGGGTCGTTGCCGGAAACTGCCAGCCAGAAGCAATCGAGCTCGAAACCGACGTATTTCTTATCGGTATTATCGATCAGGATCTGGAACAGCGTCTTGTCCCCGACGGGAGTCGATTCGAACGCGTGATTGTGGTACGCGAATTCCATTCCCGCGGCGTGAACCTTCTCACCGAACCGGTTCAATTTCGCGGCAAAGGCTTTCATCACGTCGGCCCCGCCGCGCTCGTTAGGATTGACGTACGGGTAAACGAGATATTGAAAGCCCCAGTTCTTCGCCTGGTCCACCGCGCGGCTCATTTCGCCGTCGTCCTTGCTCACGATCGCGGTGTCGATATGGATGCTGACCGCTTTGAGACCGCTCGCTTCCACCATCGGCCGGAGCTTGTCATAGCCGGCCCACGTGGCCTCTACCTCCTGATAGCCGATGGCGCGGATCGCGTTCAAGGTTTCCGCGGGTTTCTGCGGCAGCACATCGCGTACGGTGTAGAGTTGCACGCCGATGGCTTTTAGCTGCATGGCGCGGGCGGTGGTGGATAGGGCCGCGAGCGCGGCGGTCTGCAAAAAGTCGCGTCGGGAAGGCATCGGACTCTTATTCTACGTGGTTTGCGTCTTCAATGGGCATACCGGCAGCCTGTGCTAACTTGAAAGCTTCATGGCGATTGAAAGCAGCGCGGAAGTACCCGTCTGGACACCGGAGTCGTGGCGCCAGCGGCGCGCTCTGCAACAACCCGATTATCCCGACAATGCCGCGCTCGACCGCGTGCTCGCCGAACTGCGCACGCTTCCCCCGCTGGTGACCAGTTGGGAAATCGTGAACCTGAGGCAGCAACTGGCGCAGGCGGCGGCCGGCAAGCGCTTCGTCCTGCAAGCCGGCGACTGCGCCGAGCGCTTCGACACCTGCACGCCGAACCGCATCACCAACATGCTCAAGGTGCTGATCCAGGCGAGCCTGGTGCTGGTGGTGGGCGCGAAAAAACCCGTCACGCGCATCGGCAGGTTCGCCGGGCAGTACGCCAAACCGCGCTCGTCAAACGAAGAGACGCGCGGCGGCTTGTCGCTTCCGAGCTACCGCGGGGACAACATCAACCGGCCGGAATTCACGTTGGAGGCGCGGACGCCCGACCCGCAGCTTCTTCTGCGTGGATACGAACGCGCCTCCATGACCCTGAATTTCGTTCGCGCGCTGGTGAAGGGTGGATTCGCCGACCTGCACCACCCGGAATATTTCGACCTGGATTGGGTGCAGCACTCGCCTCTTGCCGACGATTACCATCACATGGCGCGGACCATCCGCGAGGCCTTGCAATTCATGGAAAACGTGCTCGGCGTGCGGGCCGGCGACAGCGACCTGATCGACTTCTTCACGGCGCATGAAGCGCTGCACCTGGGGTATGAATCGGCGCAGACGCGCCGGGTACCGCGGCGGCCGGGGTATTTCAACCTCACCACGCATTTTCCATGGGTAGGGCTACGCACGAATCATCCGGACGACGCGCACGTGGAGTTCCTGCGCGGCATCGAGAACCCGATCGGCATCAAGGTTGGTCATGAATCGGGCCGCGATCAGATCGCGCGCTGGATGGAGATTCTCGACCCCCAGCGCCAACCGGGACGCTTGACGCTGATCCACCGCTTCGGCGTAAATCGTATCGCCGACGCGTTGCCGCCATTGGTAGAAGCGGTGCGCGCCGAGGGTGGGCAGGTGGTATGGATCTGCGATCCGATGCACGGCAACACGCATACCACCGCGAGCGGCGTGAAGACCCGCAATTTCGAGGATATTCACGGCGAAGTGGAACAGGCGTTCGAGATCCACGAGGCCATGGGCCAGAAACTCGGCGGCGTGCATATCGAGGTCACCGGCGAAAATGTCACCGAATGTGTAGGAGGCTCGCACGGTCCGAGTGAAGCGGACCTTGCGCGCGCCTACGAATCGGAAGTCGATCCGCGCCTGAATTACGATCAAACTCTCGAACTGTCCTTCCTTATCGCGCGGAAAATGAAGAACGGCTCGAAGTAGCGGTCTTCGGACACACTACATTGGCCAGGGCGATTCCGTCCACCAATCGGAATGGTCGGGACTCCAGGTGCAGAATGGCGCCGCCGCCAGCCAATCCATACCGGTATCGCCTCCGATGGGCGCTCCGGGAGGCGCTTCCGGCGCGTAAATCGGCTTGGCCGGATCGGCGGGCCGTTCCAGGAAGCGTTTGATGTCGGCGGCCAGGAGAATTCGCTGCGCCCGTTCGGCTTCCGGCGTGGCCACCTGCCGCGCTGCCAACCCCTGAAGTTTCAGCGACGCTTCGGCCCGCACCTGCGGATTGGGCGATCCGCTCGCCAGCCACATCACGCGATCCACCAGCACTCTCTCTTCGGCGCGCCGGACTTCCTGTTCGTACGGAGTCGCGGCCGCAACATCGAATGTCGCTTTCGCGAGGCGGTCGATCACTTCTTCCAATCCCGGCAGAGAGGGATCTTCGGCGTGCTGCGCTACCATGCGCGAGG
>Ga0335072_10003320_pt1 | contig 24279 bp, 23 predicted proteins | sample Lox_Sample_21_FD_206725 | JGI IMG/M metagenome (GOLD analysis project Ga0335072, IMG submission 206725) | Soil microbial communities from Loxahatchee National Wildlife Refuge, Florida, United States - Lox_Sample_2.1 | ecosystem: Environmental > Terrestrial > Soil > Wetlands | place: USA... | reverse complement strand
CGAACACGTACGGCGTCGCCAGCGATCCCGCGGTAAAATCCGCGCCTGTCTGCAGGTTGAAACTCCCGTTGCTCGCCTGGTTCAAATCCGACTGCACCACATATCCGGTGCTCGTCGATTGCAGCACGAAACTCAGCCCCACACTTCCATTCGCTTTAGTCAGCGTCATCGTGCCGTTCCCGTTCGATTGCACCTCGTAACTCCCGCCCGTGATCGCCACCGTGGTCGCCGGCTCTCCGGTGCTCAGTTGCAATACGTCTTCTAATCCTCCCGTGATGTTACCGTCACCGTCCGCCGTGAAACTCCCTGCCTGCGCGAAGTAGCCCCCAGTCAAATCGATCCCCGACATCAAAAACGCGTACTGCCCTTTCAAACTCGCATTGCTGAACTGTCCCGGCGGCGGCGTCGGCGGTTTCGCCCCGCCACACGCCACCAGACTCATCGCCAGCACCACCATCGCCGCTATCCGCATCCGCATCTTCCGTTTATCCGCGCTTTCTTCGATTCCTAACGCCGCATCGTCAATCGCACTCCAGCATAATCGTTTCCCGCACCACTGCAAACTTTTTGGATTGCGGCGGATCGCCACCGCTTTTATGTTCGATGGAAGGTGTCATCCCAGACGCGCACTCAGCTGTTACGCACCGGCTCCTTCCCGTTCCCCCACGCCAAAAACTGTCATCCTGAGCAGCGAAGGATCTCACCCACTGCGTCTTGATCCCCAATCCAAGTGGAACTACTCCACAAGCGCACGTTCTCGCACTCCTCCGTTCCTGATCTCTGATCACTGGTCACTTCCCGCCCACCCCACTAAATCCCCGCTACCACCTATCCAAATTTCCTATTCTCCGCCCCATTGACACTACCCGCTTCTCCGAACATAATTGTATGTACGTCAATCCTGCGGAGGTTCGATAAGCTTTCATCTGCTCTGCGTGCAGGTGTGAGCAACCCGGATGGCGCCAAAATATATCTTTGTTACTGGCGGTGTTGTTTCCTCACTTGGTAAGGGCGTTGCAGCATCTTCGATAGGTTGTCTCCTCGAAAGTCGCGGTTTCAAAATCACCATCCAAAAATGTGATCCGTACCTCAACGTCGATCCCGGTACGATGTCCCCCTTCCAACACGGCGAGGTCTTCGTCACCGATGATGGCGCCGAAACCGACCTCGACCTCGGCCATTACGAGCGCTTCACCCACGTCAAGCTCTCCCGCGACAATAATTGGACCACCGGCCGCATCTACGAAACCATCCTTTCCAAGGAACGCCGCGGCGACTATCTCGGCAAGACCGTCCAGGTCATTCCTCATGTCACCGACGAAATCAAGCGCTGCATCAAGAAAGTCTCCGAAGGCGTAGACGTCGTCATCGTCGAAATCGGCGGCACCGTCGGCGACATCGAGTCACTTCCCTTCCTCGAGGCCATCCGCCAGATGCGCCTCGAACTCGGCCCTGAAAATACGCTCTTCGTCCACGTCACTCTCGTTCCTTACATCGCCGCTGCCGGCGAACTAAAAACCAAGCCCACGCAGCACAGCGTTAAGGAAATGCTTGGCATTGGGATTCAGCCCGACATTCTTCTTTGCCGCAGCGATCGCCACATTTCCTCCGAACTCAAGCGCAAAATCGCCCTGTTCTGCAACGTGGCGGACTCCTGCGTCATTTCCATGCAGGACGTAAAGACGATTTACGAAGTGCCCGTGGAACTCAGTAAGGAAGGGCTCGACGCCCAGATCACCCGCCTGCTTCGCCTCGAAGATCGTCCCGCCAACATGCAGCCTTGGCTCGATATGCTCAATCGCCTCCACCATCCCAAGGGCGAAGTGCGCATCGGCATTGTCGGCAAATACGTCCAACTCGAAGACGCCTACAAAAGTCTCCGCGAAGCCCTTTTACACGGCGGCCTCGCCCACAACCACAAAACCGTCATCGAGTGGATCGAATCCGAAGAGATCGATTCTCTGGAAACCGCCGAAAAACGCCTTAAGAATTACGACGGCATCCTGGTTCCCGGCGGCTTCGGCAAGCGTGGCATTCAGGGCATGATTTACACCATTCAATATGCCCGCGAACACAAAATCCCCTTCTTTGGCATTTGCCTGGGCATGCAGTGCGCCACCATCGAATATGCTCGCGATGCCGCTGGACTCGAACGCGCCGATAGCACCGAATTCGAGCCGCAAACTCCGCATCGCGTAATTTACAAATTGCGCGAACTCCTCGGCATCGACGAAATGGGCGGCACCATGCGCCTCGGCGCTTGGCCGTGCAAACTCGAGCCCGGCTCCTTGGCTAACAAGGCCTACGGCGCCACCGAAATCAGCGAACGCCATCGCCATCGCTACGAGTTCAACCGCGAATACGAAAAAACTTTAGTCGCCGCCGGTCTGCGCATCACCGGCCGCACTCCCGACGAAAATTACGTCGAAATCGTCGAAGCCCCCAATCACCCGTGGTTCCTCGGCTGCCAGTTCCACCCCGAATTCAAGTCCAAGCCGTTGGAGCCGCACCCACTCTTCGCCGCCTTCGTCGGTGCCTCTCTCGAAAATCGCCTCCAGAAGGCCCGCCCAACCAGCGCCGCCACCAGCGTGGAATCTCATTCCCACACCCCAGCCCTACGCGCCGCGCCCCAAGCCTCCGCCTGACCTGCCGCTCTGCATGGTCTCACTTATATTGGATTGGCCCTCTTGGCGGTCGCCACCCTGGCCGCTAACGAAATTATTTCTTGACAATTTGTGTATCATTCTATAGAATAAATAATGAGTACAATTGTGGAACTTGCCCGTCAGGCACCGGGCTCCAACCTAACTACCTTTAAAGTCAACACTTACAAATTGACAAGACCTAAACCCCTTTAAAGTCAACACTTCCGAAAAAAAAGGGGGGAGGGGGGCACAATTCTCGATTCGATCGTTTTTCCACGATGTTTTTCCCGAATTTTCCCGCTAACTCCTTTCCCTGTCACTCTTACGGGAAAATAGGGGCTGGGGGGATTATCGGTATTCGCTCCTGAACAAATCAGCGTTTCGCATTTCGCTAATCAGCCGCCACTCGCCACTAGCCACTAGCCCTTGTGATATCTTCTTTGAAACGGCATGTCCACTACTCGCGAAATTAAATTCGGCTCCCTGCGCCTCGGCGGCACGAATCCGCTCTTTCTTATCGCTGGCCCCTGCGTCATTGAGTCCGAATCCCATGCTCGCAAGATGGCCGAGCACATCGCCAAAATCGCCCACGATGCCGGCGTTCCCTACATCTTCAAGGCTTCCTACGACAAGGCCAACCGCTCGTCCATCAAAGCTTTCCGCGGCCCTGGCCTCGCCGAAGGCCTGCGCATCCTCGCCAAAATCAAATCCGACCTGCGCCTCCCCATCCTCACCGATATTCACGATTCCTCTCAAGCCGCACCCGCCGCCGAAGTCGCCGACATTCTTCAGATTCCCGCTTTCCTCGCCCGTCAGACCGATCTCCTCCTCGCCGCCGCGAAAACCGGTCGTATCATTAATATCAAAAAAGCCCAGTTCCTTGCCCCGTGGGACATGGGCAACGTCGCCGAAAAGGTCGCTTCCGCCGGCAATCCCAACATCATCCTCACTGAACGTGGCGCCTCGTTCGGCTACAACAATCTCGTCGTCGACGTGCGTACCTTCCCCATCCTCCAGAAGTTCGGTTACCCCGTGGTCTACGACGTCACGCACTCCATCCAAATTCCCGGCGGCCTCGGCCACGCCAGTGGTGGCCAGCCCGAATTTATCGAAACGCTGGCCCGCGCCGGAGTAGCCGCAGGCATCGACGGCCTCTTCCTCGAAACGCATGACAATCCCGCCGCCGCGCTCTCCGACGGTCCCAACGCTCTGCCGCTCGCGCAACTCCCCGAACTCCTCGCTCGCGTCAAAGAATTGTCCACCGTAGTCCGCCGCTGGAGCGCATCATGATAGCGCCAACCTTGCTCCTCGTAGGGGTCCAGCACTGCTGGACCCCAATCGCCCAGTCGTCCACCGCCATCTCGGAGCGCGCGATGAGTGCAGTCGATTTACTCCTCGTCCCCATTAGCACAGTCTTCCGCCTGTGTGGCCCAAATCCCCGCACCAAGGCCAATCTCCCATGAGCCTCGACTCCGCCCGCCGCGTCCTCCGCATCGAAGCCCAAGCCATCCACGACCTCCTCGATCGCCTCGACGCCTCCTTCAATCGTGCCGTGGATCTCCTCCTCAGCTGCAAGGGTCGCGTGGTCGTCACCGGCATGGGCAAGTCCGGTCTCATCGGCCGAAAAATTTCCGCCACGCTATCCAGCACCGGCACGCCCTCTTTTTTCCTGCATCCCGCCGAAGCCCTCCACGGCGACCTCGGCATGCTCGCGCGCGGCGATTCGCTGCTGGCCATCAGCTACGGTGGCGAAACCCCGGAGATCCTGAATCTGCTGGAAACGTTGAAGCGCCTCGAAATGCCCATCGTCACGCTGACCGGAAATCTGAAATCCACGCTCGCCTGCGCTAGTGATGTGGTTCTCGACGCCAGCGTCAAAGAAGAAGCTTGCTCACTGAATCTCGCGCCCACCGCCAGCACCACTGTCGCCATGGCTCTTGGCGATGCACTGGCGATCGCACTCCTCGACCGTCGCGGCTTCCAACCCGACGATTTCGCCGCCCTCCACCCCGCCGGGCGCCTCGGCAGAAAGCTCCTGCGCGTCGAGCACTTCATGCACACCGGCGATGCCATGCCTCGGGTCTCCCCGGAAACGCCCATGCCCACCACGTTTCACGAAATGTCCGCCAAGAAACTCGGCATGACCACGGTCACCACGCCCGACGGCAAACTCGCCGGCATTCTCACCGACGGCGACCTGCGCCGCCTCATGGAGCAACATGGCGGCGCCACACTTTCCATGACTGCGGGCGATTGCATGATTCGCATGCCGCAAACCATCAGCCCCAATCTGCTGGCCAGCGAAGCCCTCAATCTAATGGAGAAAAAGAAAATCACCTCCGTGGTCGTAGTCGACCCCGCCACACAAAATGTTCTCGGCGTAGTCCACCTCCACGACCTCTGGACCCTCGAACTGATTTAGCCCGAAACAAACTTCCACTGTCTTTCCGAGCGAAGCGAGGAATCCCTCTCTTCCAACGATCGACGAGGAATTCCTCGCTGGATTCAAGCGCGATTTCCGTCGTTCAGCTCTACCGCATCGCTGCCAACTTCGCCGCCTGTAGCGCCTTCTTCAAGAACGCCTCCCCTTCCGGCGAGGACATCGTCTTGGCTCGTGCATCCGCAGGCCAATTCGCACGGTCCGCCATCATTCGCTTGAGCCCTGCCAGAACCTCCTCATCGCCGCCGGTGAAATCATCCACGAGCTTCTTCCACCGCGCTACCAGCGCCTGAGCTTTCGGCCCCGCTGGGTCTTCCCCCAACGAAGCCTCGACATCCGCATGCAGTTCTGCCCAATCCTGGTTCGCCTTCTCCAGAACCTCTGCGGAAAGCTGGCTCCGCCGCGCTGCCACCTTGGTCTTGGCTTCGTCGCTGAAGTACTTCCCTTTCCATTCGATGCTCTTTTGCATTTCCAACTCCTTGACGATAAGTTGAAACAGTTTCCAGTCGGGTTCGTTTCGCGACCGGAGCGAGCGCTCGGCGTTGCTGATGGCGCGAATGGCCCTGTCGAGTTGCAGCCGCTTGGCGAACAACACTGCGCGCTGCTTCTGCAAAACTCCCGAGAGTTCCGCGTCGGGTTCCAGCAACCGGCTCATCTGTTTCAGAGGAATGCCGAGAAACTTCAGCACCACGATCTGTTCCAGGCGCGCAAAGTCTCGCGCACTGTACAGGCGATATCCCGCTTCCGAGCGCTGCTTGGGTTGCAGGATTCCCAAGCGGTCGTAATGATGGAGCGCGCGCACGGTCACGCCGGCTAGGCCCGCGAATTCCTTGGCGCGATACAGGTCCTTGGTTCCGGTCTTCACGGCTTACCTCCAGAGCATGGTCGAGCCTGACGCAACGTCAGGGTCAAGCCCTAAATTATCCGCCCGTTCTGGCCAATAAGAGAGATTCCTCGCTTCGCTCGGAATGACACTGGATGTTGGGCCAGCGGCAAGACGCGGGGAAGCGCGGCGTAAAGCCGCGGCTACAAGCGCGAAGCGGAGACGAGGGGCGGTGGAAAACGGACGGCCCGCCTCGGAAGGCGGCCGCTACAGAAGCCCAGAGTCCCTCCTATGGGCTGATCGATCCACCGGCACGCGCCGCTTCTCTGCTAAACTTTACGACTCGCTTGTTCCTTGGAGGTCCTGTGGCTCGCACTCCCAAAATCTCTCCGGCGCTGAAAAAACGCGCCGCCCAAATCAAAGTCCTGCTGATGGACGTCGACGGCACCATGACCGACGGTGGCGTGATTCTCCTCTCGCAGCCCGATGGCTCCGCGCTCGAAATCAAGCGTTTCGACGCTCACGACGGCCAAGGCCTCACCCTCGCGCACACCGCCGGCATTCGCACCGGCTGCATCACCGGACGCGAAAGCCCCGCGCTGCTCCGCCGTGCCAATGAAATGAAGATGGAATTCATTTACATGAAGCAGCCCAGCAAAATTCCCCCTTACGAGGAAATCCTCCGCAAAACCGGCCTTCCCGAATCCGCGGTCGCCTATGTCGGCGACGACCTGCCCGACTTGCCGGTCATGCGCCGCGTGGGCTTGGCCATCGCCGTCGGCGATGCCGTGCCGGAAATAAAACGCGCCGCCCACTTCACCACCCCATCGCATGCCGGTCGTGGCGCCATTCGCGATGCCATCGAACTCATCCTCAAATCCAAAGGCCTTTGGGAAGAACTGATCGACAAAGCTCGCGCTTAGGAAAGTGTTCGCACAGCTCCTGCGCTTTTTTGAAGCCGAACTGACTTGACATCCCCGCGCGGCGGTTTCACACTCGCGCCAACGGATCGCCGCTTCCTTTCCTTTCGCGGCGCACTCAAGTGAGGTCCTCGCATGCGAACGAACTACTTGGCTGTCTTCGTTGCTGCCGTCGCCTATTGGCTGCTTGGCGCTCTGTGGTACGGCTTCTTGTTCAGCAAGCCATGGATGGCACTGGAGCACATGACCATCGAACAAGCGCAAAGCGCCAGTCCGGTGATTCCTTACATCGTCTCTTTTCTTCTGGAACTGCTGGTCGCTTATTCGCTGGCGCAACTGTGCATCTGGCGCAACGCCAACACGCTCAGCCGTGGCGCGGCTGTCGGTGTTCTCGTGTGGATTGGCTTCGTCGGCCCGATCGCACTCATGAACTATATGTTCGAGATGCGGCCGAAAACGCTCTTCGCCATCAACGAATTCTATCCCCTCGCCGGCTTGTTCCTGATGGGCGCGATCCTCGGCGCCTGGATCAAAAAAGCCGCCTGAACACGTCACAAGAAGCTCCCCTTGTAGCACAGGCTTCAGCCTGTGGAAATCTGAAAGCTTTTCTCAGCGCAGGCACTCCTGCCTGTGCTGAGATCGATGTACTTGGCGTTGATGCACAGCCAAGAGCGGCTGTGCCACATGAGTCCGCACCCGCCGAACACAGCCCTTACGTTTCCCGCCATTCTCAGGCGATAATAGATGCTCACTTTTTCAGCAGCGAGGCTCCGACCGCATGCATCCATGGCACGACGTTTCTCCCGGCAACGAACTACCCCGCGACTTTCAGGCGCTCATCGAGATTCCGCTGGGCTCGAACGTCAAATACGAACTGGACAAACCCACCGGGCTGCTCAAGGTCGACCGCATCATTCACTCGGCGGTATTTTATCCCGCCAACTATGGCTTCATTCCGCAGACCTACGCCGAAGACAACGATCCGCTCGATGTACTCGTACTATGCCAGGAACCCGTGCAACCCCTCGCGCTCATCAAAGCCCGCGCCATCGGCGTGATGACTATGATCGATTCCGGCGCCAGCGACGACAAAATCATTTCCGTGGCCACTAACGATCCCGAATTCAACACTTACATCGAAGCCCGCGATCTTCCGCAGCATCGCTTGCTCGTGCTTAAGCGCTTTTTTCAAGACTACAAGCAACTGGAAGGAAAACAGGTGCAGGTGGAAGACATTCGTCCCGCATACGCCGCTGCCAACATCATCGAAAAAGCTCTCGCTCGCTATAAGGCCCTGCGCGACGAATTGCGTTCGCCAGCTCATGCTTAATGTGGTACATCCTTGACCTGGAGATAGCATGCCCTCAGCCGTGAAGTATATTTTGGTTTCGCTGTTGGTCCTGGCCGCTGGAGCCTTTCTGTTGCTCAGCATCATGGCCGGTGGCGCTAAGGACGCGTTCTACATGGTTCGCTACGCGTTGCCGCACATGCATCGCGGCAACCTGAAGGTGGGCGACGAGGCTCCCGACGCGCGACTGGTCGCGCTCGACGGCTCCACGCGTTTCCACATTCGTGAGCGTACCGGATCGCGCCCGCTCGTCCTCGTCTTCGGCAGCTTTACTTGACCACCTTTTCGCCGGCAGGTTGCCGACGTCGAACAGCTCTATAACGATTACAAAGATCACGCCGATTTTCTGACCATTTACATTCGCGAAGCCCACCCCACCGATGAGTGGCGCATGGGCTCCAACGAAAAGGATCACGACGACGTTTGTTACGCCCAGCCAAGAAACCTGAACGACCGCGTGGCCATCGCCAATGATTTCACCAAACGCTACAAATATGCGGTTCCCTTCGGCATCGACGAAATGTCCAACGCCGCCAATGACGCTTACGCCGCATGGCCCGAGCGCCTCTACGTCATCGACGAAACTGGGCGCATTTCCTACAAAGGCGGCAACGGCCCCTTCCACTACGATCCCAAAGAAGTGCGTGCCTGGCTGGCCCATCGCTACGGCGAGGTGAAACACACTGCCGCCACAGCCACCGCCGAAAAGAAAAGCTAGATATCTCCCGAGCCTGGAGTGCGGTAGCCCAGCTCCCGCCGTCACGCGATTTCAGCCCTGCCAGCCCGGCTGCCGCCTACACCACGGTTGGCGTTACACTGCTCTGTCCCTGTGAAAAAACATCATCGCACTTCGTCCATCCAACCCAACGCCCGGCACATCGGGCTGGCGCGCGCCCTCTCGAAATCGGGCTTCTGTTCCCGCTCGCGGGCCTTTCAACTGATCCGCGAAGGCAAAGTCCGCCTGAACGGATCGGTGACCAAGAATCCGGAGTCTCCCGTTCGCCTGGGCAAAGACCGCATCGAAATCGAAGGAAAGCAGCTCGCCGCCGCGGAAAAAATCTACTTCATGCTGAACAAACCTCGCGGTATTGTCACCACGGCGGCCGACGAAAAGGGTCGCGACACTGTCTATTCGCTCCTGCCCTCCGCTCTTCCGTGGATTGCGCCTGTGGGCCGTTTGGATCAAGCCAGCGAGGGCTTGCTGCTGTTCACCAATGACTCGGAATGGGCCGCGCGCATCACAGACCCGGCCTCGCACTTCGACAAAACCTATCACCTGCAGATTGCCCGCGTCGCAGACGAAAAGCTGCTCGAAACTCTTCAAAATGGTGTAAAAGCTGAAAATGGCGAACAACTCAAAGCAAAAAGCGCCAAGTTGCTTCGCGCTGGAGGAAAAAATTCCTGGCTTGAGATTGTGCTCGACGAGGGCAAGAATCGCCAAATCCGCCGAATGCTCGACGCCTGCGCAATCGATGTGCTCCGCCTGATTCGCGTAGCCATTGGCCCTTTGCAACTGGGGGATCTGCCCAAAGGCGCCCACCGCTTTCTTCGCCCAGTCGAAAAACGCGCCCTCGATGCTGCGCTAGGTCAGGGCACGACTTCAGTCGCGCCACAACTCTCGCAAGAGCAACGCGGCTTCAGCCGCTGAGGGGAGACTCAAGCACGCCGCTATTTTGCCGGTGTGAGTTCGCTGGTGCCGTAGAGCGGCGAATCCTTCGGGATCGGCTCGTTCCAGATGTAATGATTGAACCAATCCCAGTTCGCTTGTTGCAGCGCCTGTATCGACTTTGGCTTATTCACCCCGTGGCCAAATCCAGTGTAGAAAATCATGCGCGACTCCACGCCCTGATCCTGCAATCCGCGATACAGCTCGTAGCTATCCGGCACCGGCACACGCTTGTCGTTGCTTCCCTGTTGAATCAGCGTAGGCGTTTTCGATTGCTTGATCGTGGTGATCGGCGAAGTCTTCGCATAAATTGCCGGATCGTCCCAAGGCGTAGCATGCAGATACTGCCGCGTGAAGGGCGTAATGTCCGTGTTTACGTAGTAGGTCATCCAATCGCTGATGCCCGCGCCCTCCGAAATAGCCTTAAAGCGGTCCGTGTGCGTGGTCAAAAACGATGAAATATACCCGCCCTCCGACCAGCCCATCGACGCCATACGCGTCCTGTCGACAATGCCCTTCGAGATTAGGTAATCCACGCCGCTCATCACGTCCCACATGTCGCCCACACCCAAGTTGCGCACGTTCAACGCGCGAAACGCCGCGCCATATCCGGCACTGCCACGGTAATTGGGTTCCAGCACCAGCGCGCCCTTGGCCAGGAATTGCTGAATTGGGTACGCGTAGCTCGTCGCCGAAAGCGTTGGCTGCGAAGTTCCCGTGGGTCCGCCATGAATCTGCACAAATAACGGATACTTGCGGCTGGGATCGTAACCGGCCGGCTTGTACAGAATCCCCTGGATCGTCGCGCCGTCCTGGCTCTTCCAGGAAATCACCTCGGGCTGGCCCAGAACCCAATCTTTTGTCTGCGCCGTCATGTCCGTGAGCTTCTTGGGCGCGAACGAATTCATGGGAGAAACAAACAATTCGCGCATGTGCTGCGCGTCTTCCGCGATGAACGCCACGGTTTTGGAATCCGGCGTGATCGACGTGTCTTCCATCAAAAACGTGTCGGGGTTGCTCATCCGTTCGATCTCACCATTCTGCGGATTCAGCCGGAACAAATGCGCGTTGGTCTTCTGTTCCGCGCCGAAGAAAACGCCACCAGGCCCCCAATCGATCAGGTATGGATCTTCATCGAATTTTCCGGTTAGATCGCGTACATCGGCCGGAGTCGTTGCCGGCTTATTCAAAACTGTGGCAACATCCACCACCGCGATGTGGCCATTCGCATAATAGAAGTAAGGTTGTGCCAGTGCCGTCTGAAATGCGAGTTGCTTCCCGTCCGGAGAAAATATCGGATCGGAGTCTGGCCCCTGTAGCGCGACGATTTTCTTTACCGCATTATTCTGCGTCAAATCCAGCAGATAAATGTCCTGATTGCCGCGATACGCCAGCATAGGATTAGCGGTGGCGGCGAATGCGATTTCCTTGGAATCCGGAGCCCATGCAAAGCCCGTGACGTTCAGCGAAAGATCCGTGAGCAACCGCTTTGCCGTCACTGGCAGGTAATTCTTCTCAGCTTCGCTCACGTCGACCGACCATAGTTGATTCTGCCGGTAATCTTTCTCGAAGACCTCGTACTCGCTGTACTTTTCCTTGCGGTCCTTGCTTTCTTTGCTCTCCGGCGCATTGGCGCTAAACGCGATGAACTTGGAGTCCTTGGACCAATGAAACTCGCCCACATCTGTTTCGGATTTGGTGAGCTGCCACGCTTCTCCGCCTTGCGGCGAGATCAACCAGATTTGCGTGCCTGCGGGCTTGCCCGGCTCCTTCTCGCCTTCCTTCTTGTCCTGTTTCTTCTCTTCTTTTTTCTCCTCGGTCTTTTCTTCCTTCTTGCCGGGCGGTTGCGGCGGCTCAATCGCCGACGCCTCGCGTTCGGTTCCGAAGGCTAGCCAGCGGCCGTCCGGCGACCAGTCCGCGCCTCCCGCGGATTTCTTCCCGCGCGTCAGTTGCAAGCTTTTGCCGGTTTGCACGTCCACCAGCCAGATCTGGTGCACGAATTCGTTGTCTTTCCAATTCGTTTCGCGTACCTCGTAGGCCACAAACCGGCCATCCGGTGAAATTTTCGGCGAACCCACGGCCTTCACACTCAGCTCCTCTTCCAGCGTGGGCGTGTGCTTGGTTTGTCCGATTGCCAGAGCAGGCAGCATCATTCCAGCAGCAAGAATCATCGCCGGCACATGCCTTTTCGTCTTCACGGGTACTCCTCCTGTGCAATGCCGCTTGAGTTTACCTGCAAATGCTCATGGAAAGGTACGCACGCGGCTCCTCGCAAGTTCCTTGGGCAGCCAATCCCTCGGAACGCCCGCGAAGCCGCTTTGCGTTTTGCGCATCCGGCCCACGATTTCCCACGCATCTTCGCCCGAAGCTGTTACAGTGGTAAGACCCCTATGAACCTATTCTCTGCTCTGAAGCAGGACAAAACTTTCTCCCAGCCCGTCAACTGGGGCGTCACTATTTTCATGATTGCGCTGCATCTCGCCGCGCTTGCCGCCGTCTTCTTTTTCACCTGGAAAGCGCTGCTGCTCTGCGTTGTCATGTGGTGGGTGGCCGGCAGCTTGGGCATCGGCATGGGCTACCATCGCTTGCTGACCCATCGTGGCTACAAAACCTCCAAGTGGCTCGAATATTTCCTCACCACTTGCGGCACTCTGGCCTTTGAGGGCGGCCCGATCTCTTGGGTGGCCACGCACCGCATCCATCATCAAAACACCGACAAAGAGGGTGATCCCCATTCTCCACGCGATGGCGGCATCTGGGCGCACATGGGCTGGATTCTCACCGGCCGCGCCATGCATCGCGATCGTTCCGAGTTGCTGCCTTATGCACCCGATCTGCGCAAGGATAAATTCCATTTGTGGATGAGCAAGTGGCACGCGATCCCTTCCATCGCCTTGGCGATTCTCTTTTACGCCATCGGCGGCTGGCCCTGGGTTTTCTGGGGAGTCTTCGTGCGCACGGTCTTGAGCCTGCATTTCACCTGGCTGGTCAACTCCGCCACGCACATTTGGGGCTCGCAGCGCTTCGCGACCGGGGACACCTCGAAAAACAGTTTGTGGGTGGCTATTCTCACTTTCGGCGAAGGCTGGCACAACAACCATCATGCTCATCCACAAGCCGCGCGTCACGGATTCACCTGGTATGAACTGGACGTGAATTGGTATGGCATCTGGACGCTACGCACCATGGGCTTGGTGTGGGACGTAAAAACCCACAAGCTGCACGCGGAACCAGCACCCGATCGCCTGGCAGCGTAGCTTTAATTTGTAGAAGTAGCATTACGATAGCTTTGTTCTGCCCACCGCAACATTTCGAAACGGAATATCCGACGCTGTAGGCGAAACCGACGCGCTTGTCGGGAAATCCATCACACTCTTCTCTGATTTCCTCGTAACGCGTTGATTCTTCATATCGGCCACTCACTTGCATCCCTCCACGTCAGTTGATGCATTTGCACTCGGAGGATTCCGATATGTCCAACTACGATTGGGTATTTTGGCTGAATCTCACCAACATCGCCCTCGGCGTGATTGTGGTGCTGGCGATCCTGCTGGTCGCTTACGGCGTTGTGTGGGAGCTGGTGAGGCGCCACAAGAAGCACAGCGGTCTGCGCGACATGAACGCCGAGATGGATGCCATGTTGCACAACGAGTTCGCCCACAGCTTCCCCGTCCCCGAACTGGGGCTGACCATGGCCGATGGCGGCGAGCACGTGAAGTCCGACTCCAAGCCAGCCACAGACCAAAAGAAATCCAAGCAAGAGTGACGCCATGCCGTGCCCGTTTCTCAAGGAAGGTCGCGCGCAGTATTGCCACGCCGCTCCTCTGGGCAAGTTGATCCTGGAGGGGCCCGGGGTCTCGAGCAACGGCTTGTGCACCTCGCCCGAGTACTACCGCTGCACCTTGGTCGGCAAAGACGAGCCACGGCAGATGCGCTGCCCGCACCTGGAAGAAGTGCACGTGCAGTATTGCGGCGTGAACTCTCCGACGAAGCTAATTCCCTTCAGCGAGTCGCAGCTTTCCAGTTGCACCACCGGTGGGTTCCGCTATTGCGAATCGTATCTGACGCTGGCAAGCCCGCACGGCGCAACGCCTCCATCCCCAGATCTGCTCTACAGCCCCAACCATTTCTGGCTGGCCGCGGAAGAATCCGGTCTTTGCCACATCGGCATCGACGCCTTCCTGGCCGCCTTCGCCGGGAACTTTGACGGCTTAACCTTCGTGACCACGCATGGCACGCAACGTCCCGTTATTGCGTTAACCGTCCACGGCGTGGAGTGGCCCATGACTTTCCCTAATCCGCTCCTGATTCAGAAAGTGAACAGCCATCTCCGCGGCGATCCCGCGCGTTTAACCGCCGATCCGTATGGGTCGGGCTGGTTGTTTTCCGGCTGGGAACTGCCCGGGCAGACCAAAGCAGGATTGATTTCCGGTCCGCCCGCAGCCGCCTGGCAGACGCAAGAAGAAGAGCGCATGGCGCAGCAGATTCATGAATCTTTGCAATTGCATTGCGACGGTGGCCGGCCGGTACGCGGTATCGGCCAACTGCTTTCGCGCCAGCAGCTCGTATGCTCGCTCCAACAATTTTTCTCCAGTCGAAATTGGGTGCCAAAGGACTAATCGTGAGGAGAGTTCTGCTTGTCTTTGGAATAGGATTCGCGCTCGCGCTCATCGGTGGCTGGCTAGTTTTCCCCCGGGTTCTGTACTTAGAAAAACCGCAGCCCTTCGATTTCTTCCACAAAACCCACGCCGAAAAATCCGGACTCACCGGATGCGACAGCTGTCACGTCGTCGGCAGCGACGGTCAATTCGCAGGGATTCCCCGCAATGACGTTTGCCTTGGCTGCCACTCCGACAAGCTCGGAAAGTCCGAAGCCGAAGCGCTGCTGGTAGACAACTACCTGAAGCAGGGAGACCAACCGGAATGGCTGATTTATTCTCAGCAGCCCGCGAACGTCTGGTTTTCTCACGCGATTCACACCCAGCGCGCGGGCTTGCAGTGCGTGGACTGCCACGGCAATTACGGCGAATCCGATCAGCCACGCGTCTATGAAGTGAACCGCATTACCGGATACAGCCGCGACATTTGGGGACACTCGATGTCGCGTCTCCGCCGCGCTCCAGGCGATGGCATGAAGATGACCGATTGCGAAAAATGCCATCGCCGCCACCACATCGAGGTTGGCTGCCTCGGCTGTCACCAGTGAAGGAGCGACCATGAAATTCTCCAGACGCGATTTGCTGATTGGCACCGCAGGAGCTACCGCAGGTATCGTGTTCACCCCCGTGCCCTGGAAACTGTTGGGCGACGTTTCGATTTGGTCGCAGAACTGGCCGTGGATTCCGCAGCCCGCGCATGGTCCCATCGAAACCACGCTCTCCGCATGCACGTTGTGCGCGGCGGGTTGTGGGATGCGCGTGCGCATGGCCGCTGGCTTTCCCGTTGGGATTTCCGGCGTCGCCAACCATCCGCTGACGAAGGGCGCGCTCTGTCCTTTAGGTTATGCCGCGCACCAGCTGAATTGGCATCCGGCGCGCCTGCTGCAGGTTCGCCACAGTGGACGCGCTTCCTCGTGGCCCGAGGCACAAGCGGCGTTAGCGGCAGCTTGCGCAGAAGGACCCATCGCGGTGGTGGATGGCCGGCCGGGAAGAGCTGCTTCCCTAACATTGGAAACTTTCGCGGCCAAACGCAACGGGAGCTACCAGACTGTGCTGGGGCCCGAGACCCAGGCGCTGGCGCCGTATGCGGCGTGGAGCGGTGTTCCTGCGTCGGCGCTCGGCTACGATTTGGAGAATGCGCGCACGATTGTCAGTTTTGGCGCGCCACTGCTCGATGGCTGGGGCACGCCCGGGAGATTCACACGATTGTGGAGCGCGCGTGCGGCCGGCCAATCGGACCCACAATTGCGGCTGATTCAGATTGAGCCAGTCTTGTCGCACACCGCGGCTCGCGCGTGGCGTTGGGTTGCCGTGCGCGAGGGAACACAAGACGCACTAGCTGCTGCGCTCGCTCGCGTCCTGGTAGAAGAGCATCTGGTGAAAGCGCAAGGGCCGCTGCCGGAGATGACCCTGGAACAAGCGGCGGTCCAAGCAGGCCTGCCCATCGCGGAGATTCGCGATTTGGCGCATGCCATGGTCGAGCATGGACCTACCGTGGTGATCACTTCGGACGGCGACCCGGCGGTCGCCGCGTTGAACGTTTTGCTTGGCGCCATCGGAACTCCCGGCGGGATCAGCCTAAAATCGAAAGTGAGTCCCCAGCACGGCGCAGCCTCCACCGCGTCCGCCAAGTTTCGCGCCACGCTGCTTGATGCCAGCGTTCCTTGGGATTTGATTCCACCGACGCAAGGAGAGGTCTTTCGCTTTGCGGCGTGGGATGGCGGCGGCAGTAAGGCCGATTGGCTGCTTCCCTCACCCGGATTCCTCGAAGAACTAACCGACATTCCGACAGCGCCGACTTCGGCGACGGAAACCTACACGATCGCCACCAATCTGCTGGCACAACCCCAGGAAACGCAGACCGCCGCTCAGTTTTTACGCAAGATCGATGCGTCGTTGGCGGACGTCGACAAAAGCATCCACGCGCGCTGCGAACAAATCTTCCAAGTCAAGCTGGGCACCATCTACGCCGGGCAAACCAAACCCGTGTCGCAGTTTGAGTCCGCCGCAAAAATGGAAGAACAACTGCGCAAGGGCGGTGTGTGGCTTGGTGAATCGCCGCGCAACGCCACACTTCACTGCACACTAAAAACCTGGCCCGCAACCTCTGCCCCAGCATCCCCCACGGATTGGACGTCCAGCTGGGCGCCACCGGTCTTGCCTCCACTAGCCTCCAAACTCTACCAGGAGTCCACCGTGCGCGAAGCACCGGCGGGGAGGCCAGCATGACCGCGCGTTATGGAATGGTGATTGATCTCGATCGTTGCACCGGCTGCGGAGCCTGCATGATTGCTTGCGCTGCCGAAAATAACGTTCCTCCCGCGGCTCCGCGAGCCACTTGGCGCACCGGAGTGACACCGATGCTGGTGCATACGCTCTCCAACGGCAAAGAAGGAGTGGACCGCCGCGAGGCGTTCCTCCCCATCGCCTGCATGCAATGTGAACACGAAACCCCCTGCGTCTCGGTTTGCCCGCAACAAGCGGTCGAACTCGACAAGTCCACCGGCATTGTGATGCAAATGCCGCAGCGCTGCCTCGGTTGCCGCTACTGCATGACCGCCTGCCCTTATCACGCCCGCTACTTCAATTGGTGGGATCCGCAGTGGCCTCCAGGCATGGAACACAGCCTGAATCCCGGCGTGTCCGTGCGCATGCGCGGCGTGGTGGAAAAGTGCAATCTGTGCCACGCGCGCTATCACGACGCGTTGCAAAAGGCCGCCGCCGCGGGAAAAAAGGAAATCGACCTTGCCGACTACGTTCCCGCTTGTGTGGAAGCTTGCCCCACCGGCGCCATTGCGTTCGGGAATCTGGCCGACCCGAACGATCCCGTAACGCTGGCCGCCAAATCGCCTGACGCTTTCCGTTTGCTGGAAGCAATCGGCACCGAACCAAAGATCCACTACAAAACCACGCAAGCCTGGATCCGAGCCCTGGCGGACCGCAAGGCCGCTCGACCCACGGAGGCCCAGCATGTCTGAAACTGCTCTTATCGATCGCCGCTGGATTGCACGTGGCGCCGAACGCGCCTCGACCTCGCGCTTTCTTCTTTGGCTCTTTCCCTGGGTTTGCCTGTTGCTCCTGGGAATTTACGCCGCGGGCTTGTGCTTCTACTACGGCTTGAACCAGACCAACATGGACAACCGCTTCGCCTTCGGTATGTGGATCTTTCTGGACCTGGCCATTATTGCCATGGGCGCCGGCGCGTTCTTCACCGGCTTCCTCGTGTACATCCTGAAGCAGACAGATTTAAAGCCGGTGCTGAACACCGCGGTGGTGGTCGGACTTACCTGCTATAGCGGCGCCGTCGCGGTCCTGATGGTCGACGTCGGCCAACCCCTGCGCGCCTGGTTCACCTTCTGGTATCCCAACACGCACTCCATGCTGACCGAAGTGACCTTCTGCATCTCCTGCTACTTGTTGGTGCTGATTCTCGAATACATTCCCGTGCTGGTGCAAAATCGCCAACTGCGCCACATTCCCTCGTTCCTTGTCTTTGAGCACCAGGCGCATAAGCTCGTGCCCGTTCTGGCCGGGGTCGGCGCATTCCTCTCGTTCTTCCACCAAGGATCGCTCGGCGGCTTGTACGGCGTGCTCCGCGGTCGGCCCTTTGCTTACCGGCAAGGCTTCGCCATCTGGCCTTCGACCTTCTTCCTGTTCATTCTGTCCGCAATTGCGGTAGGACCGAGCTTCCTGATGCTGGTCGTCGCCGCCGCCGAAAAAATCACCGGACAGACCCTCGTGGACTTCGGCGTGTACCGGAAGCTTGGTTTCATTTCCGGGGTGCTGCTGGCGCTTTATGTGGCCGCGAAGGCCATCGACACGTACGTTTGGCTGAACATCACCTCGCCACGCTTGGGCTTTGGCCCCTGGGATTATTACTCCTATTGGCCACTCAGCTCCACGTTCCTGTTCACTGCCACCGTGCCCTTGGGATTGCTCCCAGCCATTCTGTTCATCGTGCCGCGCACGGCACGTCATCGCGGACTATTGCTGCTAGCCGCGGCGCTCACCTGCTGTGGCGTACTGCTCAATCGCTTTGTCATGACCGTGCAGACACTAGCGCTGCCCACGCTGCCCTTCGACCCCTTCCTGAAGTACATCCCGAGTTGGCAAGAGGTCGCGACCTTTGGCGGAGTCCTGGCGTACGGCGTGATCGTGTACTCCCTGTCTTACCGCTATCTACCCCTGTTCGAGGCAACGAAAGGAGAAGCTAAGAATGTTTCCCTGGACTGATGGATTTCACTGGACACCTACGCACATTGTTTTTCTTTCGTTGTTCGGCGCGGCGCTCTCGGTCATTCTGGCCACGGCCGTGTGGGGTTTGTGGAACACACTGAACGCTTTCCGCCAGCACCTGGCGGCGGCCACCTGCTGGCGCCAGAATTTCGGTGAGTTGCCCGCCACCGAACGCCGCTGCCGCCACGAATTGGCCGGACGGGTGCCCTCGCGCTTGTGCGATCACGCCTTCGATTGCCGCACCTGCCCGAATTATGAGAAATTCGCGGCCCTTCCCGCGAACGTGCCGGCAAGCCGCGCCGGAGTCAGCTACTCGGACAATTTGCTCTATCATCGCGGCCACACCTGGGTGCGCAGCGACTGGGACGGCACCTTCGCTGTCGGACTCGATCCGTTCGCGCAGCATCTGGTGGGCAGCCCCGATGCGGTGCAATTGCCCGACGTGTGCGACGAGGTGGAGAGCGAAGGGATCGCTTGGACCATGATCAAGAATGGCCACAAAATCCGCGTGCGCGCCCCGCTCGCTGGCACCGTGATTTCCACCGGTGGACCTGACCGCGACTTCTATCTGAAGATTCTTCCCCACGGCCAACCGAATCTCCGCCACCTGTTGAAAGGCCCCGAGGTAGCCGGATGGCTCGCCGCGGAAGTAGACCGCCTCCAAATGCAAATGTCCAACGGGAAAGCCACCTTGGCCGACGGCGGCACGCTCATGCCGGATTTAATGGATACCGAGCCTGGTGCAGATTGGGACGCGGTGCTTGAGTCCACTTTTATCGACCGCTAATTTTGACTATTTTCTTCGACAGTCGCGCCATCAGGAAAGCGCGCAAGTCGGTTGACAATTCCGCCCGCAGCAGCGCATATACTTCCGTCGGCGTATCGGCAACAAGCAGCTCGTTTTACAGATGAGCGCTCAGTGGGTGATTTCATAGCGCTTCAGCTTGTCGTACAATGTCGAGCGGTCAATCCCAAGCGCCATCGCGGCTTCTTTCACGTTGCCCTGTTTGCGCTCCAGCACCGAGATAATCGCGCGCCGCTCCAATTCGGACAGCGGCACATCCGGCACATCCCAGCTTTGCGTACCTTGCTTGCGTTGGGTCAGCCAGGCGAAATCGCCGTCTTCCAAAGTCCCGTTGTGCGATGTGACGATGGCGCGCTCGATCACGTTTTCCAATTCGCGCACATTTCCCGGCCAGTCGTAGTCGATCAGAAGTTTCAACGCATCGACGGAAATGCCGCTGATATCTTTGCCCAGTTCGGAAGCAATGCGCTGCACGAAGTGCTCCGCCAGCAGGGGAATATCTTCGCGCCTTTCGCGCAGCGGCGGTATGTGGATTTCGATTACGTTCAGCCGGTAGTACAGATCGTCGCGGAAGCGTCCTTCCTTCACTTCCTCGGGCAGATTCTTGTTGGTCGCTGCAATCACACGCACGTCGACACTCACCTCATCGGTGCCGCCTACGCGATAGAAGCGCCGTTCTTGCAGCACGCGCAACAAATCCGCCTGCAATTTTCCGGAAATATCGCCAATTTCATCCAGAAAAATCGTGCCGCCATCGGCCAACTCAAACTTCCCTTTGGTTTGTCCCTCGGCTCCGGTGAAGGACCCTTTTTCGTGCCCGAACAGTTCGCTTTCCAGCAACGTTTCCGTCAACGCGGCGCAACTGACGCTGACAAAAGGCTTCTCTGCCCGCGACCCGGAATAATGGATCGCCCGGGCGACCAGTTCCTTCCCGGTTCCGCTTTCCCCGCGGATCAACACGGTGCTGCGCAGGCTGGCGATTTCCTGGGTCAACGCCAGGATTTCCTCCATGCGTGGATTCTTGGTGATGATGTCGTGATGCTTGTACTGCCGGCTGATTTTTTTGCGCAAAATCACGTTTTCGCTTTGCAGCTTTTTCAACTTCAGAATCCGCGAAACCAGCATAGAGATTTCCTGTGGGTGGCACGGCTTCACGATGTACTCTTGCGCGCCTTCTTTCATGGCCTGGATCGCGGTGTCCACCGTAGCATACGCGGTGATGATGATGATCGACGAGTCCGGCCGGACCCGCCGCATTTCCATCATCGTTTCGATGCCGTCCATGCCCCCCGGCATCTTCAAGTCGATAAAGCAAATGGCGTAGTCGGTCGCCTTCGCCAAATCGAGCGCCGCTTGCCCGTTCGCCGCCGTGTCCACGCGATACCCGTCTTCGCGTAGCCACGCCGCCATGGATTCACTCATCACTTCTTCGTCGTCAACCACCAATATGGGCCAGACCTTCTTCATGACTTTTCTCCATCTGGAGTTGTAAACCTGCGAACCAGGTGCGCCCCGCAATGCCCGCAATAGCGCTGTTCCTTGCTGTCGACCAACCCGATGTGCGTCGCCAAACTCATCACACACTTCCCTTCCGCACAGTGCGTCAGTCCAAACGTGTGTCCCAGTTCGTGCAACACTTCTTTCACCAATCGTTCCCGCAACACATTCTCATCCGCCGGCAACCCATAAAATTCTTGCCGCAACCGCGCCAGCGATACCACCGCCACCGCTCCATCCAATTGCGCCTGACCGAACACAAACGTCAGCGTGGGAATCGCCAAGTCCCCCTCGGTTACTCCCAGAATGCGCGTGGCGTCGGCCGGCGCACTGCGCGATACCGCCTTCATGATCTCCACCGATTTGTACTGGCCACGCTTCGTGTCGAAACTGTCGGCAGGAAAGTCCAGTGCCGCCAATCGGCGCACCGGCCACGGACACCATTCCCCGATGGTGGCCTCGACCCACTCCAGCGCCGCCTTCGGCACGCTTCCAATCGCAACCAGGTAGACCACCTTCACTCGGCATGTACCTGCACTTCTTTCTGTTCTGGCGCGACAATCCGCGCCTTCAGCGGCAGCGTCACCGTGAACGAGGTTCCTTCGTTCCGCCGGCTGGCCACTTCCACTTCGCCATCATGTGCCCGCACGATTCCGTAAAGCACCGCCAAGCCCAGGCCAACCCCCTTGCCCTCAGGTTTCGTGGTGAAGAAAGGATCGAAAATCTTCGACATATTTTCCGGGGCAATTCCCTCGCCGGTGTCGCTCACGCAAAGTTCCGCATTTTCCCGGTCCGAAGTTACGCGCGTGCGGATGCGCAATTCCCCGCCGCCTTTCCCTTGCATCGCCTGCGCCCCATTCAGAACCAGGTTCAAAATCACCTGCTGAATCTGCGATGGGTCGCATTCGACCAGGGGTAAATCCGGCTGTAAATCCAGCACGCTTTCCGCGCTGATCAGTTTCAGTTTATGGCCCACCAGGCCCAACGTGCTGGTGACCAGCTTGTTCAGATCCGCCGGTACACGTTGCGGCTTGGAGCGCCGCGAGAACGCCAACAAGTCGGAGACAATGCGGCCGACGCGCGCTGTCTCCGTGGAAATCGACCCGAGATACTTGCGAAATTCGGCTTCGCGGCCGATCGGGAACTTGCCGTTGACCATCAACCGTTCCAGCAAAATCGACAGATTCAGCACCCCGGAAACGGGATTATTGATCTCGTGGGCTACGCTGGCGGCCAATTGTCCCAGCGAAGCCAGACGGTCGTTCTGCAGCAACTTGCGATGCGCCAGTTGCAGTTGTGCGGTCCGTTCGGCGACCTTGCTTTCCAGGGTCTGCTGCATTTCGTTCAGTTCGTCCACCGCCACTTTCAAGCGTTCCCGCATGCGATTGAACGAATCCACCAGCTCATCCAACTCCTGGCTGCGGCGCGAAATTTCGATGGTGCGGTCCAGTTGCATGGCGCTGACCGCGCGCGTGCCTTTGATCAGTTCCTGGATCGGCGTAGCCACAAAGCGCCGGGTGAACAGAATCACAAAGCCCGCGCCAATGATCACCACCATCGCCGTGGATAAAATCGTTTGCAGGGTGATGGAACGCGTCTGTTGCTGCACCGGGTCCAGCCGCAACGCCACGTCCAGCACCCCCAACACGTGCGTGCTCGCTTCGTGCGCGTGGCAGCTGGCGTTGCTGCACGCCGGTTCGTTGTAAATCGGCGTGACGATGTTCAGCGTTTTCGTCCCGTTAGGCGAGGTGCCATAGCGTACACGCGAATTCACCGCCGGCTTGGTGCGAATCGGCGTTGCGCCGTGGCAGCTGACGCACACCTCATTCGACGGACTGGTCAGGCCGGGCTGCTCGTTGGCGTCCGTGGAAAACACCAGCCGCCCTTCGCGATTGAACATGCGGATGCGGTCTACACCGTGCTTGTCGGCGATCACCCGCATGCTTTCGTACGCCCCTTTGCGGTCATCGTCGAGCATGGCGTGCCAGGTAGCGCTGGTGACCGAGCGCGAAAGCTGGTCGGCTCCTTGCACCATGGTTTCGACCAGGTGATCCTTCTGCATCCGGAAATTCAGGAAGCCGCTGACGCAGCTAATGGCCACAATCAGTACGGTGAGCGAGAGAATCAGCTTGAAGTCGAGTCTGCGGGGCATCATTAGGCCCTTCGCACCTCAGGGTTGTATGACCGAGACACACTGCGACCACGGTCAGGTTGTAGCCATCATGTCTACTACCGAGGCTATAGGAGGGCGTGCCTAGGAACAGTGACTCGCAAATACAAAATTTGTGACCCAGGTCACTCGGATGGCGGCTGCCCCAGGTTTAGTGTGCGAATCTGGGTCTTGGGGTGCGTCAGCATTTCTCACCGGATCCGAGTGCTCTACCCTTGGAGCGCCCTACGATGGTTCGCTCTAACGCCTAGGTGACCACAGCAAAAGAACCCGACCCGAACCCATTACCTTATAGTACTCAACGCTTAAGTGACGGTGATGAAAATCACTGCAAAGCAACCCGAGCCCGCCGCACCCTGAAGCTAGGCTTGGCCAGGATGCCAGATAGCATGGGCAAAACACGCACGCCGCGGCGAACCGCTGGCGAACTCCTCCAAAACGCTAAGGAAACCGCCAAAATCGAGCAGATTTGGCACGTCTTGGGCCCCGCCAGATTGCGTGAACCGTCGAAGAAATATGACTACGTCGAGGAACTGGCCTATCTTCAACTGGAATTAATCAAACTTCAGGAATGGGTGCGCATGAAAGGGCTGCGCGTCTGCGTGCTCTTTGAAGGCCGTGACGCCGCCGGCAAAGGCGGTGTGATTAAGCGCATCACGCAAAGCCTCAATCCCCGCATTTGCCGTGTGGTGGCACTCGGTACCCCAACCGAAAAAGAGCGTGGTCAATGGTATTTTCAGCGCTATGTCGCGGAACTGCCCGCTCGTGGAGAGATCGTGCTCTTCGACCGCAGCTGGTATAACCGCGCCGGCGTTGAGCGCGTGATGGGCTTTTGCACCGAAGACGAGTATCGCGAGTTCCTCCGCTCCTGTCCGGTCTTCGAGAAGATGCTCATCCGCTCCGGAATCATTCTGGTCAAATATTGGTTCTCTGTGAATGACGAGGAGCAGGAGCGGCGATTCCAGGAGCGCATGAGCAACCCCATCAAGCGTTGGAAGCTCAGCCCCATGGACCTGCAATCCCGAAAGCACTGGGTGGACTACTCCCGAGCCAAAGACGAAATGTTCGCCC
>Ga0335072_10003319_pt1 | contig 24284 bp, 23 predicted proteins | sample Lox_Sample_21_FD_206725 | JGI IMG/M metagenome (GOLD analysis project Ga0335072, IMG submission 206725) | Soil microbial communities from Loxahatchee National Wildlife Refuge, Florida, United States - Lox_Sample_2.1 | ecosystem: Environmental > Terrestrial > Soil > Wetlands | place: USA... | reverse complement strand
CAAAAATTCTCGCCCAGCTCAATCGGCACCTTTACCGCAGCACGCAGCCGGAGAAATATGCCACCCTTTTTCTGGCCCATTATGACGGGAGGACCAGCCAGCTCACCTATTCCTGCGGCGGACAGCTTCCGCCGTTGATTCTGCGCCGCGACGACAGCATAACGCAGCTGGGCTGCGGCGGCACGGTCGTTGGTCTGCTCGAAGACGCAACCTACGATCAGGAAGTCGAGCAGTTGAACAGCGGCGACATTCTCATCGCCTATAGCGATGGCGTCACAGAGCCGGAAAACGACTTTGGTGAATTCGGCGAAGAGCGCCTGCTCGACGTTGTGCGCCGCCACCGCCATATGCCGCTCGAAGCCATCTCGGAACAAGTCATGCAGTCGTTGCGAAACTGGATTGGCGGGCAGGAGCAGCCCGACGACATCACGCTGGTTCTCGCGCGTCAGCGCTGATCAGCGACATGCGGTGCAAAAACAGAGATGAAAAGAGCAGAGAAGAGAAAAGTTTATCTGGTGGGCGCGGGACCCGGCGATCCGGACCTGCTGACCGTTCGCGCCGCCCGCCTGATTCAGACTGGCGACTTCCTTTTTCATGACGATCTTGTCGCGCCGGAAATTCTCAAGCTGGCCCACGCGCAAGCCACAATTCAGAACGTGGGCAAGCGCTGCGGCAGCAAGTCCATTACGCAGGCAGACATCAACGAACTGCTCATTCGTCATGCGCGCGCAGACCACAGTGTGGTGCGCCTGAAGATCGGCGACCCAATGCTCTTCGGACGCGCCGGCGAAGAAATCGATGCACTGCAGCATGCATCCATCGCATTTGAAGTAGTACCTGGAATCACCGCCGCCTTTGCTGCGGCCTCCAGCATCCATGCGACGCTTACAGACAGGCGGCTGGCCTCCAAAGTCATCTTTCTTACCGGCCATCGCGCCAGTGCAGACGACTCATGCTGGGGCCCTTTGCCTGCCGATGCAACGCTCGTCATCTATATGCCCGGATCAGACTACGTGCATCTCGCCGCACAGATTACCGGATCGGGATTCAGTAAGCACACGCCCTGCATCGTCGTTTCAAATGTCTCCATGCCGCAGGAAGCTGCTTTGCATACTATCGTGGACAAACTCGCGCAGGCATCGCCCCTGCCGGCGCCCTGCGTCATCCTGGTCGGAAATGCGCTTGCTGCCGGCCGTTCGAAGTAGGCTCTGTCACTTCACACGAAATGCTTTCACGACGATGGCATTCGGCTGTCTGCCGGACGGAAGCATGGTGAAAAGCGTGCCGATGCGGGTCACTCCTGACGGTGTCCGGCCCATCACGCGTATGACCGCAATATCGTTCGATCGCGCATCGGCAGCCAGCAGCAGGTGCCCTTCAACAGAAAAAGCCAGCGCATCAGGTCCATCGCCCACATGGACGGTGTTGATGGCCTTTCCATCGTCAATCGAGTAGACCTCGATGGAACCGGTATTGAACTTGCTGATCCACAAAGTAGAATTGTCTGCGCTCACAATCGCGCGCGCCGGATGCGCGCCCACCAGATAAGCGCCGCCAACTTCGTTGGTCTGTGTTGCAATCTCCGAGATCGTGTCACTCTCAAAGTTAGAAACGAAGATCTCGCCGCCATCCGGCTTCAACGCCAGATGCACCGGCGTCTGGCCTACATCGAGAAACGTAAGCAGCCGGTCAGCATGCTCGCTGGCGATGGCGCTCTCAGGCCGCGCCAGTCCAATCACCATCACCTGGTGCCCCCCCGAGCAGGCGATAAACGCCTTCGATGAATCAGGCAGAATCACCACATACGTCGCAGCCGGACAGCCGCTGAAAACACTCCGCACTTTATAGGTATGCGGATCAACGACCGTGACGCTTCCGCCGGCGCGATTGCTCACCACCAGACTCGTGCCATCCGGAGAGATCACCGCCATGCCCGGCGCTTCGCCCACGCCGATGACTGCAATCTCACGCCGCGCAGCCAGGTCAATCACAGAAACGTTATTCGAGCCGGAGTTGGCCACATAAGCCCGCTGGCCCTTCGCATCCACGTCAATGAAATAAGGCTTGCTGCGAACCGGAATCGTTGCCGCAACAGCATTCTTTTCCGCATTGATGACGCTGACCGAGTTGCTGTTCGTATTGACGGCGTAAATCTCGTTCCTGACCGGGCTGGCAGCAATCCCTGTGGGATTATCGCCCACGCGAATCACCCGGTCCTGCCGCAGATTCACCAGATCAAGAACGGTAACGGTATTGCTGCCGCCATTGGTGACGTAAGCATATTCGCGGTAATCTGCCGCGAATTGCGGAAAGTCATGCCGTCTGCAGGCCGCAAGCGGAGCAAGCAGCAGAAGCAGAGCCGCGAAATAGGCTCTCCGGTTCCGCGCAAAGCGAAGAACGAATGGCCTGGCGATATATCCTGCAGAAGAACCAGGGTCTGACTGGCCGGATGGCATGCGTCTAACGGGAAGCCATGCCTTCCGTGATCTGGATGCCGTGCGGCACAGTACGCCCCAACACCGCCGCAATCTGCGTAGCCTCGTCCATCAACTGCACGTACTGCTCCGGATACAACGACTGCATGCCATCGGAAAGCGCCTTGTCCGGCTGGTTGTGCACCTCGACAATCAGCCCATCGCAGCCCACGGCAACCGCCGCGCGGCCCAGCGGAATGACCTTATTCCGTTTGCCCGTTCCATGGCTGGGATCGACAACGATAGGCAGATGGCTCAGCCGCTGCACGGCAGGCACAATGCTCAGGTCCAGAGTATTGCGTGTGTGGTCGGCAAAAGTACGCACCCCGCGCTCGCACAGAATGACCTGGTAATTGCCCTCGCTCATAATGTACTCAGCCGCCATCAGGAACTCTTCGAGCGTCGCCGCAATGCCGCGCTTCAGCAGGACGGGCTTGCGCTTTCGCCCCGCCGCCTTCAGCAGGGAGAAGTTCTGCATATTACGCGCGCCAATCTGGATCACGTCCGCATACTTGTCGACAAGCTCCAGCGCTTCGTTGTCGATAGCTTCCGTAACAATCCGCAACCCGAACTTATCGCGAATTTCGGCCATGATCTTCAGCGCTGCTTCGCCCATCCCCTGAAAGGCATACGGCGAAGTGCGCGGCTTGTAAGCCCCGCCGCGGAAAAACTGCGCGCCCGCGTTGGTCACCTGCTCGGCTATGGCAAAGGCCTGTTCCCGCGTTTCGATGGAGCACGGTCCGGCAATCATGGCCAGATCGCGTCCGCCGATGGTGGCGTTTGTGCCGGGAAAGCGGATGACCGTGTCTTCTTCCTTCACGTCGCGGCTAACCAGTTTGTAGGGTTTTGAAACGCGAATGACCTCAGCGACGCCGGACAGCTCTTCAATATTGCCGCGGTCAATTTCTCCCTGGTTGCCGGTAATGCCGATCGCGGTGCGCTGCGCGCCGGGCAAAGGGTGGGGACGAAAACCTAACTGCTCAATGTGTTCGCAGACAGCCTGGATCTCCTCCGGCGTCGCCTGCGCTTTCATTACAACAAGCATCGGTACAGGCCTTTCAGTAACTTTCAAGTGTATCGACTTCTTCATCAAGGAAGCAACGAAAGTCACCTGTACATATGGTTCCAGACCGTTTCACGCGGCAAATCAAGCCAAGCTGCCTGCCGAGCGAATAAAAAATATCGGCTGCGCGAAACTTTTTCCCGAAAAAGCTGTCTTCGCTAGCAGAGAGGCAACACTCAGAAGTGTTCAGCTTCTTTCAAATAGCAATAAACCCTCCTCGGACAACGAGGCTATCGAAAGATAGCCTCGTTGCTTTTTTCTTTTCGGCGGCCTACTCCATGCGTGTGGCAGTCAGTTGCACCTGTATCTTTCCCTTGTCCTGAAGATCATCGGAAGAGAAGACAGTAGTTGGTTTCCCGATGGGGACAAGCACATTGGCAGACCATCGGTTCTGTCGAATGACCGGCGGAGCAGTTGGATCAGGAGCCTTTGTCGTGCTGCTGACCTCCGCAGTTACCTGCATAGCGAGCTTGCCGTTGACTTCCTCCGCATGGAAGCAGTCGATGTTTACCCCAACGTCTAAATATTGCAAATTGCCCTTATCGTCGGTTTTTAGCGGAACCTTATCCCCTGTTCTGATCTGCGCGCTTGGGCCGCCGCCAGTTGCGATAGAAGTCGTGTAAGCGCGGCTGTTGACAACTTTTCCGCTCTCGCTCACTTCCTGTACAGAGTAAGAAAGCTCGTAGAAATGCGCAGAGGCATTGGTTTGTTTGCCATCCTGCTGCGCAAACATGCCACAAGGTGCTGCGAACAGGATGAGTGCTAAGCAGTAGACAATAATTCGGCGCATGGTAGCTCCTGTGATTAGGGTTGATTGCTTGAATTGAGATCGGGGATGGTCAGTTTTGCGATGCGCAAAGACTCATCGGACTCCTTTTGCGTCTTCGCGATCAGCTGCTGCGTGCTCGGCGGTGCATGTGCAACAAATTGAATCAGCAATTTCTCCTGCTCTGTCATCGGTGCTGGAGCAGGAAACTGATCGAGCTTTGGCAAATGCTTCGTCCTGTCGCGTACTGCGGCTAAATGGAAACGTTGAATATGGACCTTTGATGAAGCAGCAGAAGCAGGTGCTGACGGCAAGGCCAGAACCGAAGCAGGCAACGGAGCGCGAGCTGACTGGTTGACCGGACGCGGCTGCCGCTGTGTCAGAAAAACGATCAGCAACACGCATGCCAGCGTGGCCGTTCCCAGGACAAATCTCAACCCCCAGCGTTGCGGCCTTTGCTTCCGTCCAATTGCACTCAGCACACGCGCCGTCAGCACCTGAGCATGGCCGGCATCGGCAGGATCGGCATAGCTGGCTACCGCCTGCGCAAGTTTTGCCTCGAATTCAGGATCGTTTTGCAGCATAGCCCCTTTGCTCCATAACCATTACCTTTTCCCGCAGAAGCTGGCGCGCGCGCAGCACCCGCGTGCGCACCGTGCCTTCGGGAATGCCGAGGATGACCGCAATCTCCGCGGAACTCAGCTCTTCGATCGTCGAAAGCGCCAACGGCTGCCGCAGCTCTTCCGGCAACCCGTCGATCAGGCGATGGACTCTGCCGTGCCAGTCGGCTGCCACTGCGCTCTGCTCCGGGTTCGGAGCCGCAGAGGGCAACTCCACATCACTTTCGGCATATCGTTCAGGCACGCCTGATCGATGCGGAAGCCGATCCACAGCAATCCGCCACGTCGTACGCGCCAGGAATGCCTGCTCGTCGCGCATGCTTCTCCAGGCGCCGTTGCGATAGAGCTTCAAAAAGACCTCCTGCACCACGTCTTCGGCGTCATGAGCATGGCGCAGCACGGAATAAGCCACGCGAAAGACAAAGCGGGACTGGCGCTTGACGAACGCTGTGAACTCCGCCTCATCTGGCCGTGCCAAGCTGGCTCACATCTCCCATCCATCCGCAAAGACGGGCAAGGGATAGAGGGTGTTCGGATATTTTTCGGGGATTATAAGGAATCGAGAACGTGCATCGGAGAGTATGCGTGGGCCCTAGTTCCGCCCTGACCGCCATTTGAAAGCCACATAAGCCAGGTATCCCAGCTGAATGACCCAGGTTACGGCATAAGCCAGCACTAAATGGCGATGAAACATCGGGTTCATACTCGTTATCCTGTCACTTCCAGCGCGCGCAGCGCTTCCTGTTGTTCTTTTATTTGATCGCGCCGCGCGACCCCATAGCGGAAGCTCACAATCATGATCCCCCACGCCAGCCAAGCAGCCAGGTTCCACCACACCGCAGGCAGCATGCTCGGATCGAGGCCGGAATTCGGGCCGCCAAAGAATACCGGGGCCGGATGCTGCGTCCTCCACCAGCGTGTTGACATATATACGATAGGCACGTCCGCATAGCCAAAGATAGCCATAACGGCAGCCAGCGTCTGCATCTGCGGCCCGGCGGCGAAGCGCCGCAGCAGCAGGTAAGCCACATAGATGAGGTAAAGCACCAGCGTCGAGGTCAGCCGCTCATCCCACGTCCACCAGATGCCCCAGACAGGCCGCGCCCAAAGCGATCCGGTAATCAGCCCGACAGAGCAGAAAACAACGCCCATCTCAGCCGTCGAAACAGCCAGCGCGTCTGCCTTCATGGCCCGGATGTGGTTGCGGTTGCGATAGACCAGATAGACAATCGACGCGATCAGATTGATGGCGAAAAAGACGCTCATCCCGCACCAGGCAGAGATGTGGTAGTAGAAAATCCGCTGGATTTCGCCCTGGTCCTGGTCTGGCGGAACCACGAACATGGCCACGCGAAACCCTTGCGCAAGCAGGCCAATTGTTGCAGCAACCCATAGCCAGCGAAACAGCTTCATGTATGGTCCTCGAAGAGCGGGATGATCACTTTCCAGTGTATCGCGCCATCGTCGACAAAGTCCCGTCCTGCCCCCATAAGTCCTTATATGTCAAGAATTCAATTCTACCCGCTTCCCAATTGTTAACAGAACGGAGTAGAGTGTTTGGCCATGGCAACAGTTACCCTTATTATCGGCATACTTCTGCTAGGAGCAGGACTTCTCGGTCATACCTTCTTTACCCGCCAAAAACGCGCATTGCACCCGGATGAACACAGGGCCCGCAAATGGGTCATGACCATCGGGTCGCTGGTCGCGGGATTGTGGCTGGTAGCATTTTCTGCCGCCGAGTTACTCCGCTATTATCGCGGACACTGAGAGTCAGGCTCACGCAAATTTGCCGCCGTCAGTCTAAGGCTCATTGCTGAAGTCCACCGGCAGCGCGCGCCCCTGGCTGCTGCTCTCGCGCGCGAGTTCGGTCAACCGTGTCGTCCGCCACGCCTGCTCGGGTGTAACCGCCAGCTTGGCTTCGCCCCGAAGTGCATCGCGCACATTGGCATAGATGCCGCGGTAGTCGCCTGCTTCCGTCTCTACGCTCTGAGGCGCAGCGCCTTCCAGATAAAGCTTGCCCCATGCCTCTTCCGGCTCATGCCCAAAACCGGACGTTTCAAAATGGGCTCCGCTCTTCAGCGCATCTTCCTGCGGATCAAGCCCGAACTTCACAAAGCTGCCTTGCGTGCCGTGGAGAGTGAACCGGGCCCCGGCAGCTTTGACCAGAGTCGAAGCGCGCAGGTAAGACGTCAGACGTGGATAAAACAGAGTAATGTCGAAAGCATCGTCGACAGCCCCGTTATCGCGATCGATTCGCACCGAGGCAAAAATTCTCTCCGGCTTGCCGAAGAGCGTAAGCGCCTGATCGATCAGGTGCGACCCCAGATCGAAAAGCGTCCCGCCGCCCGGCCCGCCGTTCTCGCGCCACCCCCTGAGCCGGGGCTCTGGCCGAAACCTGTCGAAGTGCGATTCAAAGGTGACCAGCCGTCCCAGCAATCCGCTGACGAGAATCTTCTCAACCGTCTTAAAGTCGCCATCCCAGCGCCGGTTCTGGTACGCAGTCAGCAAGCGCCCGCGCTCCCGCGCCAGCCGGATCAGCTGCGCCGCCTCGTCGGAAGTAAGAGCAAAGGGCTTGTCGATGATGACATCTCGATCGGCGCGCAGGCACTGTTCAGCCACTTCGAAATGCGAAAAACTGGGCGTGCCCACCGCAATCAGGCGAATACTCGCGTCAGCGAGCAATTCTTCGATCGACCGGTAAATCTGGACATTGGGATATGCCTTGGCCGCTTCATCCCCGGTGCGCTGCACAATGGCCGCAAGCTCGAGTCCGGGAGTGGCGGAGATGACCGCCGCATGAAAGATGCGGCCGGCAAGGCCAAACCCGATAACACCCGCGCGAATTGTATCTGTCACAGATGCAAATCCTTGAAAGAGGCTGACGCCACCATTCTCCACTGAAGCCGTTTACTCTGCAAGCTCTGCCTGCTGCACCACCGCCGGCTTCTGCCGCTCCCGCTCCATCAGCAGAATCAGTGAGCGTCCCTCCAGCCGCACCCGCCGCCGCGCTGTCGATTTCTTGAACGGAGTCGCGATGTTGTTCGTGCTCAGAACCGTCTGCCACACCCCATCTTGCGGAGGCGGCGGCAATTGGAAGTTCACCGCCCCGTGGTGAGCATTCATCAGCAGCAGAAACGAGTTGTCCGAAATGCTGTTGCCCAACTGGTCTGTCGCATCCAGCGTCGCGCCATTCAGCATCATGCCCAGCGTGCGGATCCACCCGGCATTCCACACCTCTTCTTTCAGTTCCTTGCCGTTCGTGCCGAACCATGCAATATCGCGTGCGGCCGAATTATGGATCACCCGGTCCTGAAAGAATTTCCGCCGCCGCAGGTTTGGATGCTCTTTGCGCAATGCAATCAGCCTGCAGGTAAAGTCGATCAGCGACTCTTTTTCATCGCTCGGCGTCCAGTCATACCAGCCGATCTCGTTGTCCTGGCAATAGGCATTGTTATTGCCCCGCTGCGTGCGCCCCGTCTCGTCTCCGCCGGAGATCATCGGAACGCCCTGCGAAAGCAGCAGCGTCGCCAGAAAATTCCGAACCTGGCGGTCGCGCGCGTGGTTGATCTCCGGGTCGTCCGTCGGCCCCTCGACGCCCATATTCCAGGAGTTGTTATAGTTCGCGCCGTCCTGGTTGTTCTCGCCGTTGGCCTCGTTGTGCTTGTCGTTGTAACTGACCAGATCGCGCAGCGTGAAGCCATCATGTGCCGTGACAAAATTGATGCTGGCATACGGACGGCGTCCATCGTGCTGATAAAGATCGCTCGATCCCGTCAGCCGATATCCAACATCGGAAAGCTGCCCATCGTCGCCTCTCCAGTAGCGGCGCACCGTGTCGCGATATTTGCCGTTCCACTCCGCCCACTGCACGGGAAAGTTCCCCACCTGGTATCCGCCTTCGCCCACATCCCACGGCTCCGCAATCAGCTTCACATCAGCAAGCGTCGGGTCCTGGTGAATGATGTCGAAGAATCCGCTCAGCCGGTCCACATCATGCAACTCCCGCGCCAGCGTCGCCGCTAGATCGAAGCGGAAGCCGTCCACATGCATGTCCAGCACCCAGTAGCGCAGCGAATCCATAATCAGCTTCAGCACCTGCGGATGGCGCACATTCAGGCTGTTGCCGGTGCCCGTATAGTCCATGTAATAGCGGAGATTGTCCGGCACCGTGCGGTAATACGTCAGGTTGTCGATGCCTTTGTACGAGAGCATCGGCCCCATGTGGTTGCCCTCCGCCGTGTGGTTATACACCACATCCAGAATCACCTCGATGCCTTCACGATGCAGCGTCTTCACCATCGCTTTAAACTCGGCAACCTGGTTCCCGCCATCTCCCGTCGAGCAGTACCGCCCATGCGGAGCCAGATAGGTCAGCGTGTTATAGCCCCAGTAGTTGCTCAGTCCGTTCTCGACCAGATGGCTGTCGTTGATGAAGTGATGAACCGGCATCAGTTCGACAGCGGTCACTCCCAGCCGCTTGAAGTGACGCAGGCTGGCTGGCGACGCCAACCCTGCGTAAGAGCCGCGCAGCGGCTCCGGCACATCGGGGTTCTGAATGCTGAAGCCGCGCACATGCGTCTCGTAGATGATCGAATCACTCAGAGGCGTGCGCAGCGGGCGGTCCTGTTCCCAGTCAAAGTAGGGATTCACCACAACGCATTTCGGAACTCCCGGAGCGCTATCGCGATCATCGCGCTGCAGATCGGCGTCATCGCCGCCAAACACATAGGGAAAAATCGCCTGCGACCAGTCCACGAATCCAGTCACGGCCTGCGCATAGGGGTCGACGAGCAGCTTTGCCGGATTGAACCGCAGCCCTCGTTCCGGGTCCCACGGTCCCTGCACGCGATATCCGTACTGTTGCCCCGGCTGAATGCCTGGCAGATATCCATGCCACACAAACGCAGTCGTCTCTTTCAGCGGAATCCTCTCCGCTTCCGCGCCGTCTGGATGGAATAGACAAAGTTCGACTCCTGTAGCCTGCTCAGAATAGAGAGCGAAGTTCACGCCTGTTCCATCCCACTTTGCGCCCAGTGGGTAAGGCTTTCCCGGAAGAAGCGTCATCGGCATAGCTGCAATATTTCTTTCACCTAATCGTTAATTCAAACTGGTTGCAATAACCGGTTTTGAAGGGACATGGCTTCAGCCGTGCCGCAAAAACAGCATACGATGGGGCTTTAGCTCCTGAGGGACGATTTTCCCACTATCAGAAGCAAATGCGCCGCGAAACGTTGCTCAGAAATCACCTCACCGCTTTCTGCGCGCGAATTTCAGCCCCGACCACTGCGCATCCACCGAGCAGACTTTGTAATCCACAAAGCCGCGCGCAAGACCCAGTTCGCGCACATCGTTCTGATTGAAGTCGCTGTGCAGCTTAGCCGTCGTTTTCAGATGAATGATCCAGAACGAAGCGCCTTCCGGCAAATGCGCCCGGGCATGATCGACAGCCGCATCCAGTTCGCGCAGCGAGTGTGCGACATAGAGGACCAGTTGCGTTCCCGCGACAACTCGCGGGCTCAGCGATGCGCCTTCCGGCAACTCACCGATAATTTCTTCCATCCCGTCCTCCGCGCCGCCAATCAGCGCTACGCGCATGTTTGCGGAAATGCCAAGCTTGCGCATCAGGGCGGAATCATGCCAGCGCTGCATATGAGGCGTAGGTTGCGCCGGATCTGCGAGAGGTGAATCGATTGCCCGCTTCAAAGCTCCCGCAATCTTGTCCCAGGATGTGAAGACAGCATCGGGGAGCTCTGCGCGCAGCCGCGCGACTTTCTCCCCAACCCCGCCGGCGAACACAATCGGGATATGCCGCGTAGTCTTGCTGTTGCGCAAGACAATCCCTATCTCCCGCCCGTAGGAAGGCAGCCGGTCCAGGTCGATCGCAACAACTGCCGGATTCAAATTGCGAAAATGCGTGATAAACGCGCTCGAGCCATGCAGCGAGGAAGCTTCAACCCGGTAACCGAGCTTCACCATCTCTTTCGCATGTTGCTGCGCAAGCTCTTCGTTCCAACACACCAGCCGGACCAGCAGAGCAGCGCGCGCCATGGACCTCAATCCAGCCGGTACTTGGTTTCAGCCAGTTTGTAGAGCGGCCGCCACACCAGTCGATTGATCGTCACCACCATCAGCGCCATGATGATCGTCGCCAGCAGCAGCACAGGGAAGTTGCCGGCATCGCTCGCCTCGCTGATCTGCGCGCCCAGTCCGAGCGTGTGCAGTGTCTGGTCCTTCAGATGAAAATACTCGGCAATGATCGAAGCATTCCACGCCCCTCCGGAAGCAGTGATAAGCCCGGTAATCAGGAACGGGAAAATACCCGGCAGGATCACTGTGGTCCAGCGCTGCAGGCTGGTAAAGTGGAAGAGCTTTGCTACCTCGCGCATCTCCGAAGGAATCGCCATCGCGCCGGCAATCACGTTGAACAGGATGTACCATTGTGTGCCCAGCATCATCAGAGCAATCGATCCGATGCCAAGCCCCGCGCCCAGCTTCATCAGTCCCAGCAGAATGACAGGGAAGAGCGCCGTTGCCGGAAACGATGCGGCAATCTGCGCCAGCGGCTGGGCAATCTTCGCCAGCTTTGGATTGAAGCCGATCGCCACCCCCGTTGGAATGGTCCAGGCCGCCGCGAGCAGCAGCGAGACATTCACGCGAAGGAACGTCGTCATCGCGCCTTCCAGCAAGGTTCCAAACTCCGATCGCGGAACCTGCCGCAAAAGCAGGACTGCCTTGAACGCCGCGAAGCAAATCAGCCCGGCAACAAGAATTGCCAGGATCACCATAACGATGGGATTGCTCTGCTTGCGGCTCTCCGCCTGAATAGATTCCCGCCGCTGGCTTCTGCGCGCGATGTAGTGATATACATGCTCGCTCAGAGGCACGAATGTCCGCCGCTGAATCACGTTAAGCACATTCGATTGCCGCAAAGCGGCCAGCACCGGCGATTTCACCCGCTCGGCCGTTTCCACGTTCTCGAACTTGAATTTGTCCGACCAGTCAATCACCGGCCGCCAGATCAGCTGGTCGGTCAGCACAATGATCGCAACCATCGTGATCAGGCCATAGACCATTGCCTGCGTATTTCCCGTCGAAGCCGCCGTCTGCAGATACGAGCCAAGGCCCGGCAGCCGGAAATTGCGATTGCCTACGGGGAACATCTCGCAGACCATCAGGAAAAACCAGCCCCCCGCAACCGAAACCATCGAGTTCCACACCAGCCCGATCGCCGCGTACGGAAGCTCCAGTTGCCACAATTTCTGCCAGGGCGAGAAGCGATTAATGGTGCAGGCCTCGTTCAGTTCGCGCGGAATGCTCTTCAGCGAAGAGTAGAAGCTGAAAGCCATGTTCCACACCTGCCCGGTAAAGATCAGCAGGATCGCGCCAAATTCAATCCCTAGCTGCCGGCTCGGAATCAGCGACATCATCGCCAGCATCACTCCGGGCAAGAAACTCAGCACCGGGATCGACTGCAGAATATCGAGCGTGGCAATCATCAGCGCTTCCACGCGCTTGTTGTAGGCGGCAATGTAGCCGTAACCAACGGCGAAGAGCAGGCTCAAGAGATACGCCACGCCGATGCGCACGCACGAATAAAAAGCATAGATGGGTAACTTCGCCGGCGATTGCGATATCTCTACCTCCGGCACAGCTCCGCTCAGCCAATAGCGCCCAATCTGCAGGACAGCATAGAAGCCCGCCAGCAGCCCCATCGCTACCGTCAGGTCAACAAAAAACGGCCAGGAGCGCTCGATGGCCAGCGAGCGCGAGAACGAGTAACGCATCTTCACGGTTCTTCGGTCTCCTGTACGGCTGCCGCTGTTTCTTGCTCCGTCTCCGGCAGAATGAAGCGCCGCTTCGCGGCGTCAAAGTCAAACAACTCCGCATAGCGGCCCCAGTTGATTGCCGTCTCCAGCTGCCGCTGCGTCTCTTCTTCGCTGAACTGCTCATCCAGCATGTCGAGGAAAAATTCCTCCGGCACCGTGTGGTCTGACTTGTTGCTGAGCGCGCGGGTAATCTGCCGCAGCAGCAGCACATGTTCAATCGCCGCCGCGCGAAACAACTCCTTCTGCTTCAGAATTTCGGATTCCGCATATTCGCGGCCCGCCGGCGTGATGGCAACATCGCCCTCTTCGACTCGCAGGAAGCCGAGCAGCTGCGCCGCATCCACGATCGGCAGCAGATCGTCGATTTCGAACGCCAGCTCATCCGCCAGCCGGTACACATCGATATGCCCGCCAAAGTCGATAATGAATTCAAGCAAACCGGCAATGCCGCCCGGACGCGCATGCGGCAGCATCTCATAACGCATCTGGCGCTGGTCGCGCACGCGCCGGCCGTCGGTGTGCAGCCGCGGTACGTCCGGAGTCACATCCGGCCGTGTCAGTACTGTGTAGATGTAATCCACCAGCTTGGTAAACGCCGGGTTTTTCTTGTCGCGCGGATGTGGAATTCCGACCTTGAAATCCGTCCGCACATGCCCCGGATTGCGCCCCAGCACAATAATGCGGTCTGCCAGCAGCACCGCCTCTTCAATGTTGTGGGTGACGATAAAAATGGCCTGCGTCGGAATCGTCTTCTTCTGCCACAACTCCAGCAGTTCACTGCGCAGGTTCTCCGCCGTAAGCACGTCGAGTGCCGAGAACGGCTCGTCCATGAACAGCACTTCCGGCTCGACCACAAGGGCGCGCGCAAACCCCACCCGCTGCCGCATGCCGCCGGAAAGCTCCTTCGGGTACGCGGCCTGAAAGCCGTCCAGACCCACGGTGTCCAGGATCTTGAGACTGCGTTCCTTGCGCTCTTCCGGCTCAATGCCCTTCGCCTTCAGCGGCGCCTCTACATTTTCCAGAACAGTAAGCCAGGGAAAAAGCGCAAAGCTCTGGAAGACAATCGAGACGTTGATCTGCACGGTGTCAATCGGCTTCTCATGCCAGAAAACCTGTCCCCCGGAGGGTTTTGACAAGCCGGAGAGCATGCGCAGAAGAGTCGATTTTCCCGAGCCGGACGGCCCCAGCAGCGCGACGATCTCGCCGGGAAGAATGGAAAGATCGGTGGGAGCAATGACCTGAATGCGGTTTTCGCTCGGCTGAGCGTAAAACTTTTCTACCTGCTGCGCTCGAATAATCGCTTCCGTCATCACCGGGCTCCGTCTACATGTGCTTGAAACCTCAGAACAGGCAAACCGCTATCTGGCAGTGTTTAGTCCGGAACACCAGATGCCTTCCGGAGCGACGCACCCGTCCTTGCGTCTACAGTAAGTAGATAGGATTGCAGGAAGATGAAGCATCCTCCTTGTGACAGCGTATCATCCTAGTAGTAGTTTTCGCGGAGCGATACGCTGAGCCTGATCATTTGGTGGCAATTTTTTCGCTGCCGCAGCCAGACTGCAAAGTGTTTACCCTACCGGAGTAGAGAGAGTCGAAGAAAAAATGCAAGACAACAATCAGGCGAAGCCAAAAGTGCTGGTGGCCGATGACGAACGCGTCATCGCAGATACCCTTGCCATCATTCTCAATCAAAGTGGATTCGAAGCCACCGCCGTTTACAGCGGCGAAAAAGCGGTAGAAGCCGCGAGGGCCTTGCAGCCCGACATGCTGATCAGCGACGTTATCATGACCGATCTGAACGGCATCGACGCCGCCATTAAAATACGCAGCCTGTTGCCCGCTTGCAAGATTCTGCTCTTCTCGGGACAAGCCGCAACCGCCGACCTGCTCGACCGTGCCCGCACCCAGGGCCACGAGTTCGAGATCCTAGCCAAACCCGTCCATCCGCAGGACCTCCTTGCCAAACTCCGCAGTTAAACGATTCGAGCAGCGCAGACTTTACACATTGTCACCCTGGGCGGAGCGAAGGACCTGCTTTTTCCCTTGGGCTGGCATGATTCCGGGGTGCCCCCATCCTTCGCAGAGCGAAGGATGGGATACGCTACATTTCCCGCCGCCCCTCTAACGCCCGCGACATCGTCACCTCATCGGCATACTCAATATCGCTGCCCGCCGGAACCCCCGTAGCAATGCGTGTCACCCGCACCTGCGACGGTCGCAGTATCTCCGCCAGGTATCCAGCCGTAGCCTCGCCCTCGACGGTTGGCGAGGTCGCCAGAATGACCTCGTCCACATCGCCGCGGGAAGCCCGCGCCAGCAGATTGCCCGTCCGCAGATGCTCCGGCCCAACCCCATGCAGCGGAGAAAGTGTGCCATGCAGCACATGAAAAACGCCGTTGTAGCTGCGCGTCTTTTCAATCGTTGCTATGTTGGTCGGCTCTTCGACCACGCAAACCAGCCGCTGGTTCCGCGTCGGACTCGCGCAGTACACACACGGATTCACATCCGTAATGTTGTTGCAGACCGAGCAGAGCTGCAGCTTGGCCTTCAGGTTGCGGATCGCATCCGCCAGCGCCTCCGCGTCTTCGCCGCTTGAGCGCAGAATATGAAACGCCAGCCGCTGCGCATTCTTCGACCCGATGCCGGGAAGCTTGCGCAACTCCTCAATGAGCCGCGCCATGGGTTCCGCAAATCGTGACAAAACGTAAAGCCTCTACGCTGTTTTAGCAGGTCATGGCGCCGCTTTGCCACGATCCTTGAATGTTGTCATCCTGAGCTGAGCGCAAATCGCGCAGTCGAAGGATCTGTTTTCCTCTTCGCCGCCGCCAACATCAAAAAGAGCCTTCACAGCGTACTGTAAACAAGCTCCACAAATTGATCCGGCTTCAGCGAGCCTTTGGCCCAGACCGCATCGAAATCAGCCGTAGGCTTGGCCGCAATCACCTGCTCCAGTGTCTGTCCGCTGCTCTTGAGCCTCTCCACATTCGCTGCGACAGCGGCCATCATGTCGCGGTATTTCTGCAGCGATTCCTTGTCTCCCAGTGGACCATGCCCGGGAACAATCTTCGTCTTGTCGTCAGCCACCGCCAGGCAAGCATCTGCGCCGCGAATCATCCCATGGATTTTCCCGCCTGTGCTCGCATCGATAAACGGATAAAACCCATTGAAGAAAATATCGCCGGCATGCAGCACATTGCCATTCACAAAGTGAATGTAGATATCCGTGTCCGTATGCGCGTCCGGCATGTACACCAGGTCGAGCTCATCGTTGTTAAAGAAAATCTTCTCCTTGTCGATAAACGTCTCCTCTGGCAGTGCGCTGGTAGGCGAAGGCGGGAGCTTCAGGTGGAAGAACGCAATCTCCTGCGGCGTCGAAAGCCGCTTGCGCGTATTTTCCTGCGCGATGATGAACGCACCCAGGTCGTCATGCAGGGCCGCATTGCCGTCCGTGTGATCGAAGTGCCAGTGCGTATTGATCAGCAGCTTCATCGGATGCGGGTCCAGCTTGCTCAACGTGTCCTTTAGCCGCGTCGCCGCCGTGGCCGCGCTCGAATCGATGAGCAGCTTCCCATCGGGCCCGATCTGGGCCACCATGTTGCCGCCCACGCCCTGCAGCAGAAACAGCGTGTCCCGCAGCTTCGTTACCTGAATGGGCGTCGTCGCTCCCAGCGCGCGAAACCGCTGCAGCCTGTTACCCGCCGGAGCAGGCACAGGCGACGCAGCCTGTCCCTGAGCAGCATACTCAAACGCCCGTGGAGCAAACGCCAATCCCACTCCCGCCCATCCAGCCTGCTTCAGAAAATCACGTCGCCTCACACGATCTCCTTAGCCAACAAATTGCTTTACGCTGTCATCCTGAGCGTAGCGAAGGATCTGCTTTTAGCTTAGTCAGAAACAGAATTTGGTTCACCTAAAACAGTCCGGGCGGCAGATTCAACCCGCCCAGCATGGCCGATGCGCTCGATTTAATGACCTCATCCGCGCGCCGTCCTGCCTCGTTGAAGGCGGCCGCAATCAGGTCCTCCAGCATTTCCACGTCAGCTGTTTCGCCGCTGAGACCGGCAACCGCGCTGGGATCGATCGTCACCTTCAGCACCTGCTTCTGCCCGTTCATCTTGACCGTCACCGCGCCACCGCCGGATGAAGCCTCGACCACAGTCTGTGCAAGCTTCTCCTGCATCTGTTCCTGCATCTGTTTGGCCTGCGCCAGCATCTCCTGGATCTTCAACGGATTAAACATGCCTCAATCCTCATCAAACTCTTTGAATTGTCATCCTGAGCGGAGTCGGGGGACGTGCAGTTTGCATCGGTTGCCACAAAACCGGGTGCCCCATCCTTTCGCGCAGTTTGCGAAAGGGTGGGATAGCAAGACCCTAAAGTCAGGCGCGACAAGACGAATCACTTCTTGTCCCGCAAATCCAGAACACTCCGCACTTCCGCCCCAAACAGATCCATCGCCTGCTTCACCAGAGGATTCTCCAGCGCAGCCGCCTGCACTGACCCGCTCACCACCCGTGGCTTGGAATCGGAATTGACCGCCCCATTCTCTCCCGGAACAACAACCAGTTTCTGGGATGCTCCAATTGCCCGCAAGACATTCTTGACGATCTTCTCCGCCTCGATATTCATCGTCAGCCCCAGCATCGTCTTCTTGATGCCGACTTCCACGCGAATCGTATCGCCCTCCATAGACCACTTGCCCGCATTGAGCAGCACCGCCGCCGTGTTGTGCCCCTGGTCATTGAGCGCCGAGCAAACCGCCTCGCGAATCCGGTCCAGATCCATCGCCGCTTCACCTCTGGCATCGGCCTTTGCCTCTATGAGAGGCTCAGTGAGAGGCTCAGTAGCCAGCGCCAGAGCACCCTCCGTCGCCTCCATCGGGACCTCAGCCGCAACCGATACCGGAGCCTTCGCCGACGCCGTCTCCACTGCCGCCCTCGCCGCTGCCTCCAGCGGAGTGAGCGCACGCGTTGCCGCAACCGGCTCAACCGCAATCTCAGCCAGCGGAGCAGCCACGCTCTCCCCCGTAGTCTTGCGGTTCCGGTCCGCCTCAAAGGGCGAAAACGCAGGCTTGGCAGGCTCAGGAGCGCGCACCGGTGCCACAACCTTCGCTGCCGGTGCTGCCGAAGATGAAGCCGCAGCCCGAGGCAAAGCCCTACCGCCGGCAGATGGTTTTCCAGCTGGGGGCAACTGGCTCAGCAACTCCTCCACTGGAAGCAGCCGCTGCAGGTGCACCAGCTTCACCAGCCCCAGCTCCAGATGAAACCGCTGCTCCTGCCGGTAATTCAGCTCATCAAAAGTCCGCAGCATCACCTGCAGAAAGCGCGTCAAATCCTCTTCGGAAAAGAGCACCGCCGACCGTCCCGCGCGCGCCCGCTCATCCGCCGAAATCTGCAGCAGCTCCGACCCCTCACCAGCAATCCGCGCCATCAGCACATTCCGCAGGTAGCGAACAAACTGCCGCGCCAGCGCCGCCGGGCTGTTCCCGGCGTTGAGCAGCGTATTGATCGTCTCGATTACCGTCGCCGTCTGGTTCTCGCTGATCGCCTCAAGCAGCCGCTCAAAGACGGTATTCGGGACAGCCCCCATCAGCTCGCGAATCTGCTCCGCGTCCAGTTTTGCCTTGCCATTCACCAGCGGAGCCGAAGCAATCGCCTGGTCCATGATCGATAAGGCATCGCGCATCGACCCATCGCCGGCCTCAGCCAGCAAGGCCAAAGCCGCATCATCAGCAACGATGTCTTCCTGCTCGCCAATCGACCGCAGCTGCCCCATAATGTCGTCAAACTTCACCGCATGGAAGCTGAAGTGCTGGCACCGCGACCGGATCGTCTGCGGAAAATCCTCCGGCTGCGTCGTCGCCATCATAAAGACGACGTGGTCCGGCGGCTCCTCCAGCGTCTTCAGCAGGGCATTGAAGGCGGCGTCCGTAATCTGGTGCGCCTCGTCCAGAATGTAAATCTTGTACTTGTCCCGCGCCGGACGGTAGCGCGCTGCATCACGCAGCTCGCGAATCTCATCGATGCCGCGGTTGGTCGCCGCGTCAATCTCGATTACGTCGACCGCATTCCCGGCGCGAATCTCCATGCACGAGTCGCAAAAGCCGCAAGGCTCCGGCGTAGGCCGTTCAGCTGACCCAATCGCCGTCCGGCAGTTCAGCGCCATCGCCAGAATGCGCGCAATCGTCGTCTTCCCGATGCCGCGATGCCCGCTGAAGATATATCCGTGCGCAATCCGCCCCTGTTCGAGAGCGTTCAAAAGCGTGCGCGTCACATGTTCCTGCCCCACCACGTCGCCAAACCGCTGCGGGCGATACTTTCTAGCTAAAACCTGATACGCCATGAGTGATCCGAAAGCCTGATTGTATCGCCTGTCGGCCCCTCGCGCAGGACACACTCGCCCGGACAGCTATGCCTCAAGAAAACTCTCCTTCGGGCATGCAATTTCTCCATCGATTGCAATCATCTGTTCACAAATCCCGGTTATGCTGGGGCATTCCCCAGAGGACCTAAAGGATATCTATGACTGAAGATACGCAGGAACAGGAACTTGATCAGCTCCAGGCCAGCTACAAGGCAGCTGTAGAAGCATGGATCGCAGCCATCCGCGAAGAAGAAGCCCTGGCTTCGGGTGATCACTCCGTAGCTGAAGTCGACAAATGGGAAGCCGCGCACTTCCGCGAGGAAGACGCCCGCGACAAAGCCAAGGAAGCCAAAAGCGCCTACGAGGACGCCCTGCGCGAAAAATTCTTCGGCTTTTGAACAGGCGAAAAACATGAGCTGCTCGGAATTTGCTGTCAAGCCCTCAAACGAGGGCGTCGCCGCTAAACTATTCATTCAGAAAGGCAAATTGGCCGACAAGGGTTGGCGTGCCATATCTTCAAACTGCTAAATAGAAGAAAAGCCCGCCTGAGAGTGATCTCCTCAGACGGGCTTTTCTTTCTGGTTCTTGGAGGGTTTCCGAACCAGTTGACAGGCTGAATCTTCGTGACGTAGCCAAACCTCGAATGTTGGACGAACTTACAAAGAAATACCCGGGGGAGGGGTTAGCTTAAAACCGTCTGCCGCGACAAAGCCCGCCGCAAGACAGTTTCAAGCGCCGCCTTCTGCTCGGCATACTCGGATTCGCTCAACTTGCCCTCCAGCCGCTCGGTTTCAAGCGTAAAAAGTTCCTCTTTGAGCGCCGCCAGCAAGTCCCCGCGCCCAACAGATGCTGAAACCGGCAAAGGTGCGCTGGCGGCCGGAGTGGGTGCGGAAACCGCAGCCTCCGGCTTGGCCCGCAGCAGGAACGCCGCCGCAACCGCCAGCACCAGCGCCAGCCCGCTCAGGATCCACCACTTGTACTTGTTCAGCGGATCGGGCGTATCGATCGGGGTTCCAAGCCCGCCGCCGGGACGCGTGTCGTTTGCGGCAGTTGGCTGGCCGGCCTCGGGCCCGGCGGCGGCAGACGCCTCATTGCCTGCCTGCCCCTGCTCCTCGCGCGGCATGGAGCCCGAGCCGGAGACGGTAAACGCCATCGCCTGCGAAGGCGACACATTCCGCGCCAGGAAGGTCTGCGCGTTCACGTCGTCGTTAATCGGTTGAAAGGCCACCGACCCGCCGGCCGCGAACTTCATCGCCTTCGGCAGCATGACGGCGACATTTTGCGTGGGCAGCGAAACCTTCGGCGCGAAGCTGAAGCTGCCGCTGTAAGGCAGGTGATAGCTCACCTGAAAGCGCGTCTCTCCCGGCCGCACCGGGAAGACGAAAGCGTAATAACCCTTCTCGTCCGTAGGCACGGGAGAAGATGAAACCGGCATTCCACCCGGCCCCATCGCCGCCGAGCCTTCGATACGAGCGTCAGGCGGCAGATAAATCTCGTAAGCCCGTGCGCTGAACTGCGTCCTCGGCGGATTGGAGTCGTTCTTGACGAAGTAGTTCTCGATGACGTGCAGCCCCTGCTGGTCCGTCTCGATGCGCATGACGTCGGCCTCGGTGCTCACGCCCTCAACTTTGGGCAGCACATCGTACACATCGACATCGACCGTGGTTGTACCCGGCGTCACCGGTTGAAAGTACGGAGCCTTCTGGTGATCGACGCGAATCAGATGCATCCCATTATCCGGCACATCAATCGAGTAACGGCCCTTGGCGTCAGTCTTGGTGCGCCCAGCCTCCTGCATGCCCTGCCCGAAGGCGATCAGCACCACATCGTCACCCGCCGCCGGCTTGTTAGTGGTCTTATTGGTAACCGTGCCGGTTACAGTAGCGGCAAACGCGGAACAGGAAGCTGCAATCAGCAGCGCCAGCGCGCCAAAACGCAAACGAGAAGTAAATGTCATTAAGTAACTTTCTAGTCGCAATTCAAAAAACTGCTCAAATCCCAAGAGTTGTCATCCTGAGCGCAGTCGAAGGACCTGCGGTTTGCTTCGGCTGTCACAGATATCAAATGGGAACATTATGCCCGCACGCCAACCGCCTGCCGTTCCAGCAAATCAATCTCCGCCATCACCTCAGCCGCCTCATTCTCCAGCGAAGCCCGCTGCGCCGCATAATCCTCTTCCGGATATTTCCCCGCGCGATACTCGAAATTCAAATCGCGCAGATTGTCATACAGCACGTCCTTGCGCTCGCGCAGAAAATCCAGCCGCGTCTTCTGCACCTGCGCTTCCACGTTGCGCTCCGGATAGAAGACATACGCAAAAATCGCGATCAGCAGCAGCCCGCAGGCAATCGTACTCACAGGACTGACCGTCCAGGTATCCGCGGCTTGCGCCGCCATAGTTTCATGCCGTCCTTCACAGTTCTGTCTCCTTCCGGATCTGGTCTCGGATGCGGTCAAATCCGCGCACCTGCGAGGCCGCAGGCATGGCTACCGTGCGCAGCTTCCACTTCCGCACCAGAGCAATGGTGCCGGCAATACCCAGCAGCAACACCACCGGAGGCACAAACCACGCCACCAGGTTAAACTTCGTCAGCATGGGAGCAGCCAGCACCGTCGGCCCATACTTCGCCTGAAATGCCTCAAGAATCTCCGTATCGCCCTCGCCCTGGCTCAAGGCCGTGCGCAATTCGGCCAGTTCGCGATCGGAATCCGGACACCCAAGATGATTGCACTCAATCAGAATCTGATCGCAGCCGCACGTACACATCATCTTGTGCCCCAGATCGTTGTAGCGCACAGCCGTATCCGCTGACCCCATGGTGAAGACAACCAGCAGAGCTACCAATCCAAGCTGCGAAAAACGAAACAACTTCCGCATCAATCGCCGCCCTTGCTCACCGCCATCGCCGCTTCCTCGACCACAGGCACACGGCTGCGGCTGGCCGCAAACGCCGCCGTCATGTTCGGAGTCAGCGCCACGAACGTCCCGAGAATCACAATCACAACCCCAATCCAGATCCACGCCACCAGCGGATTCAGAAACACTTTGATAATCGGCTGCCCGCTGTCCGGATCCTTGCCCGCGTAGATCACATACAGATCCCACGCCAGCGTCGAGTGATTGGCGACAATCGTCGAAGTGGTCTGGCTCGCCTGATAGAAGCGCTTTTCCGGAGCAAGCTGCGTAATCTTCTTACCGCCGCGATAGACATCGAGGATCGCAAACTCGGTGTCGTAATTCGGATTCGAATCCTGCGAATAGTCCAGGCACTCCAGCCGATACGGCCCCATGGTCATGCTCTGCTTAAAGTTCAGCTCCTGCTCCTTGCTCTGGTCGAAAGCAGAACCCGCAAGCCCGATAAAGATGACGACCACGCCGAAGTGAACAATATATCCGCCGTAGCGCCGCGTGTTACGCCGCGTCAGTTGCACCATCGAAGCAAAAAGATTCTGCCCCGTGTGCCGCGCGATGACACCCGCTCCACGCAGAAACTCCGAGCCGACAGCCGTCACCACCAGCGCGCCCAGCGCCCACGCCATTAGCGAATAGAAAGCGCCCTGACCCTGCCACGGCCGAACGCCGCAGGCCATCAGCACAATTGCCGTCACCAGCCCGGCAACCACCGGCAGAATAAAGTTCTTGCGAATGCTCTTGAACGAGGTGCTGCGCCATGCCAGGATAGGCCCGATTCCAGTCAGAAAGAGCAGAAACAATCCAATCGGCACCGCCACGCGATTGTAGAAAGGCGCGCCAACGGTAACTTTGTTGCCCTGCACATACTCCGACAGAACAGGAAAGAGCGTTCCCCAGAGGATGGTGAAGCAAGCCGCCAGCAGCACCAGATTGTTGAACAGAAAACTCGTCTCGCGAGAAACCAGCGACTCGAGCTTGTGTTCCGATTTCAAATGATCGCGCTGCAGAATAAAAGTAAAGAGGCAAACCGCCAGCACAATCACCAGAAAGGCCCAGAACCATGTCCCGATGGAAGATTGCGCAAACGCATGCACCGAGCTCACCAACCCCGACCGCGTCAGCAGCGTCCCCAGAATCGAAAGCGCAAAGGTCGAGAAGATCAGCCACATGTTCCAGCTCTTCATCATGCCGCGCTTTTCCTGCATCATCACCGAATGGAGAAAAGCCGTGCCCGTAAGCCATGGCATCAGCGAAGCATTCTCCACCGGGTCCCAGCCCCAGTAGCCGCCCCACCCCAGCACTGAATACGCCCAGTGCGCGCCAAGGAAGATGCCGCAGGTCAGAAAGAGCCACGTCACCATCGTCCAGCGCCGCGTAATGTGGATCCACTTCTCGCCCGGATAGCGCATCATAAGCGCGCCCAGCGCAAACGCAAACGGCACGCTGAAGCCGACATACCCCAGGTACAACATCGGCGGGTGAATCACCATCTCCGGATACTGCAGCAGGGGATTCAGGCCAAAACCATCCTGCGGAATTGTCCCCGTAACCAGTGAAAAGGGCGGCGCGGCAAAATTCAACAGCAGCAGAAAGAAAATCTGAATGCCGGCAAGAATCGTCGAAGCATACGCCGTCAGCTTCACATCCACCTTGTGCCGGATGCGCAGCACAAATCCGTAAGCCGCCAGCAGCCACGCCCAAAGCAGCAGCGAACCTTCCTGCCCCGACCACAGAGCCGCAAACTTGTAAGGCCCGGGAAGCGCGCGGTTCGAATGATGCAGGATGTAGGAGACGGAAAAGTCGTTCGTGAAAGCGGCCCAAACCAGCGCAAACGCCGCGCAGGTAACGGCAAAGAAGCTGCCAATGCCGGCGCGCCGCGCCGTCTCCGCCAGCCGCTCCGGCGAAACGCGCCCGCGAGCGCCAGTCGCAAGCTGACGAAGCGCAATCGTACCTGCGATAAGGTTATAGCCACTGAGGGCAAGCGCAAGCAGAAGGGCGAAGCTTCCAAATGCAGGCATAGGGCTGTTATAAATACCGTTCCATAAGAATGTCCGGCGAACCCCTTTATTGTCGCACCCCATCTCATGCGCGGCAATTGCAAGCGGAGGGGTTGTATAGACGCGTCCAACCTTCGATGGAGAACGTCCAACTGATACACTCTCTCGTTTACCAGAATTATGGAGGGAAACGCGCTTTGATTGGCAAAAGGCAAAACATCAAGCTGGTACTGGCTTTTGCATGCCTGTTCACTTCAA
>Ga0335072_10003318_pt1 | contig 24286 bp, 16 predicted proteins | sample Lox_Sample_21_FD_206725 | JGI IMG/M metagenome (GOLD analysis project Ga0335072, IMG submission 206725) | Soil microbial communities from Loxahatchee National Wildlife Refuge, Florida, United States - Lox_Sample_2.1 | ecosystem: Environmental > Terrestrial > Soil > Wetlands | place: USA... | reverse complement strand
GGCGCAAATCGGGCCATACTTCGTTGTCGTCCTAGGCGGTGGACCCGCCACAGCCGTCGTCCTCCGCCTCGTCTGGCCCGATTTTCGCTCGCAACGCCGCACACGCGAAAGTTAATAACAGGCTCTAGTCGGTGTCAGGGGCAGCCGCTGCGCCGGTTTGCATCAGGAAAAAGTTCGCGCCCTTTTCCGCCGGAATGGTGTGGAATTCCCGCGGGATAGGAAGCGTGAAGAAGAGCCGCAAGTCCGTCGTTGCCCGCTTATCGGCAAAGCCGAGCGAACCCTCCTCGAGATGATTGATGCCCTCGATCATACGCAGAACACTGCCAAAATCGTGGGGAATGTTGTTGATGTATCCCGGCGGCGTGTAGGCGGAGACAACGATCAGCGGGACCCGGAAGCCGTATTGGTAGTCGCCTTGGCAGTCGGTCGAGTTGCACGGCAGCTTCGATGCATAACGCGCCGGCTGGTTGTCCGACCATCCGCCCCAATCGTCCCAGGTGATCACAATCGCCGTATCCTCCCAGTACTTCTGGCCGGCATCGGGCGTATCCCTTCCGCATCGCGGATTGTTCCCGATCGCGTTGACGACCGCAGCCACCCACGACGGCCCGTACTCGTCGTCCGGCGGGTGATCGGACCAGGTGCCGTTCGGGATCACCCAGCTAACCTGCGCCAGGCTGCAGCTCGAAATGTCGCGCAGGATGTCGGTGCCCAGGTTCTTCACATCCACGTTTGCGTTCCACTCCTTCCCGGTGCACTCCAGCCCTGACTTCGGGTCGCCGTTGGGATTCACGAACGCGGGCTGGCAGATCGCCTTGATCGAGTCCGGGGCGGTCCAGATCGAGCCCGCGGACGGCGCGTAGTATTTCCACGAGATGGACCTGGGATCAAGAAGGTCGGCCATGCTCTGGTGCGGGTAGCAGAACGTGCCCGCCGGGTCGCTGGGATAGATGAGCGCGGTGTTGCTGATCGGGCACTCCTGGACCGAACCCCCGGCGTACAGCGTGCAGTCCTTCGCCGGTGTGTTCAACACGGGAGAGATCAGATCGTTGGTTGCGCCCTGCAGCGCCAGGCACCCGGCCCGATTGCTCAGCACTTCGTTATTGAAGTTCTCCGAGACAAACGTCGACTTCGCGTCGTCTTCGGCGCTCTGGGATGACGTGCCCGAAAAGATGTACTGGTGCGCCGGATAGCTCGGCCCCTGGTTGGTCTGGTACATGAAGTTCGCCCAGCCGTATTCCTTGGCGAGCGTCAGATAGGGATCGAGCAGGTGTCCGCTGCTGCCGTCGCTGTTGGTCACGGCGGGATTCTTCACGTAAGCGTAGGAAGATCCGGCCGGCGACGAGGTCTTCCAGGCGCCGTCGTTGCGGCACTCCAGCGTCCCCGGATCAGGGTCGCACATGTTGTTGAACCCGTGGTGGAAGTGGTCGGGGTCCACGGAGCCGGCCAGCGGAGTCGGCGCCAGCGGTACCGGGACGACCGAACCGCTCTGGTTCGACAACCCGCAAGAGGAGATGTCGTAACAGGAATCCGTTACGTGCTCGGGAATGCAGGCGTGCAGAGGGTCCGGATTGGCCGGGAGCGGGCAGACGGGTGTTAAGAAGTGGAACAAATTGTCGGGGGTCCGATTCTCCTGGAAGATGATCACCACGTTCTTGATCTGAGGAGGAAACGGCGCCCGCCACGGGAACGGGGATGGAGAACCGCCGTCAGGCGGCGATGCCTGCGCCAATGCGAAGGAAGCTGCGATTGCGAAGACAAGAGAGGCGACGGCTTTCCGTTGCATCATAATCAAACCTCCTGAGTTCTCGCGCTTATTGTTGGGGCCAGACGTCCCGCACGCCGGGTCGGAAGCGATCCGGCGCCGGAAGGGCGCCAGGGTAACAATTGCGACTATCGAGGGACGTTCTTACGGGCTTACCACGCTGGTTGTGCAGGCAGCGGTATACGGAGCATGCGTGTCCTGGGCATCGCCGCTGCGTGTTCGTTCAGGCGAAGAAAAAACCGCTGGGGTAAATCACTCGGCGGGCAGCGGCAGTCTCATGCGCCACGTGGAAGATCTCCCGATCCCCGCTTGCGCAGGAGGCGCCGATAAGAGCCGCCGCAAACAACCATTGCGAGCTCAATTTCGAGCTTGATCTGAGGACCCAACGGTCTGCAGCCGACAACACCCGGATCGCTTTGGCTGCGACGAACGCGTTGACACGGCCAGGACGCAATAGTTGCGCTGCGCCGCGACCTTTTCATCAGCCGGCAACAATCGGTGGATATGTGGCCCGCCATGGGAAGATTGGGAAGCGCGCTCGCGAGCGCAAGTCAGTTTCTACAACTGGCCCAATGACAATAAAAGACATTCCGCGATAGCCGGGCCCAAGGCCCGCCGCGGCGGAGGTTCAGAAGTTCGCCCGAACTCCGGAAAGCTGATGCCCGACATAGGGCGGCTATCCCTTTTCCTCGGAATCTGCCGCGGCTCGCATTTCCCTTCGTGCCCGATGCTCCAGAACCTCACGGGCTTCTCCAAGGAGCTGCCCCCAACTCCTGGCTCGCTTGACCCCTTGAGAGCGGGCGACACGGCATTATGGTTATCGGCTCACCTAGGCCTGCATCGACGTGCCGAATCCAGTTCCGGTATCGTCCATTGCGGTGACGCCAGAGCAGCCGCCGGTAATCGGTATCGTAAATCCAGGCGACTTGCATAACTGACGGACGGCGTAACGAACATCCTGCAGTAGCGACTCAAGCCACATGGTTCCGCGTCGCTCACGGCAGTCTTCCTTAATCTGCTCGATCCCGCCGAACTCGATTCGTGTGAGCCGTCGGGCTTCGCTTTCCGGAATGCCGGAACGAATCTTGTCCGCGACCTGGGATTCGAAGTGGAAGCGCAGCTCTTTGTCCAGATCGGCCTCCAATCGTTCGCGAGAGAAAAGTCTCCGTAACCAGCCCATCAGATTCCCTCCAGGGTCCCCTCGAGAATGAGGCTCACCACGTCGGTCAGGCGCGTCCAGTTTTCGGTTTCAACCCTGAGATGAGTTCGTCCCCTGGAAGTGAGCTCGTAGAACTTGGCTTCCCGGCCAGTCTCGGAGGGCTTCCAGCGAGAGCTGAGCAACTTCTTATATTCGAGGCGGTGCAGCGCGGGATAGAGAGATCCTTGCTGGACTTGGAGTGCGTCGCGCGAGATCTGCTGGATTCTTTGTGCGATGGCATAGCCGTGAATGGGTCCAAGCGCAACGACCCTCATGATGAGAAGGTCGAGCGTGCCTTGCGGAAGGTCAAATCTGTCGTCTGTTTTCTTCATGCCTATGACTTCTACATATACACCGCAAGCTGTAGAAGATCAAGGTATATCCACAGCGCCAATGTGCGTAGGATGGATACGGAAAGACAATCTACTTGCTGAAGGGGAGACAACCGGCCAGTGACTGTTAAGACCGAAACAACCAAAGCGCCGAAGTCCGGCGGGGAATCACTCAGGAGTGCGGTGTGGCTGGCGGCAGGGTTTGGTGTCCTCAAGTACGTGCTTGCGACGCTGGGCCAGATCGCGATTCAGCATGCCGGCTACGGAGTCTTCCGCGATGAGTTGTATTTCTTGGTCTGCGGAAGGCATCCGGCGTGGGGATATGTGGATCAGCCGCCGATGATTCCGCTGGTTGCCCGCATTTCAGAGTCGCTCTTTGGGCTGCATTCGCTGGCGCTGTTCAGGACGTTTCCCTCGCTGGCGGGGGGCGCGGAAGTGGCGCTGACAGGGATCCTGGCATGGCGGATGGGCGCTTCGCGCTGGGCGCAGGCGCTGGCGATGACGGGGATTCTGCTGGCGCCCATGGTCATGGGGATCGATGCCACGATTTCGACCAGCATCTTCGAGCCGGTCTTCTGGATGACGGCCGTGCTGGCGCTGATAGAGCTGGTACGGCGGGCCGGTCGCGGCATTCGCAGCGGCCTGGCAGTGGCCTGGTGGTGGGTGGTGCTGGGCGTCGCCGCGGGCCTGGGGCTGGAAAATAAGTGGAACGAGTTTTTCTTTCTGGTCTGCCTGTTGGTGGCGTTGCTCGTCACCAGCCAGAGGAAAGTGTTGGCTTCGAAATGGTTTCTGATAGGCGTTGCGCTGATCGTCGTGCTGATCCTGCCCAATCTGTTGTGGGAGGTGCACCACCACTGGGCGACTCTGGAACTGCTGCACAACGATCAGATCGACGGCAAGAACGTGCATCTCGGTCCGCTGCCGTTTGTGCTGAACCAGATGCTGGTATTCGGGCCGCTGATGGCTCCATTGTGGATTGGGGGCGTCCTGTGGCTGCTCTTCAGCCGGTCGGCAAAGACGCTCCGCTTTCTGGGCGTGACGTATGTGCTGTATTTGTCCCTGATGATTTTTCTCGACGCCAAGGACTATTACCTGGCAGCCATTTATCCGCTCTATTTTGCCGCGGGCGCAGCGGCCTGGGATCTGGCGTTTCGCAGAGCGTGGTTGCGGCGCGGCCTGACGCCGGCGTATGTGGCGTTGGATGTAGGACTCACCGCGGTTCTGTTACCTCTCATCCTTCCAGTGCTGCCGCCCGCGCAGATCATTGCCTACCAGGCGCGAATCCACATGCAGCCGCGCAGGCTGGAGACGGGCGCCACGGCGGCGCTGCCACAGTACTACGCGGACATGCTGGACTGGAGGCAAAAGGCGGACTTGCTGGCCGCAGCCTGGCACTCCCTGCCGGAGGCGGAGCGCGCTCAGGCTGTGATCTACGCGGAAAACTATGGCGACGCCAGCGCCGTGAACGTGTACCGGCCGGATGTCCCACAGGCTATCAGCGGACACCAGAACTACTTTCTGTGGGGACCGCGCGGGTATACGGGCAGCGTGATGATCGTGTTTGGAGAGAACCGCAAGAAGCTCGAGAGCGAGTTCGACTCGGTCGAGGAATTTGCGCAGGATACAAATCCGTATGTGGAGCCGTATGAGCGCGGGCCGATCTTCGTCTGCAGGGGGCTGCATGAAAACCTCCGAACGCTCTGGCCAAAAGTGAAGTTCTGGTACTAAGGCCACAGCAAAGGTGTCCGGCCAGTCTCATCCGGTGCGCAGACAAGTAGCCAGCCAAGCCGCACACTCGGCTTAGGTATCCACAATCCGCGGATGACTCCCCTCTGACGGAGCAAGCACGGTTTTGCATTGCTGCGGTTGGCCGAGCGTCATCAGTGCTGCATGGTCCTGGTTAACCCCCTAACCGGACACTACCCCGAAAAACAGCCTCCGGGGCTAAAGCCCACGCTTCCTTTTGCTGCGATTTCGGCGCGACTGAAGCCGTGGCCTGATAAGAAACAAAATTGCAAGTGCAACAAAACAAGAGATGAATTCTACGGACTCCCACCCATCGGACAAAAACAAAGACGTCCGATGGATGGGGCACAGTTTCGTCCCCCGCGGGTCGGCAACGACGGTGGAGGCCTGTTACAAAACCGCGGCGCGGCCGTGCGACCGCCAATCGGGACAGAGCGCGCTTCCGGGCGAAGAGGCATCGCTAGGAACAGCCGCAGATCCCTCCGCTCCGGTTGGGATGACAAACGCTTTGCGGGTGCCGGTGAATGACTGCTGGTTCGGTAGCCGCTGTTTTGGCAACATTCCAACTCGCCTTGATCCAGCGGCTGGCGGACCCGGCAGCGCGTGGCTCTTCGGCAAACCGCCGAATTTTTAAGCGAGAGGAGATTCTTACGGAAAGTGCCTCCGCAGCAAACGGAGATGCGATTTATAGCCGGGGCATCAGAAAGCCGAGAATGGCGGTTGGGTCCGATTGCAGGCAGACCTGGGCGTTGGGCGGGCCGGGGGTGGGGCGGGTGTAGCCCTTAGCGGTGACTTCAAGGTGCATGGGCTGGACGGGACAGAGGGCGGGCTGAAGGGCGTAGGTGAGGGCGACGGGATCGTAGAGGATGGGCGTGGAGCGGCCGGTTGCCCTGGACCACTCGCCATAGAGCATCTCCAACTGATCGGTGAGGGGCGTTTGGCGCGCGAAGAGCTTTTCGCGGTTGGCGGCGTCGAGGGGGACCTGGGTTGAGTCGAGGGGCATCATGTAGACGGGGACGCCGGAGGCCAGCAGAGCGCGGGCGCCGGCGGGATCGCAGCGGATGTTCCACTCGGGGTCGGGCGGGCGGGGTGCGCCGGTTTTGGAATCGTTGTAGCCGCGGCGGATGCTGCCGCCCATCATGACGACGCGGCGGAGCTTGCGGAGGGTGGCGGGATCGCGGGCGATGGCTGCGCGCACGTTGACGAGCGGGCCGATGGCGACGAGGGTGATCTGGCCGGGGTGGGCGCGAATCTGGCCGAGGAGAAAGCCGACCGCGTCGGGGTGGGGCTGGGGCGGCTGCAGGCGGGCATAGGCAGCCTGGGTAAAGCCGGTCTCGTGGGTGCGAATGCCTACGGCGACGGGGATACCGGAGCGCGAGACGGCGTGGAGGAAGCGATCGACGAGGCGGGCGCGCAGGGTGGTGTCGCCGAAGTCAGTGGTGATGCCGAGGATGCGGAGCTGGGGACTGCGCAGGGCCAGTGCCAGGGCAAAGGCATCGTCGATGTCGTCGCCGATGTCGGTGTCGATGATGACGAGCTGGGGAGCGGCGAGGGTTGGGGAAGCCGCGGCTGGCTGGCCGGCGATTGAGGGCAGGCCGGCGAAGGCCAGAGAGAGCGCGGCAAAGGCGGCGAGCCAGCTGGCTTTTGTCATGGCGATTATTTTATTGATCGGCTGATCGATGGGCGAGGGCGTGCGGGTATTGCGCGGGCAGACGCGGTTGGCGATTGAGACGGACCGGCGCAGAGTTTGCATTCCATTCATCGTCCTTTCATGGTGGCGCAAAGAAATCGGAGGAAGATTTCCTTGTACGACCCCAATTCGTACGCTCCCCCGGTAACCGGGACTTGCGGAGGATGAAGCGCTGGTGATTGCGCCTCTGCCCCGCACTACAAGACCGGATTCGACGTGACTGTCTGCGTGAGATGTAGAAACTTGGCAGAGATCCTGGCTCAAGGGCTGAACCCTTGTGTTGATTTGATTGCCCGAAGGCACGAGCCGACTCGTGTCTCGATACAAGAAGTTCGTCGCGTGGAGTGATTTCGCAGCCCGCGGGGTTGCGTCCCTGCGGGGACCGGAGTCTAGGGCCAACTGTCTGACTGAATTCAACCTACAACCGGACACAACCATAGAGGAGTTGACTGATGCGCATGTTGTCGTTTCGCACGGTATGCCTGGCGCTGGCGATTGCGTTGGCGCCGTTGGCCGAGGCGCAAGTAAACACGGCGAGCCTTTCAGGGCTGGCGACGGACCCGAGCGGCGCGGTGGTGCCGAATGTGACGGTGACGGTGACCAACAACGCCACCGGGTACACGCGGACGGTGAAGACCGACGCGGCCGGGGCCTATTCGATGCAGGACCTGCCGATTGGGGGGTATGCGGTGAAGGTGAACGCATCGGGGTTTGGCCAGATGAGCGAAGAGGTCACGCTCGAGGTGGGGCAGCGGGTGCGGGAGGACTTCCACCTGAAGCTGGGCAACGCGCAGCAGACGGTGAGCGTGGAGGCGGGGACGCCGCTGCTTTCGCCGGACGATGCGTCGATCAGTACGGTGGTGGGCCCGACGACGATCGAACAGACACCGCTGGCGCTGCGCAACTGGGATGATCTGCTGCGCACGGTGCCGGGGGTGCAGATCAGCCGGTTTACGCAGCAGAGCGGGGCGACCTCGGCGGGGCGGGTGGGCGACTTTAACGTGAACGGGGTGCACTCGCTGCAGAACGACTTCATCCTGGACGGGATCGACAACAACACGTTCTCGGAGAATGTGCAGGAGCTGAGCACTGAGTCGGCGCACCCGTCGCTGGATACGATCGCGGAGTTCAACGTGATCACGAACCCGTATTCGGCGGAGTATGGACGGAGTCCGGGGGCAGTGGTTTCAGTGAATACGAAGAGCGGCTCGAACCACTTCCACGGGCTGGGTTATGAGTATGTGCGGAACAACTACTTCGACTCGAACGACTTTTTCTCAGACCGGCATGGGCTGGCGAAGCCGAAGTACAACCAGAACCAGTTTGGGGCGAACCTGGGCGGGCCGGTGATCAAGAACAAGCTGTTTTTCTTCTTCGACTACGAAGGGACGCGGATCAAGCAGGGGGTGCTGCGGACCTCGACGGTGCCGCTGCCCAACGAGCGGACGGGAGACTTCAGCCCAGCGACGGCGGCAGCGGTGGGCGTGAAGTACCCGACGATCTACGATCCGACGACGTGCGGTCCGGCGTACTCGGGGTCGAACTGCCAGCCGTTTGCGAATAACTCGATTCCGTCGGGGGACCTGGACCCGGCGGTGCAGAAGCTGATGGCGCTGTTTCCGCTGCCGAACACGACGACGGCGGGAAGCCCGCCGGATCTGAACAACTACATCCGGAACGCACTGCTGACGGACTTCGAGGACAACTACGACGCGCGGGTGGACTGGACGGCGTCCTCTTCAGATACGGTGTTTGCGCGCTACAACTACTCGACGCGGAACCGGGATATTCCGGGTTACCTGGGGGGACTGGCGGACGGGACTTCGACGTCGGCGTGGGGCAACCAGATATTGAAGGCGCACAGCGCGGTGCTGGGATGGACGCACATCCTGAGCGGGAGCATGGTGAACGAGTTCCGGTTCGGGTGGGTGCGGAACTACTCCTATGCGCAGCAGCAGCCTTTCACGCTGAGCCAACTGGCGGGGGACTTTGTGCCGGGAATCCCGGACAACCCGGCGCTGGGGGGCGGAGTGCCGTTGACGAGCTTTTCGAACTACGCGTTCGAGGGGTCGCCGGACTATCTGCCCAAGCAGCAGGTGCCGATGCAGTACCAGTACAACGACACGCTGTCGATGGTGCACGGGCGGCAGACGTTCAAGTACGGGGTGAGCGTGTATCTGCCGATGCGGAACCTGTTCCAGGACGAGCCGGGAACGCGCGGGGACCTGACGTTTACGGGCGTGTTCACGTGCCAGCACAGCGCGCCGGGCAAGTGCGTATCGGGTACGGGGCTCTCCTACGCGGACGGGCTGCTGGGCGACACGGAGTACACGCAGCTGACCAATGTGTTCTTTGTGGACCAGCGGCTGTGGATGGCGTCGGGGTTTGTGGAGGACGACTGGAAGGCGACGCCGAAGCTGACGCTGAACCTGGGGATGCGGTACGACTTTGCAACGCCGGCGATGGAAGGCAGGAACCGGATGGCGGACTTCGATCCTTCGACCGGGGCGCTGCTCTTCGCGTCGGGGGGCTCGATGCAGAACCGGGCGATCGTGAAGCCGAATACGAAGAACTTCGGGCCGCGTTTCGGGTTTGCGTTCTCGCCGGACGCGAACACGGTGTTCAAGGGCGGGTACGGGATCTACTACACGCTGTTTGAGCGGATCGGGAGCGAGGACGAGCTGGCGCTGAATCCACCGAACCTGATCAATAAGACGCTGACGAGCAATACAACGCCTGTGCTGACGCCTTCGGTGGGATTTCCGACGAACTTTCTGGATCCGAGCACGATCGACTTCAGCAACCTGACGGCATTTCACATCCGGTCGGTGCCGGTGAACGATCCGCAGCCGTACGTGCAGCAGTGGAGCCTGGGGATCCAGCACCAGTTCGGGGCGAACTGGGGCGCGGAGGTGGACTACGTAGGCACGAAGTCCACGCACCTGGACGTGATCCGGAACTACAACCAGCCCATCATCGCGGGAGGGGTGAGCACGGGAGTGGTCCCATACACGAACTTCGGGCAGATCGAGTGGACTTCGCCGATCGGGTATGGGAGCTACAACGGACTGCAGGCGAGCCTGGAGCACCGGTTCACGAAGGGGTTCGAGATGGATGCGGCGTTCACGCACTCGCGCAGCCTGGACAACACGCCGGAGGAGCTGGAGTCGAACTCGGGCGACGCGCCGGACGGGCGGAATTACGCGTCCTGGTACGGGCCGAGCGACTTCGACGTGCCGAACCGGGTGAGCGTGAACTATGTCTATGACCTGCCGTTCGGGCGCGGCAAGCAGATGCTGCGCCAGGGGCCGCTGGCCTGGGTGCTGGGCAACTGGGAGACCTCGGGCGTGTACACGTACTATAGCGGTCACCCGTTCCAGATCAACGAGAACAACGGGCAGTACAACTCGGTGCTGGATCCTTACGGATACACGACGGCGACGCCGAACCAGATCGGGAAGGTGCAGATGGTGCGCGATCCGGATTGCTGGTTTTACGCGAGCGCGGACTCGGCGTGCGGAGCGAAGGCGCCGTCGGGCGCGGCCAACGCGTATACGACGACAGCGGTGGGCGCGATCGGGAACGTGGGACGCAATACGCTGCGCGGGCCGGGGATCGATGTGTTCGACGCGGCGCTGCTGCGGGAGTTCCCGATTGTGGAGGGCTGGAACGTGGAGGCACGCTGGGAGGTGTTCAACGTGACCAACACGCCGGAGTTCGGGCAGCCGAACGGGAACATCACGAGCGGGGGCGTGGGCAGCATTACGACACTGGCGGGCGATCCGCGGGTGATGCAGTTCGCGCTGCGGGTTTCGTTCTGAAGAGCGGCTAGTCAGTGTGGTCCGCCGGAAATACAGGATGTTATTCGGCGGGCAGAGCGGAAGACAGCAGGGGTTAAAGCCCCAATCTTCGAAACAGACGTGTCTCGGCACGACTGAAGTCGTGCCCTGATACAAAACATAACCGATGAGATTTGCGGCGGACTACACCAGGTCTCTGACAGGGTGGTTTTGAACCTTCGATTGCCAATCCCAGGTCTCAAAATCGAGACCTGGGGCACCCGAGATTCGTACAAAATCAAGCGGTCAGAGACCTGGTTGGCGAGTTAGCAAGACGGTGTGGCGTCCCCGGTGGAGTTCACCGGGGACGCTGCATTTCGAAGCGGTCGTGGGTGCGGACGTAGGTGGGGCCACCCATGCGGCCGATGGCGTTGAGCTTGTCGGGATCGATCTTGTAGCCGTCCATCAGGATGTCTTCCTGCACGTGAATGCGGAGGACGTCGCCGAGGACGAGGTTGCCGCCGCCGGGCAGGTCGCTGATGCAGATGACCTGGCGAAGGCGGCACTCCATGTGGATTTTGCTCTCGGCCACGCGGGGCGGTTTGACGAGGTCGCTGGCGAGGGGAGTAAGGCCGGCGATCTCGAATTCATCCACTTCGGGAGCGACTTCGGCGGAGGTCTTGTTCATCTGCTCGGCAATCTCCTCGGTGGCGACGTTGATGACGAACTCGTTGGTGGCGAGGATGTTCTGGAGGGTGTCTTTCTGGGGGCGCGGCCCGGAGCGGACGGCGGAACAGAAGCAGACCACGGGTGGATTGGTGCTGCAGCCGGTGAAGTAGCTGAAGGGGGCGAGATTGCGGACGCCGGCAGCGTCGATGGTGGAGACGAAGGCGATGGGCCGGGGGACGATCACGCCGATCATGAGCTTGTAGATGTCGGCGTAGGGCTGGCTGGCGGGATCGATGGTGTGCATGGGGCTCCTTAAGGTTGGCCGGCGGGGGGGTGTGCAGCACGGCAAACCGCAAGCCACCGAGAGGATTGCGCAGAGCGAAGATCGGGTGCGGCGAAGACCGCAGACTAGGGCAGCAAGCCGCGATCCCCCGGGGTAGGGTGGGGTTGAGGAGGGTGGGACGAGGGCGGAGCGGAGGCGGAGTCGCGGAGAGATTCAACAACAGCTTTGGCGGTGGCGATGAAGCCGGAGATCTGGCGGACGGGGCGGTTGACGGCATCGGCCACGGCCACGCTGGCGCGGTCGACGGCGTCGAGAAGCTCGGTAATCATGGAGTCGAGACGGATGGACTGCTTGCGGAGGCGCTCCAGGATCTCGGTGCCGGTGGCTTTGACGTCTTCCGACTGGGAGCGGAGGCTGTGCACGAGGACCGCGAGGTCTTCGACGGCGGCTTCGATCTTGGGTTTGGTGGCGGCGAGCAGGTCGCGGGAGTTGTAGATGGAGGGCATGAGGGAAGAACGCAGGTCCTCGAACTCCTGCTTGACGGCCTTGCCGGTCTTGCCGACAGCGAAGAAGATGGCGATGACGAGGACGACCTGAAGGAGGACGGCGAGGGCGACCAGGGCAAGAACGACGATTTGTACGGTTTCAACGTCGAAGTGTGGCATAACACCGATCTCGTATCGCGAACCGGCGGAGGCCGGCGGGGTTGCGTGCGGCGCTTCCTCGCGGAGGGGAGAATGGAGGATACGCCGCACGGCGGTTGCAGGGGTGGTCACCCGCCGCAGCGGAGGGCGGGACCGAGCGGGTGCGTTGGCCCTACAACTGAGTAGGCTCTTCGGGAGCGGTGGTGGAGCGGTAGGCCTGGCGGCCCGCGTCGACGGCAGCCGTTACGCGGCTGGACTGGTCGGAGACAAAGCTCTTGCCGCGCTCGACGAACTCTTCCCACTGTGCCCGGCCGCGCTCGACGGCGTCGCGGCCGCGATCGACGTATTCGCCGACCTGCTCCTTGCCCTTGTCGACGAGACTGCCAGCGGCCTCGGTGACCTGCTGGGTTTTGGCGCGGAGAAACTCCGTGCTGTCTTTGGCACTGTTGACGATGGTGTCTCGGGTTTCACGGCCGCTCTTGGGAGCGTAGAGAATGCCGACGAGAGCGCCAACGCCCAAACCAGCCAGGAACCAAGCGATGCCGTAATAGGATTTTGTCTCTTCTGCCATGATGCGATGACTCCTTTCGATGGGCACTCAAGAATGCCTGAGCGTAACAAAACGGACCGGGTACGGGCAAATAACACGGCCGACAGGCGATGAGACGCGAGACGGCGGATCGAAGTTGCACAGCGGACCGGTAAAAGCCCCCGCAAATGGGCCGGTCCGCCCAGGACCAGTATAAGACCGGTACAGGTGCGGGGACAGGACAGTTCGGCAGCATGGCCTGTTTATGCTGCCGGAGTGGCGGCGTGAACAGGGGTTGATTATCCACTACAGCCGCAGGAGTGGGCGAGAACCTCAGCGAAGTGCATGGCGGGACGGTGGGCGAGCTGGGCGATCTGCTCGCGGCAACTGAAGCCGTCGGCGATGACGAGGGTCATGGGGCCGGCGGAGTTGACGGCGGGCAGGAGGCCGTCGGCGGCGATGGACCGGGAGACCTCGAATTTGTCGGATTCGAAGCCAAAGGGGCCGGCCATGCCGCAGCAGCCGGCCTGGATGGGCTCGACGGTGGCGCCGGCGTTGCGCAGGATGGCGATCTCGCTGGCTGGGCCACCCAAGACGGCCTTGTGATGACAGTGGCCGTGAATGAGGACATGCGCGCCCTCGAGGCTGCCGGCAAAGGTGTCCGGGGCGTGAGCGGAGAGCCAGTCAGCGAGGAGCCAGACCTGGGAGCTGAGCTGCAGGGCGCGGGGGTTGCTGGGAAAGAGCTCGAGGAGCTCGTCTTTGAAGACGCTGGCGCAGCTTGGTTCGAGGAAGATGAAGGGCTTGCCGGAGTTGATTTGAGGGGCGAAGCGATCGAGGATGTGGGCGAGATAGGCGCGGGCGGAGTCAAGGAGACCGAAGTCGTAGAGGGGGCGGCCGCAGCAGATGTGGCCCTGGGGCAGCTCGGCGGCAAAGCCGGCCTGGGCGAGGACGGTCTCGGCAGAGGCGAGGGTGCCGGGGTGATAGTAGTTGTCCCAGGTATCCGGCCAGAGGAGGACGTGGGACTGGGGCGGGCGGATGGCGCCGGCGCGGGCCCGTTGATAACTGCGCGGGGCGAGGCGCGGTAGCTGGCGCTCGGGGGCGATGCCGGCGATGCGCTTGACGATGGGGCCGGTGAGCGGGCCAGTAAGGACGGCGTTGGTGATCGAGGGGGCGATGGAGCCCCAGTGGGCGAGGCGGTCGGCGTAGCCGAAGAGATAGTGATGGAGAGGGTGCAGGCGGCCTTTGTAGTGCTGGGCAAGAAACTCTGCTTTGTAGGCGGCGACATCGACCTGGACGGGGCACTCGGATTTGCAGGCCTTGCAGCTCAGGCAGAGCGAGAGGGCTTCATGGACGGACTGGCTCCGGAAGCCTTCCTGGCGGAGGGCGCCGGCGAGCATCTCCCAGAGCAGGCGGGCGCGGCCGCGGGTGGAGTGGCGCTCCTCGCGGGTGGCGCGGTAGCTGGGACACATGACGCCGCCGGTGGTGTTGCGGCAGGCGCCGACGCCGACGCAGCGCTCGGTGGCTTCTTCGAAAGAACCGTGGTCGTGGGCGAAGGCAAAGTGCTTGTCGGGCTCGACGGGCTCGGGCTGGCCTTCCACGTGAAGGCGGTGACGGATGTTCTCGATGGGGTCATAGACACGGACGGCGTCGGCGAGCTTGCCGGGATTCATCTTGTTGTCCGGGTCCCAGAGGGTTTTGAACTGGCGGAAGGCTTCGACGAGTTCGGGGCCGAACATCTTGGGCAGGAGGGCGGCGCGGGACTGGCCGTCGCCGTGTTCTCCGGAGATGGATCCGCCGAAGGAGAGGACCAAGTCGGCGGCGCGATCGATGAACTCGCGGTATTTCTTGAGGCCAGGGACGGTGTTGAGCTCGAAGTTGGGGCGGAGGTGGGCGCAGCCCTGGCCGTAGTGGCCCCAGAAGGGACTGCGATAGCCGTACTCGGCCATGAGCGTGGTGAGGCCGCGGAGATAGGCGCCCAGTTTCGCTGGAGGGACACCGGCGTCTTCCCAGCCTTCCAGGCCGTTGGGCTCGCCGGGAACGAAGACGTTGCCGCCGAGGGCGGAGTCGCGGATGTGCCAGATGCGGGCGGCGTCCTCTTTGTTGTGGATGCGGGCGGTGGGAGAGCCGGGCCAGGAGGGGGCTTCGCGGGCGAGGGTTTCGGCTTGGGCCTGGGCTTCGGCGGGGTTCCAGGCGCCCATCTCGATGAGGAGGAAGCCGCCGGCCTCGGGGAGCAGTGGCATGCTGGCGAGGTTGAGGCCCTTACGGCGCATGAAGTTGACAAGCATGGAGTCAAAGCCTTCGAGGCCAATGGGGGCGTGCTCGAGGGCCTGGACGACAGCATCGGCGGCTTCGAAGGGGTCGTCGAAGGCGACGACGACGAGGACGCGATGGGGCGGGCTGGCGGTGAGGTTGAGGGTGGCGGAGACGATGCTGGCGCAGGTGCCTTCAGAGCCGACGAGGGCGCGGGCGACGTTGAAGCCGTTCTCGTCGAGGAGCTGGTCGAGGTTGTAGCCGGAGACGCGGCGAGGGATGCGGGGAAACTTTTGACGGATGAGGCCGGCGTAGCGGTCGCGGATGCGGGCGAGGCCGGCGTAGAGGGAGCCGATGCGGCCGCCGGCGCGGATGAGAGAGTCGAGCTGGGCGGGCGGGGTGGGGCCGACGGTGAGGCGCGTGCCGTCGTAGAGGACGACGTCGAGGGATTCGACATTGTCGACGACCTTGCCGGCGAGGAGACCGTGGACGCCGCAACTATTGTTGCCGATCATGCCGCCGAGGGTGCAGCGGGAGTGGGTGGCGGGGTCGGGTCCGTAGGTGAGGTGATAGACCTCGGCGGCGTCGCGGAGGCGGTCGAGGACGATGCCGGGCTGGACGCGAGCGAGCCTGGCCTCGGGGTCGATGGATTCGAGGGCGTTCATGTGGCGGGAGTAATCGAAGACGACGGCGACGTTGGCGCACTGGCCGGCGAGGCTGGTGCCGCCGCCGCGAGGCAGGACGGCGGCGCCGACGGCGCGGCAGGCGGCGAGCGCGGCTTCAACGTCGGCGGCGTCGCGGGGCAGGACGACGCCGACGGGGAGCTGGCGGTAGTTGGAGGCGTCGGCGGCGTAGAGGGCGCGGGAGCCGAGATCGAAGCGCACCTCGCCGCGCAGGGTGGTTTTGAGGCGGGCTTCGAGCTCGCGATGGGCGGCGAAGCGCTCGTGCTCGAGGGGAGGGAGATTGGAGAGGATGGAAAAGGAAGAGCTCACGGAGGAATGGTAACGCGTTTGCGGGAAGGGCCAATAGACAGGTGGGAGATCAGCTCAGGAAGTCAAGGGGAATGGCTGGCCCCGCAGATGGCGGGTCTGGCCGGCAACGGTTAGAAAGCTTTGTAAACAATGCCGGGGGCGGGTTGGTTGAGCAGGATGGTCAAAACGAAGGCGACGAGGCCCATTGCGGATGAGTAGACGACGAGGGCATAGCGGCTGGTAAGGATAGGGCCTTCGGCAGTTTTGATCGAAAGCAACAGGGGCCGGAGCCATTCCCAGAAGGCAAGGACAGCCGTAGCGGAGAGCCAAACCGCACACCAGATTCCAGCCCAACGGAGAGCGCCGATGGCGCTAGCGACGCTGTCGATCTGCTTCCAGTTGGACCAGAACCAAAAGAGGGTGAAGGAAAACCACGCGTAAGTGAGGCCGCGGGCGAAGGCAACATAGAAGGGATTTCTGGCGAGGGCCTTGTAGGGTTTGCGTCCGAGCGCACCCTGGAGAGAGACCTGCCAGAGCTTGTTGATGGCGACCCCGCCGCCCTGAAGGACGCCGAAGAAGATGAACTCTGAGGTGCGGCCATGCCAGAGGCCAACGAGGAAGAAGGTGACAAAGAAGGAAAGAACGCCGAGGAAGGGCTGGATCGCGATCGAGTCGACGCGGCGCATGACAGCAAGGAGGAAGGGATTGTAGACGTAGGTTTTGAGCCACTCGGAGAGGGTGATATGCCAACGGCTCCAGAAGTCGATGAAACATGCGGCCGAAAAGGGGCGGTTGAAGTTTTCAGGCAGGCGTACACGCATGAGGCGGGCAAGGGCGATGACGATGTCGATGTAGCCGGAGAAGTTGGCGTAGAGAAAGAGGGGATAGACGACGGCGAGTTCGAAGGCTGGGAGAAGCCTAGGGGAGCCGGGCAGAGGGCGGAGAAGCTGTTCGAGGGCATCGACGCGGACGATGTTGAAGATCATGGCGAGGACGTTGACTTTGAAGAAGCCGCGGACGATACGTTCCAGCTGCAGGCCGACTATGCGCGGGCCGAGGGGGATGGGCTCGGCGGGGAACTGGTCGCGGGCGAACTCGTCGTAGCGCTGGATGGGGCCGGAGACGAAGGTGGTGAAGTTGAAGGTGTAAAGGAGGTAGGCGCCGAGCCCGATGGACTGCTTCTCACCGCCTTCGCCGGTCTCGATGAGGACATGGAGGACGCGGAAGAAGATGTAGGAGAGGCCGAGGGTGAAGTAGGGGAAGTGGAGGAAGCTGGCCTCGGGCAGGAAGGTGTACTTCTTGAGCCAGATGTAGAGGAAGATGATGGCTACGACAATCCAGGCGAGAAAGCGGGCCCAGCCGCTCTGGAGCAGGCGGAGACAGACGTAGCCGATCAGAAGGAATCCGGCCATGGGCAGGAGGGTAAGTGGGTTGTGGTCAATCAGGCCGATGAAGACCAGGCTGGCGATGAAGAGGACGATTGAGCGCCACGCGCGGGAATGGCTGAGGTTCGAAAGAATCGCGGCCGCGATACCGAAGAGAATGAACTGAAGGGAAGCTGTCTCCATAGCCATTTCGAGTCCTCCATTGCCAGTTTTAAATGGGAAGCGCGAAGGAGAGGCACGGCGCCGCTGGTAAGGGCTTTGCCAGGAGCCGCGACAAGATAGCTTGCCCCTGGGCGTCCGGGTGTCCGTCGACGGGGAAGAAATACCGCTGGGATTCAGGGATCGGGCGAAAACCGGGAAGCACGTCGAGGTAAACCGCGCCGTCCGTGGTGACGATGGAGCGCAGTTCGTTGTCGAGGGCGAAGGGATTGCGGCCGGGAGGTGGATCGCCCATGGAAAGCATGGCGGCAAGGGGCCGATCGGGGGCCAGGGTTGCGACCATCGGAATCCCGGCAGCATGGACCTTCTGCTGCATGGTTTCCATGTCGGCCGCGAACTCCCGCAGGCGTTTCTGCCAAGCGGGGCTGAGGTCGGCCTTCAGGTACCCGGCCTGATCGTCGCCGTTCATCAGGTAGGACTGCACGTACTGTTGTGCGCCCTCACTCTCGTAGATGAAGTGCCGCAGCACTATCCGGGCGTTCGGGATGATTTTGCTTGCGGCCGGAGGCACGTTGTTATGAGCGACGGCTCCTAAGACGCGCCCGAGCCGTGCCGCAGGCGAAAGCTGGTCCAACTGGGCCTTGTTTGTCTGGTCAAAGATGCTTACGGGCGCTACGAGGGTTACGTACTGGATGTCCCAGGGGGTCAAGACCCAGAGGATGAGACCAGGCGATTCATGGAGCACATGATCGAAACGCAGGTAAGTGCTGTGGGGAGCGCCCCAGATCATGCCTTCGTCGTAGATCTCCACTTTGCGGCCCGTCAGGCGCGTCAACTCCTGGAGGAGATGCGCTGCGAACGTGTTTTTCCACGCAACCATATCTCCCAACGAGTAAGAAGAGCCAATGAGAACAATCCTGTAAACGCCCGGCTGCTTGGGACCGCAGGACGTGTCACCGCGATACCCACAGTTGTTGAACTTGTATTCCACCAGCCTGTCGTCATACGAGTTTTCCCAGCAGGTTGTGTTGGGCACGCCGCGCACGCCGGTGTGAGGGCTGAAGGTGGTGCAACTTCCCCAGCCCAGGTGCGCGTCCGGACCGAGATGAGGCGGGCTGAATCCCTGCCAGACAAAGAACTCGACGACGCCCAGCAACAGCAGAATTGTCGCCAGACTCAGCAGGGGCAGCAGGATCCAGTCACGCCGCGCAAGGCGCTCTTCTTTGGGCCCTGCTTGATTGCTCGCGTGATCCAAGTTCATTCCGCCATTCCTCCTCAAGACATAGCCCACACAGAAACGGGCCGATGGTCATCGGTTTCAGATTGGTATTGCAACCATCGGGCCCTGGCGGGTAACTCCAGAGCCCGCTTAAGTCACTTGTGTTGGCGCGCTTCTGATGAGCAGCGGATCGCAGGCTCCTGGCGGTTCGCGGGACGGGCCGACGTTTGAAGCCAGTGCCGGAGCCAGATCGAAAGAGCCGAATGGGGACGGAGCGGTCCTGATTGAGGATTTCACGGCGGTTCTCCATTTCTGTGCGATGTCTGTTGCAAGTTCTGAAGTGGCAGCTCCATCGGAACAAATCTACCTGGCGGCTGCTCCGCGGCTGACGGAAGCGGGAGAAACGCCGGTGTGATTGAACGCAGCTTCGGCGGGCGCCGCGGCCTCTTTCAGGGCGGGAACGGCGCCGCCGGCAAGTTCCCTGGCCATCAACCTAGCGATCATCGCGTGCCCCTGAATGTTGGGGTGCGTATCGACGGGATAGAAGTATCGGCCGGCGTCGGGCAAGTCACCGAAGTCGGGCAGGAGATCAATGAATGTGCCACCATGGCTGGTAATGATGGCGCGCACGGCGTCATCCAGCTTATAAGGATCGACTCCGGGCGGCCAGTGGCCTGTAGACGCCATGACGACCTGCGCAGATGCGGGCAAATACACCGCGACAAACGGTATGTGGGCCGCCGCGGTCCTACCCTCCACGTCCGCCGCGTCTTTGTCGAAGTCCCGGAGAGCTTCCTGCCATTCCGGGCTGAATGTGGTCCGCACGAAACCCGCCAGATTGTCCGGCTCCATTAAAAAGGACCTTATGTATTGACTCGGGTTCTGGTAGAGAAGGTGGCGCATCATCAATGCCGTTCGCGTCCGGCCGAAGACCGCCGACGCCGATGCCGAGATCGACTCCTTGGAAAGGTCCGCCTTGAGCCGCAGCCACGCCTTCTCTGGCAGGCTTTTCCCGGCGTACGGATCACGATCCTGGACCCAGGGCGCCAACACGCCCCCCCTTGCAATATCGACCGGAGTGACCACCCAGACCACCAAATCCGGCTGCGCTTGAAGTACCCGGCTGAAGCGCAGGACCACGCTATCGGCGAAGCTCCAGCCCATGCCCTCGTTATAGACCTGAATCCTGCGGCCGGTGAGCTTGGACAGTTCCGCGGGCAGAAGCGCGGCGAAGGTGTCTTCATCCGGCACATAGTCGCCCATCACGATGGATGAACCTGTCACCACGATCCGGTAGGTTCCCGCAGGCTTGGGCCCGAAGTTCATTGCCGAGCGAAACCCCCAGTTATTGAACTTGTATTCGACCCGCGGGCCCTCCGGGTTCTTCCCCCAGCACGCAGAGTTGGGGATCCCCATCGCGCCGGTCGCCGGGTCATTGAGCACCATGCATCTGGCTACGCCGGTCGCGGACTCGCTGAAAAGCCGCCGGGCGAGGAGCTCTGTGGCAGCGGCCAGAAAGAGAACGGTAAAGACGCCAAGAATGGGCAGCAATATCCAGTCGCGACGAGGCAGCTTGGGCTCATGGCCTCTACCCTCAGAGGTGGCGACATCCGGCTGCGTCATGCGATGGATACCTCTTGGACCGGCGCGAAGCCCATCGAAATAACCTTCATGGGCGCACTTTCGGGCTCGGCGCCGTCGACCGGGAGCTCCCAGCGGGTGAGTCCGGAGGGCTCCTCGGCGGTTTTGGTGAAGCCGAGCTTGGCGTAGTGATCGACGACGAGCTTGTTGCGGTCGGTGGGGATGTAGACGCCGAGGAGTTTTTCGACGCCGGCGGCGCGGGCGTGGGCGAGGAGCTCGCGGAGGACCATCTGCTCGACCCTGCGGCCGAGGACGCGGCAGCTCATCAGCCAGGTATCGATCTCCCAGACTTGGGGAGCGCCAGGCCTGCAGATGACGACGCTGATCATCCCATTGTCGCCGAAGATGTCGGCAAGGCGCACCTGAAGCGTGAAGACCCGCGGGTCGTTTTCCGCCTCAGTGACTTCAGGATCGGTGTAGCGCCGCGTGGTGAGGTTGTATTGGTTCGATTTATTGATGAGCTGGACGATGCGGACGCGGCCCGTGGCGTCAAAGGGCTGGAAGGTAATGGTCATGTCGAGCGATGCGAGGTAGGCGTCGACGCCGCCGGCCTGCTTTTGCAGATTGGCGCGCTTTGCGTTGTCCTGATAAAAGCCGGCTCGTTTGAGGTCCTCGGCGGCAAACGTCGCGGTCTCGAAGTACCCCGCCGCGGCCAGTGTTCGCGCATATCCCGCCGGATCTTCAGGCAGCTCGGGCACAGAAACCTGGGGAAGCAGCTTGCGCACCAGGCCGCGTTCGACGGGATTGTCGTCAAGGAAGACGAAGGAGTCGAGGCCGAGAGAGAGTTCTTCGGCGATGGCCTGGATATTGGTGGCCTTGTCGTTCCAGTTGGCCTGGAAGACGGCGATGTGATCGAGCTTGAGGAGCATTTCGGGGTGTTTCTCGAAGGGCTCGCGGGCAATGGAGTCGGTGTTCTTGGAGGAGACGGCAAGGACGATTCCGCGCTGGCGGAGTTCGAGGGCGTATCTCTGGACTGCGAGGTGGGCTTCACCACGGGCGTCACCCTGGGCGATCTTGATTCCCTCCAGGCCGTCGTCGCCGATGACGCCACCCCAGACAGTGTTGTCGAGGTCGAGGACCAGGACCTTCGCGGTTTTGCCACGGATGGCGGCAACGATACGCGCGACGTGATCGCCATAGAGGGGAATCAGGTCGTCGGCAAAGGGAAACTTACCGAGATTCCACAGCTCTGGGCTGTGCCAGTCGGCAAGGCCGACGATCTCGGCTATGGCGGCGACGTCAAGCAGCACATCGCCGGCCGCGAGCGTAGATTCGGCCAGTTCGCGGTTGATGGATTCGACGATGTGGCGCAGTGTGCCGGGCAGGGCGCGATCCATGCTGCCGAAGAGCGACTCGGCGGGCGGAGCGAAGGTCTGGAAGATGCAGACGGCGTTGGACTGCGACTTGATGCCGTTGCGCAGCGTCTGCAGGTAACCGAGAGCGCCCTGCGCGGTGGCGGAGGCTGCGCCGGCGTCGCCGGGGCTGAGTTTGAGCGGGAGGGCGCGGTAGTCGAGTGCGAACAGAACCGCATCGGGCTTGGAGCTGTTAACCTTCGAATCCGGGGTAAGAGCCTCCTGCGCCACCTGATCGTAATGGGGCTTGATGACCTCGAGCGCAATACCGTGGCGCAGGGCGCTGGCTACCAACGCGGGCACGATCATGTCGATCGTGGAGTTGCTCAACACCGCCAGGCGAAAGGGAATCAGCGGGGCCAGCGACCGGCCGGCGGAGCGCGCCTTGTCCAAAGCCCTGGCCAGCCTGGTCAACTGGTTCAGATCGAACCCATGCCGCGCGAGGGCCTGCAGTTCGACGGCGAAGGAGCCGGAGGTGTCAAGTGCCTTCAGCCGGGCGGAGAAGTCCTGTGGCGGGCGCGGCAACCATTGCAGTTCAGCGTAGAGGGGGTTCATCGCCGAATTACCGTCCTTGCATGTTGTAAAAGAAACAAGAAAGGCACTGTTCCGGGCCGGAATTCAGGCGTGCGCTTTGATCAACGCCACCAGGTCGCCCACATTTTCAAGCCTGCCGATCTCCGAGGTCGAGAACTTGGTCTTGAAAGCTTTCTCGACGGTCAGGATGAGGCGAATGTGAGTCAAGCTGTCCCATCCGTCGACATCCTTGGCAGAAAGCTCCGGAGTTACCTGAATGGAGTCATCGTCAAAAACATCCTCGAAGATTCCGTTCAGGCGCGAGTAGATTTGCGCTTCATCCATCCTGGGGACCCCTGTGACGGGACGCTGGACCATCTGCTCCTGAGAGGCAGGCTTAAAGGCAACCACGAATGCGTCCGCGAGAGAAAGGCGATTGGGCGAAAAATCCTAGTTTCTGACACGATGGTATTGAAACTGCGATGGCCAATCCCAGGTTCCAAAATCGGGGACTTGAGGCACCCTGGGCAGTACAAGATCAAATGGTCAGCGACCTGGAGCTTTCTCTTAAAAGTTAGCATGGCGAAGGCAGCCGCATCAAGGACGGGGAGCCAAGCATGGGCATTGGCGTCGCTGAAGAGCGGCCTTCACGATGAGCACCGCTTCTCGCGTATCGTGGCCAAGGCGGCATTCATGATCCTATGCATGGCGCTATCAATAAATGCGCGTGTTGACACTCCGCACTCGCCTTTACACATTTTTTCCCCCGCGGAATTTTGCCGGGAGGCGGTCTAGGGATCGCGGCGAGCCGGTGGAAACCTGCCCGGTCAGCTCTGGGCATCTTCTGGATAGTAAGTCCAGACCCCCGACATCGATTTGCGCGTATAGGCCGCGCCCGTCTGGTGCTGAAGCGGATGGTCGTTTTTCTCGGACCATGGACCGAGGTAGTACTCGCCAAGGGCGAGCCCTGACCCTGCCCCGATCAGACCGGGGGGAGTGCGGTTGAAATACTGCTTCCAATACCGCTCCGAGTAAAAGAGCGCACAGTAATCCGTGCCGACGTATTCGTCGATGAAGATGTAGCCTTCGCCGTCGAGGAGAGGCCAGAGATTAAGGACACAGGTGTTGAGGCTGGATTCGAGGTCTACGTCAAGAAAGGCCATAACCACCGGCTGTTTGAAGTTCGGCAGTGTGTCCTGGAACCATCCCTTCACAAACTCGCAGCAGCCGATGTCGCCGTATTTCGCGATGTTGGCCCGGACCTCGTCGAAGGTGCCGCAATAATCTCCGGCGTTGTAGCCTGGGGCTTCACGGTCCAATGCATCCCCTGGGGGGAGCCCTTGAAAGGAATCGCAGACGACCAGTTTTCGGCCTACGATCCGGCAGGCCAGGGAGAGATTGGTCGCGGTCCCGCCCTTCCACGTTCCGCATTCAACCACGACTCCAGGAACGTCGGGGGGCAGCTCGAAGAGTTTGAGCGCCATGACCAGGGCCGTTTTGAAGCTGGTCCCGGTCTGGATGCAATGTTTATTCCGTACCAGCCGAAGTCCGAAGGTGATTTTCTTCCACCAGCTTAACCGGTAGGCAGGGTGGATTCTCTTTGAATGGAGCAGAATGATCAGGCTGAAAGGGATCGAAACCAGATAGTTCACCTTCATCAAGAAGTTTTTCAACTTAGTCTCCCTCATTTGTGATTGGGCTAAGGGTGTCGCGGTTAGGGCGCCAGCGTTTCCCTGCTTGCAATGGGGAATCGGCTTTCGCCGGCAATGCGTGAACTAGGGCCCGTTAACACTACTGGGGCGGATGGCGTTCTGCCCCAACCCGCAAAAGCGTCGCGCCGGGGATCCGTTGCGCGCGAAAATCGGGCCAGACGGGCGGAGGACAACGGCTGTGGCGGGTCCATCGCCCAGGACGACAACGAAGTTTGGCCTGATTTTCGCCGCCACCCAGGGTTCCCGGCACGCGGTCTTTGCGTGCTGGGATGGAAGCCGAAGGGACGGGGCCAATTTCCCCGATTTCGTCGTCGCTCGTCGGTAGCAGACACCCTGGGGTGACCCCTTAGTTTGAGACAGTTCGAAATGGTCCCAACTGCAGTTTGCTGTTTTCAGTTTTACCAAGAGCCACGTTTTGATGGAGCATGGCCTCGGCCGGTGAAGCGGAG
>Ga0335072_10003317_pt1 | contig 24291 bp, 18 predicted proteins | sample Lox_Sample_21_FD_206725 | JGI IMG/M metagenome (GOLD analysis project Ga0335072, IMG submission 206725) | Soil microbial communities from Loxahatchee National Wildlife Refuge, Florida, United States - Lox_Sample_2.1 | ecosystem: Environmental > Terrestrial > Soil > Wetlands | place: USA... | reverse complement strand
TCAACACTCAGCTTGTTCATCTCTTCTGCGAAATCCTCAGGGAAAATCAGGCTTGAAGAGTTGACCCATTCCTTGCGGGCCTGCACTTCACCGCTCCGAATAGCATTCAAGAAGTCATGCATCTTCTGCACTTCGTGAAGCCGCATCTTCGCGGTGACTTCATCGCAGTTGCTTATTTGCCGGATGATGGCCTCTATGTTCATCGTTCGTTATCCCACATGCATCCCATGTAGTACTTCGCAATGACTGTAACCCCTTGCACTACAGCGTAATGATCCGTACCACGTGGGCTATAAAGTCTTTGTTTTCAGTGAATTCCAGAATTAGCAAACCGCCGCATTCGGCCACTCTGCCACCTCTCCGGCGTCAGGGAGTGAGCACGCGAAACTATCTGCGATATTACACCACCCGAACCACCGCGGCCAGTTTGCCGCGGTTGAGTAGTGTCCTAATTCGAATCTGTCAGCCCTCAAGTGGGGCATGAGTCGTGCGCCAAAGCCATTTCGAAATAGAGGGCAAATTACGACACCACCGCGGCTCCGGTCGTGTCTCAGAGCGTCTCTGAAATTTAAGACAGCGCCGCGACTCCTCGATCCAGCGATGCCGCGAAATCAACCTCCTCGAACTCTCTGAAGAACTGCCTGCCTGCCCCTCGACGCTTCCTGCTTTCTTGAGCCGTGGCGTGCAGGTGCATTTGGCCGGGGAGCCTTTCAACTTGGGGCACGGCGTATGATTTGCCTGCAGCGGAGAGGCCGGACATGAATCGCCAAGGTATCCAATTCTGATTGGACAGGTTTCTGCTGCGGCAAACTCTTCCCCGCGACAGCCTGCTAGATTCAGAGAGCCAAAACAAAACGCAAGCGCCAGGGCAATCCTGAACCTTTGTCGAGGAAATCAGACCGTTCCGGCGAGCCCCGTGTTGGCGCGCGGCAAGGCCTGTGATTTATACTCGTGGTTTGCCTTAAGACTGTCGCAGCAATCAGGAGCAGCTATTTTTCATGCCTAAGCGTACGTTCCAGCCCAACCGGCGCAAGCGATCGAAAAAGCACGGATTTCGCTCGCGCATGAAGACCCAGGGCGGCCAAAAAGTGTTGTCGCGCCGCCGAGCGAAGGGGCGCAAACGGGTCTCGGTGAAACCTGGTTTCCGCGAGTAGTTCCCTGTGGCGCGGCGAGATCCGCGTACCCGCGATATGAACGAGCGAGTTTGAGGCACTGTGAACGCGAGTGTGCCCGCCAGATCGAAGCAGAGTGCGGAGGTGCGCCGCGGCTCGTCAGCGTTTGCGCGCAGCGCCCGCTTGCGACGCCACTCCGATTTCGAACGCGTCTACAAGCAGGGGCGGAGACATTTTTCCGGAAACCTGACGGTGTTCTACCTGCCGCGAGCCGTTGCCGAGGCAAGCGGCCGCGACCGAGCCGCCTCGGGATTCCGCGTGGGATTCACCGTCGGCCGAGCACTCGGCGGCGCAGTCGAGCGCAATCGCATGAAGCGGCGTTTGCGGGAAGCGGTGCGGATGTCGTGGCCAGCGCAGGCACCTCATGCGGATGTGGTCATCAATCCCAAGAAGACAGTTTTGAAAGTAGAGTTCGAGACACTGCTGAACGAAGTACGACGGGCATTCGTAGTTGTTGAACAGAAACTCGGGGATACTTCCGATTCCGGCGGCAAGGCCAACAAGAGCGCGCCAGAAGCGCGAAAATAGTGAGTGATGCGTCCGATCACTAAAAATGTCGCAGTGTACCTGTTGCGGGGATACAAATGGGCCATCTCGCCCATGTTGCCCCCGTCCTGCCGCTACGTGCCCACGTGTTCGGAATATGCGATAGAAGCGATCGATCGCTTCGGAGTCTTCCGCGGCAGTTTTATGGCGTTGTGGCGATTGCTGCGCTGCCACCCGTTTGTGAAAGGCGGATACGATCCAGTACCGCGGGATGCGAATGCGAACGCGGGCGCGCGAGATCAGGCGTGTCGCCACGGAATGTAAGGAATCAATTGATTGGCTGAATATCAAAATCCTCAACACGAACCCGGCAGCGAACGGCGGCTCCTGATCATTTTTCTGGTCACGTTTGTGGCCATGCTTCTGTTTGAGCCGCTGCTCAAGAAATATTTGCCGCAGCCGGCTGCTCCGCCCGAGCACACGCAGACAGGAATGCATCCAGGGCCGACTGCTCCGCCGACAAGCGCGGAAGCGCCTGCGCCCGTGGTTGCCGCTCCCACCGGAGTGACCAAGCAAGCCACGAGCGAGTCCGAAACCGTAATTGACAATGATCTTTACCGGATCACCTTTACGAACAAGGGCGCGCAAGTTAAATCGTGGATTCTGAAAAAGTTCAATAACGACGCGCAGAATGGGCCGCTCGACCTGGTCAACCCGGATGCAGCGAAGCTTTACGGATATCCGCTTTCGCTCTGGACGTACGACGAAGGGTTACGCAACCGGCTGAATTCGGTGCTGTATGTTCCATCTGTCGAAGGAAAGCAGAGTTCGCCGACGACGATCACGTTCGAGTACTCCGACAATGATCTCGCGGTCCGCAAGACGTTTCGTTTCGACGAATCTTATGTTGTCGGAATCGAAACCGCGGTCACGTATAAAGGGCAGCCCCTGGCCGCGCTTCCCGCCTGGCCTGCTGGGTTTGGAGATCAAACCAGTCCAGCGTTCTATGTGAAGGGGCTGATTGATTATCAGTACAACAAGAACGTCGAGCGGGTGGCGATTAAGAAGATCAGTGGCGGGGGAACCATCCCCGGACCATTTCATTGGGCGGGTCCCAACGATCAGTATTTTGCAGCGCTTTTTATTCCCGACGACCCCGACACAGGGTCGATGGTCACGCTGCGCAATCCCATCTCAGTTCCGCGCGATCCGGAGAAGCCCGACTCGGAGAAGGTGAAAGTCGACGTGCTGGGGGCAGCGGTGGGCAACCTGCACGGCCCGACGAGCGAGCGTCTATTCGCTGGACCAAAAGAGCTGACCGTTCTGCGGAAAATCTCCGTCCCTGGAATCACTGGCGCCGAGAACAATCTGACCGGAGTGGTCGACTTTGGTTGGTGGGGCGTTCTGGCCAAGCCGTTGTTTATCTGGCTGCGCTGGACATACTCCCACATGGTGCCTAACTGGGGATGGGCAATCGTCCTCCAGACGATCATCATCACGCTAGCTCTGCTGCCGCTGCGCATTTCGCAGATGAAGTCGATGTTGAAGATGCAGCGCGTCGCGCCGCAAATTAAGCAGATTCAAGAGAAGTACAAAAAATACAGCCTGCGCGATCCCCGCAAAGCGGCGATGAATGAAGAGATTAGCGCCCTCTATAAGAAAGAGGGCGTGAATCCCATCGGCGGGTGTTTGCCGATGCTTCCCCAACTGCCGATCATTTACGCCTATTACCGCATGCTCGATACGGCCATCGACCTGCGCCATGCGCACTGGCTCTGGATTCACGATTTGTCGGCTGCCGACCCGCTCTACATTTTGCCGATTCTGATGGTGATCAGCAGTCTGCTCACGCAGCGCATGACGCCGCAAGCGGGGATGGATCCGGCGCAACAGCGGATGATGAACGTGATGATGCCGCTGTTCATGGGATTCATCTTCTTCCGGCTGGCTGCCGGTCTGAACCTGTATTATGCGGTCGTAAATCTGATCAGCATCGCGCAGCAGGCCGTAATGAACCGGACCAAGCTTGGCAAAGAAATGCAGGAGATTATGGCCAAGCGCGCGCGGAAGAAAGATAAGTAGCTTTCAGCTGTCGGCCAACACTTTCAGCTGGAGCTTTGAACAGAGCGGAAGAGTGGGGCTGTAACGTCGCGTGAGGAAGCAAATAGAATCGCTGGACGTTAGCCCTGATGCTTCGCGCCGCAACAGGTCCCCAATTACGAGTATCGTGAGCCGTGGAAACGGCTAACGGCTGAGAGCTGAAATTCATGCCCATACCCGACAAAATCGCTGCCGCCAACAAGATCAACGAATTTCTTCAGACCGTGGTCACGCACGGTGGGCTTCGCCTGAAGTACCGCATCGTGGTCGATCCGCCGATTGCCGAAGACCGCGACTGGGAGAAGCCGGAGATCCTGGTGGAGCTCGCCGGTCCCGACTCGTCGCTCTTGCTTGATCGTGGCGGAGAACTCTTGCGCGCTCTCGAACTGCTCGCGCTCGAAATGCTGCGGCTCCCTTCCGGCGAACACGAAAAAGTTTCGTTTGATTGCCAGAATCATCGCTCGGTGCGCATCCAGGAATTACGCATGGCGGCGAATGTCGCCGCGGAAAAAGTTCGTCAGACAGGATCGCCGTATCACTTCACCCCGATGTCGTCGCGGGAACGCCGCATCGTGCATCTCGCGCTTCGCGACGCGGCCGATCTCTTTACTGAGAGTGAAGGCGACGGCATAAGGCGCCATCTTGTCGTTTATCCCAAGGATTACAAGCCGGCAGGCGGGCAGGCACCGAAGACGATTCCGTAGGGGTGCGAACGGCAGTATAACCGTGGGGCAGACAGCCGTCAGTATTCACCCGGATTTCCCACTCCGGCAGGAGGTCTGCCATGAGAAAGTTTGGGCCTCAGATTTCCTTCTTCTCACTCGTACTCACCGCAGCGATCACGCTGGCTTGCGGTCCTGGTGCGCATCTCCCGCAATCGGTCGTGGTCAACCCGGCGACTGCGAACGCGCAAGACTATCCCGCCGCGGGTGTTCAATTCACGGCAACCGTTTACTACACCACGAAGCCCTCGCCGGTGAGTCCTGCGCAGGCGAGTTGGAACGCTTGCTATCAGGGCGGTCCGACTGATGGAGTCTCGGTCAGCAACTCGGGCGTGGCTCAATGTGCCGCCAGCGGCGTATATGCCATCTATGCGTTCGTCGCAAATCCCAGCGAAAAGGGAGTGTGCGGCAGTAGTTCCTTGCCTTGTGGTGGATCCTGTGGTGGCGTCGTGGGCATGGCGCAACTTACTTGTCCGTGAATTGCTGCTGGTCACCCGAAATCCGGTAGCGGTGCAGTTTCACAAGGAAGCGAGCCAAACGCGCGATTGCTGCGGCGCAAACAACGCGCTACATCGCGCGGCTCGCCCGGATCCTTCGCTGCGCAAAGGAAGCTTGCTCAGGATGACAAGCAGACTGCACCACTAACCGAAATCCGCCAGGGTTGACTTGTCATCGATCTGCCTTTAGATTTTCCCGGTAGCTATTTCTGATCTTTTCAAGTCCATCGGAGGGCGTGTCTTCACCGCTCGGTGAAGGCAGGGAAGCGGGTGCAAATCCCGCGCTGTCGCGCAACTGTAAGCGAGGAAATTTGCCCACGGCCACTGGAGAATTCCGGGAAGGCCGCAGGCGCTTCGGATTGCAATCATCCTTACTCGCAAAGCCAGGAGACCGGCGCATTCCGTCACCGTCAACCTCTTTCGCGTCCAAAGGAGGATGGTATGCGCGTATTCGTCGGGATCATTTCTCTTCTGTTCGGCTTTTCACTTGGTTGCCTGATTTCGGCTGCCGCCGATTCGCCAGTAACATTCACAATTCGAGTAATCGATCCTCAGGGTGTCTCAGTCTCCGGGGCCCAAGTTACTTTGCTCAGCGCGGCCGGAAGAGTGCTTTCCATGCAAAGAACGTCCGCCGAAGGAGTCGCAATCTTGAACGGCGGGACTTCGGGAACATATCAGATCAAAGTTCTCGCGCCGGGATTTGCTGAGGAAGCAATCACGAATCCAGAGCGAGAAGTCACGGTTCGTCTGCACCTCGCGACCGCATCGGAAACGGTGGTAGTCAGCGCCACGCGAACGGCAGTTCCCGGCGAAGCGGCGGGGGCTGACGTCGCGACGGTTACGGGCGCGCAGTTGACGACCATGCAACCCGCGGCGGCGAATGATGCCGTGCGCTTCTTGCCCGGCGCAGTGGTCAACACCGCCGGACAAACCGGCGGTCTGGCTTCACTTTTCGTCCGCGGAGGCGAATCGAACTATAACAAAGTGATCGTCGATGGAGTCACGATCAACGAACCGGGAGGCACATTCGATTTCGGGACGCTCTCGCTGGCGCAGTCCGACCGTATGGAGTTTGTGCGCGGCGCGCAGAGCACGTTGTACGGATCAGACGCGATGACCAGTGTCGTCCAGGTCTGGACGCGGACGGGGAGCACGCAGGTTCCTGAGCTGACGGTCGCGGCGGATGGCGGCAACTTCCAGACAGCAAGCGGCCACGCGTCGCTAGCCGGAGCGCGCGGCATTTTCGATTACAACCTTTTCGGTGATCAATTCAACACGAACGGCTTCGGAGTGAACGACAACTACTCCGACTCGCTCGAAGGCGCGAACGTCGGCGCACAAGTGAACGACAAAACCGCGCTGCGCGTGCGTTTTCGACACTCCAACAGTCATACCGACCTTCCCGGTGAATGGAATTTCAACGGCTATGTTCCACTGGTTCCGGCGAACGGTCCCACAGAGCCGCTCATGCCGTTGCAGCCCAATCCGTTGGCATGGTCCCAACTCAACAATCTACTCGGCAGCGTGGAGCTGACAGTGGCCGCGCCTTCGGGATGGCAACATCGGCTCATCGGATTCGACTACGTCTATCGCTACAGCGACATGGATCCCGGAGATCCCAGTCGCGTTGATCCCTACGGTGATCCCATCGACTACGCCTCGAACGAAGTCGATCACATCAACCGCGGAGGATTTGAATATCAGGGTGACTACTCGGAGAAAGCGTGGGCGCACACAACCTTCGGATATCGCCTGGAGAATGAAAACGGGTTCGTGGGCGATCTTGATTATGGAGCGCAAAATCACGGGCAGCGACTGAACCAGGATGCTTATGCGCAGCAGCAATTGATTCTGGGCCGTCTGGGAGTGATTGTTGGGGGGCGCTTCGTGCACGACAGCGCGTTTGGCAACACTGGCATTCCGCGAGTCGCGCTCACGCTGCAGGCGTTGCGGGGCAAAGAGATTTTTTCCGGAAGTCGCCTGCGCTTTTCCTATTCCACCGGATTCAAAGAACCCCGGCTGGAGGAAACGTTTAATGGACTGCCGGGTCCGGACCCCTACAACATTCCAAATTCTGCGCTGAAGCCGGAGCGTGTGCGCGCATTCGAAGCCGGATTTGAGCAGGGATTTTTCAGCAACCGCTATGAACTGAACGCCACCTACTTTAACAATCTATTTCTCGATCAGATCAACTATGTGACCATGAATGAGCCGCCGAATTATCCCGGCGAATACGTGAACGTGAACAAAGCTTTTGCGCAGGGAGCCGAAGTTGTGTTGCAGGCAAAGCTGCGGCCACGACTGATGCTGAACACCGCTTACACGTATACGTCGTCGGAGTATCTCGATAATCCCGCTCCGTATGATGCCGTCTATGACCCCGGAGAGCCTCTGCTTCGGCGACCGAAACACTCGGCGACAGAGATGCTATCCTACGGCGGAACACGCCGGGGCGCCAATTTGAGCGGGAGTTTTGTCGGACGCCGCGCAGACTCGGATTTTTATGGATTCGGGATCAATCATGCCGCCGGTTACGTGCTCGTCTCGCCCAGCGGATGGTATGCCGTGGATCCTCACCTGACCATATATGTGACGATCAGCAATGCACTCGACCGGCGCTACAACGAAGTGGTGGGATATCCGTCCTTGCCGGTCAATTTTCGTGCGGGAGTAAGATTTCGATTCGGTGGAGAGTAATCAACCGGGCGGCCGAGCGCTTCAGCGCTGCGATAAGCTTGCCGATCTTCAACCCCGGTTTTAACCACTGAGGTCCGCTGGCGCTGCGGAACCGATCACAAGACAAAAACGGCAGGGCCGACCCCCTGCCGTTTTCCCAAAAACTGTTCGCTACTTCTTGTTCACCGCTTTCTTGAGTTCAGCACCGGGCGTAAACTTCGCGACTTTGCGGGCGGCGATCTTGATAGTGGCACCGGTCTGCGGATTGCGGCCGTTGCGCGCCTTTCTCTGCGATACCGAGAACGTGCCGAAGCCTATCAAGGCCACACGATCTCCTTTGCGGAGGGCAGAGGTAATGCTGTCCACGGCTGTGTCGATGGCAGTCGCGGCCTGCGCCTTGCTGATTTCACATGCACCTGCGATCTTATCCACCAGATCGGCTTTGTTCATACAATCTCCTCACAGGTTTCGTTTGGTCCCAGCCTGGAACCGGGAGGACTTTGGCTATGGCTGAGTTGGGAAACCTGACCGTTCTGTATTGTCCTCTCTCCCGGCCGATTGTCAACTGTGAAAATCCGCTCCGGAAGCCTGTTTCCAAGGTTCGCGGCCCGGATTGGGGCTGGCGACGCGGTTTCTAGGAAAAAGGCTGTATGATGTCGTGCTTGGAGGCAACGGCATACGCGTGGCCCGTCGCTGACGGGGCGCCCAGCGCTTTCGTGCCGTTCTCCAAAACATCTGCCATGGAACTGATCGTTTACTCGTCCTTCTGGTGTCCGGATTGCCGCGAGGCCAAGCGCTTCCTCGACAAACACAAGATTCCGTATCGCGAAATTGACATTGAGACCACGCCGGGCGCGGCTGACGAAATAGTGCGGCAAACGGGGAAGCGCGCTGTCCCGCAATTCGTAATCGACGGAGAATGGGTCCAGCCTTATCGCCCCGGCCAAGGATTCCTCTATGACGAAATGGCGCGCCGATTGGGGATCGCGCAGCGGTGAACCGCCGTCGCTCCGCACCGGATTATTTGCCGGGGCTGAAGCCGAGCGTGAGCTGGGTCTGCACGGATACAGGACGGCCGTTCAGCAGATACGGCTTGAACTTCCATGATTGGACGCCATCAATGGCGGCGCGGGCAAAGGCCAGCGATCCCTGGATGAATTTGGCGTCCTGTACCGAACCATCCCGGCCGATCAATAGTTGCAAAATTACCGTCCCTTGCTGTCCTTTAGCATCTGCGGGATAGGAAATTGCGGGTTGCGCCGTAAGCAGAGCCCTCTCAGCGGCCTCAGGAACTACAACTGGTTCAATGGCAGGCAGGGCGGTGTCGGGTGCTTTATTGCCGCTTGAATCGGGAACGGTCGAGGCCATCTGTGACTTCAGGCTCGAGGGGATTGAGGGGTTTGCATTCGCGGACACGACACCTAGGGCTGGACTCGGTTTTTGTTGCGGTTGAGAGACGAATGTGATCGTCGACTGGGCGGCGGGGGGCTTCGAAGGCGCTTGTACGGCCGGGCTTCCGGCTGGGTTCGTCGCGGACGCTGGAGAACTCGGCGGTTTTATAGTGGGCGTGGCAGCGGACCCAATGCTGGTCGAGTTCGCGGGTTGCGGTGATCCTGCCGACGAAGTGGCCGGCGCCGGTTGCGACGAACTCGCCTGCACTGCGGTCGCAGGTTGTCCGTTGGACGGCTGAGCCGAATCTGTAGGCGCCGTCGACCCATCGGGATTCTGATCGGCCGTATTGTTACTCGGCTTCTTGGCCGTCGGGTCGACCACGGGCACAACGCGAATCTGCGAAGGATCAGTGGTTGCGTCTGGAATGGTTTCCGCGACGGGCAGTTTGTATTCGTCGCCGGGCCGGCCGAAATTTTCGTGAGTTTCAGGAGCCTGCGCTGGCTCGACTACCTGCGGATTCAACCATGCGTGCAACGACCGTTGGCCGCGTATCCAGAGTTTTTGTGCAGCGGGATGCCAAGGCGCTTGGGGGGCCGCAACCATCGCACACGTTGCGAGCGCGAGGGCTACCGCAATGGCGCGTTTGCCAAGACGGAAGCTTTGTGCGCTCGGCTGCACCGAATCGCTGGCGGAATCTGAGGTCCCGTGCGTGATATGGGAGAAAAGTTCAGCTTCGGCTCTCTTTTGCGCGACGGGTTGTGGCTGCTCTTCATGCTGAGGTTCAAGAGTGGTTGGCGATGCGGCCTCCGGCTGCGCCGCCATCTGATCGTATCCCATCAACTCGGGTGTTTTCGGAGGCAGAGGCGGAGGCATGGGCACAGTTGGCGTCGAAGGCAAACTCGCAGCCCGCTGATTCAAATACCACTGCAGCCCGCGCGGTTCGTTGGATTGCGGAGCTGCTGGCGGTCGCGGTGGCGCAGCCGCGGGTCTCTCAGGAGTAACGGCCGCAGCCATAGGTTCGAGGTCTTTGAGCGGGTCAATCGGTCCAGCCGAGGGCGCCATCTCTTTCTGCGAGTCGGTATCGAACTCCGCGCTGGGAGCCGGGCGACTCGAGGTCAGAAATTCTCCGGCTCGCAAATGCGATTCATTTGGCGCTAACTTCGTCGAGGGAACCGGAGATGAATGAGACGTTAGAGCCGGTGCGCTTGCGGCCGAGTCTTGCTTGGCTTTGAGCAGAGAGCGCGCAGTTTCAAGCGTATCCTTGACCTGATTCAGCAGGATCGGTTTGCGCAAGACCGAATTAGCGCCCGCCTGCAGTGCCTTGGGCACACTGGGGTCATCGGTCACGACGGCGAGGGTAAGCGGGCGCTCTGCGGGCTTGCGGGCGCGAGCGGCTTTCAACAGATATTCGGCATTGGGCTGCTCGTCCCAATCGGCGATCACGATCTGAAACGACTCGCTGGCAACTCTGCCAATCGCCGCGGCGGCCTCTGGACAGTGATCGGCCTCGCCCCCCAACTCAGCCAGCGCCTGGCAAATGAGTTGAGCGGCCGCTTCGTCAGACGAGAAGACGAGGCAACGCAGATCCATGCCCATTCAGACTAGGGCTGCCAGTAACCCCAAACAAGATTACCGAGGTGGAATCGAAAGAGTTTTCGCCATGATGCGTTTAGCCGGAGGTGCATGTACCAGCGGAGTATGGACGCGCTAGAATGCTCGGTCCGTATCGAAGACAGCCTAACTACACTTGCGGAAAAATGCTCGAACAAAACTACTGGCTCACAACTGCGCAAATGCCCGCCGGCAACAGTACGGCTGGACTGCCGCATCGTGTCGACGTCGCCGTGATCGGCTCGGGATTCACTGGCCTCTCTGCCGCACGCACATTGGCGAAACGCGGCGTCAAAGTTGCTGTGCTCGAAGCGGAAACCATCGGTTGGGGCGCCAGCTCCCGTAATGGCGGCATGGTCCTGACCGGGCTAAAGCTGGGCGTCAACAAACTGATCTCGATGTATGGCCGTGAGCACACGCAGCGGATGTATGCGGCTTCGCTTGCGTCGATTGATTGCGTCGAACAAATCGTTCGACAAGAAAATATTGATTGCGACTTCGCGCGTTCCGGGCACATCGAGGTCGCATGCAAACAAAGACATTTTGACGACTATGCCCGGCAGGCGGAGGTGATTGCTCGCGAGTTCAATCACAAGTTGGGGGTGGTGCGGAAAAACGAGCTGAAGGATGAGATTGGGTCAACCGTTTATTACGGTGGCATGGTGGATGAGATCAGCGCAGGATGCAATCCGGCGCGCTACGTAGCCGGACTCGCCCGTGCGGCGATGAAGGCCGGTGCGCAGGTCTTCGAGCACACCCGCGTGAACTCGATCGGCCGCGAATCACGCAACGGAGACACGGGATGGAACATCTCGACCTCACGCGGTCCGCTATGGGCGCATGAAGTTTTTGTTGGGACGAGCGGTTACACCAGTCAGGCAACCCCTGCACTGAGGAAAAAAGTAATTCCTATCGGATCATTCATCATCACGACCGAAGTTCTGCCCGAGGCACTCGCTCGCGAACTCAGTCCGCGCCATCGCATGATCTACGATTCGAAAAATTATCTCTACTATTACCGGCTCACACCCGATCGGCGCATGCTTTTCGGCGGACGCGCCGCGTTCTTTCCGGAAAACGATCAGACCATTCGCCGCAGCGCGGAGATTCTGCGGCGCGGCATGATCGACGTTTATCCGCAGCTTAGGGATGCCAGGATCGACTTTGTCTGGGGAGGCACACTCGATTTTGCATTTGACATCATGCCGCATGCCGGGCAGCTCGATGGCATGTACTACGCGCTCGGATATGCCGGCCATGGAGTAGCGATGGCGACATACCAGGGACAAAAAATGGCTGAGCTGATGTGCGGAGAGAAGCCGGAGAATCCTTTCGCGGGGATCCCCTTTCCAGGCGGGCCGCTCGGTCTGTACAACGGCAAACCGTGGTTCCTTCCGCTGGCGGGCGCGTGGTACAAGTTCCTGGATTGGGTGAGCTGAACCTAGTACCGCGGTCGCCTACGCTCTCTTGGTTTCCCGAGCTGCGATAGAATCCTCCTTCACAATGATCTCCCGCTCTGACGACTACGTTGAGTACTGCCGCGAAACGGCACGTCACGCGCGCGATCTGCATGACTTGGCTCTGCGTGGCCGGGACAAGAAAGATATGACCAGGCTCATCCACGAGCACATCGTGGAAGCGGTTGGCATGGAGCCTGGAGACGATCTCGTCGACATCGGTTGTGGCGACGGGACTCTGCTGCGCATGGCGAAAAAGATGGGAGTTCACAGCGCGCTCGGCTTGCTGGCGACCGCAGAAGAAGTCGCGCTGGTGAGCCAATCCGGAGTTGATGTTCGGCAAGCATTCACGCACGAATTGCCCCTGCCGGATTCATGCGCCTCGGTGGTTGTCTGCAACAACGTACTGCTGATCGTGCCGCGGGAAAGAATTCCGGACAGCCTGAGGGAAATCTGCCGAATCGCGAGGGCAGACGCGCGCATTCTCATCGGCGAAATACCCTATGAGGAGCACGTGGATCCTACGCCGCAATTCCAGACCCGTCGCGAATTGCTCTCGCATTTGTATCGCAAGCAGGGCCTGCGCGCGTGGTTTGGCATGCTGCGACGCATGGTTTGGTGGCAGCTGACTGCCAAACCAATGATCGTTCGGCCAGGAACGGCGGTTACATTTTTCGCGACGGTTGAGGAATTCTCGGCTATGGCCCGGAGCGCGGGGATGGAAGTGATCCGGTATTGGCAGAATGACTATCCGAAGAATCGCAACAACTATTTGCTGCGGAAGATCCGGTCAGTGTGATTTCTCTGCTTCTTCGACCAGCGGTCGAAGGGAATCGACCGAAATGCCGATTGTGCCCCCGCTGAAGCCATCCATGAAGGCGGAGTTCACGCCAATGACTTCGCCCACCGAATTGAAGACTGGACCACCGCTGCCACCGTGCGCTGTGGTCGCATCGTAGATTAGCTTGTCGCCGACGACGTCCCCGAGATGTCCCCAGGTGGCGGAGGGACGAATTAGCGATAGCGCGGCAAGTTCGCTAGCCGCGTTTATGTCGTTATGCCGATAGGCGAGCCGGTCGTAAATATTCGACGGAGATTTCGCGACCATCCCCGCGATGCCCATGGGATATCCAACAACTGTGACCCGCTCTCCCGGAGCGCTCGTCGACTTCGCCAGCGGAAGAATAGGCAGGCCGCGGACCGAGTTGGGATCCGAAACTCGGATGATGGCCAGATCCGCTGTTTTTGAAACTGCGGCGATTGTTACGCTCACTGGAGTTGGCGAACCGGGGAAGAAGATCACGAGCGTTTCGAGCGAGCCGGACGCCCCCCGTTCGATCCAGTCCTCCGATTCGGTATCTCCATACCAAGGCTGGGCGATGTGGCGATTCGTGGCGAGCAGGCCTGGTCCAACCAGAAACGCTGTGCCCGAGGCTCGCGCGCGAATGGCCGGGCGCTGATTGGGAAAGCCGACATCGTAAACGCCATATACGTAGCCAATCGAATTGCGGTACCGGCTGAGCACCGTAGCCGGCATGGCCTGTTCTTCCTTGAGTTGTTCGACTTCCGCGGTGAGTTCGTGCACTTCCTTCTGCAGATCGTCGGCAGGAAGGGATTGTTTGGCCAGCGGGCGGTAATACTGCACCATTGCGACCGCTCCAACAAACATCACAAAGGCCAGCACGCCTTGTACCACAAATTGCCAGCTGTCGCACACGGGGTTTCGCTCAGATGCCGGCGACGTGATCTGAGATGCCCCAGAAAGCTGGAGGCTATTCTCGTCGGAATGGTCGAGCTGCTGAGCACTTTGCCATTCGGCCATAGGATTTCGAAGCTGCCCGGTAGACTTTCTCGATTCAGCATTTCTAGCCTGAATCGCACCGCGGTCCTTCGTTCAAACCGGGTTTGTCGCCGAAAGAACCGTGCGAGACCGTATCTTCCCGCGCTTCGGTCGGCTTAGCCACGGTACCGAAGGGGATGTACGAGCGGTGTGGGAGAAAGACTGTAGCGTTGCGTGAAATTGGAGATCGTCCGTGAGAGCGGCTGGGGACGTCTGTGTTTCCGGCAGTCCGGCAGTAGGGTAGCGGCCGACGCTTCGGCGTGGCAGCAGTTATCTAAGAGTCAGGCTGTAGTCACGAATAGTTGCACCTGTCACCGGGGGCGAGTAATCGCGCCTTCGGAGGCGGAGGAAACCAGTGCCGCATATTTCGCGAAGACGCCAGTCGAATATCGTGGTTTCTGCGGCTTCCATTTTTTCATCCGCTTGCGGAGTTCTGGCTGAGTGATCTCGACTTCCAGAATGCGCTTGCGAACGTCGAAGCGAATTATGTCGCCATTGCGGACGGCGGCGATCGGACCGCCGAGCGCAGCTTCGGGGGAAACGTGGCCGGCCATCAATCCGTGGGTCGCACCACTGAAACGCCCGTCGGTCAGAAGCGCTACCGATTCGCCGAGGCCTTCGCCGACGATAGCTGCGGTGACGCCGAGCATTTCGCGCATCCCGGGGCCCCCTTTGGGGCCTTCGTTGCGGATCACGACCACATCTCCGGCTTTGATCTTCTTGCCCGTGACTGCGGTCATGGCTGCTTCTTCGGAATCGAACACGCGAGCCGGCCCGCGCTGCTCGAGCCGTTCATGACCGCTGATCTTAGCCACGCATCCTTCGGGAGCGAGATTGCCTTTGAGAATGACGAGCCCGCCGGTTGCTTTCAGAGGCTTGTCGAGCGGAGCGATCACTTCCTGGTCCGGAGTTTCGTGCGTGCTCGCGACTTCCTCTGCGATGGTGCGTCCGGTAACAGTTTTGGCGGAACCGTGCAGACGTTTGCCTTCGAGCAGGCGCTTTGCGAGCAGGCGGACGCCTCCTGCGCGATGCATATCTACAGCGACAAATCGTCCTGAAGGTTTTAGATCTGCCAGCAGCGGAGTCCGCTGGCTAATCCTTTGAAAATCGTCGACGCTGAGCTTCACGCCGGCTTCGCGTGCAATGGCAAGCAAGTGCAGAACGGCGTTGGTCGAGCCGCCGCTCGCGGCGACGGATGCGATTGCGTTTTCGAATGCGTTGCGAGTGAGAACGTCCCGTGGCAGGAGGCCGGACTTCAGAACATTCATCACGATCTTGCCGCAATCGAAAGCGATTTTGTCCTTTTCCGGATCCATCGCCGGAATGCTGTTGTAGCCGAGCGGCGACAGACCGATCATCTCCATCACGGTTGACATGGTGTTGGCGGTGTACTGGCCGCCGCACGCGCCGGCGCCGGGGCAGGCGACATCTTCAAGTTGCTTGAGTTCTGAGTCGGACATTTTTCCCGCGACGTTCGCGCCGATCGCCTCGTAGACGTCCTGAATGGTCACGTCCTTGCCGCGATAGTTCCCGGGAGCGATGGTGCCGCCGTAGAGCACGATGCCGGGCAGATTCATGCGCGCGAGCGCCATCGCCCCCGCAGGGATGGTCTTGTCGCAGCCAACCAGGCACACGACGGCGTCGAACATCTGCCCGCGACAAACGAGTTCGATCGAGTCGGTGATCACTTCGCGGCTGATCAGGGAAGCGCGCATGCCTTCGGTTCCCATGGTCTCGCCATCGGAAATGGCGATGGTGTTGAATTCCATCGGCGTGCCGCCGGCGTCGCGAATGCCTTCCTTGATCTTGGCCGAAAGCCGCCGCAGATGAAAATTGCAGGGCATGGTCTCGATCCAGGTGTTGGCGACTCCGATAATGGGTCGGTCGAGATCGGCATCGGTGAACCCGATGGCTTTGAACATGGCGCGAGCGCCCGCGCGCTCGCGACCGTCAGTGATTCCACGGCTAATGTGCTTGGGATCCATAAGTGAGAAAGATTACAGGAGATGGGAAAAAGATGGAAGGAAGCTCAGTTGCCGACCTGCGGATCGCAATACCAGAGGAGCGCCTAACCGTGACCTCGATCACTGCCTCGCGTGCGGCGACCTGCTACCGTTTCTCCAGCGCTTGGCAATCCTGCAAATTCGAATCGGTTGCGTAAGAGAGGCTTGAGTCGCTGGGGCGTTGTGCCTCTAATCGCCGCTGGCTGTGCCATCGGAAAACTGGGGTAGTATTTCCCCCGATTTTCGGCTGGGCCGTTGGCAGGAAACGGCATTCGGCGCACGATCGCTGCTGTCAAGTAAGGCCTGTCTTGAATTGAGGACCCATCCATGAAGCGCCATCTTGCCGCTTTGCTGATTGCAATGCTCGGCTACACCGCTGCAGCAGGTAAAGAGCCAAAGACCCCTTGGATTCAGTGGTTCCAGCGTGCCGCCGACCAAATGAATCTGCGCGCCTACGGATCGGCTCCTTTCCATATGAAGGTGGCTTTCCACGGTTTTCCCGGAGTTGTTCTAAGCCAGAAGAAATCTGACCAGATCATTTTCGGCGATGGAACTTACGAGGAAACGTGGATCACACCGACGCAGTGGAGGCGGGAAGTAACCTTCGGCAGCTATCACGCCATTGAAGTCGAGTCCCAAGCCGGAAGGAAAATGCAAGCGAACTCGGATTATGAGCCGAGCCGCGTGCTGATGCTTCTGGAAGCTCTGCTGTATCCCGTTCCGCGCCAGTGGTACTCGCCATCGCTGGCCGATGAGCACCCAGGTTGGAAGATTGAAAACGGAGCAGCTGGGGGACAGTCCTACGTGAAGATCAGCGGCAGCGATGTACCAAAAATTCTTCTTGACGCGCCCCAAAACGTTCCGCGCTTGCATGCTTACCTCTTCCTGCCCAGCGGAGAATTGATCCAAAGCATCGAGATAGGAGTTGTGACGGACTGGACGGAGCCAACGACGTTCGGCGGAAAGCTAGTTCCGCAGCACATTCGGATACAGAGCGGCTTTCAACAGGATCTTCTCACTGCAGACGTTAAGATTGAGCCTGCTGGTACAGTTAGTGTGGCGGCGTTTACACTTCCTGGTGATCCTGCCGAGCCAGGGATGACGATACGTCCACTCCACCGGTACGAGGTCGGGGGCCTGGGCGCGATCTCGGGGAGCTACATTGGCAGTGCGGCCGAGAACCATTATGGCGTTACGCGAGCAGTCGCCGCCCGTGACGGTACTTTCCGGGAGGTGGAACTCCTCTACTCGCCGGAAGCGGGATTTAGCCCGGCCGCTCTGGATGTAACCAGAAAATATAGGGGGGCCTCCCCGACGATCGACAAGAATCCCTGCGAGATCGCCCTATGGTGGGCGTATTGATTCCACGCTCTACCCTCGGTAGAAATAACCGTCCCCGGGTCTTTACCGACGATAGATAAGAATCCCTGCGAGATCGCCTTATGGGGAGTGCATTAATTGCCACGGTCTATCGGACTTGGAGACCGCGTTCACGCCAACGAGCGAGGGAGTAGCCGAGTAGCAGTAAGGGACCGGATCGTGCCAAGCGGGATCGAGATTCTTGGGAGTCGAGGACAAACCATCACGGCGCGAAACCTACGCTCTTGCTGCAGCGCGCTCCATCGACACGCCAGTCGGCGGATGCGCATTGCCCCATTCGGTTTCGTGCGCCGCGCCAGAACGAACTTTGATCACGTCCGGGATCGCGTACCACTCGCGATAGAGTTGGCCGATCTGCTTCGGATTCACGTCGAGGGCGAGCGTGATCTCGTGGTCACGTTCCGCGGCGTCGGCGTGAACCGAAGGCATGTCAAGGCCGCGGCGCGAAACTGCGTTCAGGATGCGCATCAATGTTCCTTGCGTGTTGCGATAGCGAATCTGAAAAATTTGCATGCTTCGCTCCTTTATTCCGCAGGCTCTTCTTCCAGCAACATTTCCGACAACGCCGCACCCGCCGGAACCATCGGGAAGACATTCGCTTCCGGCGCACAGTCGAACACCAACAACTCGGGATTGGGGGAACGCAGAAATCGATCGATCTCACTTCCGGTTTCGTCGGAAACCGGGAACTCGCGCATGACATCTTCATTCATGCGGAAACTCGGAATCTTGTACGCCTTCGCGATCTCGACGAAATCCGGATTGTCGCTGAGATCGGTTTCGGCATAATTGCGCTCATAGAACAGCTGTTGCCACTGCCGCACCATGCCCAGATACTTGTTGTCGATGATGACCATCTTGATCGGCAGGTCGAGCCGGTGCACGGTGGCGAGTTCTTGAATATTCATCTGGAACCCCCCGTCGCCGGAGACGCAGAGTATGCAAGTATCGGGCTTGGCCAGCTGCACGCCTACAGCCGCAGGCAGGGCGAAGCCCATAGCGCCGAGGCCGCCGGAAGTGATAAATCCTCGCGGCGACGATGAACGATAACGTTGCGCCGCCCACATCTGATGCTGGCCGACATCGGCGAGCACGACGCTGTTCTCGGGCAAGCGGCTGAAAAGTTCGTCGAGAAAACGAATCGTCGGCTGCGCCAATCCACGCGGATCGAGTTCGGCGCGATCCGGACCGCAGGCAACCGCGCGCCAGTCTTTGAAATCGGTTACCGTATGGCGCCGAAGTTCCGCCTGAAATGCCGGAATTGTTTCTGCCAGATCGCCGATTACGGGCAGATCGCACGGACGAACGCGATCGAGTTGCGCAGGATCGATTTCAAAGTGAACGATCTTGGCATGCGGCGCGAAGCGGGAAGGATCGCCGGTGACGCGGTCGTCTAGACGAGCGCCCAAGACCAGCAACAGATCGGTCTCGTGGAGCGCCATGTTGGCCGCGCGCGTACCGTGCATGCCGACCATGCCGAGATAGTACGGCGACTGCGGCGGAACCGCGCCGAGTCCGTGCACAGTGGCAAACGTCGGGATGTTCAACTGATCGAGCAATTGCCGCAATTCCGGAATCGCGCCCGAAAGCTTCGCTCCCGCGCCGATCAGGGCCACTGGCCGCGAGGCCTGCTGCAGCATGGCGACGATCGTGTCGGTGAATCCGCCGTCGGCTTTGGCGTCCGCGGGACGCGCATGCGGAGTAAAGCGCGCCGGCCCGGAGAATTCCTTTTTCGCCTTCAGCATGTCGGTCGGGATGTCGATGATTACCGGCCCGGGCCGCCCGCTGCGGGCCCAATGAAAGCCTTCGGCGATGACTTCGGGAATTTCGTCGAGCGTGCGAACCAGGCGGCTCCATTTGGTCAGGGAGAGCGTGACGCCGAAAACGTCGGTTTCCTGGAATGCGTCGGTTCCAATCATGGCGCTCCGAACTTGACCGGTGATGCAGACCAGAGGAACGGAATCCATCTTCGCATCGGCGATGCCGGTGACAAGATTCGTTGCTCCCGGACCGCTGGTTGCGATCGCGACGCCGACTTTTCCAGTTACGCGGGCATACCCTTCCGCTGCAAAAACCGCGCCTTGCTCGTGCCGCGTGAGCACGTGACGAATGCCACTGCCGTCGAGGGCGTCATAAAGCGGCATGATCGCTCCGCCGGGATAGCCGAACATCAGCTCGACGCGCTCGGCGCGCAGGCACTGCAGAACGATCTCCGCTCCCTTAAGCATTCACCACCTGTTTTGTGTCTTGCGAAACAGCCGGCTTTTTGGCATCTTTCGGCAGCCAGCTCATCATGCTGCGCAGTTGCGCGCCGACGACCTCGATCGGATGCTGCTTCTCTTTTTCGCGCAGGGCATTGAAGTTCTTGCAACCGTTTTTGTTTTCTGCGATCCACTCGCGAGCAAAGTCACCCGATTGAATGTCAGCCAGAATCTTTTTCATGGCGGCGCGAGTTTCATCGCCAACGACCCGTTCGCCGCGCGTCAGGTCGCCATATTCGGCAGTGTTCGAGATCGAGTAGCGCATGCGCCCCAAGCCACCTTCGTAAATCAGGTCGACAATTAGCTTCACTTCGTGCAGACATTCGAAATACGCGATCTCCGGCGCGTAGCCGGCCTCGACCAGCGTCTCAAATCCTTTTTTGATCAGCGAGGTTAACCCGCCGCAAAGCACCGACTGCTCGCCGAACAGGTCGCTCTCGGTTTCTTCTTTGAAAGTCGTCTGCAGCACGCCGGCACGGGTCGCACCGATACCGTGGGCATAGGCGAGTGCATATTCACGCGCGCGCTTGCTCGCATCCTGCTGGATCGCGATCAGCGACGGCACTCCCCGGCCTTCGCTGTAAACGCGCCGGACGAGGTGTCCGGGGCCTTTCGGAGCAATCATGACCACGTCAACGTCATCAGGGGGAATGATGGTCTTGAAATGAATGCTGAAGCCGTGCGAGAAGCCGAGAATTTTTCCGGGATGCAGATACGGCTTAATGTGTTGATCGTAGACGTCGGCCTGCGTCTCGTCGGGGGTGAGGACGTGAATCCAGTCGGCGCGCTTGGCGGCTTCGTCGGGAGCGACGACCACCATGCCATCCGCTCGGGCCTGGGCAGCGCTTTGGCGCGACGGTTCGAGACCGACGATAACTTTATAGCCGCTGTCGCGCAAATTCTGGGCCTGGGCGTGTCCCTGGCTGCCATAACCGAGGATGGCGATAGTTTTGCCCTTCAGGGCGTTGGGATTGGCGTCGCGTTCGTAGAAAATTGTAGCCACCGGGCCTCCAAGGGAGCTGGGTATGAAAAACCGACCGGTCGGTCGGTGTCGTATTATCCTAATCGGCCGCCGTTTTCCCTGTCAAGGGAAATCCGGTCTCCTTTCCATCCGGCCGTTACCAATTCTGGTCACCTTTGGGCGCATCGTCATTGGATCCCGGGCGCTTAGCGTTGCGATTTAAAACGGATAGCTTGGATTTCGATTCCGAACCCAAACAGCCGTACAACGCGAATTCCCGATGGGCGGCATCGAAATTCGTGATCGTTTCGCCATCGCTCCTGGAACTCGGGTACCATGTCAGCCGATGCCTCGTGAAGCCCTCGTCGATTCCCGGCAAGAAATTTTGCGCACGGCTGCACGCCTGTTCCAGCAGCGCGGATATGACGCCACTTCCATGAACGACGTCGCCGCCGCACTGAAGCTCAGCAAGGGCGGGCTGTATCACCATTTCCAGAGTAAAGACGAAATCCTGTTCGAGATCATGAATCACGCCATGGAAATCACCGAGGAGCGTGTGCTGGGGCCGGTGCGCGGTATTGCCGATCCCGAGGAGCGGTTGCGCGCCCTGATTCGGCGGCACATTGAAGTCGTTCTCAGTCCCCAGGATCGCGAGATCACTGTGATGCTGCATGAGAATCATCCACTGCCGCCGGTGCTGCGCAAGCGCATCAACGCGCGCAAAAAAGATTATGTGCATTTTGTCGAAGGCCTGGTTGCCGAGGTACAACGGACCCGCCACGCCAAAGGAAGCATTAGCCCGCGGGCTGCGTCTTTCGCGCTTCTGGGAATGATCAATTGGATCTATCAATGGTACAAACCCGAGGGCGCATTGCAGGCGAACAATCTGATTCCGCAGTTCACCGACCTGTTCTTCGGAGGAATTCTGGCGTGAAGGGTTTTTTCACGAGCGTCACGGAACTTGACGGGCAGCCTGCGCGCCTCGGCAGAGCCTATCGCGAGTTCCTGCGCGTGCCCTCGATGAGCGCCGGGCTGTACGTGCTCGAGGCGGGCGCGGAGGACACGCAAAGCCCACATCATGAAGACGAAATGTATTACGTGGTGCGCGGCCGGGCGCGTTTTCGCGCCGGGGAAGAAGATCGGGAAGTCTCCGCCGGAAGCGTGCTTTTTGTAGCGGCGGAAGTCGAGCACAGGTTTTACGACATTAAAGACGAATTAGCCGCGCTGGTATTTTTCGCGCCCCCGGAAACCTAGAATTCGTTCTGTGGTGCCGCGGGCACTCTTGCCCGCGCAATCCCGCAGTATGGCAAATGTCGAGGTATAGCTGGATCTAGGTCGTGCCGGACGCTGATTGACCTGCTTGCGCCGGCGCGTGCTTGGGCGGGACCCAGTACAACTCATCCTTAATTGCGCCCTTGTCGGTAAATCCGCGGCGCTTCAGGATCGCCTTGCTGTTCTCAATCATGTCGGGGTGCCCACAGAGATACGCGATGGTGTTGCTCGGCTCCAGTTCCCAATGGTCGGCGTATTTGCGCAAGATGTCATCGGCGCGGCCAATCTCGCCCGGCCAGTCGGCGTGATCCCAGGGGCGGCTTACGGTGGGCACGTATTTGAACCACGGCAGCTCGATATCGAACCTCGTGAGTTCCTCTTTGTAGCCAAATTCCCAGGGCCGGCTGGCGCCATTCAACAAATAAAGTTGGTGCGAACCATTGAATCGGCCCTCCTGCCAATCCTTGTGCAACGTCCGCACATAACTGACGAATGGAGCGACTCCAGTGACAGTGCAGATCAGCAGATGATTGGTGCGCTCAGTGTGGGTTTCGAGCGAGAAGCGGCCTTTCGGGACCTTGCGCATCAGCACTTCGTCGCCAGCTTGCAGCTGGTGCAGCAGAGGCGTGAGCGCGCCTTGCGGGACAAGTTCGAAGAAAAATTCGACTTCATCCTCGTACGGTGAAGACACGATCGAGTACGGCCGAGGAATCAGCTTGCCGTCATGCTCAATGGCAAGCGTAGCGTATTGGCCGGGAGTGAACCGGAATTCGCCGCCGGTGCGGACGCGCATCATCCACAGGTCGGGACCGAAGTCCACACGTTTGGTAACGCGGGCATGGAAGTACTTGTCATCGGAGATGACCACTTGCTTCGGCCGGAGGGTTTCGACATGGCTCATAATTTCTTTCGGTGACGACCTATCTAAGGCGGACGAATTCCTCTCTTAATTTGATTCCCTGGCCAGTCGACCGATGCAGGCAGTCTGTCCGACCGAACGGTCGTACGGCTAAAGACAGGGGACTGATCCTATCTGAAACTCGGGCACTTTGGGAAGGGGTGAAAGTAAATCGACTCGACGAATCGTTCAAATCGACTTTCGTGATCGTCACGGCCCGAATGCCTCAAGGGCGAATGCCGATTCTTTCTGCAGCGATTCATGCGGCCCTGGAAGCGGCTTTTCCACGGCAACGCGATAGTCGAAAACCGCTGACTCACGGCAGTCCGGAAGCTGGTGCGCCGCTGCTTTCACCTGCGGGCGCGGCTTTCAGCTGATCCAGCTCCGCTTCAAGCTTTCTCCACTGCTTCGGATTCCGTTTGGTGGCGATCGGTGCATCCGCGGTCGAGTAATAGGCAACAATATTCTCCCGCAGTCCCGGCGAAACATCTTTGAACTGATTCTTCGCTAAATCCCCGACCAACCGTGCGTACGTCTGATCGGCAAGCGCATATTCCCCGGGTCGGGTTTCGTGGCCGGTGTCGAAATCTTTGTCTTCAAGATGAAGCGTTCCCCTTTGCGCCTCGTCGAGAAACTTCCCGTAATCCTGCACCGTCTTATCGATGCTCTTCACGAACATATCCTCGGCGGGCTGCGGAGGAACTTTGAAGCTTAGCGCGCTGAACGGCCCGCGCTTGGGAATGATCTTCAGAAGGATGGCGAGCAGACGGGTGCCGAATCCCGGGCGGCGATAGGTTCGTCCCCAGTCGCGCTCATAATCGGCGCGCGAAAGATAGTAGAGATATTTCTTGTGTGCGGGATCGCGCTTGTCCGGCACGATTTCTTTCGTTCGCGCCAGCAGCGCCACCCTTGTCATCTGCGGAATGACCTGGCTCACGGCATGCCGAAAAGTTCCTATCGCGAGATCTTCATTGTGGATCACGTCTTTGAACTGAATTCCATAGACTTTCGGAAACGTGCGCTCCAGCAGGCTCTCGGAGATTTCGAATCCGATGAAGTCGTGGAACTCGTCGGAGGTGTAGTGATTCTTTGCCACTTCGGTCATGTCGAACCCGAACTCGGCGCGGATATGGGACTTCGGCGAATCTTCATAGGTCACGACGTCGCCGTATTTTTTGTGCAGCTGGGGAAATTCCATGGCCACGGTGCGGTTGATTGCAGGATGTCCCGCATTGTCGGCGGCGTAATGCGCCAGCGCTCCGAGCGCGAAAGCATATTCATTTGCGTTCTGGGCTTCCTGAATCATCGCGGCCACAAAATCGCCGCTGCGCACGTAATGCGTAAGATTGCTGAAATATTTATTGCCGAAGGGATAGTAGCCCATGTCCTGAATGAGCGATCCGCCGTAGGCGTAAGCGTGCGCCTGGCGAATCTGATCGGGTGTGAGGCCTGGATATCGAGCTTCGATCATCGGCCGGATACGGTCTTTCCAGAGCAGGTCCACAATCTGCTCGTGGGTCAACACGGAGTAAGCCCCGCTCATTTCCACAAGCATCGCGATCA
>Ga0335072_10003315_pt1 | contig 24308 bp, 16 predicted proteins | sample Lox_Sample_21_FD_206725 | JGI IMG/M metagenome (GOLD analysis project Ga0335072, IMG submission 206725) | Soil microbial communities from Loxahatchee National Wildlife Refuge, Florida, United States - Lox_Sample_2.1 | ecosystem: Environmental > Terrestrial > Soil > Wetlands | place: USA... | reverse complement strand
TTTCCCACAGCCACGGCGGCGATCATTTTCCCCTCCGGCCCAACAGTAAAACCATCTCCCCGCGCCGCTTCGGGCTCAAACATTTCAATCCAGCCAGGGGGATACGATGTGACCAGGCTCTTCCACTTAGGGACCGACCTTGACACCCGCGAAGACAACCGCTTACCCTCCAGGAGTATGGAGAATGCCTTGGTTGTCCTCGAGACGGCCTCAAATGGATGATGACCTTCCGTATTTGTTCATCGACGGGAACTACGCGAACGAAATCTATCGTCAGGCAATGAGGGACGTTTTCGGGATAGACGACGAGCCGGATCCACGAAGCTTACTTCGTGCCATAAGATTCCACCGCGCCTACTACTACGACTGCCCTACTGAAAAACGAAGCGACGAGGCTGACCCGGAATACCAAGCTCGCCGTGACAAACAACAAGCATATTTCGACGAATTTAAAGAACTCCAGGGCGTACACGTCAGGTTGGGTACATTACGAGGACGGCGAGCTCGGCAGAAAGAGGTCGATGTGCTTTTGGCCGTTGATATGATGACGCACGGCTTCAACAAGACGATGAGCAACGCGGTATTGCTCACCGGTGATCTCGATTTCCGCCCGGTCGTGGATGCTCTCGTGCGCAACGGAATTTTCGTGCGGATCATGTACGAGGCCCAATCGGGCTCAAAAGAGCTGCGGGAAGCGGCGGACTACGGCATCCGGTTGGGCTGGCATCAACTATACAACTGGGGCAGAGAGACGTTCAGGTCGGCCAATCGTGTTCCGGAAGTCACGATGAACGCCCCCGAATTTCTTTTTCAACCAGTGGAGTCCGGGACGATTCGACAACCCGCAACCGGCCGGACCAGCCCGGTCCTGCTAACGCGGTCCGGGGATACTTGGCAGATTCTCATCGAAAATTGGGACGGCCATAGGCTTGGAATCACGCACCGCGATCCTCAAGTTCTCGAGCGCTACGCGGGCAGGCTCTATGCGTCTATCGAGTGGACGGGGCGCCGCATCGCGAAGTAGAACGCTGTTGCCCTTGCTATAGCTTTTTCATTTTGAAGCCGACCTCGTACATTTGGTTTTCGGAGAGCCACTCGCCCGTACACGAGATTTTCACGGTGTGATGGGTGGATGAGCAGTTTGAGGCGGCCAAGGTCAAATGCAAGAGGTATGTGCCCGGTTCAAGAAGATGTCCCTTTGTGTAGGTAGGAAACTGAACGTCCAGTCCGAGGACGGTTTTGTAGCTCGGAACGCCATCAAGCTCTTCCCCTGCAAGTTTCCTGAATGTAGGGTCACCAATGTGAATCAGATCGCAATAGACAGGGGGCGTGTCGGCCAAAAGCAGGGCCCGTGTCACCCTCCCCTCGGAAGGCAGCTCATCCGTGTCGCTCCAGCACAAATTCATCGGCGTGAAACGATCTACGTTCTCGACCCCGTCGTCACAGATCCGCTCTACTTTGGATAGAAAGACTTGTACATCGTGTGCGGGAGCGTTCCCCTCATTGGCGATCGCGAGGCGGAAATAGTAAAACTGACCGAGATCGGTCATGTTGGAACCGTCTTTAGGTATCCAACGACGCCGTGCCAAAATCGCTGCTGGTCGTTCCACCTCAGCCTCCAGCCGCAACTTGGGGCGAAAAAATAGCTGCGCGACCCACGGCTGAAATAGAGCGAGCCCCAAAGCAAGCACCACCGCTCCGACGGTGCCTATCGCCGTTAGCCAATCGGTCGTCGAGCCAGTAGCCATCTACTTTCGCGGATCTCCACTGCGCCAAAACAGTCCAGCAGGAGCGAAGAGCCAGCGGCATGCTGGCGCTACGCTGCTTTACGGCAAAGTGAACGCGACGAAGGTGGTGCCCGCAGCGCCGATCAGGTATTGCTTGCCGTCGACTTCGTAGGTGATGAGATTCGATTCGGCATCCGAGCCGCCCACCGTAAAATCCCAGAGCAGCTTGCCGGTGGAGGCGTCGAGCGCGAAGAAATTGCCTTCGTTGCTCACGCCGAAGACGAGGCCGCCCGCAGTGACTAGGGTGCTCGTTTCCGAGGGAGCGAGCAGCTTGTACTCCCACTTTAGCTTCCCGGTGGTCGCCTCGAGCGCGCGGATCGCGCCGTAGACGTCATCCCCGGAAAGATTGATTCTCCCGCCGCCGCCGAAGCTCGGGAAATCCACTTTCGGTTCACCCGCGACGGTGTAGGCGCCGGTTTCGCGAGCGGACACGTAGAACAGTTTCGTGAGAGGGCTGTAGCACGGGCTATTCCAGTTCGTGCCGCCGTGGCCATCGGGATAGAGCAAGCTGCCCTTCGGAGTGGGCTCCGTATTGGGCTCCATGATCGGCCGCCCGTTCTCATCGAGCCCTTTGGCCCACGTTTCCTTCACGAAAGGAACTCCGGTGACGAACTTGCCCGTCACTCGGTCGAGCACGTAATAAAAGCCGTTGCGGTTCGCGAAGGCGAGAAGCTTTCTCGGTTTGCCGTCGATCGTGCCATCGAAAAGCACGGGAACCTGAATCGAATCCCAGTCGTGCGTGTCGTGCGGCGTGAACTGGAAATACCATTTCATTTTTCCGGTGTCGGGATCGATGGCCAGCACGGAATCGGTATAGAGATTGTCGCCCGGGCGATCGGCGCCGTTGTAATCGGGCGCGGGATTTCCGATGCCCCAATACAGGAGATTCAGTTCCGGATCGTAGGAGCCGGTGCCCCAGGTGCCGCCGCCTCCGGTGCCCGACATATCCTTGCCCCAGGTTCCCGAACCGGGCTCGCCGGGCGCGGGAATCGTGAAGCAGCGCCACAGGCGCTTGCCGCTTTTTGCGTCGTAGGCATCGATATAGCCGCGAATGCCCACGTCTCCGCCGGAAACTCCGACGATGATTTTTCCGTCGAGCACGCGGGGCGCGCCGGTCATCGCGTATCCCACACCGTTATCGTCGACGTGAACTTTCCACTTCACGGCGCCCGTAGTGGCGTCGAGTGCGATGAGGTAGGCGTCGAGCGTCGTGGAATAAACCGTATTCTCGTAAACCGCCACTCCGCGATTCGAGCGATGCACGCCAATCGTGTAGAGCCTTGCGGGAAGCTGCGGCGTCCAGCTCCAGATTTTCACTCCGAGGCGCGGATCGAGAGCCGTCACCGTGCCCAGCGGCTCGGTGACGTACATGATTCCGCCGACCACCACCGGAGACGATTCGATCGGCTGCACCGGCGGGTTGGGCTGATAGATCCAGGCCGCTTTGAGGCTGTGAACGTTCTGCGCGTTGATCTGCGTGAGCCGCGAAAAGCGTTGCGAACTGTAGTCGCCGCCGTACATCAGCCAGTTTTGCGGCGTCTTGTCGGCATTGAGCAGCTGTTGGTAGGTCACGTCCTGCGCGCGGGATTGCGGCGGCGCGAGGAGCAGGGAAGCGGCCAAGGCTAGCGCACACAGGTAGGTTTTCATCGCGAGCCTTTCAAGGTCAGGAGATAGGCCACCAGGTCGTTCAACTGCTCGTCGGACAGCGTGCCTTTGAAGCTGGGCATGATGCTTTTCCCCGGCTCCTTTTCGAGAGAACGCAAATCCGGTTTCCGGAGCCCGTGGAATTTCCCCGTCGCGTCCTTCAAGACAATCGTGAACGAATCTTCACTCATCCGGATTCCTTCCACCACGTGCCCGTCCTTTTCAACCGCCCGATACATCAAGTATTCAGTCCAACTGTTGCCCATCATTCCGCCGCCGCCGACCTGTGGAAGATTCGCGCCCGGATCGAGAAGCCTTTCCTTCAGGCTCGTAGGGCCGCGCTCGGAGCCAATATGCGACAAGTCGGGCCCAACGCTGCCGCCCTGTCCGTCGATCATGTGGCACGCCGAGCAGCCGCTCGTTTTAAAGACATCCTCGCCTTTTTGGGGATCGCCCGTGGACGTGCCGGAGGCTTCGGGGACATTCAACGTCTTGAGGTAAGCCACAATGTCCGCCGCGCCTCCTTGCGAAATCATGTAGAACCCAGCCATCGCGGTGCCGGGAAGTCCCCGGCGGATGATGTTTTCGACTGCCGCGTCGCCCAGGCTGGCGGGAACTCCGCGGAGATCGGGACCGTCTTCACCGCGCGCGTCCACCCCATGGCATGTGGAGCAGTTCGTATCGTAAAGCGTTTTGCCCTTTGCGGGATCGCCGGGATGAGGAGGACCCGGCTCATCAGGAGGCGCCTGAGCCGCGGCGGGAGAAACGTGGAACGCGCCCAGACCGAGCGTCCACGCAAGGAAAGCGAATGCGACCAGCCGTATGCGTTTAAATCCGCTCACACGACACCCCCAAACCTTCTCGTTCCCGATGCATTTTTCGGGATCGTGCATTCGCGCCGAATCCGCCTACATCCACTTGTCGATCGATGTGCTCCGCTCGTGGTTCATATTCGCCACCTGGAAAAACGCATTCGCCTGGCCTCCGCAAACCACGAGGTTGATGTCTGCGGCTCGCGGGAAGAAGGGAATCAGCGTGTCTTCCGGCACCTTATACCACGTTGCGTAAGGCTCTCTTCCTTGCAGCGCGAGCGGATACAAATGGAAGGGAGCCAGGAAGGATTCGCGGAAATCCTTCGCGGTGCGCATCGTGTTTTTCCAGAGCCATTCAATGAGCTTTTCCTTCGTGTCGTAACCCTGGTCCACCAGCCGCTTCGCCACCAATGGATCCAGAATCACGAGCGCGCCAGACCCGCCCACCATCGACTGGAACATGAAGCTGATCTGCTCGTCGAACATCGCCGGCTCCGCCCCCGCGCCTCTCGCTCCGTGCCCCTGGCGAAGGTCCGGCCCGCCGAAGATGCTGACTACATTTTCCTCGGGCTTGAAGCCGAACTGCACGTGCAGGGGAGTCCACGGGCTGTTTTTCTCGTCCTCCGCAATCACGCAGTTGTTGTAGTCGAGCTGGTTGCCCTGGCCGCCCTCGTAGGTGTCGCCGGGGATGCCTCCGTTGGTCAGGTTCTTGCCCATCAGCGTCCACGACCGCCCGATCGTGGCGTTGGCCTGCGCGAAGGGACTCAGCGCCCCAAGCCCGTAATTCATGTTGAGCTTGTCGCGGATCGGCCCGTTCACCACAATCGCCGAGCTAGACGACGTCGTCGATCCGAAAAGGCCGAGAGGGCCGAGCGAGGCCATGGCGAGGACAACCGGAAAATATTCCGGCCGGCATCCGGCCATCACGGCGTTGACGGCAACTTGCCTTACCGAATAGCCCCAGCGCGCAGACGTGTAGCCCACACCCTGCAGAGGCGTCCGGAGAATTTCGTCCGGACTGTGGCTGGTGCCTTTGAGCATCGCCTCGACTTTTTCTTCGGTGGGAATGATGATCGGCATGTAATCCGTCATGCCGTTATTGAGAAAAATCTCCTGCAGATTATCCGCGGTGTCCGGGCCGTAAGTTGCGGGACCAGCCGCCATCGATTCCATGCCGGTCTTCATTTCATCGGGCGAAAGAGGCTTGGTGAGATCGTCGACAATTTCCTTCATGATCTGGATCCCGGATACCGGATCGGGATTCACCAGATATGCGGCGAGCGCCTCAGGTGACTTGCCGCCGACAGGATGCGGAGTGAAAACCTGGCGCAGGTGTGGCATGCCCTCTCGGGCCGCGGTGAGGTTTGCCAACTCCGTGTACGCCTTCGTGCACATCGGAATCGCGGGGACGCCCATCTTTTCCATCGTTACGCAGTGACTCACGGTCGCTGGGGCGCAGCCTCCTCAATGCCCAATGGCCATGACGCATGCGTACGCGTTGGCCTTAATCTCCGCCCAAAGTTTGGGGTCGTCCATCGCGTAGACGCCGGCCTTCTTGCGGAAGACGGTTTTGACGGTCGGCATATTCTGCGCGAACCACAGCTGCATTTTTTCCAGGAGCGTCTGGCTGCCATCGAAACTGGTGGCGTCGACCACGTAGATGGTCTTGCCGTCGAGAGAGCTGGCTCGAGGAGCCATGGAATAGAGCTGAATCGCCGGCGGAGTGCCCTTGGGACTGACCGCCGTCAGCTTGGGTTCGCTTCCCGCGCCGTGCGCGGCCTTTTTCTTTTGTCCCGCTTCGACCTCAGAACCTGCCAGAAGAGCCGGAGACATGCCGAGCAAGGACAGTAGTCTCCGCCTGTTAATTTTCATGGATGGCCCCCTATATCCCGCGGCATTACGTCAACCTAGAGACGCATGCCACCGCGGCACGGTTCCAGAGTTCGCGAATCTTGTCAAGAGTTTAAGTTTGTGGCTGCAGAAGGAGGCAGGGACGCCGCATCGCAGCACGAGAATTTCTGGAGCGGGCGATGGGAATCGAAAAAAGAACAACGAACCAAGGAAAGGCGTTACCGCCCGCTTTTGGTTCAATCGGAGTCAGATGGAGTGAGGCCATCGCCACATCGTAGCGGAGACCAGGCGTTGCTCGGAGAGATTCGAGTTCCCAACCTTCTGGTTCGTAGGAAGTCGTGGTCAAATCCAAATGGTTTGTTTCGTGTCGCTTGCGAACGCAGAAATGCCCTCTAATCCTCGTAATGATACCTAGAGACCTATTCCAGAAGCGGTTGCCGGTTGTGGTGTCACAGCATCAGGGTCCCGGTCTCGTCAACACAGGTTATTGTCCTTTTCGTATATGATCTCTCCTTGTATACTGCGCCGGCTCGATGGGCATACGATGCAGTTAGTGACCAAACGATCATTCACGATGTTCTTTGTGTTTGCGGTCCTGATCGCCCTCTCTGGTTGCGGCGGTGGTAGCGGGAGTTCGTCCGGCTCGCCTTCCCCACCTCTTCCACCTCCCGCGCCCCCTCCGCCTGCCGCTGACTTTTCGCTTTCAGTGGAATCATTGACTGTGGGACTCCAACAGGGTGGGGCACTTGAATTCCAGACCGTTCAGGCCAATGCCGTTAATGGATTTACTGGAACAATCCAGTTGACCCTTTCGGGCTTACCCGCTGGAGTCTCCAGCACGCCCTCAGGCCCTTACACGCTTTCCCTAAGCGGTGGCAATTCGCAGGGAGTGGCGTTTCAACTGAACGCGTCGCCGTCTGCCGCAGTCGCCGTTACGACCATCACCGTAACGGGGACGAGCGGCTCGATCACTCACACCGTGAGGTTTTCGGTGAGCGTGACTCAAGCCGCGCCGTGGACTATCCATGTTTCTCCGCAGTCTCTTTCGCTGACTCCAGGCACGAGCGCAACGGTAACGGTGTCCGTCACATCCAATACCCCCAATCCCCCGCAGTTGGCTGTAATTTTACCGGACACCAGTCCCCTCAATGGAATCAACATCACGTCACCGCAGGGTTTCCTCACTCCGACCAATCCCCTTTCATTCATCATTAATCCAACCGCCGAGGCAGAACCATTAAGCGGGTATCCGTTCGTGATCACCGTTTCCGATAATGTTTCGAATACGGCGATTTACACGCTACCCCTGACAGTCACACGTCCTTTCGGCGCGAACACGACTCCCACGCGCAGCACCTTCATTCGCACGGACCAGAGCCCAACTGGAATGGTGTACGATGAGCCTCGAAAACTTCTGTTTGTGAGCGTGGAACTTCTGAATGAGGTTGTGGTTTTATCGACGGTGGACGGCCACAAGGTGGCTTCTATTCCGGTCAATTATCCTGCAGGCATTGACGAGAGCGTTGACGGGACCGCTGTGTACGTCGTGAGTCCTCTTTTCAGTGGCATCACTATCATCGATCCCAACCTGTTTCAGGTTGTCGGCCTAGCGAACGTTCCGTCGAGTGTTTCGGGCACTACGGTGAACCCCGCTTTCTTCCAAGTAGCCACGCTTTCGAGTGGAAAAGTGCTCCTGCTGGAGTCCACAGGAAATACGGGGCCCGTGCCATTCTTCCTATGGGATCCGGCGACGAACGACTTTGCTTTATTCGGTCAGTCTACGTTTACTCCTGTTGCGGGGCTGATCTCTCGGAGCGCCGACCACTCGAAGGTTATGGGCTTCGCTGGAGGCGCCGGCGCAGTTCTCTACGACGCCTCGACTGGCAATACGATCGGCCCGAACGCTAGTATTGGAGCATATTCGGCCATCAGCCCCGACGGCTCTCAGATCGTATCCGTCGGTCTTCAAAATTCGCCGACCGTCTTTTATGACGGAAACCTGAATCCGATCGCTTCCATCCAGCTTGACGCTTTTCCGATAAGCGGGGTCGTCTACTCCCTGGACGGCAAATACGTATACGTCTTGACCGAACAAAATGATGAAGGCGGGAACATCGCGGCGGTGATCGACACGACGACTTTCTCCGTGATTGGATTGGTTCCCGGTTTTACATTTACAGCTTCGCTTCCTTTCTCCGGTCAGTGGATTACCACTTTCGCCGTCGATGAAACAGGCATGCTCTTCGGCGCTGCCGGGCTGGGAGTGGGCTTTCTGGATATGACCAACCCCACTTCCCTGGGCGCTATTCTGCCGCAATTTTTTGTCGCGCAGCCGACGTTGGCAAGCCTGACGGCGCCCACAGCGGCTCAGTTGAATGGCGCGGGCTTCGCCCAGAACTTCAATTACGGCGTTTACGTTGGCGCGCCTCCTGCTTCTGCGCGGACACTGCCGGCTACAAACGTCTCTGTTTCATCGACGAATTCTGTGAACGTTACGATTCCTAAGGGCAGTGCCGCCGGACCGGCGAATGTGACTCTAACGCGCTCTGACGGCTTCTTTGAAGTGATGCCCGACGCGGTTAGCTTTGGACCATCCATCCTTCGCGTCGACGCAGATGCGGGGTCAACCTCGGGGGGCGACACAATCATGATTTGGGGCTACGGGTTCGATGCGGGGGACCCACAGGTAACAATTGGGGGGCGGGCTGCGACCATTTCGCAGGTCAAAGGGACCAGTGCCGGCGTTCTGCTACCGACGGAATCAATTACGCTTCAAACGCCTCCAGGCCTGTCAGGAAGCGCCGATGTCGTCATAAACTCCGCGTCTGGCTCCGCGACCGCAACTGGCGGATTTCAATATCTCAACTCCGTCCAGGTCTATCCGAAGCCGGGCATCTTAGCGGATATCGCATACGATCAAATGCGTGACCGCCTCTATGTGTCGAATGCAAGTGCCAACGAAGTGGAAATCTTTGACCTTACTTCGAATACGTTTCTACCTCCGGTTGGTGTGGGAAGTTTTCCAACTGCCCTGGCTCTAACGCCAGATGGAACACTCTTGGCCGTAGTGAACGATAACGTTGGGACTGTCTCAGTGATCGATCCCGCCAAATTGCAAGTGATAAAGGCGTATTCCGCTTTGACGGCAAGCGATAACGCCGTCGGATGCGGCGGAGTGGTGGGGGAAATGGCTCCTGCCGCTCCACACCTAATGCTGGTCGGCGTGAACTGCACCAACACTCTTGGCGGCGGCACTATGCACATCCTCAATCTCGATACTGGCAGCCTAAGTTGCACCGGAATTTCCGGCTGCAGCTCAAATGGCACGGATTTCACGTTCGGAAATTCGCTAATGGCATCGACACCAGACGGAACCAAAGTATTCTTGGTTGATGGACTAGGTTCGGACGAGCAGACGACGGCCCTGCTCAATCTGACGGCTAACGCGTTTGCTATCGGATTTTCGAATGCTGGCCTTCAGGATGCAGCTGCAAGCGCCGACGGCACCACATTTGCAGCATCATTTGAAGCGGCAAATGCGCAGCTCGCCCCGATCTCAATGATGGCCTTCGAGCCCTACACAGATGCGGGAGGCCAAAGCTTCAAAAACGTGGTTGGTGAGAAACTAAATCCCTCCGGAAGCTTGCTTTTCACGCCGCAGACCTCCGGAGTTGATGTGTTCGATGTGCACACAGGTCGTCTGGCATTGCACGTGGTTCTGCCAGATCCAATTACGCCGGTTGCGAACGCAATGGTGCTCGATGAGACAGGAACGAAGATGTTTCTGATTTCGAGTACCGGCGTTACCGTCGCAGAGTTGTATCAGGCGCCGTTGAGCCTGGCGACCGTGAGCCCTGCCATTGGCCCGTCGGGAACCAACGTGACGCTTCGAGGCAGCGGGTTTCAATCAGGCGCGACCGTAACGTTTGGCACATCTCAAGTCACCGCTACCTTTGTCGACTCCAATACCCTTCAAGCAATTGTTCCCTCCCTAGAGTCGGGGCCGGTTCGGATCACAGTAACGAATCCTGATGGGCAGCAATACAATTTCGATGATGCGTTTGCGGTTAATTGAATGGCAGCGAAGGAATTCCTTGAAGGAAGCCTGGGGATTCGAATCCCGAGCGCTAAAAGACGTAAGGGGCAATGCCCGACCTTCCGGTTCGTAGGAAGTCTCGGTCAAATCCAAGTAGCTTGTTTCGTGTCGCTTGCGAACGCAGAAAACCCTCTGATCCGCGCAATGATAATGATATGGTGAAGTGCTCGGCCTGAAGATCGGCGACTTGGACTTCAACCGGAAGGTCATCTACATTCGTCGTTCGCAACACGCTGGCCGAAAAAATCGAGCGAGGCGCGTTTGAATTGGAGTCAGCTTCTGAATTGGGGCCAAGCGCAGCTTAACTCGTTCCGGCATCGAAAGTTATGGAGCGGGCGATGGGAATCGAACCCACGTCCGAAGCTTGGGAAGCTTCTATTCTGCCATTGAACTACGCCCGCTCGCGTTGCGATTGCTCATTATACATGACCAAGCGGCTTGCGCATGCGGGGCATATTTTCGAGACGAAGGCGAGCAGGCTTCGGATTCTCGACGAAATTCGCGCTTGATGCCGATCGGCTGCTTCGATCGGCCTCAGCGCTCTGATTGCTCTTGTTCTTCCCCACAATCATCTTCGGACCGTAGCAGCGCACAAATTCTGCTTCGATCATGTTGGGAATCCTTCCGGGAGAATCTCGGGCGCCGCCTGCAGCGACACGCTTCAAGCGCTCGGATCATCGAACAAGGTATCGCGACACGTCCGCGCAGCGAATTTCCAAGGCGAGGCCGTCGCGTGTCAAAGCAGGATTTCGAATGGTTTTGAACTCCCGGAACGCATGGATCAGTTCAGGACCAAACATCTTGCCGAGGAACTCGGCGCGCGGCACCGAGAGCGGCTTCGCGGACATCCCAGAGGCTCTGTTGCTCTCGTATACGTCCATCGAAATGCCTGGACGGGCTCTGCGAATGTTGCAAGTGGTGCGACAATTCGAACGGTGACAGATAGATGGTGATGAAACGAACGTCCCATGCGAAGTCCGTGCAGAGCGCGGCGATGCCGGCCGCGATCGGCGATTACGCGCTCATCGGCGATTGCGAAACGGCCGCACTGGTATCCCGAGAAGGCTCCATTGATTGGCTCTGCCTGCCGCGGTTCGATTCACCGGCGTGTTTTGCGGCGCTCATAGGAACTCCGGAGAATGGCCGCTGGCAACTGAAGCCGAAGGCCAAGGCTCGCGCCATCCGGCGCTATCGGCCGCATACGCTGGTGCTCGACACCGAGTTTCAGACATCCGAAGGGAAGGTGACGCTGACCGATTTCATGCCGCTCGGTGGAGCGCATCGCCGGCTCATCCGAATCATCCACGGCCGCAGCGGGAAAGTTCGCATGACAATGGACCTGGCGATTCGCTTCGATTACGGGCTGACCATTCCCTGGGTGACGCGGAACGGCGCCGATCTCTCGGCCATCGCCGGACCGCATCGCCTGATTCTCCGGACGCCCGTTGCCGTGCGTGGCAAGGATTTTCATACGATCAGCGAATTCACGGTCAAGGCCGGCGAAACGATCCACTTCGAATTGCTATACGCGGATTCGTTTCGGGCGGCGCGTCCTCGTTCCGGGCGTATCGAGGCGTCGCTCAAGAAAACGGAAAAATTCTGGAGCAGGTGGGCGGCGCGGTGCAAATACAAGGGGCGATGGTCCGATGCCGTCGAACGATCCCTTATTACGCTAAAGGCTTTGACGTATGCGCCGACCGGCGGCATCGTCGCCGCCCCAACGACTTCACTGCCTGAAAAACCCGGCGGCGCGCTCAATTGGGACTATCGCTTCTGCTGGCTGCGAGATGCGACCTTTACTCTGCTGGCGCTTATCCACGCCGGCTACCACGAGGAAGCGCGCCGGTGGCAGGCCTGGCTGGTTCGCGCAGCAGCGGGCAGCGCCGATCAGCTGCAGATCATGTACGGAGTCGCGGGCGAACGCCTTCTGCGGGAATGGGAAGTGCCGTGGCTACCGGGTTACCGCAATTCGTCGCCGGTGCGAGTGGGCAACGAGGCCAGCGAGCAATTGCAACTGGATGTTTACGGCGAGCTCGCCGACGTTTTGCACCAGGCTCGGACTTCCGCGAAAATAGGCGTGGGCGATTTCGATCTTCAGTTTGCTCTTTTGGAGCATTTGCAGAAGATTTGGCGGCTGCCGGACCATGGAATCTGGGAAGTGCGCGGTAAGAAGCGGCATTTCACGCATTCGAAGGTGATGGCGTGGGTTGCTTTCGACCGGACGATTCGCGGCGCCGAACGTTTTGGCATAAAGGCGCCCCTCGATCAGTGGCGCTCCGTTCGACAGGAGATTCACGATCAGATTTGCCGACTGGGATTCGATTCAGGAATTGGAAGTTTCGTTCAGTCGTACGGTTCAAAGAAACTCGACGCGAGCCTGCTGTTGCTTCCCCTTGTCGGCTTTTTGCCTCCCACAGATGAGCGAATCCTCGGCACCGTGCGTGCGATCGAAAAAGAGCTGATTCACGGAGGCTTCGTGATGCGCTATAGGCGCACGGGGAAGAGCAGGCGTCCGATCGAAGGCGCATTTCTGCCATGCGGCTTCTGGCTGGCCGATTACTACGAACTCGCGGGACGTCACCGTGACGCCGAAAGACTGGTGAGCCGTCTGCTGAAGGTGCGCAACGACGTGGGGCTAATATCCGAGGAGTATCAAGTGGAAGGGAAACAGCTGGTGGGCAATTTTCCGCAAGCCCTTTCCCACGTCGCGCTCGTCAACGCCATCATCAACCTGCATACGAAGCATGGGCCGGCTCGCCAGCGATCGAATTCCCGGGCGCATTACAGAGTGTTTCCGTAGCCCGTGGAGGATGGTTGAGGCGCGTCATGGGTTTTTCTTAGCGCTGACAATACTTTTGCTGATTTTTGGTGGCCACTCTTGAGAAGAAGAAGTTTTCGTCGATGCAACTGATTGACGATTATGAGGATAAGAAGGCTGTCGATCGAGGGTTCTCGCATGCATGCAGAAAATGCGTGCGGGATTGTTCAATGTAAGTCCAGAGTGTGCTGACGCTTGATTCGCATGACGCCGTTGCGACGCGGCCATCGGCCCGGATGAGATATAGCCGTTCCCCCTTTGATTTCCAGTTGGTCGAATCGGAGAAATACAGCGACAGCCCTATTACAGGTGTTCCAGCGTGTGTGTATTAATCAGTGCGAAAACAATGTTCCGCGGGCAATAGCCTGCGTGAGGAACAAAGGAGTTGAGACGATGATCGGAAAAATCAAGACACTTCGCGAATTGTTTGAGGTGGAGCTGGGCTACGCCTACGATTGCGAGCAAAAGCTCGTCAAGAAAGGTCTGCCGTCCATGATTGAATCCGCCAGCTCGGCGGAATTGCGCAGCGGTCTCCAGCAGCATTTAGAGGAGACCCGCGGACAAGTGATGCGCCTTGAGCGCATCTTCACAACCATCGGCGCGGACGTGAAAGCACAAGACAACGATGTGCTCGACGAACTCATGAAAGCTGCGAAAGACTCGACGGCACACATCGAAGGCACGCCACTGCGCGATGCTGCCTTGATCGCCAATGGAAACGAGGTAGAGCACTACGAGATGGCGCTTTACGGAACGCTAATTTCCTACGCTCGCCAGCTCGGCCTTCGTGATGCGATCAGTCTATTGGAGCAGACACTCAACGAAGAAAAGGCCGCCGATGCAAAGTTGACCAGGTTGGCCGAATCCGTGATGAACGCCAAGGCGGCGCAACAGCACGCCTGACCTCGAAGTTCGCACGAGGACGGCCCGGGAATCCCGGCTATTGATGGCGTGGCGAGATGGCGGAGTCCTGTCATCTCGCCACCCAGGCCAGCGGGGGCTTCCAAAAGGGGCTGTCCCACCTGATATTTCCTGAGTAGCAGGGTCTTGCCCTAAAGCATTTCCCCGACTTCCATACAGAAAATCCTGTAGAGCGATTGAGTGCAATTGTGTGTTAAGCACAGTCAGTCATTATGGCGTCCCCTTCATCGGCCTTGTTTTTACTATCGAAGAGACGGCATATGCTCCGCAGCCATCGAGGCAGAGGGCCAGAGCGGCCTTTTGCCCTTATCTGACTCATCTGGAGAAGTTATGAGTGGTTCTGACGCGAAAAGCGAGACAAGTGTCACCGAGGTCGCGCCGGCGTCTTCGAAACGGAACGGGCACGGCAAAGGGCGTGGATCCGATTCGAGGGAGCTCAGTGTGATTCTCGCGAGCCTGCAGACGGTTCGCGATGGAGACTTCTCCGCGCGCCTGCCGGGAACCTGGACCGGCATCCCGGGAAAGATCGCAGATACGTTTAACGAGATTGTGGCTGCCAACCAGCACATGGCGGGCGAGCTGAAGCGCGTGGGCCATGTGGTGGGCAAAGAAGGCAAGACTCGCGAGCGCACACGATTTCACGAGTCGCGCGGCGCCTGGGGCGAGATGGAGATTTCGGTCAACACGCTGGTTGAGGATCTCTTGCGCCCGACTGCCGAAGTGACGCGGGCGATTGCCGCGGTGGCGCAAGGCAATCTTACGCAAACGGTTCAAATGGAAGTAGATGGCCGCCCGCTGGAAGGCGAATTTCTCCGCTCGGCCAATATCGTCAACACCATGATTCAGCAACTGGGCGTGTTCACGGCGGAAGTGACGCGAGTTGCCAGAGAGGTGGGCACCGAGGGAAAGCTGGGAGGCCAGGCGCAAGTGCCGGGCGTCGCGGGAACGTGGAAGGACCTCACCGACTCGGTGAACTCCATGGCCAGCAACCTCACCGGGCAGGTGCGCAATATCGCGGAGGTGGCCACCGCGGTGGCGAGCGGCGACCTTTCGCGCAAGATCACGGTCGACGTGCGTGGCGAGATTCTGCAACTCAAGGAAGCCATCAACACGATGGTGGATCAGCTGCGGTCTTTCGCTTCGGAAGTGACGCGCGTGGCGCGCGAGGTAGGCAGCGAAGGACGGCTCGGCGGACAAGCCAACGTGCCCGGCGTCGCCGGAACGTGGAAGGACCTGACCGATTCGGTCAATGCGATGGCCGGCAACCTGACGGCTCAAGTCCGCAACATCGCCGAAGTGACGACCGCCGTGGCGCGGGGCGATTTGTCGCGCAAGATCACTGTCGACGTGAAGGGCGAAATCCTCGAGCTGAAAAACACGATCAACACGATGGTGGACCAGCTGAACGCGTTCGCCGGCGAAGTGACGCGCGTGGCGCGCGAAGTGGGAACGGAAGGGAAGCTGGGAGGCCAGGCGCAGGTGCCTGGCGTGGGCGGCACGTGGAAAGACCTGACCGACAACGTGAACTTCATGGCCAGCAACCTGACGGGGCAGGTGCGGAACATCGCCGAGGTGGCCACGGCGATCGCGAGCGGCGACCTCTCGCGCAAGATCACGGTGGACGTGCGCGGGGAGATTCTGCAGCTCAAGGAAACGCTCAACACCATGGTTGACCAGCTCAACCGGTTCGCGGGTGAAGTGACGCGCGTGGCTCGCGAGGTGGGAACGGAAGGCCGGCTCGGCGGGCAAGCCAACGTGCCCGGCGTGGCGGGAACGTGGAAGGACTTGACGGACTCGGTCAACTCGATGGCCGGCAACCTGACGGCTCAAGTCCGCAACATCGCCGAAGTGACAACTGCCGTGGCGCGCGGCGACCTCTCGCGCAAAATCACCGTCGATGTGAAGGGCGAAATCCTCGAACTCAAAGACACCATTAATACGATGGTGGACCAGCTGAACGCATTCGCCGGCGAAGTGACGCGCGTGGCGCGCGAAGTGGGAACGGAAGGAAAGCTGGGAGGCCAGGCGCAGGTGCCCGGCGTCGCCGGTACGTGGAAAGACCTGACCGACAACGTGAATTTCATGGCCGGTAACTTGACGGCTCAAGTCCGTAACATTGCAGAAGTATCTACCGCGGTGGCGCGGGGCGATCTGTCGCGCAAGATCACGGTCGATGTGAAGGGCGAAATCCTGGAGTTGAAAGACACCATTAACACGATGGTGGACCAGCTGCGATCGTTCGCCTCGGAGGTCACGCGCGTGGCGCGCGAGGTAGGCAGCGAAGGGCGGCTCGGCGGACAGGCCAACGTCCCCGGCGCCGGTACCTGGAAGGACTTGACGGACTCGGTCAACGCGATGGCCGGCAACCTGACGGCTCAAGTCCGCAACATCGCCGAAGTGACGACCGCCGTGGCCCGGGGCGACCTCTCGCGCAAGATTACGGTCGACGTGAAGGGCGAAATCCTCGAGCTGAAGAACACGATCAACACGATGGTGGACCAGCTGAACGCATTCGCCGGCGAAGTGACGCGCGTGGCGCGCGAGGTAGGCAGCGAAGGGCGGCTTGGCGGACAAGCCAACGTGCCCGGCGTCGCGGGCACGTGGAAGGACTTGACGGACTCGGTCAACTCGATGGCCGGCAACCTGACGGCTCAAGTCCGCAACATCGCCGAAGTGACGACCGCCGTGGCGCGGGGCGATTTGTCGCGCAAGATCACTGTCGACGTGAAGGGCGAAATCCTCGAGCTGAAAAACACGATCAACACGATGGTGGACCAGCTGAACGCGTTCGCCGGCGAAGTGACGCGCGTGGCGCGCGAAGTGGGAACGGAAGGGAAGCTGGGAGGCCAGGCGCAGGTGCCTGGCGTGGGCGGCACGTGGAAAGACCTGACCGACAACGTGAACTTCATGGCCAGCAACCTGACGGGGCAGGTGCGGAACATCGCCGAGGTGGCCACGGCGATCGCGAGCGGCGACCTCTCGCGCAAGATCACGGTAGACGTGCGCGGCGAGATTTTGCAGCTCAAGGAAACGCTCAACACCATGGTTGAGCAGTTGCGATCGTTCGCCGCCGAAGTGACGCGCGTGGCGCGCGAGGTAGGCAGCGAAGGACGGCTCGGCGGACAAGCCAACGTGCCCGGCGTCGCGGGAACGTGGAAGGACTTGACGGATTCGGTCAACGCGATGGCCGGCAACCTGACGGCTCAAGTCCGCAACATCGCCGAAGTGACGACTGCCGTGGCCCGCGGCGATTTGTCGCGCAAGATTACGGTCGACGTGAAGGGCGAAATCCTCGAGCTGAAAAACACGATCAACACGATGGTGGACCAACTGAACGCGTTCGCCGCCGAAGTGACGCGCGTGGCGCGCGAAGTGGGAACGGAAGGAAAGCTGGGAGGCCAGGCGCAGGTGCCTGGCGTGGCCGGCACATGGAAGGACCTGACGGACAACGTCAACGTGATGGCTGCGAACCTGACCGAGCAGGTGCGCGGCATCGTGAAGGTGGTCACGGCGGTCGCAAACGGCGAGCTTACCCAGAAACTTACGGTGAACGCCAAGGGCGAAGTGGCCGCACTGGCTGACACGATCAACAACATGACGGACACACTCGCGACATTCGCCGACCAGGTGACTACGGTTGCACGCGAGGTCGGCGTGGAAGGGCGGCTGGGAGGCCAGGCGAACGTCCCCGGGGCGGCCGGCACGTGGAAGGACCTCACGGGCAACGTCAACCTGCTCGCGGACAACTTGACGAACCAAGTGCGCGCGATTGCCGAGGTCGCGACGGCCGTCACGAAGGGCGACCTGACCCGGTCGATTCAGGTGGAAGCAAGAGGCGAAGTTGCCGATCTGAAGGACAACATCAATACGATGATCGACAACTTGAGGCTCACTACGGACCGCAACAAAGAACAGGACTGGCTGAAGACAAACCTCGCGCGATTTACCGGCATGCTCCAAGGGCAACGCGACCTGGCGACGGTGGGACGAATGTTGCTCTCGGAGCTTGCGCCCCTTGTGAACGCGCAGCAAGGCGTGATCTACCGCGAGGCCGAAGAGCCCGAAGGCCTGACGCTGCTGTCTTCGTTCGCGGACGACGCGATGGATGGGCATCGTCAGCACCTGCGGCTGGGCGATGGTCTCGTCGGACAGTGCGCGACTGAAAAGAAGCGAATGTTGGTCAGCAATCTGCCGGCTCAAACCGTGCCGATCCGTTCGGGATTATTCGAGTCCGTGCCGCAGAACGTAATCGTGCTGCCCGTCCTCTTCGAGGACCGCGTCAAAGCGGTGATCGAATTGGCGACGCTGAGCAATTTCACGGCCTCGCATCTGGCGTTCCTCGAGCAGCTGACGTCGAGCATCGGCATCGTGCTGAATAGCATCGAGGCGACGATGCAGACCGAGGCTCTGCTGACGCAGTCCCAGCAACTTGCCGCCGAACTCCAGGCGCAGCAAAGGGAGCTGCAGCAGACCAACGAGCAACTCGCGCAAAAAGCGCAGCAACTTGCCGAGCAGAACGTGGAAGTGGAGCGGAAGAATCAGGAAATCGAACAGGCGCGGCGCGCCCTCGAAGAAAAAGCCAAGGAACTCGCGCTGACTTCCAAATACAAGTCCGAGTTCCTCGCAAACATGTCGCATGAGCTACGCACGCCCTTGAACAGTATTCTGGTTCTCGGCCAACAGCTCGCCGACAATCCGGACGGCAACTTGACGCCGAAGCAGGTGGAATTCTCGCGCACGATCCATGGCGCGGGCACGGACCTGCTGAACCTGATCAGCGACATTCTCGACCTCTCGAAAATCGAATCCGGGACCGTGTCGGTGGAGGCTGAGGAGGTATTTTTTGCGGGCCTTCTCGATATGGTCGCCCGTCCATTCCGACACGAAGCCGAAAACCGGCGCCTGGCCTTCGAGGTGCAAACCGATCCGAATCTTTCGCGCAGCCTCGTGACGGACGCGAAGCGTCTTCAGCAGGTGCTCAAGAACCTGCTCTCGAACGCGTTCAAGTTCACCGAGCAGGGAAGCGTTCGCCTCGCGGTCTCCGTCGCCGAAAGCGGCTGGAGCGAGGACCATCCGGTGCTGAGCCGTTCCGCGTCGGTGGTGTCGTTCGCGGTTTCCGACACGGGGATTGGGATTCCTGTCGAAAAACAGAGGATCATCTTCGAGGCTTTCCAGCAGGCCGACGCAGGCACGAGCCGCAAATACGGCGGCACGGGTCTCGGCCTGGCGATCAGCCGCGAACTGGCCAGTCTGCTTGGAGGCGAAATCCAGTTGCGCAGCGCCCCGGGTAAGGGGAGCATGTTCATTCTTTACCTCCCTCAAACCTACGCCGGTCCATCGTCTGGCATGACGAGAGTGGATCGCAAATCCGCTGTGCCTTCGTCGTCTTCGCAATTGCCGGCCGCTGCCGCATCGGAACTGGCGGTAGAGCCGATCGAGGACGACAGGGAAAATCTGCAGCCTGCGGACGCTGTGTTGCTTATCGTCGAAGACGATCCCCACTACGCCCGCATACTTCGCGATTTATCCCGGGATCAAGGGTTCAAGGTGCTTCTGGCGACGCGAGGCGCGGAGGCGCTGGCCCTCGCCCGCGAGTTCCACCCCACCGCCGTCTCGCTCGACGTCTTCTTGCCCGATATGGTGGGTTGGACTGTGCTCAACCACTTGAAGCAAGACCCGGCGACGCGGCACATTCCCGTCCAGATGCTGACGCTTGATGAGGACCGTCAAAATGGTCTGACCCGTGGCGCATTTTCTTTCGTCACCAAGCCGACGAACCCGGAAAGCCTGGAGGCCGCGCTGAATCGCATTAAGGAATATGCGGCCCCGCGCCGCAAACGCCTTCTCGTAGTCGAGGACAATGCCGCGGAGCAGATGAGCATCCGCGAACTCCTGGGGCATGACGATATCGACGTATCAGTGGTTGCGACAGGCGCCGACGGACTAACGGCAATCAAGACCCACCCGTTTGATTGCGTAGTGCTTGATTTGCGTCTTCCCGATATGACCGGCTTCGATGTCTTGGAGCAGCTTCGTGATGATCCGGCGATCAGCGACGTTCCGGTCGTGGTCTTTACAGGCAAAGAGCTTTCGCCGGAGGAAGACGCTCGCTTGCATACGCTTGCCCGCAGCGTCGTCGTGAAGGGCGTCGAATCTCCCGAGAGGCTGCTTGACGAGACTTCTCTCTTCCTGCACCGCGTTGTCGCCGACTTACCCGTGGAGAAGCAGCGCATGCTCGACCGCCTGCATCGTTCGGACGAAGCGCTGGTGGGCAAGAAAGTTCTCGTGGTCGACGATGACGTGCGAAACATTTTCGCGCTGAGCAGCGTGCTGGAAAGGCGGGGGATGACGGTCGTCACGGCAGGCACGGGCCGCGAAGCAATTGCAACCCTCGAGTCCACGCCCGACGTGGCGATCGTTCTGATGGACATCATGATGCCGGAAATGGACGGCTACGAAACGATGCAGGTGATTCGCCGGAATGCTTCCTTCGGACGCTTGCCCATCATCGCGCTGACGGCGAAGGCGATGAAGGGCGATCGCGAGAAGTGCCTGGAGGCGGGCGCGTCGGAGTATCTGGCGAAACCGGTCAACACGGAGCAACTGCTGTCCGCGCTGCGCATGTGGCTCCATCGGTAAGAAGATTCGCCCGATATCGAGGCGGAAACGAAGATCCTTGCACTGGTGAGACGGGAGGGACCGCATGAGGGAGCAGGATAAGGTCAACATCCTGATGGTGGACGATCATCCCGGGAAATTGCTCAGCTACGAAGCGATTCTAAGCGAGCTCGGCGAGAACCTCATCAAGGCGAACTCCGGCCGAGAAGCGCTGGAGCATCTGCTCAAATCGGACATTGCCGTCGTTTTGATGGACGTCAGCATGCCCGAGATCGATGGCTTTGAGCTCGCGGAAATGATTCGTCAGCACCCGCGTTTCCAGACGACTGCGATCATCTTCATCTCCGCCGTCCACTTGACCGATATCGACCGGCTCAAGGGATACGAACGGGGCGCCGTCGATTATATCGCCGTGCCGGTAATCCCTGAATTGCTGCGGGCCAAGGTGAGCATCTTTGCCGAACTTCATCGCAAGACGAACCAGCTGAAGGTGCTCAACCAAGAATTGCGGCATCTCTCAGGCAGGCTAATCGTCGCGCAGGACGAGGAGCGCCGCCGCATCGCGCGCGATCTGCACGACGGTCTCGGTCAGGATCTAGCCGCTGCGAAGATGATTGCCGACAGCATATCCAGCCAGGACCGCATTTCGGATTTGACCAAACAAGCTCTGACCGACATCAGCGGACTGGTCGAACGCGCGATCCAGGAAGTCCGTAGCATCTCCTACCTTCTGCACCCTCCACTGCTTGACGAAGCCGGGCTCCCCTCGGCGCTGCAGTGGTATCTGGAAGGCGTGACGAAACGAACCGGCATTGAAACCTCGTTGGAAGCGAAACCGGCGGATTTTCCGCGGCTGTCGTCGGAAATCGAGACGACGGTCTTCCGCATCGTGCAAGAAGCGCTCACCAACGTCTTCCGGCACTCCGGGGCCCGGAACGCCTGGGTCCGCTTGGTCAAGGAAGAACACCATGTCATTGGCACTGTCCGCGACGACGGCAAAGGCATTTCGGATCGCACGGCCGAGTTTCAGCCCGACAGCATCGGTGTCGGAATCGGGGGGATGAGGCAGCGAGTCAAGGAAGTGGGAGGCGAGTTAGTGCTGCGAAATGCCAATCCCGGTACGGAACTGGAAGTGGTAATTCCGATCGCTTCCACCGCCGCGCGTTACGAGACGTCGCCCGCCGTCAGCGGCTAGAGGTGTCTCAGCGGGTATCTCCGTAGTTTTTCCGAAGAATCGCCGCCACAATCAAGAAGAGCGCGAGCAAGCGAACGAGATAAATCCAGGGGCTCGCCTCATTGGGTTTGGAGAAAAACAGCAGGGCGATGCGATCCACCGCTTCGATGAGGAAGAATGCGGCGAACGCAAGGAAGAATGTGTCGCGCGCGCTTCTCCAGAACTTCAGGAAAAAGACGCCCGCCGTTATCGAAGCCATCGCAATAATGCCAAGCAGAAATGCCTCAAGAGACGTCATTGGCTCTCCCATATCAGGCCGTATAGCAGCATCGCCATGGCGATAGCGGTGGCGAAGAGCCGGTAGAGAAAGAGATCGACGGTCGGAAGCAAGACCAAATCGACAAAAACGAGAGCGCTGGAAATCGTCAGGCCGGCGAAGCAGAGGCCGCTCCAGAGCAGCAGTTTTCTTCTCCCTCGCGCGTAGCCGCGCAGCAGCAGAATCGCGCAGAGCAGGCTCGTGAAAGTCTGCAGGAGATAGACTATCTCGGCCATGTCACTCTCTTTCCTTCGTGAAGCGAAACGCGCGCGCAAAATCACGAACCGCGGAAGATGCTTTCGAATGAATCATCGTCGAGATCCGAACGACTTGCTTGCGGTACGTTGCATCAACCAATTCCACGAGCTCGTCTCTCTCGTCCAATTTTGGCTCGTAGTAATACTGTTCCGCTGCCCCCGGCATCGGGACGACGAGTCCTTCACGGGTCAAATCGTGCAAGAGCCGTCCGGCAACATCGCGATCGACGTACAGCCGGCTCGCTAAATCCGCTGCAGACCACTTTGCCGGCCGACTGTTCCACAAAAGCAACAATGCTTCCAGGTGAGGCACACTATCGATTTTCTCGGCGATGAACTCGTAGACTTCACGCTCTCCCTGGTTGCTTTTCGTCATTCCGTTTATCCGAGCAGAATCGATGATAGCGCAGCGACGAAAACGCGTCACCGCAATATGATCGGCGCCGGCCGTCCACGTGGCCGCATCAACGCACCTGGGGCCGCCCGGATGCGGAGCAGGTGCAAAATGTTTCGCCGCAGAAGGAATCCCGGTCGACGCGAATCACCGCGTGTTAGATGTGTGCCGGGAAAGCTTGGGAACGTTCAATTAGGGAGTGAACGATGCACACCTATTCCGGATGGAAGGCGGATGGCGGCGCGCCTTCACCTGCGCCGGAAAACAGGAGGGCTACTTGATTTCGGCGTAGTCGAGGTAATAGCGGTGAAGGTCGGCGACGGTCATTTGTCCCTTGCGGATTCGAACGGCCGTCGGGTGCGCGCCGCCCGTCGACGTGACCCACACGGTATCGCCCGCGCGAAGGTCGGAAAGCTTCAGCGGCTTGCCATTCTCATCGAAGAACTGCGTCTGGGGAGTCGTGTTTAGCAACTCGGTCACTTCGTCGGGCCGCTTCAAGAGGATTTCGGATTTCGACTGATCGAGCGAGGCAATAATGAAAAACTGCTCGCCCTTGGCGTTCGTTTTGGGTGTTTCGACCTTGGTGCTGGCCGGCACAGCAGGAGTTGTGGACGGATGCACGCCCATCTGGCCGTGAGGGCGCATCGTCTGTCCAGGAGCGCCCGTCGGCGCCTGCGCGCTCGCCGTGCACGAGATTCCCAGCAGGGCTGCGAGGAGCAATGCAGCGAGCCAAGAGCCCGCGGAACCCAGTTTGCGCGCAATATTCCTACGAATCTTATTCATATCGGAGAGCCTCAATGGGATCGAGCCGGGCAGCCCGGCGCGCCGGATAGTAACCAAACACGATGCCGACGCCGGCGGAAAAAACCACGGCGACGACGACCGAAAGCAGGGAAACGACGGTCGACCAGTGCAGCACGTTTGAGATGATGGCCGACGCAACCATCCCGAGCGCAATGCCTGCCAGGCCGCCGATCGAGCTCAGCACGAGCGCTTCGCTTAGGAACTGAGCCTGCACGTCCTCTTCGGTGGCGCCCACGGCCATGCGCACGCCAATCTCGCGCGTCCGCTCGGTGACGGAAACGAGCATGATGTTCATGATGCCGATGCCGCCCACCAGCAGCGAAATCGACGCGATGCCCGCCAAAAGAAGCGTCATTACCAACGAGGTCGCTTCGGCGGCTTGGGCCATTTCGTTGGGGCTGCGGATGATGAAGTCGTCGTCTTCCGTGGGGCGCAGATGGTGGCGCTGCCGCAGAAGGGCGGAGATACCGCTCTGGACCTGACCCATAACTTGCTGGGAGCTTGTGGAAACCATGATCAGTTGGACCCAGCTGATTCCGGAAATCTTCTTTTGGACGGTCGTGTACGGCATGATCATCATGTCGTCCTGATCTTGTCCATTGCTCGACTGGCCCTTCGCCAGCAGCACGCCCATGACGCGGAAGGGAAGGTTTTGCACGCGGATCATCTGTCCTACGGGATCCGAATCGCCGAACAACTGCTGCGAGACGGTATTTCCGAGGACGCACACATTCGCGGCCATGTTGACGTCGCGTTCCGAGAACATGCTCCCCTGGACGACCGGCCAATTGCGAATCTGCGTGATATCCGCTGAAG
>Ga0335072_10003314_pt1 | contig 24315 bp, 19 predicted proteins | sample Lox_Sample_21_FD_206725 | JGI IMG/M metagenome (GOLD analysis project Ga0335072, IMG submission 206725) | Soil microbial communities from Loxahatchee National Wildlife Refuge, Florida, United States - Lox_Sample_2.1 | ecosystem: Environmental > Terrestrial > Soil > Wetlands | place: USA... | reverse complement strand
TGGCCGGGGTCACAGTGGAAGAAGCCACGTCATGGCTGGAAAAAATCTCCGGACGGATTGAAGTGGAGCAGTTGAATCCCAGCTGGCTGGTCTTTGCCGAGGGTTTCCAGTTCACTGACTTTTCCCGGTTGATCAGCCGGTTATTCAACCTGGGACTGGCGCTCATCGGACTAATCCTGTCTCTGCCATTGCTGCCTTTTATCGCGCTGCTGGTCCGGCTGGATTCTTCCGGCCCGGTGCTTTATCGACAATGCCGGGTGGGCTACCGCGGGCGAAATTTCAACTGCTACAAGTTTCGCACCATGCACAACGATGCCGAGGCCGACACCGGCGCCACTTGGGCTGCAGATGACGATCCGCGAATTACGCGTGCGGGCAAGTTTTTGCGCTCCTCGCGGCTTGATGAGCTGCCGCAGCTTTGGTGTGTACTGAAAGGGGATATGAATTTTGTCGGACCGCGGCCGGAGCGGCCGGAATTTGTCGACTGGCTGAGCCGCGAAATTCCGTACTACGGCGTGCGTCATGCGGTGCGTCCTGGCATTACCGGCTGGGCGCAAGTGCAATACAAATACGGCAACACGCTGGAAGATGCGCGGGAGAAGCTGCAGTACGACTTGTTTTATATCAAGAATGCCTCGATGGGGCTGGACCTGCTGATCATGTTCCAGACGGTCAAGATTGTCCTGCTGGGACGGGGCGCGCAATGAGATGGATTTTCTGGGGGGCAGCCGGCCTCGTTTTCTATACCTATCTTGGGTACGCGGCATGGTTGTGGCTGCGCGCGCGGTTCCAGTCTTGGCCGGTGCAACGGGGTGCGCAGGAACCGTTTCTGTCGATTGTGATGGTCGTGCGCAATGAGGAGCAGGTACTCGAAGAGAAGATGCGGAACCTCCTCGATCTCGATTATCCGCGCGATCGCATCCAAATCGTCGTGGTCTCGGACGGATCGACCGACCGTACGCCGGAGATACTGCGCTCTTTCGCCAGGGACTCGCGGATTCACGTTCTGCTCAACCAGTTGGCCGGCGGCAAAGCGAACGGGATTAATGACGCAATGGGGCTGGCGCAAGGGGAAATCGTGGTTTTCACCGATGCGCGGCAGCGCATCGACCATGGCGCCCTGAGGCCGCTTATCGAGGCGTTCGCAGATGCGGAAGTGGGCTGCGTCAGCGGGGAGTTGATGTTGGGAGATCCGGAATCGGGCGAATCGGCCAATGGCATGGGATTGTACTGGCAGGTGGAAAAAACGATTCGGGAACTGGAGGCACAGTCGGGATCGGCCGTTGGCGCGACAGGGGCGCTCTATGCCGTGCGCCGCGAATTGATTCCCGAACTTCCTGGTGGCACCGTGCTCGACGACGTTTATATCCCGATGGAAGTGGTGCGGCGGGGAAAACGGGTGATCTTCGAACCGCGCGCCCGCGTATGGGATGTCCCATTCCAGGGCGCGGACCGCGAGTTCGGGCGCAAGGTGCGTACCTTGAGCGGGAATTATCAGCTCGTGCAATTGTCGCCGTGGCTTCTCAGCGGTAGCAACCCCATTCGTCTGGAATTCATCAGTCACAAGCTGCTGCGGTTGATTGTGCCGTTCGCGCTGGCGGCCATGCTGATTTCCTCATTTCTGCTGCCCGGCCAGATCTACAGGATCACTCTCGTGCTGCAGATCTTGTTTTACAGTTTGAGCCTGTTTGCCGGTTTTCGGCTGAGCCTCGGGCCAATGACTCGCATGGCGGACGCCGCGCTCACCTTCGTCGTGCTCAACACAGCTGCGGCAGTGGCCTTCATGAGATTCATCACCGGACGGAAGGTGGTATGGATCCGGTGAAGATTCTCTGGGTCAAAGCCAACAAGATATTACCTGTGCACAGCGGGGGGGATATCCGCTCCTACCACCTCGCGCGCAATCTGGCGGCAAAGCACAAGTTGGTGTTCTTCTCCTATTATGACGGCGAGCACGACGACGCCTACGCGCAACAGTTGGCGGAACATTTTCCTGGAGCTGTCGCAGTATGCACAGGGCGGAAGAAATCAAGGTGGTGGGGGCATGCCCTTGATTACTTGGCAAATCTGCCGGGAGGAAAACCGTACGCGGTAAGCAGGTTCGAGTCGTCGCGGGTACGCGCGGCGCTTAAGGCGCAGCTGGCGGAAGGCCAGTTCGATGTTGCAATTTGTGATTTTCTGGATGCGGTCGTGAATCTGCCGCCAGGGACCAACACGCCCTGTGTGCTGTTTCAGCACAACGTAGAATGCGAGATCTGGCGGCGGCACGCCGAGACGGAAGCGAATCCGCTAAAGCGAGCTGTCTACGGACTGGAGTTCAGGCGCATGTTGGCCTACGAAAAGGCCACGGTTGAAAGCTTTCCGCATGTGATTGCGGTATCAGAGCACGATCGTAAACTGATGAGCGAGTGGGTCGATGCGGCGCGAATCACAGTGATGCCCACCGGCGTGGATCTCGAGCAGTATGGGCCAGTGGCGTCAGCGCAGAATTGCGATAGACCACTCGTGATTTTTGTCGGTGCTATGGACTGGGAGCCGAATATTGACGGGGTTGAATACTTCTGCCGGCAGATATGGCCGGCAGTGCAGACTAAGCTGCCGACGGCTCGATTCCGCATCGTTGGACGGAATCCGGACGCCAGAGTCTTGAGTCTCGCAAGCGACACGGTAGAGGTCACCGGGCGCGTGCCATCTGTGATTGAACACTTGCGGGAAGCTATCGTGGTGGTCGTGCCATTACGGATTGGCGGTGGAACCCGATTAAAGATTTATGAGGCGATGGCGGCAGGGAGAGCGCTGGTCTCGACTTCCATCGGAGCCGAAGGATTAAACGTGCATCATGGATTGGATATTGTTCTTTCTGATGATCCCTCGAATTTTGCCGATTGCATCGTCTCTCTGGTGAATGAAGTTGAGTATCGCAGGCGAATGGAACGTGCAGCCGCGAAACTGGTTGAGCAGTATGGTTGGCCTGTCATCGCGGAGAAGTTTGAGGAGATTCTTGAGGGCGTGATTCGCCAACCGGGGCAGATTTCTCGCTCTCTGGCGGGCGCGAGCCAGCCGGTGACGCTGGTCAATACGGACTGACCATAACGCTGAACGAGGGAAAGATTTTCTAATGGCAGTTTTGGAGCAGAACAACTCGCGACCCGCGTGGAAGAAGAAGCTCGTGACGCTAGGCGAGCCTTTGAAAGGCGTGTTTTTCTGGCTGAGTGCCTTTTACGTGGTCTATTGCCTACGACCTGAGGACTGGATTCCGGGGCTTACCTATATTCCTCTGGCCAAGATCTCCGGCATTCTCGCCGCGGTTGGACTGCTCCTGAGCTGGGGCAGGACCAAGCGCGGATTCCGCGACCTGCCGCGAGAGGCTTTTTATCTCATAGCCATCGTAGTCCTCCTGTTTATTTCGGGCCTGCTCTCGCCAGTGTGGAAGGGAGGGGCAGTCTTCAAGAATATTGATTTTTCCAAAGTCTTGGTCGCGTGGGTGCTGACATTCTTTGTTGTGACTAGTCTGGCGCGGTTGCGGCGGATCATTTTCATCCAAGCCGCGTCGGTTGCGGTGATTTCGATAGTGTCAATCGCGAAAGGACGATCCCACCCGCGGCTGGAAGGCGTAATTGGAGGAATCTATTCTAATCCTAATGATCTGGCGTTCGCGATCGTGCTATGCCTTCCTTTCTGCTTTGCATTCATTTTGCGTACTCGCAGTGTGATCCGCAAGGCGGCCTGGGCAGGGGCAATGCTGGTCATGTGCGCCACTCTTTTCCTAACCGCCTCGCGCGCCGGGTTCATCGACCTAATGGTAACGGGAGCGATCTGTCTCTGGATTTTTGGAATCAAGGGCCGGCGTATTCATCTGGTCGCCGGGGCGGCTTTGGTCGCGCTTGTAGTCGGATTTACCGCCGGTGGAAAGTTGAAAGAACGCTTCATCGCAATATCGGGGAGTTCGATCTCGAACACTTTGGACGAAAGCGCCCACGATTCGTATGAGCAACGGCGGTTTCTGATGGTCAGGAGCGTGCAAGCCATCACCCATTATCCTTGGGGTCTTGGGATGGGGAACTTCGCACAATATTCCGGTACATGGCGAGAAGTGCACATGTCGTATCTGCAGATGGCCGCTGAGGGTGGGCTGGGCGCTTTAGTTTTCTATCTGCTGTTTTTCGGCCGCGGGTTCGGCAATCTCAGACGCTTGCGAAAGTTTCCTGGATATGATCCGGAGATGGACCTGTTTGCGGGAGCCTTGTTCGCTACTCTTGTGGGATTTGTTGTGGGTGCGCTTTTCGCTCCGGAGGCGTATCAATATTTTCCTTATTTCGCCGTGGCATATACATCCGTAATGCTGGCAATCGCCCGGGAAGGACATTCTTCGGACGGCCAGTCATCGAATTCACCGCCAAAGCTGCAGCGCTGGTCGCGAGTTTCTGTGAGAACTGGAGAGTTCACGCCAGTTCGAAATCGGACAACTACAATTTCTGGCAGGCTGGCTGCTCCTCGTCGAGATCAGTTGTGATCTTCGACCGAGCATTTTGCGGTAACGATGCCCGAACCGAAAGTCAAAAGGACATTGCATGTGTGGCATAGCCGGAATTGTTGAAACACATCCGAACGGTGTGGTCGACGAGGCCGCTGTTCACCGGATGTGTGCAGCCATCGTGCATCGTGGTCCGGACGATGAGGGCATCTATGTAAAAAAAGGTATTGGGCTTGGCATGCGCCGGCTCAGCATTATCGACTTGGCCGGTGGTCATCAGCCTGTTTTCAACGAAGATAAGACCGTATGGATTGTCTTTAACGGCGAAATCTACAACTTCCCTGAACTGCGCGCGGAGTTGGAGAAGCGCGGCCACCGCTTTCGTACCCACACTGACACTGAGGTGATCGTTCACCTCTACGAGGATCTGGGGTCGGAGTGCGTTCAAAAGCTGCGTGGAATGTTTGCTTTTGCCTTGTATGACGAACGCCGCGGCGGACTGCTGATGGCGCGCGACCGGTTCGGCAAGAAGCCGCTGCACTATGCACTTTCGCGGAACAGGTTGCTTTTTGGGTCTGAAATTAAATCGATTCACGCCATCGCGCCCGAACTCACTGCTATCAATCATGAAGCGCTTCTGCAGTATATGTATTTCGGATACATTCCCGATCCGAGCACAGCTTTTCTGCAAATCCACAAGCTACCACCCGGACATCTGTTGGAATTCGAGAAGGGACAGGTCCGCGTCAGGCAATATTGGGACTTGCCGCAATATGGAAGCCATTCTCCGCAGAGCGAGGAGGAGTGTCTGGAAGAGTTGGAGGGGCGTCTGGCAGAAGCGGTTCGAATTCGCCTGATCTCCGATGTTCCGTTGGGCGCGCTGTTGAGCGGGGGAACCGACTCTTCCACCGTGGTCGCCTTAATGGCTCAGGCTAGTTCCAAGCCAGTAAAAACTTTTTCCATCGCCTTCAAACATGACGATTTCAACGAAGCGCGTTATGCACGACTGGTGGCGCAGCGATTTGGCACCGATCATCACGAGTTGGTCATTGAGCCCAATATTCTGGAAGCGGTGGAAGCGCTCAGCAGGTCCTTGGAAGAGCCGTTCGGCGATTCCTCGATGCTTCCCACGTATTTCGTGTCGTGTATGGCGCGGAAACACGTGACCGTTGCTTTGTCCGGGGATGGAGGCGATGAGATATTTGCCGGATACGACCGCTATGCGATCAATCTTCGCCGCGATCTATTAGGGATACTTCCGTCAGCGGCGGGCAGGTTTTATCGCAAAAATATTTTTCCCTGGTTGCCCAAGAATATGCGGGGAAGAAGGCTTTCGTATAGCGTATCTCTGCCTTGGCACGAGCGATACGTCGACAGTATCTCGTTCGTTCCGATGTTTGAGCGCGAGATGCCGCTGCTGTCGGGAGACTTCCGGAAAATTCTGAGTAATGGCGGCAACCCGGAAAAAGTGATGTACCGGTTGTTCGATCAGGCTCCAGCGAAAGATCCCGTTGACAAACTGCTTTATGTTGATACGAAAGGGTATCTCGTCGGCGACATTCTCACGAAGGTAGATCGCATGAGCATGGCAACTTCGCTGGAGGTTCGTGTGCCCATCCTCGACCATGTCTTTGTTGAGTGGGTGACCGCGTTGCCGACAAAGTGGAAACTGCGCGGGAAGCAGCAGAAATATATACTGCGCAAACTTGCGGAGCGAGTCGGAGTTCCGCACGAAGCCCTGTACCGGAATAAACAGGGCTTTGCAATGCCGCTCGTGCATTGGATTCGGCATGAATTGAAAGATTTGATCATGTCGGCGCTGCTTGAGCCGCGCACGTTGCAGCGAGGCTACTTTGAGCCAACTGCTATTGAGCGGCTGTTTGACGAGCATTTCAGCGGTCGCCGCGACCATTCGGGAGGCATCTGGCGACTGCTGATGCTGGAGCTATGGCACCGCAACTATCTGGAGAAAATTCAGCATGTGAGTGCGGAATCCTGCATGAGCGGCGCGACGGGCAACCGCACATGAGTGTGTCAGCGAGGAGTTCGTCCACAGATAGTGCGGAGTTAGCATCGAGTGCTCCAGCCTTTTTCCCGCATCCCGTTTTTCTGATGGTCAACAGCCTCGAGCGAGGCGGCAGTGAGCGCCAGTTCGTTGAGTTGGCAGGTTCCTTGAAGCGCGCCGGCACTCCGGTGCAATTGGGATGTATTCAGAGGATTGGGCCCTTCATCGATGAGCTCGCTCGTTCCGGCTTCGAGGACCTGCGCGAGTTCGGATTGGGAAACAGTCTTTACGGCTTGGAGTCTTTGAGATGCCGCTGGCGGTTGATGCGCCATCTCCTGAAATCCGAGATTGCCGTCGCGCATTCTTTTGATTTCTACATCAACCTTACCCTCATTCCGTCGGCCAAGCTAGCAAGAGTTCCTGTGATTGGCAGCCAGCGACAGTTGGGGGACCTTTTGACGCCTGCGCAGAATCGTGCACAGCTCGAGATGTTTCGTTGGTGCGAGCGGGTAGTGTGCAACTCCCAAGCAGCAGCCGATCGTTTGGCGCGAGCAGGCCTAAAAACCGAGAAGCTGGCAGTGATTGGCAACGGATTGCCCTCAGCCGCGTTTGAGCCAGCGGTTCCATCGATCGAAAGGCAGAAGGGCATTCTTCGCGTCGGGATGATTGCGCGGATGAACATCCGAGCCAAGAATCAAAGCATCCTGCTGCGAGCGGCAGCAGGACTGAAGCGGAAATTTCCAGAGGTCGAATACCTGCTGGTGGGTGACGGTCCTCTTCGCGCTGATCTTGAGAAGGAAGCTGCTGAACTTGGAGTGCGAAGTCAAGTTTCCTTCCTGGGCGACCGTTCCGATGTTCGGCAGATTCTAGCCAGCTTGGATGTCTCGGTGGTACCGTCAGCCTCCGAGAGCTTGTCCAATGTGATGCTGGAATCCATGGCCGCAGGAATTCCGGTCGTGGCTACATCAGTAGGTGGAAACATTGAACTCGGGTCAGACGGGCGCGCGGTACTGGTTCCACTGAACGACGAAGCAGCCCTCGCTTCTGGCCTGGAGGCCGTTCTGTCGGATGGAAAGCTTCGCGACGAGCTGGCCTGCCGTGCGCGGCAATTTGCGGAACGGAAGTTCAGCCTGGGGCGCATTTGCCAACAATACTGCGAACTTTATTACGATGTGCTCTCTGCCTGATGAATACTGCACAAATGCAGATTCTATCGTCCAATTTCCCGGTATACTCGCGAAAGAAGCGTAAATGCCAGGTTGAAGCGCGGAGCGTACGTATTCTTCGAGTTGGCCGGGGAACCGGCATACTGAAATTTCACCATTGTCAGGATCATTGAGGAGCTCGCGAGTGGGTTTATCGATTAGTGTGTTCGGAATGGGTTACGTCGGCTCAGTGTCCGCCGCATGCTTTGCCCATGCAGGCCACAAGGTGATCGGAGTGGATGTAAACCCACTCAAAGTGGAGATGATGGCCTCAGGGCGCACGCCGATCGTGGAAGCCCGAATGAGCGAACTGATTGAGGAAGGCCATCGCGTAGGTTTACTGCACGCCACGCCGAATGCTGAAGAAGCGGTTTGTAGTTCCGATATTTCCTTTGTGTGTGTGGGAACTCCCAGCATGCGCAGCGGGAAGCTCGATCTAAGTTATGTGGAACGGGTAGTTCACGAGATCGGGCTGGCGCTCAAGCAAAAAAAGTCGCACCATATCGTCGTTTTGCGCAGCACGGTCTTGCCTGGCACAACGGAATCGCTGGTCATCCCCACTTTAGAAAAGGCCAGCGGACGCAGTGCTGGGGCTCATTTCGATGTTTGCTATAACCCCGAGTTCATGCGGGAAGGCAGCGCGGTGAGCGACTTCTTCCAGCCACCGTATACGGTTTTGGGTGCTCACGATGCGCGAACGCTGGCGCCTCTGCGAGAGCTGTACAAGAACGTCTCGGGACCGGTGTTTGAGACGCAGATTCCGGTTGCCGAGATGGTGAAGTATGTCTGTAACGCATTCCACGCCGTGAAAATCGGATTCGCCAACGAAGTTGGCACACTGTGTAAAAGCCTCGCCGTGGATACGGAAGCGGTTACGAAGATCTACACTTCCGACACCAAGCTCAACATCTCCCCAGCCTATCTGGCGCCCGGATTTGCGTTTGGTGGGTCTTGCCTGCCGAAGGATCTGCGAGCCTTAAGCCACCGGGCGAAAGAGCTGGATGTAAGCCTGCCTTTGCTCGACTCAATTATTCCCAGCAACCTCGAACATATCGATCGAGCCGTCGAAACCGTTTTGCGAACGAATAAACGAAGGATCGCGTTTTTAGGATTGAGCTTCAAACCCGGCACGGATGACCTGCGAGAAAGCCCACAGGTGCAGATGATCAAGCGCCTGCTGGGCGAAGGCTGCCAGGTCAAAGTCTGGGACCGTGACGTGTTGTTGGGGCGGCTCGCGGGTTCCAACCGGCAGTACATCGAGGAAGTGATTCCCCACATCGGTTCTTTGTTGTCCGCCGACCTGGAAGAGGTCGTACGCAGTGGCGAAGTGGTCATCATTGCGACGAAAGTTGGCAAGGACCAACTTTCTGCCTGCCTCCGCGACGACCAAATTCTGGTCGACCTTGTAAATCTGACTTCGGGATCGCGTCCGGAGGCCAACGGTGCCTATCACGGGATCTGCTGGTAATCCGTGTCCCATTCAAAAAATTCCATCTGAAATAATTCAGCAATGAACGCGAAAATTCTTAATCCGGCGGCAGTTGATTGGGCGCGGTTAGACGCTTTTGCCGACCGAACTGTGTTCCAGACTCGGGAATGGCTGAATTTTGTACACGAAACGCAGCGCGCCGAGATTGTGGTTTGTGAATTGAGCGAGAGCGGGCAAACCGTTGGCTATTTCTCGGGCCTCGTGTTTACCCGCATTGGTGTGCGCGTGCTAGGCAGTTCCTTCCCGGGCTGGACGACACCCTATATGGGATTCAATCTTCTCCTAGGCGCTTCACGAAAAGCCGCTCTGGCTGCGATTGAGCGCATGGCATGGGATACGCTCAAGTGCCTGCACATGGAAGTTTCCGATCCGTATTTTGCGGTCGACGATGGCGCGGAAAATGGATTTGCGACGGGCGAATACTTTTCCTATCGCACCGATCTGACGGAAAGCGAAGACAAGATATTCGGCAAAATGTCCAGCGCTTGCCGCCGCTGCGTGCGCAAAGCGGAAAAGAGCGGTGTCACCCTGGAACAGGCGCATGATCTTGCCTTCGCCGATGAATACTACGAGCAGTTGAAAGACGTATTCGCCAAGCAGGGGCTGGTCCCAACGTATTCAGTCGAGCGGGTGCGGGCGCTCATCGGGAATCTTGATCCGACGGGACGATTGCTTCTGGTTCGAGCGCGCGATTCGGAAGGGAACTGCATCGCGACAGGAATATTTCCCGGGTTCAACAAGATTTGCGAGTTCTGGGGCAATGCCAGTTTCCGCTCCAGCCAGATTCTGCGGCCGAACGAGGCGATTCATTGGTACGCCATGAGGTATTGGAAGAATCGTGGAGTCGAGATTTACGACTGGGGCGGCGGTTCGACGTATAAGGAAAAATATGGCTGTGTGCCCCACCCAGTGCCGTGGTTTACGAAGTCTCGCTATCGAGTGATCTCGACGCTTCGCGGTCAGGCAAAAGCGATGATCGAAAAAAAACAGCGCTTTCAGGGATGGCTACAAGGACGGCGCCGCAAGGAAGAGCAAGCCGAAGAAGCTGAATCGAGCTAAAGATTGGCAATGCCAAACCACTTTTTGTAACTCACAGTATGGACCAGCCCAACGTCTTGTAAAATCAGAGAAAGTGCATGCCGAGCCATTGAAAGTTGCGGCCGGAGCCAAGGCGAACAGATGCTAAAGCGGGGAATCAAACATCTTTCTCGAGTCAGCGACGTTTTATTTCGCAAGCTCCGCATCGAACGCGACATTACGATTTTTCCCGACGATCTTTTTCTTACCTCCTATCCGCGCTCGGGCAATACCTGGACGCGATTTCTTGTCAGTAATCTGGCCTATCCGAATGAGTCCGTTACATTTTTGACGATCGAGCGTCTGATTCCCGAGATCTACAAGAGCTCTGACCGCGAGATGCGCAAGCTTCCACGGCCGCGGATTCTGAAAAGCCATGAATGTTTCGATCCGCGATATCAGAAGGTGATCTACATCGTACGCGATCCGCGCGACGTCGCAGTCTCGAACTATCACTGGGAACTCAAGCGGGGTTCGGTACGCGATGGCTATCCAATTGAAGATTTCGTGCCGCGCTGGATGGAGGCCCAATTCTGGCCCCGCATTGGCTCTTGGGGAGATCACGTGACCAGCTGGCTGAGTACACGTCAAGGGAAACCAGGATTCCTTATGCTGCGATATGAAGATCTGAAGAAACAACCCCACGAGAGTTTGCGGCGCGTCGCGGAGTTTTTAGGAATCGAGCCGACGAATGAACGGTTGAGCCGCGCCATCGAATTGAGCTCGGCCGACCGGATGCGTCAGTTGGAGAGCGCACAGAGCAACAAATGGGTGCAGACTCGCTACACGCGCCAGGACAAACCCTTCGTCCGCAACGCGACCTCCGGCAACTGGAAGATCGTGCTGCCGGAGAAAACGGTTGCTGACATTGAAACGCATTGGGGTCACCTCATGCGGGACCTCGGATACGACTTGGCGACTAGCGGACTAGAATCATCTCTGGTAATCTCAGCCCGCAAGTAGGCATTCGCCGTTAAAAATTGCGAGGCAATCCATCTCCATCTGCGCGCGTAAAGTGCATCCGCAATCGGTTCGATTCAAACGGTTGCAAGAGTGCAGCCAGGGTCTTGGATGCGGCAAAAATGAAGTTCGATTCGGAGCTTAGAAATCCAAGGTTCGCGAGCGCGAGTCCCCACTCCGCGTGATTTTGGTTGGAGACGATCAAATCCATCCCAGCTTGTTCGAGAGCAGCCGTTGCGGCCTGCACTACTGGCGCTGCGTCGCCAGGTGCTGCCCAACCGTCGATAATCGAGCCGACACGCATCTCGCCGTATTTTTCATCTTTTCGACGCTCGCCGACTACGGCCCATCCTATGTCTTGACCGCCGCGTCGAATTCGCAGACGCGTGAAGTGCTCATCAGTTGCGGGATAGAGGAGGCACAGAGTTGTAGCATCACGCATGGCGGCTAGCGCATAAGCGTCTTTGTTCTTCTCCCACAGATCGTTCGCCCAGGCAGAAAACTCGGCAATTTTCTCGACGGTGAACGATTCCACGCGTGGTGCGCGAAGGCTGCGCCAGGCCCGCAAAGCCTTCATTGCAGCCCAGCCTGCACCGGAAGCTGCGGCAAGATTCATCAACCATTCTCGCGCGGCAGAGCCGCGCAGCGCCTGCATTTGCAACAAGAAACGATGCGGTCGCAGGACAAGAAAATAAAATGGAATCGCGCAGTGAGTCCAACCCAAGCGAACAAGCATCTTCGGCAGCGGGCGATCATAGCCTCCCATGCCCAAGCAGTAGAGAAGCGGCGAGCGGGCCATGGCATCTCTCAAGAGCAAGCTGCCGACTACGGCGTACGATTTGTTAATGATGCCTTCGGAATAAGGATGATGATAGTAACCGATGCGGCGGACCTTGCCGTCTGGGAAGATAAAGTTCTGATGCTTAAGCGCGTACCCTCCGCGCACGAAGCCGTTTTCGAGGGCAAGAAAATATTCCTGGAACAGATCGCTGCTCTGCGAATGGGGCAGCCAGCGCGGAACGGCATAACGAGGAAAGACCAGGGTCGGATCGTTGGTTGACGTTTTCAGCCTTTGGTTGAATTCCGCGACCGCGGGCTCATGTTCGGGAAGGTACGGCTGAATCGTGATGGGCAAGGACTAGCTCGGCGCTGTTTGTAGTTTACCTTCTACGATCTTCACGATGTCCCCTATGGTCTTCATTTGTTCAATCTCTTCCGGCGAAAGCTGAAGATGGAATTTCTCTTCCACTGCCAGCACCAGATTCAGATGTTGCACGGAATCCCATGCATCGACCGTTTCGGGGGACGAGGAGACGCTCAGCTTGTCAGGCGAAATTGCAAATAGGTCGGATGCCAGAGCTCGAATTTGATCGAAAACAGTCAACGTTAATCCTTTCATTCCTCTACACCGCGGCTGGTTTAGTTACTCTAACCCACTTTGGAGCGGCTATTTGTTGTTTTGTTAAATCGAAGGACCAGAGCGAGCCTTCCGGGCTTTGCTCAGTGAGCTCAAATCCATGTTGGGGATAAAAGTCGCGAGCAGGAGCATTCTTCTTGGTTGGGAAAAACCATCCGAGCAGCCGCTTGCATCCCTTCGAGGATGCGTGCTCTGCAAGTTGTGAAAGCAGCGCCGACTCGACCGTTCTACCAATCACGCGGCAACTCAGCAGAAAGGTATCGATCTCGCAGGACTCGCCCTGATCGTGAGCTATGGCCACGCCCACCAATCCGTGGTCGCCAAACCGATCTCGCACGCTGATGGAGAGGACCTGCCAGCCTGATCGCCCCGACATCTCCTGAATCTGTTGTTCCGTATAGCGACGGGTGGTCAGGTTGAATTGATTTGTCTTCTGGGTCAATTGTGCCACGCGTGCCAACGTGGCTGATGAAACCGGTGCAACTTCGGCCTCTTGCTCGAGGTAACGAAAAAAATCTTCCTTATTCTCGAAGGTATGTTCTACCTGTGCCCTTTCCTGCTGCTCGGCATACATGACAGTCCGCTGCTTATCTTCGCTCGAAAGGGCGAGACGTTCGAATACGGGGCAGTCGCGCAATGCAGATGCATATTCCATGGGATTCGCCGGCAAATCAATAATCGTTACCTCGGGAAGCACTTTGCGAATCTGTTCCCGTTCAAAGGGATTGTCATCGATGAACGCCAGTGAATCAGTTCCCAGGTTCAACTCGTTTGCAATCTCGCGAAGGTTCTGTGCCTTATCTCCCCAGTTGATGCGCATCGCGGCAAAATCCTTCGGCTTGAGCACCATGCCCGGATGATGGGTCAACGCTTCCATGGCATCCTCGGGATTATTCTTGCTGCAGATCGCCAAGAGGATGCCACGCCGGGTTAGATCGAGCAGTGCCCGCTGCAGATTCTGGTAGGCGGCGCCCGGATACTCCGGGCCAAGCTTGATCCCATTCATGCCATCTTCGCCGATGATTCCGCACCACAAGGTGTTGTCGAGATCTACGATCGCGACTTTGGCGGTTTTGCCCGAGAGTGGAACCAGAAAGCGCAGCCACTCCCGCGACAAATGAAGGAGATTGTCGGCCGCAATGGGCATACGGGCGAGCAGCCATTTGCGTTGGTCATTCCAGCGCAATCGACCGTGCCGGGCCATCAGCCCATCGTAGTCAAGGATGTAAACGCTGCGATGCTCTCCGGCGATGCGCCTGAGTTCCCGATTGATCTGGTGAATCGCCGCGGCTTGGCCATTTTCCCGCTGTGCATCGAGAATTCCGTTATGCGGGTGCGGCTGCAACTCGAGAGAATGCAAGATCAGTGCCGCTGAACTGCGCTCCCGAAAGATACGAATCCATTGGGCGAAGCTATTCACCACTCGCTGAATAGCGGCTGAAACGGCATCCGGCGACAAATCCGCAAATTGGTTCCACAAGTCGGGCGCAAGTTCAGGAGTTCTTGCTGCCAGAATCACTGCATCGGGAGAGAAGCGGTAAAGGCTGCTGTCGGCGTCGAGAATGTCCTGCGCGTAGGCGTTGAAATCTCCTAATTGCGCACTTAGGTCAATGCCTTTAACGAAGGCTTCGGCCCGCACCAAAGGAATTGCTGGTTCGAGCGTGAACGAACGCAAAACAGCCAGGCGATAGGGCGTGAGAGTTACCTTTCCGCGCAATTGCTCGAAGCGACTAACCAGAAATGGAGCAACGCTCAGGCCGGCTTCTTCTCGCCAAAGTTCGGCCATGCACCCGCTGGCCAATTGCACAGCTCCGTTGGCAATCAGCCGGTCCACATCAGCGCGCAGGTTCAAGGATTTGTTCTCGGAGTTCATTCCTCAGTCGATTTTTTTGTACGCTCCAGATACTCCACCAGAAGTTTGTTTTTCGTGTAAACCCAAGCTATGCGCCGCTGTTGAAACGCAACCGCAGGCAGCGGAGCCCGCACCACAATAGCCCCTTGCCGTCGGCTGAGTTGTAGCTGATGCTCCAAATCCTCGACCTCATAACACAGATGGTGTAATCCCCCGCCGCGCTTCAAGAAGGGAGTGACAGGAGAATTCTCGCCCGCCGGTTCCACCAGTTCGACGACGGGATTTCCCGCTCGTTTGCTGTGAAGAAAGCTTACCCGTACACCCTGATTGGGATCGTGAAATACGGTGCCGTCCCACTCTGCGTGCAGCGATTGCAAGAATCCTTGGATATTGTTTTGAATGGACTCGACCACAATGCCAATGTGATGAAACATGCCTTGCAAGGAGGAGAGCCCTGCGATGGAAGATTCCATTTACGTAGCACTCCCAATTGTGCAGAGCTCTAGTGGCATCATTCTTGGGGCATCATTTCAGTTCGACGATAAACACGTCGCTACGGTACTTGTTGTCCGGGCCTCTGCCCAGTTCGTCTTCCCAGTCGGAGGTGAACATATAAAAGCGCCCATCCTGCGAAACATTTCCGCGCGGCGTCGACCAGAACCCGTTTCGCGCTGTGCTGTAAGTATGGGCAAAGCGCCAGATTTTCGAAGCTCCCTTCGTCGCAGCGCAGTCGATCTCGTTTTCCCACGGTCCGATCACTAACAGTGGCGTGCCCGGAGTATTTGGATTATTCATCTGGTAGGTCGAAAAGCACAGTGGCTCCGAATCGTCGGGATCCACGTTATTCCATGAGAAATGCGAGTCGTACCATTCTCCCTTCGAGGGCGAAAGCCCGCTGATGATCGATGTGTAGTCTGCCAGATGATCCAATGGTCTCGAAACTACATCCATAGGATGCACCAATCCAGACGAGCCTAGAATGTGCTTGTATCCCAGAACGTGGTGGCCGCTGCAGCCCATGGAGCAGACCGTAACGTTCAAGGTATCGATCTCCCAGACTACCCAGCGATGTCCCGGGGATCCACCGCCACCTCGTGTTACGTAGAGGAATTTTCCCGATTTCGCCATGCGGGCGTTGTGGATTGGAAAACGGTCAGGAGGAGTGATGATACCCTTCGGTCCCCAATCGCCGCCGATCTCCCCGGTGGTTGGGTTGTACCAGCGGCATCCTTGCGTGCGGTCGTAAACCAGAACCAGGTAATTGTTATCCTGGCCCGGGCCCACCACGGTCATGAAGCGGTTGTCGTCCGCGCTGGCGGTAATTAATTCTGTCCAATCGCGCGGGCGGAGCTTTACGCACTTGGAAACGCGGAAGACATCGGAGATCTTTCCGGTTTCGGTGTCGTATTGCTCAACGGCTCCTTCACGCCGGTCTACTCCATAAAGGATGTTTGTCTTACGGTAGCTAAATTGCGGTTCGGCTCCCCATCCCACATTTGGAGTCTTGACAGCATGTGCCTTCATGTTCACGGGATCAAAGTTATAGAGTTGAAACGATCCGCCTGAAGTTGTGACGTAGAACATGGTGGAATTCTTGTTCCACGTATTCTGCTCTGCCGAGGATGGAGTGAATAGGGATCGCCCCAGACCTTTGGGATCCGAGCCCGGATCGGTTACTCGGAGAATGCGAGATCCAAAAGTTGGATCGGAAATAATCGACCCGGCTGGGCCGATCGCCGGTGGCGTTTCGGGATAAGGCTCGATTTTGCGATCAGTTCGTGCACAATACGGCCCGTCCGTGCAGCCTGCTTTCGGGAGTGGTTCTTGGGTATTTGCTGTAACCTGTGCCAGACACACCGGAGCGCTGATGATAGCCAGCGTAAACCATTGAAGCCAAAGCCTTAATGCCAATTCGAGGGGCCCCCTATGGCCCGCTGAAAGCTATTCTAATTGGTTATCGAGGGGGCTGCCAACCGAGACTGTGGCCACTGCTCAAACAATGACTTATGTTGACGGTTTCTTGCTATCCAGCAGTTTTGTCCGCAAGCGATCGTAAAGCGCATTTCCCAAGAGACGCTTGGCAGTTCCGCGAAGCGTGCTCTGGGTACGCATCCTCGCTAAGCCACTCGCGTTGCAGATCGCTGCAAAGGCGGGAAGGGAAATGTCGCGTACGACAGCAACCCTCCCCAAGGCAAAATGATCGGTGCTTGTAGTGTTCGCCCGAATTCGGCTGGTCGAAAGCGTCTGATATCCGACGGTTTGCGCCATCTGGATCACTCGTTGGTCACAACGTCCGCCCGGGCAGGAGAAATGCGCCACCGTTTGTCCGATGATCTGCTCGAGCTGCGCTTTTGATTCAGACATCTCCCGCTGCAGGGCAGCATCGTCGAGGTCAGTGAGGTAAGCATGGGAGATCGAGTGGCTACCAATTTCAAATCCAAGCTCCTGCAGCTCTTTGAGTTGTGCGAAAGAAAGATAGCCCGCGGTTCCCAATCTCCCGCTGGTGATAAAGAATGTAGCGGTAAATCCTGCCTGCCGGAGGATAGGAGCGGCCACAAGCAAATCGGTTTCGCAACCATCGTCAAACGTGATGACGACAGATCGTCCTGTTGGAAACTTGAGAGCTTGGCCGACACTGAGTGCCTGCCATGCGTTCTCCTTCAAATATTGGATCTGTGAAAGGAACTGGGCTTCCGTCAGGACATAGCGGGAGTAACCGGGCTCGTCCTGGCAGATTCGCCGGTGCGGAACCTCCAGTTCGTGATACATCAAGAAAACGATAGAAGGCTTGGGCATCGTAAGTATCGCGTAGCGATCATGCAATCTGCGGGATGCTGAGGAGACTGAACACGACTCCTATGCCATGCGGTTCGATTTCAATTTCCTGCTCGCATTTTTTACTTTCCACATCATAGAGAGCGATGTGAGACGGCCTGTGCAAGTGCGCGCCATGCCGAATCCAGGAGACGTTCTCCACAAATTTTGTGGGGCGCACGCGCGTAAACCCGACCCACATCCGACATTGGTCAAGCGGCAGAACTCCGCGGCACCAGCCCAGAGTCTGGTCCGACTTGGTCATTGCATTCAAATCGACCACCTGTTCTACCAGCAAACTCTCTTGTCCGGCGATAACGACGTGCCCATCGACGGTGGTGAAGTAGATTTTTTCGCCGAACAGAAACCCGTCATGGGGCCGTTGCACTGCGACATCAATGCGTGGACCGGGGGTGGTGAGGCAGACCGCGTCTTGTTGACGTAGGCGCGTGACCCAGACGTCTCCATTCAGTTCGAACGCGTGATTCGGATGTGACTTGTGCGGCTTCGTGGTTGGGACCTTGCGATAGTCAATTTGCCGGGAGAATCGAGCCCATGTGTCTTCGCCCAGCACGCTCCATTCCCGGACTAACTGGCCGGTAGTCGTGATTTCTACGACCAAATCGAGCCCGGTCACGACCACTAGAATCGTTCCCCGCGAACTCGGGCAGACATGATGCAAATCATTAAAACAGGGAAGGGAAATGTAGTGCAGAAGTTGAAAATTCGGAAGTTCGTAAATCAACACCTCCGTGGAAGTACAGGCGTATAGCTTATTCTCACGGACGGAGGCTGACTTGAACAGAATCGCGGGCAACTCGTCAGCGCAAGCTTCCTGCGGCGAAGTGTATTCCACGCAGGTTCGAGACTGGTTTTTCTCCGGATCGATTTCGATGATGCAGGCCTGGTCGGTCGATTGCCATTCTTCCAGCTTTCGGAAGATGGTGCTGCGTAGCCGGCCGCCGGTCAAATAGATTTTACTCATACTAAAATCATCGCCGAGAAGCTCTTGGGCTGCCCTCGGTCGAGCTCACCCCTTATCCCCCAGCAGTTCCTGGTAAAAGTCAAAGACCGATCGCATATTGCTATCGTCAACCGCATAGGTTCTCTTGATTCTCACCGGCAGCGCAAGTTCGGCGTTAATGGCTTCGAGGAGAGCTTTTGGATTTTCCTTAGGAACCAAGTGAACTCCTGCCGGGCGCATTCCATTGTCGCTGGCGATGACGGGGGTGCCCACGTGAAGAGCTTCACGCACCGAAACCGAATCGCCGTCATAAAGAGTGGTTCTCAACATCAAATCAGCGCGTGCAATCGCCTGCACAGTCGTCGCATGCGGTACGTCGCCACAGAGAAGAATGTCCTCGGCATAGGAGCACTCGCCAATTTTCCTTCGCAGTTCCGGTTCGAGGCTACCCGAACCGATAAGAAGCAGTCCTGTACCAGGAAATTTCTGACGCACAGACCGCAGCACGTCAATTTGCAGCCGCAGATCGTACTCGGGTTCGAGCAATCCAACCGAAATCAGCAGTGGATGGTGCGCCGAGAAAAATGCTTCAAGAGCAGCCGGCATTGCTCCCTCCAGTTGCTCCTCCGGCAAGAATGAATGAGGTGCGATCAGCCGCGTTCTTTTCTGTGGTACGCGTAAACGTTCAAAGAAGCCCATGATCTCTTGGTTGACGCCGATTAATCCATCGAATCGGCGAAAAACGATTCCTGCAAAGGAATTGGGACCGATCGCCTTTCCCTGCGGAGTGGAAGGAAATCCGCCAGAATGAAATGTCAAAACCGAAATCTTGCCCGGCCGCACCGTACACGTCAGCCCAAGAGCAAGCACACGTGTAGTGAGCATTCCTCCGAGGTGCAAGTGAAGAACTTCACATTTCAATTCCCATAAAAGCTTCGTCAAACCAGCCGCGCTGCTCGGGTAGTAGACTTCGTCCTCTTCCTTTTTCTTATGTCGCGTGATATTGATGACCGCACAACCGACACCCTGGTGCCGGAGGAAGTTACGAATCGCGACCAGGTTGCTCTGAACTCCCCCATGTGGCGGGGGAAAAGGACCTAGCTGTAGCACTCTCATTGGAGCGGCGGCCCAAGAAATTCTTCGATGTCGATGATCCGTGCTGCGCGGGTGCGTGCCGACTCCAGCATCAAAAGGCAGCCTAAGGTCGAACGTACACCATCGCGCACCGTAACCTGTGCGGGGCGACCTTGCTTCAGGGAGTCAAAGAAATCGCGCATTTGCGCTTCGTAGCCTTTTTCCGCGAACCAAGTGGACGTCTTCCGAACAGCGCCGGTACGAATGACGGACCATTTGAAATCTTCTGCGATAGCCCCAAGTCCCGGTGCATAGCCCTCGACTCGCTCCCCGCCGGATGTTCGGCTGCCGACGGTACAGTAGGTGAAGTTCGCAATGGAATCATCTGCGAAACGAAAGGCAGCAACCAGATTGTTTTCTCCGATGGGATCCATTTTTCCGGTAGGCAGTGAGTAAGCCGTTACTTCAACTGGCTCAGAATCAAGCAGCCAGTAGAGCAGATCGATAAAATGGCACGCTTCGCCCAGAATGGCGCCGCCGATGGCCGGATCCGCCATCCAGTAGGAGCCCGAGATTCCGGGCGAGTTTACTCGACAGTTGACGACTGCCGGTCCGCTTCGTTGCGCGAGTTGTTTTTTCAACGACAGATACGTTGGCGCGAAACGACGGTTAAAACCTACCGTGAGTTGCTTCCTGGACTCCTCCACAGCTTGGTAGAGATCGCGGCATTCCTGTTGTGTCAGGGCCATGGGCTTCTCGACGAATACGTTCTTGCCAGCGCGTAGCGCGGCAAGCGCTTGAGAAGCGTGCTGCGGATTCCGGCTGACGATCACGACCGCTTGAATTTCTGGGTCGTTCAAAATTTCGCTGTAGTCGGTCGCACAATAATCCGCGCCAAAGCGTGCGGCATAGCTTTTTCCGCGAGCGCCGCTTGAGGAATGAATGGCGCGCAGATGCGTAAGGGGAGTTTTCTTGATGTTCGGCAGATGTGCCCAGCGTGCCAGATTTCCCGCGCCGATGAGCGCCACCCCCACTTTCGAAGTGGCGACATGAGCATGAACCTCGACGCGTCGCTTTGGGCGAAAGTTTGCGAGAGGTTCTTCCAAATCGGCAGCCGGATACTTTACCAGCACAGCGAGACTATTGGCGACCGGATCCATGATCGTTTCATAAGCGCGATCGGCATCTTCCATCGCGAAACGGTGTGTGATCAGGGGTTCGATCTGCACCTTTCCCTGCGACAGGAGCCGCAGAAACTCTTCCATATTTCGGTTTTCTGTCCAACGCACGTAGGCCGCGGGATAGTCTTGCCCATCTCGCTCATAGGATGGATCGTAGCTTCCAGGGCCGTAAGCGCGCGCCATGAATATCTGAATCTCTTTCAGATAGGTTTCATACCAGGGAAAGGTGAGTTCGACTGCGCCCACATCTACAATGCGGCCGCGGTCGCGGCAAATCTCGACGGCCATGCGACAAGGCGCGTCCGACTTCGCCGCCGCCGCGACGATCACGCAGTCGACGCCGTTTCCATCAGTAAGCGCCCGAATTTGCCCGGCGACATCCGAGGTTCCGCTTACCACTTCATCGGCACCAAGGCGACGGGCCAGTTCGATGCGGTCGGGCTTCAAATCAGTGGCAATAATGAAACCACCCTGCAATCGGGCCAATTGGCTGATCAATTGGCCCACGAGCCCAAGTCCGATCACCGCAACGCGCTCGCCCAAGGAAATTTTTGCGATACGCACTGCATTCAGTGAGATGCTGCCCAGCGTAGTGAAGCAAGCGTGTTCAAAAGGGACATTCTCCGGGACTTTTGTCGCCAGATTTCGGCCCACCAAAATTGTCTCGGCGTGTCCGGTTCCTTCACCCCCGTAAGCGACGCGATCTCCTATTTCGATATCTTTGACTCGGGAGTCTTTTTCAGCCACTAAGCCCGCGCCGGAGTATCCCAACACTGCATATTCAGTGAACTTCGCCCTCACTTCGGCAACGGTGCGAATGGGCGCGTCCTTCATTGCATTCCACACTTTGCGGAGCTGCGAAGGATCGTTCGCCAGCGCTCTCGCCACGCCTTCTTTGTGGATGCTGGCGGTTTCCGTACCACTGCTGATCAGCGAATAGATAGGGCGAACCAGAATGTGATATGGACTGATCATCGGATCAGGAACTTCGTCGACGATGATATCCTTCAGCCCTTTTCGGAGGATCTGCTTCATTGACGTCCAGGAGTGATGCTCAAGGTGAACGGTGCAATCAGTGAACACCGCCTTTTTGTAAAACTATATCAGGCTGCATCCGAATAGTTTAGGACTCCGAGGCTCCGGTTTCACTGAAGTAACGAGAGAGCCTGATTCTCAACTGGACGCCAAACGGTTCTCGCGTAAGGACATACCAGAACACGCCAATGCCGTATGTCGCCAGGCCGGCCGTAAGATTTATCACCAGCTGCAAATAATGGTGAGCGTAAAAAGAACGCTGCATGAACGCCAGGACGAGGCTCATGGGTACGCACATAAGCAGCGGGTAGGTATAGGCCTCGAGGATGAATTTGCGCACCGGAATCTCAAGTCGCCGGCACAGGTGTCTCGGCAAGAAGAACAAGGACGTGCATAGTAAGGGGATGGCCGTCCCGATCGCGTCACCGACAATGCCCCAACGCCGAACCAGCACAATACTGAGGATCAGATTCGAGATTCCCTCCATCAACACAACATAAGCGAGCGCCTTGTGGAGGCTCATCCCAAACAGAATCCGGTTCGACGTTGCCTGGGCGTTGTACAAGGCGGAAGGGATCAGAAGAATCAGCAGAACAAGGTAGCTCGACACGTACCGCGGTCCAACCCACGCTTCGATCACCGACTTGCCCATGACGATAAGAGCAACTGTCATGGGGAACATGACAAAGGCACATGCCCGATTTCCAGCAACGAAGATCTTGCGCAGTTGATCATGATCGCCAGTCGCATGGAAATGACTCGACATCGGAGTGAATATCTGCGCCAGGCTGCTGACGACTTCAACGGCATAATCCACCAGCCGTCCGCCGATGGAAAAAAATGTGATCGCTTCCGCGGAAAGGAAGGTGCCGATCACGATTGCATCGGTTTTGAACCGAAGTCGTCCGGCAACGATGATCATGAAGGTGACGGACCCGTAGCTGGCGACCTGGCCGAGTGAGTCGCGGCTGACATATTTCCAGCCGTACGGAATGGTCAGCAAATAGTGTGCAAAGACGGCCCGCACGACCGACGCCGCCAAAGGAAGCGCCACTGTAATCAACGCCACGGTGATGAGCCCATATCCATGGCGCAGCGTGTAAATGATCAGAACCGCACGCATCAACGTTTGGACGATGTTGGTCCAGTTGAGCAGATAGAATCGCTGCAGCCCCTCAAGGATGCCGCCTGCAATGCCGAGAGGGAATCCGAGAGACAGTGCGCCCCCCACCATCAGGAACAGAATGCGAGCGTCGCGAAGAAAGCCGTGCGGAACATGGAACATCCGGTCAACATAAAGGGTGCCCAGGATTGTAGGCACCAGCAGTACACAACAGAGGCAGGTATAACTGAAGAGGCTAGTATTGACGAGGCGCGCCAGTTCTTCCTTGTCGCCGGTAGCCTGAAATTTCGAAACGTAGCGAACCAGGGAAGAGCGAATTCCAAAATCAAAGATTCCGTAATAGCCGGTGAGGGAAAAAATGAGAACCCAAAGCCCAAAAGCATCGTCGCCCAGATGATGAAGAATAAAGGGCGAAAGGAAGAAACCCACGGCGATATTGACCGCCAGGGCTCCCCAACTCGATGCCACATTTTTTAGGGCTTGAATCTTGAGATTCATTCAGGTTGATCCGGCGGCTGGCGGGCGCAAGCGGCGGGCGAGAAGGCGGCCCAACTGCTGGCGCGATGCATACCTCAGGTTGGCACAAAGTATTCACTGCTGTCTAGATTACGAGTACAAGTCGTACACAGCGGTTTGAAACAGAACGAGGTGCAAATTACGACGCGGATACCAAAGTCTTCCAAGCAATTTGTGCGTAATGTCTTGTGGTTCTTCGCCATTGCTGCTGTCATCGTCTTCTGCTTTCTTCGCTGGGGCAAGGCCCTCCTGACGGCGAACGATCCGCCTCCGGGGCCTGTGGATGGGGCCATCGTGCTCCAAGGATCGGTCATCGGCGAAAAAGCCCGGCTGGCGGGCGCTATCAATCTGCTGAAGCAAGGAACCGCCGGCCGAATCCTGTTAAGCGTTCCACGAGAGTCTTACTGGGGGCAATCCATTCCGCCGGTCGCGCGCGCTTACCTTGAGCACAATTTCGCCAAAGATCTCGCCGCTCGTGTCGACTTCTGCGAGACTGGCCCGAACGTAAACTCCACCCATGAGGAAATGCAAGCGCTGCTCCCCTGCATTGTGGAGCACCGGTGGCGATCGATTGTGGTTGTGACCTCAAATTACCACACGCGCCGAGCGGGAAGAATCTGGCGGGCAGCCAGCGTGCGAGACGCGGATGTTCGAGTCTGGATCGAAGGCATCGCAGATCCGGAGTTCCCAGAGCCTTGGTGGCGTCACCGTCAATCGGCCAAGATATTTGTCACGGAATTAACGAAGCTCGTGTGGTCGCTATTCGTGAAATAGATGATCTGACTTCGTATAAGGCGATGGTGCATGTGACTTCAACCGATCGATTAAGGTCTTTGATTAGCGCAAAATCTAATCCGATATTTGCGGATCCGCGCCATAGTTGGGCAGTGAGTCCTGTACCGACTTCCGGCGGAAGGCCAGCCAATTTCCAACACCAGTAGTCCAGCTTTCGAACTCGATTTGTTTCCTACGCTGGTGATCCACATAGCGCGGGAGCAAAAGACGCTCACTGCCAGATTCCGCGAGCCCCGTATCACACGTAGTTGCTGATACTACATTTTCCTTGCGCAGCCAGGAAAGAAATGTCCGGCGGTACACGCCGCTCGGATAGCAAAAATGAACTGGTTCC
>Ga0335072_10003313_pt1 | contig 24317 bp, 19 predicted proteins | sample Lox_Sample_21_FD_206725 | JGI IMG/M metagenome (GOLD analysis project Ga0335072, IMG submission 206725) | Soil microbial communities from Loxahatchee National Wildlife Refuge, Florida, United States - Lox_Sample_2.1 | ecosystem: Environmental > Terrestrial > Soil > Wetlands | place: USA... | reverse complement strand
AATATTGCGCAGAAACATTGCGACTGACGTGAGCAGCGCCACGGGCACCGCGAGTGCACCGAGACCGGCGGCGGAAAGTGTTGCCGCCAACTCTGCCGCGGAAGCGGTGGAGTTGACCAGTCCGCCGAGGATCGCGGTGAGATACACACCACGGGACCCGTAGACGCGCAGGAGTACGTAGTTCATGAAGCCGAGGCAGGCGATCACGACGACAATGATCCAGTCCTCGCGCGGCTGGATCAGATTCCAGGGATCGATGTAGCGATCGGGCAGCAGCGGCCAAACAACGAAACCCAGAAGCGCCAGGAGAATCGCGCTGCGGACCTCCTGTTGCGACAGGCCGCCGGCAAACGCCCGAAACTGTGGCTTGAGCGCGAGCAGCATTGTGACCAGAATCGAACAGGCGACGGGGGTGAAGATGTGGCCTTCCCCGACCAGAATGCCGAGAAGGAAGATAAGGGCCAGCGCCAGCGAGGTAGTCGCCTCGAGTTTGCGCTGGATAGTGATGCTTCGAAAGTTGCCGAAGGCAATCAGGATAAGAACGGCAGTTCCGCTGACGACCATCGCAACGGAACCGAGCAGCGAGCCAATAAGACCGAGCAGCGCAGCCATCGCGAAGGTGCGTGCGCCGATATCCTTGTTAGACCACTCTCGCTCGAAGCCGACGAGAAGGCCAAGAGCGAGGGTGACGCCGATTTTGACGGCCACTTCCGAGGCTGGGAACGGCTGGTACGACCCGTGAAATGTCCTTAGCCAATCCTGCATTGCCTATATCTCCGAAGCCCTGGATGGAACCCGTTTGCTCCCCAGGAAATGTGTTGGGCTGTCGCCTCATTCCACTTCATTGCGCCGGGACGGGACACGCGCTGCTCAGATGGCCGTTCAGATCCTCGTGGTCGATCCTGAAGGAGAGGCGCGGCCGCGCCCCATCTTGCCGAATTTTGAAGATGTAAATGCGGTCATAATCGTTGTTCGGCCAGTCGGGCACCTGGGACGGATTGTCGTCATAGCTCTTCAGCATCCGTTGGGCGAATTCGTTGAGCATTCCGTGCTCCCAGGCAACGAAGATTAATGCGTGCGCATAGACAGGCGCCGTCAGCACCGACTGCATCCTGGAAATGTTTGTGAAGCCGATCTGAGCGTTGACCGGCATGCCGAGTGTAATCGCGGTTGGCTCGATCGTCATGAGCGGGCGTACATATGAATACAGCTGATTACTTCCGTCACCGACCTGGACCGCCGGATCTGGAGCATAGATTGCGTCTGGCCTGCCAAACTTTCCGATCAGTACCTTGGGCAAGGCCAATGCACGATTCAATCCCTGGCAGGTTAGCTGGCCGAGACCGCCAGCCGGCTTTTCCGCATGGCGAATCGCGACGATAGTCTCTTGCGCATGGAGTGGAGTCGCGGCCCCTACCGTCGCCAACAAGACGCCAGATGCGAACTGCCAGAATCTCCGCTTGATCTGCATCCGATCACCTCACGTGTTTGACGATAAAAGATGCTCTCCGAGAGTGCCAGCGTGCAGAGATCCACGATAAGAATCTGAATCTGAAGAGCCCGCAGAACTCTGCTTCAGATTCTTCTCCCTAACGCCTTAGGGAAGGCCCACTGCAATGAGAAGTATCAAGCTCCGGCGGTCTGCCGGACGACGCAGCACCGAATCCACTGGCGATCGCGATCGTTCGCGAGAAGTCCTCACACAGAAGGCAGCTCATCTCCTCTTTGGAGACGACTGCCTGGACCACCGCCGAAAGAGAGAAGCCAACAATGGGGGCCCAAAGAATCTCCCATAACATGGCAAACGACATCATGAGTGCGTGGCCGACGGCAACGAACATATTCAACGCCTCCTCAACAATGGATGGCTCTCCCGGTAGTCAGAAAAAAGGAACGATCACACCGACTGCGTCACGATCTGAACCGGGAGAAGGAACAAGTTTGCCGTTGCGCAACTGCCGGCGCTTCATGAGCAGGAAGAACACCGGGACCAGGATCAGCACGTGGATGGTGGATGTGATCATGCCGCCGACAATAGGTGCGGCAATAGGTTTCATTACGTCGGAGCCGATGCCCGTTTCCCAGAGAATCGGCGCAAGGCTGAGGATGACAGCGGTCACAGTCATCAGTTTGGGGCGAAGACGCTGCACGGCGCCTTCGATTGTTGCTTCTTCAACGTCGGGCTCGTTAAGCGGAGTTGCGCGGGTGAGGCGGCGTTCCAGTGCTTCGTGCAGATAAACAACCATAACGACGCCGGTTTCAACGGCGATGCCGAACAGCGCGATATAGCCAACCCACACTGCCACGCTGAAGTTGTAGCCGAGGATCCATTGCAGCATGAGGCCCCCGGACATGGCGTAGAGCGTAGGAAAGATCAGCACGGCAGCCTCGGCGGCGGACTTGAAAACTAGATAGAGCAGCAAGAAGATGACGAAGAAGACGATGGGCAGGATAACTTCGAGACGCTGCCGCGCGCGCACCTGGAACTCGTACTCGCCTGCCCAGCGCCAGGTGTAGCCGGGCGGCAACGCGAGCTTCTGGTGGAGCAGATGCGTTGCGCGATCGACGAAGGTGCCGTAGTCGCTGGTCTTCAGGGTCAGGTAGACGTATCCCGTGAGCGCGCCGTCTTCGTCGCGGATCATCGCCGGACCGCGGGAGAAATAGACGCGCGCCACTTCTCCGATGGGGATCTGTTCACCAGAGGGCGTGGGGATGAGCGCCTGGGCAATGGCCGACGGGTCGTCGCGAAAATCGCGCTGGTAGCGTACCGCGATGGGAAAGCGGTCGCGGCCTTCGACGTTTTGAGCGATGTCCGCTCCTCCAACTTCCGAAGTGATCACACGCTGCACGTCGGCCACCGTGAGTCCATAACGCGCCGCTTCCGGGCGATTCACATCGATGTTCAGGTAGAAGCCCTGCGAGACGCGCTCGGCAAAGACAGATGTAGTTTCGTCATGGAAGAGAGGAGGGTCTGCATCTCGGAGCCGATGTCCTGGACGCGCGCGAGATCGGGACCCTGGATCTTGATGCCAATCGGGGTCTTGATGCCGGTTAATTCCATGTCGAGGCGGTTTTCAACAGGCATGGTCCAGGTGTTGGTGAGGCCGGGGAATTGCAGCTTGTGATCCATCGCACTGATGAGTTTGTCGTAAGTCATGCCAGGGCGCCACGCGGAGCACGGCTTGAGCATGATGGTGGTGTCGTACATGTCTAACGGCGCGTTGTCGGTGGCGGAGTCGGACCGGCCAACGGTGCCGAAGACCGTAGCGACCTCAGGGAAGGACCGGATAATGCGGTCCTGTTCCTGCATCAGCGAGACGGCCTGCGGAACAGAGATGCCCGGCAGCGCGCTCGGCATGTACAGCGCCGAACCCTCGTAAAGCGCCGGCATGAACTGGCTACCCAGGCGGAAATAGAGCGGGACGGTCGCCGCCAGGAAAGCCAGATTCAGAGCGATCACCAGCTTCCAGTGGCGCAGGCACCAGCGGAGCACGGGCAGATAGAGCGCCTGCGTAATGCGGGCGGCAGGATTCTGCGACTCTGGCTTCAGCTTGCCGCGCAGACAAAGCGGCATCAGCGCTGGCACCAGGGTGATGGACAGCAAAGAGGAGAAGACCAGAGCCAGTGTCTTGGTCCAGGCGAGCGGACGGAACATGCGCCCCTCCTGCGCTTCGAGCAGGAAGACGGGCAGGAAAGAGACGACGATGATGATGAGGGAATAGAAGAGGGCCGGACCCACCTGTTGGGCGGCGTGCACCAGAATGCGTCTTCGCTCGGCAGGTTCAGGGCCGGGGGTTCCGTTACGTTCGGCGAGATGGCGATAGCCGTTCTCCACCATCACGATGGCCGCATCGATCAGGACACCGATGGCAAGCGCCAGTCCGCCGAGCGACATGATGTTGGAACTGACGTGAAGGTAGTACATCGGAATGAAAGCCGCCAGCACCGCGATGGGCAAGGTGAGGATGGGTACCAGCGCCGAGCGGAAGTGGAAGAGAAACGCAATGCTGACAAAGCTGACGATGATGGCTTCGAGAGTCAGGTCGCGTTTGAGCGTGTGAATGGATTGGTTAATCAGCCACGACTGGTCGTAGCCGGTCACGATCTCGACTCCCGGCGGCAGCGAGGGTCCGATTTCACGCAGTTTTGCTTTGACTGCATTGATGACGCTCAGCGCGTTGCTGCCGTAGCGCATCACGACGATGCCGCCGACAGTCTCGCCTTCGCCCTGCCAGTCAGCCGCGCCGCGGCGCACATCGGGACCGAAGGAGACAGTACCCAGGTCACGCACCAGAACCGGCGTACCGTTGTTCGTCGCGATGGAAACATTTTCAAGATCAGAGAGCGAATGCAGATAGCCGAGACCGCGCACCATGTATTCGGCGCCGTTCATGTCGAGCACGTCGCCGCCGACTTCATTCGTGCTCTGACGAATTCGGTCGATGACCGTCGCGGCGGAGATGCCATACGAGAAGAGCTTCTGGGGGTCGAGATTCACCTGGTACTGGCGCACGAAACTCCCGATGCTTGCCACTTCTGCAACGCCCGGGACGGTTTCGAGCTGGTAACGCAAGTACCAGTCCTGAAGCGCGCGCAGATCGGCAAGCGAATGCGTGTGGCTGCGGTCGAGAATGGCGTACTCGTAAACCCAGCCCGCACCCGTTGCATCCGGACCAATCGCCGGATGAACGCCCGCCGGAAGTCGCCCCGCAATCTGCTGCAGATATTCGGTCACGCGCGAACGAGCCCAGTAAAGATCTGTGCCGTCTTCGAAGACGACGAAGACGTAGGAATCCCCAAACATCGTTTGTGCGCGCACCCCCTTGACGTGCGGCGCAGAGAGCAGCGCCGTGACGATCGGGTAGGTCACCTGGTCTTCGATCACATTGGGCGGCTCGCCCTGCCAGGAAGTATGAATAATGACCTGCACGTCGCTGATATCGGGCAGCGCGTCAAGCGGCACCCGCCGCATCGACCAGACTCCGGCGACGGCGAGCAGGATGGTTCCTGTGAAAACGATGAAGGGATTACGGCTGCACCACTCGATGATTCGGGAGATCATCACATGCCTCCTGAAGCGGTCAGGCTGAGTTGCTTTGTGGCGATCGTCTGACCGTTTTGCGCAACCGTGACCGTAACCTGCCATGTGCCTCCGGACCCAAGTTGCAGCGGACCGGAGTACATGCCCCGGCCCTGATCAGGTAGTGTTGCCGTTGTGCGCATCGCCCCCATGCCCATTGCCGGCATCGCGGGCATAAAGAAGGTTGCGGTCACCTGAGCTCCTGAGATCGGCTTGCCGTCGGCGCCGGTCAGGCGAACGCGGACCGTATTGGCGCCCTTGCGAGGAGTCGCTGGATCTGTGCCGAAGTCGATCTGGATGGACTGGTTCGCTGGCAGATTGGATCCGGTTACGGACGGCTGCGGTAGAGGCGAAAAGGAACCAATTGCCGACTGAAGTTGAGCTTCGGAATCCACCAGGAAATTCGCCGAGCTGACGATGCGGTCGCCGGGTTTGAGGCCGTTGAGCACGATTACCAAATCGTCGATTTGAGGACCCGTTTGGATGACGCGCGGTTCGAGATTGCCCTGTCCGTGATCGATGAAGGCGATCTCGCGCGTGCCTGCCTGCAGCACGCCGGAAGCCGGAATGACCAGTTGCCGTCCCAGAGGAATGTCGATGTTGACGCTGACGTACATGCCGGGCTTGAGCACTAGGCCGGGATTGCGGAAGACCAGTCGGACACGCGCGGTGCGCGTGATGGGATCGACATCGGGAAGTACCTGGTCGATGCGTCCTCGGAAGGTTCTCCCTGGATAGGAATCGACCGTCACTTCGGCGGGATCGCCTGGCCTCAGGCGTCCCACATCCGTCTGAAAGACGTTCGCGTAGACCCAGACCGTGAAGAGATCGGCGATGGTGTAGAGCTTCGTATCCGGCTGTACATAGGCATTGGGCAGAGCGTTCCGTTCGGTAATGTAGCCGGAGGCCGGCGACACCACAGTGATTTCACGTTGCACCTTTCCGCTCTGAACAAAGGCGTCGATCTCAGCCGGTGGAACATCGAACTGGCGCAGGCGTTCTTCGGCCGCCTGTACGAGCCAAACGCTCTCCTGTGTCGCCGTACTGCCCGCTCCGGGGGTCATGCCCGGCATCGATCCGGGCTGCATAGCCGGCGCAAAAGATTTCTGGTTCTGTTTTGCCAGTAGATATTCCTGTTCGGTGCTCACCAGGTCCGGACTGTAGATCGTGAAGAGGCGCTGCCCCTTGCGCACGTACTGCCAGGTAGCGTTGGCGAAGACGTTCTGAATCCACCCCGGAAAGCGCGTCTGCACGTACGCCAGCCTCTCTTCATCGACATCGACGTTGCCCGGAGCCTGCAGTTGATGGTTTACATTCCTGAGTTGCACAACCGCCGTAGTCACGCCGATCTGCTGCAGGCGCTGCGGCGAGACTTGAATTGGCGCCAGCGGAGCGTCGTCACCGCTTTGCGTCGGAGCGGTCGTGGCCGGCTTCGCGACAGTCGGCCCCTCAGCGACGACAGGATCGGACGGATCTGGGATCGGCGCCGGGCGGCTGCGGTGCAGCAGCGTCCAGGCCAGGCCTCCTGCCAACAGAACACAAAGAACCAAAACCGCCAGAAATGCGTTGCGAAAATTGCGGTTATTCATTGCCTTTCCTCCTGTGTCGTTGGCGCAACTGTGGTCTCGGTCAGGTCGATGGGAGCGCCCGCGGCCAGTTCAAGGTCCGCCATCCGGGTGTTGAAGTCGGCCAGCGCCTCGAGCCAGGCAAGATCGATGTCGATCACCTGCATCTGACTGTCGAGCAAATTGAGAAAATCGGTCTGGTTGTTCTCATAAGCAATTACGGCGGCGTGCAGGGTCGCCTCGGCCTGGGGCCGCAGTGAGTCCTGATAGAGCGCCGCAAACTTCTGGGCGGCTTCGGCCTCAGCCAGTGACTCTTTGATCTGGCCGAAGGCTTCCGTGCGCAGTGCGGCCAACTCCGCGTCCTGTTCGGTCACGGCTGCTGCGGCCGTTGCGATTTCCGCGTTGTGTTTGCGGTGGTCGAGCCAAGGCAGCGTCATCGAGCCCTCGACCATATACGTATTCCGCATGTTCTGGGTTGGCGGCATCAGCATGTAGCCGGCGGAAACCGTGAAATCCGAGATGTACGCCTTCTTCGCCAAACTCTGCTGCTGGCGGCTCTTTGCCGCAGCCGTTTCGGCCTCCAGCAGGTCGGGGCGGACTCGCAATGCGAGTTGTTCGAGACTCACTTCGGAAGGCAGCGAAGCCGTAACGCCGTAGTCTCCCTCGACGCGCAGCGGCGTGGCAGGATCGCGTCCGACCAGAGTGTTGAGGCGCGCACGGGCGACTTCGGCATCGCGGTCGAAGCGAATCATGTGCTCGGCCAGCCGGGTCAGCTCCAGTTGTGCCTTCAGTAGATCTTGCTGCGGGACTTGGCCAACGGTATAGCGAATCCGGGCCGCCGCAATCGCCTGCTGAGCGATCTCCACATGTTCATCGTGAATGTGCAGCTCATCCTCCGCTTCGAGCAAATCGTAGAACGCCTTGCGGACCTGGACGCGGACGCGCAGGCGAGTCTCTGCCAGTTCGTCCTTTGCTTCGGTCATTTCGGAATTTGCCACGCTGGTGCGCAGGCTGCGCTTGCCCGGGCCGGGGAGCGCCTGGGTCAGCATGAACATGTTCTGCGCCAGGTTGTAGTCCCAGGGCTGGCTCTGCGGAACGCCCCAACCTCGGTACATCGCCTGGGTATCGTCTAACGCGCCAGCGGCTGGCACCGTTGCTTCGGCCATCGCCACGCGGCGCGTTGCAACGCCGATCTCCGGATTGCGCAGGAGCGCCATCCGCTCAATCTCATCCAGCGTGAACGCCGGGCCGGTGGGTTCCGAAGCTGGCTCACTCCTCAAGAGAACATCGAAGTTCGGCAAACCGTCAGCGCTCGGTCGCGCCTGCGCGCAAAGAGCGGGCGCAGAGACAAAAAGCGCTGACAGACAAAGAAGTACAGATGGGATTTTCATCGTTTCCTCGCGTCGAAAGAAAATGCGCTGCGCGACAATGCGTCTGCGGACAGACACAGGTCACCTCAGATTTGCGAGGAGAAAAGACTAGATTCGGAGAACGGAACCGCTGCCTGGAGAAGCGAGCGAGAGCGGCGTTTCAGAGGCGGGCAGGATTCTGTTGACTGCGGGGTGGGGGAGGGTCAATGTGGTGGGAACAAGGGAGGCTGCAGAACCAACGCAATGATCGACGACTCCGGCGGACCCGGGAAGAAGCGGTGCACCAGCGGGCTGCGCGCGGCAGCAGTCGCCGCACTGCATCATGGCTGGAGAACCGCAATCGGCCATCGTCATCCCATGGCAGCAGGAATGGTGCGCGGCGGGCGTCAGGCAGGCAAGCGCGGGTATCGCGGCCCAGAGGACCGCTACGACCAGCATGACCACTGCGCCTTTCGGGCCCATCTTCATATCTTAACGTCCTGCGCTATCAGGATGCAGTTCCACCGAGATGCCCTGCTGTGACCTGAATCACATGACTGAACTATGTGGCCCCGCTTCGGTGCACATTACCAGAGAGAGAGCATCTCATAGCGGAGCTGGGAGAGATCGAGGACGGGCATCTTCTCTTTCCAGCCCTGCTTACCTAGCCAGCTGTTAGCAGGAATGGCCCCAGTACTGAACGAAAAGGTCGTGCTCGAAAGCCAATTCGGCTTAGCTCTCATTCCGTCTACTGGATCAACCTGGAGAATTTGGCAACTTCCTGGTCGATCATGGCTTGCTCATGCGACTCGAGTTCCATCGCCTCAGCCTCGGATAGGCTGAAAGTACGTATCAACTCCTTCCTTGAAGGATCCTTGGTCGGCTCCCCTTGCCAAAGCACCAGTGTTTTTCTTCTGATCTCCGCCGCATTCCGGCGCTCGAGTTCCTTGTGCATGACCCACCCTGCGCAGGATACGGAACCGCCGCATTGGACATCGTCGCGAAGACGTGGACATGAAGATCTCCGATTACCCTTCACGCTAAATGCTGGTGCGGCTTCGAGGAAGATGACTTTAGAAATGTGCAGACCGTTATCGCGGAGGTGTCCTGGGCTGAGAACCGACGAGATCCGCGCGGCCGCACCGGCATTGCAGACGGGAGGTGTGACGGCGATCACATCCTCGGAGCCGATGCTGCGCAACGATAACGATGAATTCTATTGGCCAGGAGCCATTGATGTGCCGAGAACTGATCCTAAAGCTGGACGCTCACGCGATCCCCGTCTCCATTCCTGCCGGCGTTCTTGTCATGCGGTGTGGAGAGCCGATATCGAACCTCTTTTTGTTGCGTCGGGGAAAAATGGCTGTGTTCTGGACCGATCCCTGCCAGAGTGAACCCATCGAGACGCGCGGTCCCAGTGAGATCGTCGGTTTGCCCATGGCTCCTGACGGGACCTGCCGGATAACTGCTTACACTCTCGAGGATTGCGAGGTGGGTTTGCTTCCGGCCGGTCGCGTGCTGCAACTGCTCGAACGGGATTTCTCACTGTGGTCAGCTGTTATGGTCTATATCGGCAGAGAGGCGGCGCGCATGCGTTCAGTAGCGACCGCTTGCTGTCCGCCGGCTATCCACCGTTTCCCAGGCTTGAGCGAGAACTGAAATGTCGGCCTGTGGCCGACACGTACGAAGGAAGTTGGGAGCAGGCGATGAAAGGTAACAGTAAGGTTCTTGCGCGGCTGAATGAGGCCTTGAGGGACGAACTGACCGCAATCAATCAGTATTTCCTTCATGCCGAAATGTACGAAAACTGGAAGTATGACCGTCTTGGTGGCTACATCAAAAAGCAGTCGATCGACGAGATGAAGCACGCCGAAAGGCTGATCGAGCGCATTCTGTTTCTGGATGGAACACCATCCATGGAACCACTCGCGCTCACGATCGGAGCGGGCGTGAAGGCTATGATCCAGTCCGACCTCAAGCTTGAATTGGGAGCTGTGGCCTCCTACAACGAATCCATCAGGGTCTGCGTTGAAAATGGCGACAACGGATCGCGCGACCTCTTCGTGACGCTCCTGAAGGACGAGGAGGGGCACGTCGACTGGCTTGAGGCCCAGCTTCACCAGATGGAGGAGATCGGCTACGAGCGCTATTTGAGCATGCAACTGGAAGAGGTATCCGATCAGAGTTGACCCATGAACTCGCGATGTCGCCAAGCCGTCAAGCGTGGCTTACGCAGGCACGGCCTTAGGCGCGCGGTAAAATAAAAGGGAGATGTCGCGTGTTGGCGAGGCCTCATTCGTGCCGCCGCAGCGTCGACGATTGGAACATGAGCGATATTCCGTCAGATCAGGATTTCATTCGAGAACCGGCCCCTGAAGGAAGTCGCCTGCTGATCCTCTCGACCTGCCGAATCTGCGGAAAATCCGCTGTGGGTTCCAGAATGGATGGGTCGCTTGAGCATTGGGAGAGCGAACACCAGTGCGGCAAGGAAAACAATAGCTCCGAAAAATTACGCCTGCGACTGGTTAAGAAGAAGCCAGCCCGATCAGTTTGAAGGGCCGAAACCTTTCGATCCTAATCTCCCGTCGGCGAACTCGTTCCTCCAGCCAGCCTTCCATCATCGCAGCGGCTTCAGTGATTTCCTCTCACCGGGAGGGTCATGCGATTGCTGCCGCAGTTGTCGTCTTGCCGCACTATTCCGACCGCTCCATAAGCCGCAGGATCATTCTATGGAAGCTGCCTGGATCGGTCAGAATTGCTTTCAAGTTACGGCTGCTTCGTGACATTGGCAAGAAGTATCGGCAGATTTGCCGGAAAATTCCCGACAGCTTCGGATCGTAACCGGGCGGCCATTACATCGCTCCTGGCAACGGTCGAGTGGCAACGTCGAGCTGGCCCGATTCCCGAAAAAGGCTGAGAGCAAGATCATGACCTTGGCCGCAGGAAGCCCAGAATCGACAGTTGGGAATCGTCGAGAAGCACATCGCTGCTGAAGAGGATGTAGCTTTCAGTGGATCGCATGTCGACCGGGGAGGGTGGCCAAAGGCAATCGGGGAGCGCCAGCCGCACGGCCTCGAGCAGTTCGTCGGCTGATCGGAATCGGCGGGGTGGCAGCGCTTTGCGGCTCGCATAGGCTATCAGGTGCCAAGGAGCATCGAAATCGCCCTGGACGTGCTGTGCAATCAGCCGATATTCGGATCCTGCGTCCATGCTGTTTGCGCGTTCCTATCGGGCTGCGCACGATAGGAGGGTGTTCTTGCCTCGCACAGAGGGAAGATATTTCGGATGCGGACAAACGGTTTGTGACCGTCATCACAGACAGGCGCCTTTCCCCTCTGTTGCGGATCAGTTCCACCGTAAGGAGCCGTGTGGAAGGGGGCACGAAGCTCCAATGCGGTTATAGTGAAAGCAGTCGTCAGCCTTCGGGTTGTCGATCTCGGGGCTCTCGCGGTGCTTCGCCAAAAAGACTGCCGCGGGAGCCCTTGCTGCCTTTCAATCACTGAACAACAGCCCGCCATCGCATTCCGCCCCCCCTGCATGATGAATTTCAGATGACGCACTTGTAATCAGGACCGATTTTGTCGTATATAGGAATGGGACTGAATTAGTCGTATATTTTGTGTTGCGACCTAGTCGCAACTAAGGACGCTCGCATTGTTCCCTCGTCACGAATTGCTGAGTCAGGTGGAAGCCCGAGGCATACGTCTCACGACGCAGCGCCGCGCCCTGATCGAGACCATCCAGCAGGCGACCACCCACCTTGATGCTGCAACTCTGCTGGACCAGGCCCGCGCGAGAGATCCGAAGATCAACCGCGCAACCGTCTATCGCACCATCGAGTTGCTGAAGAGACTGGGCCTGATCGACGAACTCGATCTGATGCACCTTGAGGGTGAGAAGCACTACTACGAGGCCAGCACCGAGCGGGACCATTTCCATCTTGCCTGCTTCGATTGCGGGAGGATCATCGAGTTCGCCACTCCCTCGTTTGAGCGTCTGAAACGGGAGGTCGCGGCAAAAAACGAGTTCAACGTACAGGTCATCCGTCTTGAGGTAGGAGGCCTTTGCAACGACTGCTCCGGGAAAGAGCGCAGAGAGAAGAAGCTTTTGCAGTAATCGAGAATCAGGCCCCCGCGGCTAACTCCTGGCAGAGGCCCGCGGGGACCTGAAGACCACAGCCGGGTAGACTGCGGGCTGCCTTCACTATAGGTTCCGGCCCGCAAGGATTCAACAGATGTTCGGGCTAACGGCGTGTGCCGATGGCTCGGATGGCAACTGTGTTCTTTGTGAGGCAGGAAATGATGGATCCAGCTGTTCCTTCGTCGTGGCGTTTTCGACTTCGCTTTGTATTCCCAACTGCTCTTGTCCTTCTCGTGCTTGCAGCAGCTTCGCCTGCCCAAACGCAGCGCAAATATCCCGGCCGCGGCGCGGTTTCGGCTCAGGATCTGTCGAAGCTGACTTCGCCCGCCGCCGTGGGCACTACGGCAGCCGATCAGGTGTGCGCCCGGTACACGACTGGTTCGACAATCTCGGACCCTCCAGTGCTTCAGAGTCAGAATGGCAAGCTCGAAGTCACGGTCGGCTTCTACACCGTCACCGACTCGCAGGGTCTGGTCCGCTACTGCTATGTGACCAGCAATGGCCTTGAAGCGCCCACACTGGTCGTCAATCCCGGCGACAACCTGATCATTCACTTCACAAACAATCTTCCCGCCGCCCCGGCATCGAGCGCGAGCGACAACGTGGCCAGCATGAAGATGACGCTATCAAATGACGCCACTGCGAGTTCGAACGATGCCACCACGAGCACCAGCCCCGCCTGCAACGGCACGATGGGCACCAACGTCACCAACATCCACTTCCACGGCACCGATATCGCTCCGGTCTGCGGACAGGATGAGGTCGTTCACACCCTCGTTCAACCTGGACAGAGCTTCGACTACAACGTGACGATTCCAACAACCGAGCCGCCCGGCCTTTACTGGTATCATCCCCACCCTCACGGTATTTCCGAGGGGCAGGTGCAGGGGGGAGCGACCGGCGCGCTGATCGTTCAAGGCCTCCAGAACGAGTTTCCGTCCCTGGCCGGCATGCCGACGCGAACTCTCGTAATCCGCGATCAGAACCTGCCTGCCTCAGAGTCGAATGACAATAACATTCCGGCGTGGGACCTTTCGCTTAACTACGTTCCCGTCACATATCCTGGCTACACCCCGGCAGTGATCACAACCGTTCCAGGAGAGCAGGAACTGTGGCGCGTGGTGAACACCGCTGCCGATACGATTCTCAATCTCCAGTACATCGTGAATGGTACCCCTCAGCCGATGCAGGTTTATGCGATCGATGGCTATCCGCTCTCGTCGGGAACCTCCAGCAGCATGACCACGATTCAGATGGGACCCGGAGCACGCGCGGAGTTTGTCGTGAGCACGCCCAATGTCGGCGACACGGCACAATTAGTGACCCAATACCAGAACACCGGACCGGACGGGGATTTCGATCCGACTCGGCCCATCGCCAATGTTGTCAGCCAGAGCAATGCTCCGCCCCCGGCTCAGATGCCATCCGTGGATGGCACAGCGAACACAACACTGAATAACAGCCTCGCTAACCTCACGCCGGCGGCCCACCGAAATCTCTATTTCTCGGAGGTGCTCCAGAACCCAGCTGACCCCAACAGTCCCACGACTTTTTACATCACGGAAGAAGGCCAAACCCCTGCGGTCTTCACGATGAACCAGCAACCAAATATCGTTGTCCACGCGGGCACCGTCGAGGACTGGACAATTCAGAATCGAGCCCAGGAAGATCACGTCTTTCATATTCACCAGCTGCATTTCCAGGTGTTGGATATTGACGGTCAGCCGGTGAACGATCCGGCGCTGCGCGACACCATGGACATTCCTTACTGGAGCGGCAGTGGACCCTACCACAGCATTACTGTCCGCATGGACTTCAGCGATCCAAACATCATCGGAACCTTCGTCTATCACTGCCATATCCTCGAGCACGAGGACGGCGGCATGATGGGCGAGATCGAGGTTCTGCCTCCCGGTTCATCCGCGAATGCAACCGTGGCGGCTTCGGCATCAAGCATTGCGCCGGATCAGAACGTGACGCTGACAGCGAATGTCGCAGATGCCAGCACAGGAAATCCGACCCCGTCCGGCCTCGTGCAGTTTCAGCTGAACGGGGAGAATGTCGGCAATCCCGCCCCCATCACCGATGGCGTGGCAACACTGACGACGCAGGTCGACGGAAACGTGGGCAGCAACAATCTTGTTGCCTTTTACGAAGGTGATTCGACCTACACGGAGGTGACCTCGCCTTCAGTTCCCATCACAGTCTCTCCGTTTGGGTTGACGTCCGCAGGTGCAACCGCGGCAGTCGGGTCGGCCGCACTGGCCACTGTCAATGTGAATGCCGCCAGCAACTACTCCAACCTCATTAGTCTCACCTGCACTCTGCCGTCCGGTCTGGCGGAGAGCGCGTGTTTCGTCAATCCGAATTCGATCACCGGCACCGGCACCGCGCAGCTCACGGTCAATACGACGCCGGCGCATCCGACGAGCAGTAAGCTGAACGGCCGGCCGGGATGGCTTGCGGCTGGGGGCGGCGCGAGTCTCGCATGTCTTGTGCTGCTGATCTTGCCGAAACGGAGATGGCGCAATTCGGCCTTGAGCCTGCTCGCGATCCTGGCGGTTGCCTTCACGGTGATCGGATGCGGTGGCGGCTCGACCAATACCGACCCCGGTACGGCAAAAGGGACCTACATGGTAGTTGTCACCGCTACCGCCGGCACCGGGTCCTCTGCGTACCAAACCAGCGTCAACGTGCCCATCACGATCCAGTAAGGGCTTCTGCCCGTCGAAAGAGGAGAGAGAATATGTCGAGCAGAACCATTCGCCTACTGGTCCGAACTCTGGGAATCATTTGCATCTCTGTCAGCCTGTCGTCTGCTGCGTTATGGGCCAGCGTGAGCGGCAGAATCTCTGGTACAGTCAGGGACCCTTCGGGGAGCGTAATAGCCAATGCCCACGTTACTGCGCGCGAGTCGAATACGGGGCTGGCCTACGAAACTCATACTGACAGCAAAGGGTATTACACCTTCCCGGTTCTTCCCGTTGGGCATTATGTGCTCGACGTCGAGGCGTCGGGTTTCGAAGGATACGAACGCAAATCAATTGTTCTCGATACAAATGGGGCACTCACACTGAATGCGTCGCTCGTGGTCGGCAGTGTCTCACAGAACATAACGGTAACGGACAACACTCTTCACGTCGAGACCGCGAGCACCCAACTAGGCCAGGTCATTACGGGACGTCAGATGAACTCGGTTCCGCTCGATGGGCGGAGCTTTACCGATCTCCTGTCGCTCCAGCCCGGCGTGGCCCCCCAGACTGCAATTACGGACATGACGGTGCAGGACGTCGGCGCTACGATCCTGAATCCTTCCGGCACACTCAATCCTGGCAATCAGTCGGTGAACGGGCAGAGAGAAACCGCGAACTACTTCAGCGTGAATGGCAGCGATGTCGAGGAAGACGTCAACCAGGGCACAACTGTGATCCCGAACCTCGACGCCATTTCGGAGTTTCGCATCATCACCAGTAATTTCGACGCGGAGTATGGCGAGTACAGCGGCGGCCAGATCAGCGTCGTGACCAAATCGGGCACGAACGAGTTTCACGGGAACGCTTTCGATTTCCTGCGCAATACCGATCTCGATGCGCGCAATTATTTTTCGCCGACCCGTGGCGCATTCCGGCAGAACCAGTTTGGCGGTACATTCGGTGGGCCCCTCCAAAAAGACAAGCTGTTCTTCTTCCTTGACTACCAGGGCACACGCCAGACCCAGGGAATTGATACCGGCATTATCGCGGTGCCCTCGAACGCCGATCGCACTGGCAATCTCTCCGATCTGACCACCGGCACCGCCGGCAATCAGCTGAGCGGTCTCGTGAGCGGGCCTTATTTTGCCAACCTCCTGACCCAGAGACTGGGTTATCAGGTGGTGTCCGGCGAGCCCTACTACCTCCCGGGCTGTACATCCGGCAATACATGCGTCTTTCCGAACGCGGTGATCCCGCAGAGTACGTGGTCGGTTCCGGCACAACGGATGCTGCAGTATATTCCGGCTCCCAATACGGCCCTGGGGACCTTCGCAACCTCTTCCTACAACCAGACGGTGCGCGACGACAAGGCGGGCTCACGAATCGACTGGAACACGCATTTGGGGTTGATATCGGCCTATTACTTCATCGACGACTTCTACCTTGTCAATCCGTATCCGGTTGCACAGAGCGGCGCCAGCGTTCCCGGCTTCTCTGCGGCGACCAGCGGTCGGGCACAACTTCTCTCTCTGGGAGATACCAAAACCTTCGGCGCGACGATGGTCAATGAGTTTCATTTGAGCATCATGCGCGATAACACCAACCTCGGCCAACCCATCGGCGGACGCGGCGTCAGCCTTGCGTCGCAGGGATTTGTGAATGCGGACGGGTCGGACAGCATCGTTGCGCTCGACCCCAAAGGGCAAAGTGTCGAGAACCTGAACTTCAACGCCTATTCGACCGGCGCGGCGGCCAACCAGCTCATCCAGGTCAACAATACCTATCAGGTGTCGGACGCCTTCTCGAAAGTATTTGGCAACCACACCATGAAGTTCGGCGCGGAATTCCATGCTGACCAGGTCAATGCCGCCCCGATCGCTCAGTTCAACGGCAGCTTCGTCTTTGCGGGACAGGAAACCGGCGTCGATTTCGCGGACTTCCTGATCGGCGTGCCCAGCCAGTACAACCAGAGCCAGCTCAACCCCTTCTATGACCGCAATAAATACTTCGGCGTGTTTGCCCAGGACAGCTGGCATGTGCGGCAGAACCTGACACTCAACTACGGACTACGGTGGGATCGAATCGCGCCATGGTCGGAAAAGTACAACCAGATCTCGACTTTTGTCCCCGGTGCGCAGTCCGTTGTGTTTCCCGGAGCGCCTCCGGGCATCCTTTACCCCGGCGACCCGGGCATTCCCAACACCCTCGCTCCGATCGATGAATTGGACTTCTCACCCCGTATCGGCATTGCCTGGACACCGCAGGGCGAAAACGGCACCGTTCTCGGCAGGATCCTGGGTTCACCGGGTACGACCAGCATACGTGCCAGCTTCGGCGACTTTTATACGGCCATCGATGCCACTTCAATTGGCGTTCTCGCGGCCAATGCTCCATACGGAACAACGTACTCCAGTCCGGAACCGCCGCTTTTTGCAACTCCTTTCGTTGGCGCTGCCGACGGAGCCAACAGTGGACAGCCCTTCCCCTACACGTTTGCTCCGCTCGATTCCTCGCGCAGCCATCCCGACCCAAACATCAACTGGGCTACCTACGAACCGATCAGCGGTATCCCCGGATATGACATTCACAATCACACTCCGTATACCGAAGAGTGGTCCCTTTCGATCGAGCGCCAGGCCGGCCCGAAGACCGTTTTCGACGCAACCTATATTGGTTCCTCTTCGCACCGCCAGCGGGTGCTGATTGCTGAGAATTACGGAAATCCTGCCCTCTGCCTGAGCCTGAGTCAGCCAAGCGATGTGATGTTTGGAACGGTGACCTGCGGTGCTTTTGGCGAGGACACGGTGTATTACCCTGCGTCGGGCGGCGTCGTGAACGGAACGCGCCAGCAACTTGGACCGAACTTCGGCAGTAACGCCGACCAGGCAAATATGGGCCACGCCAACTACAACGCGCTTGAGTTGAGCGCGCGGCACACCGCCGGACGCCTGGAATTCGACGCTTCCTATACCTACAGCAAGTCGCTCGATCAGTCTTCGAACATTGGCGAAGAGGTCAATCCGATCAACCCGGCGCTGAGCTATGCCCTCTCATCTTTCGATTTGAAACATAATTTCGTGGTCAGCTACGACTACCAGCTGCCCTTCGATCAGTTCCTCCATCCCAATCGGCTGACCAAAGGATGGTCGCTCTCCGGAATCTCCCACTTCTCGACCGGCTTCCCGGTCACGATGATCAACAACGGAGACAACTCGCTGCTCGGGACAAACCCGAACGGCGTCAACAACTCGAGCATTGACGAACCGGACTACGATGGCGGCTCGGTTCACCTCGGCAAAGATCCGCGCGAAAACGACCACAGGTTCTTTAACACAAGCTCCTTCAGCATGAACGCACTGGGGCAGGTCGGGACCTCAAAGCGTCGATTCTTCTACGGCCCCGGCCAGGCCAACTTCGATATGGCCGTTGCTAAGAATCTGGCCTTTACTGAGTCAAAAAGTCTGCTCTTCCGAGTGGAAGCCTTCAATGTCTTTAACCACACTCAGTTCTTTGGCCCGCAGGCGGTCGACGGCGACATTGGGAGCACCACCTTTGGCCAGGTGATCAGCGCAGCACCGCCGCGCATCCTGCAGGGCGCGCTCAGATTCTCGTTTTAGGAGGCCGGACAACAGAATTTTCCCTGAGGTTGTTGCTCAGTCTTTTGGCGAAGCAGCGCAACGATCTCGAGATCGACAACCCGAAGGCAGATTGCCGTTATGGCCGAAGGGAGCCGACTATGCCGGCGCGAAGGACTCAAGTGGGCGCCTTCGCGAATCAACAACCAAACGCAGTTCTCGCGGGAAGTCTTTTGGCGAAGCGTCCGACGAGAATGGAGATCGATAACCAGGCAGGCCTTCGTGCATCCGCCGAAGCTGCCACACCAGGAAAGGCACGACGATGCGAATTTCAGCCATTGGATTGGTGTTTCTGCTTCCAATTTTGGTCCATGCAGAGGGTGTGCAGACGAGTATAGCGGGCCAAGTCTTCGATCCATCGGGTAAGGCCGTGGTCCATGCCGCAGTGACTCTGCGCAGCAGTCTGAGCGGAGCCGCAGAACAAACCGAGACCGACGCAAGTGGTGAGTACTCCTTCTCGGGGGTTGAGCCTGGGGATTATGCCCTCACTGCATCGGCCAACGGCTTCGCCTCACAAGCCCGCTTGATAAACCTGAAAAACGCCGCTCCTGCTGAGAATGTCGATATTTCACTGTCTCTCGCATCCGTACAGCAGAACGTGACGGTCGTTTCGGCTTCGCGTGTCGAGGAAGTGCAGCAGGAGGCTTCTCTCCCGATCGACGTTGTCACCGCGCAGCAGATCAAACGTACCGGATTTGAGAATGTGGGGGACGTCCTGAGCGAACTGCCGGGAGTCATAACACGCAATACCGCGACTTCCAACTATTCCGGCTATTCGCAGGAGATGATCGACGGCATTAGCTCTCAGGACATTCTCGTACTGCAGGATGGGCTGCCGCTTGTGGGAGCCCGCGGCATCAACGGCGGTGTCATCGATCTCGACGAGCAGGATATCGGCAGACTGGATCGTGTCGAGGTTGTGCGCGGTGCCTCCTCTGCGCTCTATGGCACCGATGCCATCGGGGGTGTTATCAACCTGATTACCCATGATCCGACGCATCCCCTGGAAGGCGGGTTGCGCTTTTCCGGCGGCACGCTCGGCATGATGGACGGAGATCTCGATCTCGGTACAGAACACAGGAAGATCTCCGCATTTACCAATCTCGAATTGCATCAGATCGATTCATATTCGCTCGTCCCTGACAATGAAAGCACTGTCGGCGCCAACGATCAGCGTTACGACGGATTCGTGAAACTGCGTTACAGTTTCAACCCGCGAGCGACCCTGGGCTATACCGGAGATGCATACCACAACAATGCAACCGGCCAGAACTCGGACACGACGGGTACAGCGGCTTCCGGCTACGACTATGCGGCCAGCAACGACAGCACTCAGACGCATGCCGTCATTGGCGAATTTCTCCCCACGTCGACGACAGCCATCCAGGCTCGATTGTATGAAGCCCGCTATGACTCGAACACGGCACAAAATCCGATCGCCAGCGATGGCAGCCTCGGAGCGCAGTTCGACTATGGCAACCTCTACGAGCGCTACCATCGTGCCGACTCGACTGTATCGCAGCAGATCGGATCCTGGCAGTTCCTCCAGGGCGGCGATGAATGGGTGCAGGACTCCTATCGGGGACTCAACCGCATCGTTGGCAACGATGATGGCCAGCAGATCACTACCAACGACGTCTGGCTGCAGGATCGTCTTCAACCCTGGAGAAAGCTGATCATCGATCTCGGCGGCCGCTACAACCACAACTCACTGTATGGCAGCCATATCGTCCCGAAGATTGGCCTTGTCTACAGGATCAACGAACACTGGACAGCGCGCGGCGCATTTGGCAAGGGGTTTCGAGCTCCCACTGTAGGAGAGTTGTATTACCTGCTTCTGCATCCCGAATACGGATACCAGGTTCTTGGCAATCCGACCCTGCAGCCGGAACGCAGCGAAAGCTGGTCCACAGGCGGCGATTATCAAACCAATCGTTTCGGCGCCGGTGTTTCGCTCTATCGGAACAACCTCAGCCACCTGATCAATTACATCCTTGCCGGAATTCCCATGGACCAGGCGCAGCTCGACGCTCTGCTTGCGGAATATGGAATTCCGCCATCATTCGGAGCCGAACCTGGACTGCTGACCTTTGTCTACACAAACGTGGATCAGGCATACACGCAGGGTATCAACTTGAAGGGGAGCGTCTTGCTGAACCACAATCTGCGGATTGACAGCTACTACGCTTACCTCGATCCCCGGGATGTGACCGATCAGGGTGAAATCACAGGTGCGAGCCGCAATTCGGGCTTTGTTCGCGCTCAATACACGGTGAACCGCCTCGGCATCGTGGCCAACATCCGCGGCAACCTCTTCGGCAAATATCTGATCGAGAGCAGTCCCATCGAGCACGAACAGGCTTATGCGCTTTGGAATCTCTATGCGTCGAAATCGCTGCGGCGGGGCCTGGAAGCGTATGGGACCATCAACAATCTCGGCGACAGCCGCGACAGTCTCCTCAGCCAGAATCCGCCGACCTATGATCGCACCGATTACGGCCGAATGTTCCGCATCGGCCTGCGTTATACCTTCCCGCACGAATAACCGATTGAGGAGTCTTTATGCATGACATCAACATCGTTCTCGCGGATCGTCCCGGGCTGGGCCGCATTCGTGTATGTGAGTGCAATTCGGTCCACGTCAGCATCGGCCCTGTGACGATCAACCTGGAACCAACTGTATTCGAGCATTTCTCCACATTGATGGCCACCGCGGTCGATCAGCTCAGGAAAATTCGTGAATTGCACGAGGACGGATCGAGCGACGACTCCATATTCGGCCTGGCCCATAGCCGAATGACTCATTAAGAAAGGTGGAATCCGATGAAGAAAGTAGCCGTACTATTTGCCATCGTGGCTCTCGCTCCGATCATGGGTCTTACGCAGACCACAACCAACCTTTCTCCGGGAGCTTCGACAAGTGCGCCTCGTCCTGGCATTCTGCTGCTGGCGCATGGCGGATCCCTCGAATGGAATGAGGATGTCCGCCACGCCGCGGATCAGGTCGATCTGCAGATTCCCACGGAAATTGCATTCGGCATGGCCACGCGTTCCGCTATGCAGGGGGCGATTGATCGGCTGGTGGCTCGCAAAGTGACCGAGATCATCGCCGTCCCCCTGTTCATCAGCTCGCACAGCTTCGTGATCGACAGCCAGGCCTATCTGCTTGGCTTGTGTACGCAAATGCCGGAAGAACTGAAAGACTTTGCCGCGATGGATCATGGCTCAATGGACGGCTCAATGGGGCATGAGGCGATGGATGATCCAACCGAACTGGCTCAGGCCATGAGGCCAGTTACATCTCCGGTTCCCATCCTTATGGCCGCGGCGCTTGATGCAAATCCCATCGTCGCCGATATCCTCACGGATCGCGCAGCGTCGATCAGCCACGACCCGGCGCATGAAGTCGTCATTCTCGTCGCCCACGGCCCGGTCTCGGACAAGGAAAATAAGCTCTGGCTTCACGACATGGGCATCCTTGCGGACCGGATGCGCACTGAAACCCGCTATGCCCGGATCGAGTATCTGACCCTGCGCGATGACGCGAATGCTCCCGTTCGGAATAAGGCGACGGCGCAGCTTCGGAAAATGGTGGAACAGGTCGCTAAGGATGGCCGTACTCCTCTGGTTGTCCCTTTGCTGCTCTCGTATGGGGGTATTGAAGGAGGACTACGGAAGCGTCTGGATGGGCTGACCTACAGAATGCCTTCACAAGCGCTGTTGCCCGATAAGCGGATTGCAGGCTGGATCATTGCGACCGCAGACAACACTTCGCAAGCGAAATCCAGGGAGATTTCTGGATTCTGACCTTGTCCGTATTTGGAAAACAATACGTAAGGCGATCGATCTGGTTTGCGCCGACGGTCGCCGTCGCTGGTGCTATCGCCATTGTCTTCTGGCGAGCCAGAGGACCCTTCGACGCCCATTCACTTGCGCCGCGAACAGGCAACGTCGCAGCCGTCTTCGACATTGCCGTCCTGGTGCTTCGGGAGGGGCTGGAATGTGTCCTCGTCCTTGCAGCCATCAGCGCCGGATTAAGCGGGGAGGAACAGCGTTATCGCCAGTCCATCGCCGTCGGGGCAGGTGCCGGCCTCCTGGCGACCTTGGCCAGTTGGTGCGTCGCCGTCCGGATCCTCGATGACATCAGCACAAAAGTGTCCGCCCTCCAGCTTCAGGCTGCCACCGGCCTTTTGGCCGTCGTCGTTCTGCTGGTGGTCATGAACTGGTTCTTCCACAAGATGTACTGGACCGGATGGATCTCCCTCCATAACCGCCGGAAACGCGCACTACTGCATGAAAGTCGCTCGACAGAAGACTTCCGCGGGCTGACGTTTGGCATGGGATTGCTCGGCTTCTCGTCCGTGTACCGGGAGGGAGTGGAAGTAGTCCTGTTCCTGCAGAGCTATCGGCTGAAGTTGGGGAACGAACCCGTATATCTCGGAGTTCTGCTCGGCTCTCTCCTCTCTGGTGTCATTGCAGCGCTGACCTTCATTGCCCATCGCAGGCTTCCATATCGGAGAATGCTGATCCTCACAGGAGTGCTTCTCGGAGTCGTGCTTTTCGTGATGGTCGGCGAGCAGGGCCAGGAGATGCAACTCGCGCACTGGCTGCCGACGACTCCAATTCCCTGGCTCGCCAGGAGAATTCCGGGATCGATGGAACTCTGGTTCTCAATTTATCCGACCGTGGAGACACTCGTGGCGCAGATGCTCGCACTCATCCTCGTTCTCGGATCGTACTTCCTGGCAGAGCGATCCGGATCAGGCAGGGCTAAGAACTGAGTGTTCGAATGATTCGGACTCTCAGCCTTTCGGGTTTCCGTTCAGGCTGCTCCATCTTCCTAAGATCGGCGTCAATTTCAATTAAGCCGCTGGGAAAATGGGTGTGCTCCCGCCCACGCAATGGACATCTTGGGAAAGATTCTGTGTGCCATCGAAGCCGTCGATTTCCGATGTGATGGAAAAGCCCGCAGGCTCTCTGCAAGTATCGGGGTAATCGCAATTCGAGCCGGTGCGGAAGCCGCCTTGCTTCTTCAGGAAGCGGATGCAGCATGCGGATGCTGCCAAACGCGCTGGCCGCAATCGAATCATCGTGCATGGGTCGTCTTCTGCGTGAGGGCGCTGCTCGGCACCTTGTAACTGCTAGACCTCTGCTACAGATTGAGCCGCAAGAGTGCTTGGTCAAAACGAAATTGGACGACCAGGTGCAGCATGCGCAAGTCTGGCGCTCTACCGTTCCCACGCTGGCATAGTCGCCCGTTTATGTCTGAGGGGGAGGACATCTCGTGTTCCTCTCCGATGCCTGTGGTTGGTAAAGGAAACATCGTTGCACCGATCCATTCCCGTTGTGTCCAGTTCTTCATAGGGGCTCTGGAATAACTTCCGGGCCGAAACGTGTCAGCTGGTTCGGTGCGTCTTGCAGGAAGCAGGCAATTCGCTGCGCACTTGAGTCCGAAGCCGCACGGCAACATCTCGTACTCGGTCAGCTAGCCCCAGATCTAGTTGATGAGCCGCGCACGACTGGCCACCAGCCAGTGACGTATAGCAGTGGAGGCACTCCAGATCCAGTTAGCTCGACTCCTGCCGAACGAAAGCAGATGTTGGATCGGGCAACAGTGTCGCAGATAGCCTCTGCATCGTATGCGTCTGCGAGTTTTCAGCCCATTTCGACTAAAATATGGGCTTCGGTCATGCTGGCAAACGAAAACTGCTAAACTTAAATGGTGCAGCGGTTGCTGACCGATGCACCCGGCGAAGGGGTTCGCCTCAACCGCTGTCTATCCTTTAATGCTCCGGATGGATGGATGATGACCCCTGACGATATTTCGTCGGGGAGTCTCCCGCCCCCCAGGAGTC
>Ga0335072_10003312_pt1 | contig 24317 bp, 28 predicted proteins | sample Lox_Sample_21_FD_206725 | JGI IMG/M metagenome (GOLD analysis project Ga0335072, IMG submission 206725) | Soil microbial communities from Loxahatchee National Wildlife Refuge, Florida, United States - Lox_Sample_2.1 | ecosystem: Environmental > Terrestrial > Soil > Wetlands | place: USA... | reverse complement strand
ACTTTTAGTTTTCCAGCCAAAAGAAGACAGAATGGACCTAGGACTGCTAATGAATGATGAACGGGTTGATGATCTCAGTGACGGATGGACAACAGATGGACAACTTGGAGCCCTTGACACCTGGCCGACTTCTCTACCATTTGCCGTTGGAGACATTGCGCCACAAGCAAACAATGAGTAATCGAAATTTGATGAAAGAAGAGAAGAGACTATGGAAAGGCTACCATACAGAAGAACTTATACAAGATCCGCCCAGCTATGTTAACGCCTTGTGTATCATAAAAGAACCTCCGGTCAGCTACGTGGCCAAATCCCACGCAAAGACGCTCAAACATTGTTAGCTATCTCGGTCTCCGGGACATATTCGTCGCCCGACTTCGACCGCACTATATTGCCCTCCTCGTCCATGACTTTGTAGAGCCAGTTACCATCTAACTTCTTCCTTTCGACTACTTTCACGAGTATGGCGGCGTGAGTCTCCGTTTTCTTCACCCAGACACAGTACTTCGAAGATACTTCGAATTTGGGGACTCTCTACACCTTGGTCACTCTTGAGCCTGACCATTAGAATTTTAAACACGCACTTCAGCAGGATGATTTGATCTGTGCCTAAATGCGCGATCTGGTAGCACAGTGGAGGGTTCTGCCTTTAGCTCCATTTAAGTTTCCGGTCAAACTTGCCTCATGGTGATACTACTTACATTCTCAGGCTCTGACATCTTCGATAGGATCCGAATTGAGATAAGGCCTTCTAGGTCAGTCATTGGGCTTCACTCTTCGCATTCTCCGGCGATCACTGACTTCGACAGTGTTGTATTTCTCGTGCTTTCAGCCCAGGTGGCACAATACCCACGAGACCAACCTCACCAACCGAAACGATGGCGGTGCAACAATAACTTTCGTAGACGAATCTGGCGACTTGCGGACAAGGTATGTGACGAAGCCAAGTCAGCCTCGACGCGACGCAAAGTGAAGCCTCTACGACGACCGGTGAGGAAAATAAAGAAGAAGAATCCAGGCAGCGGTGGAATGACCACTAAAGGTAAAATAAGGCGAAATTCCCAGCTGCTTTGGGAGGCATCTTGGTCGGCCTCCGCCCTTATCCTGCACAGTCCCTGCAGGATGAGCCATCTTCTGCAGGGAGGTTGATATCGGCTAACCAATGGAAGTTGATGTCCTTCCTGCTTGCTTTTTGCTATCTGAGGCTCAACAAGCGGTGTGCGGCTGCGGAATTGTAGGCAGAATTCCTGTCACAGCCATGGCAAAGGAATCAACCTTATAGTATGGACGAAGAACCTGATTCGGAACAACATGCATGCTTTATATGGTTTGCCACATCTCAGCCTCAGATTCGTTTGCAAGCAATTTACTCGCCGTTATACTCTAAGCAATGTCCTCTTCTACAGTTACAATGTCGCGGCCCACAGACAGCTCGATCCGTTCTGTTGAAGCAGCACAGGCCGAGCTTCGAATGGCGTGGGAGACGCATATGGAAAACTCACAAAGCATCGTTCGATACAGAAAAGTGGCTGTACTGATGTTTTACTGGGACAAGTCGGACTTGGATACAACGAAGCTTCTGAAACAAGAGGTGACTTTACACTTTACTCTACGCATGGGATAGTGCTGATCATTACTTGAAGGTCGAAGAACTTGCTACTGTGTTCCAAGACGAATACAAATATGAAGTCCGGATAAAGCTACTGAATCACCCTAAGCCTCAACTGCTTCTACAGAGGATCATAATCGAATTCTTGATGGATTATGATGCTCCCGACACACTTCTGATCATATACTACGCTGGACATGGTTGGTCCAAAGAAGGAAGATTGAATCTACTCCGGTGAGTGTGAATTCATCTTCTTCGATCGTACTTCTGACCGCTATCAGCGATTACAGTCAGAAATCAAAGGGATCAGAAAGCGTCAAACCAAACTCGGTCGCATGGGAAAGTGCGGAATCTCTCCTAACCGACAGAGTTGCGGACGTGCTTGCTATCTTCGACTGCTGCGACTCCGGAAGTCTTTGTCGGAGTCGCGGTCCAGTCCGCTTCGAAGTACTTGCATCTTGTTGCGATAACCAAACCACAGCACCTCCCGGTGATACTTCGTTTACCCGTGCTTTGATATGGGCTTTGAGAGTACTTAAAACGCACGAGAATGGTAAGGTTACGGCGACCGTACTACAGAAGCAAATCAAGAAATACAAGGACTTTCCGAAAGCTCAGTTTCCCCATTGGCACCAAAGAGAGGATGATGCATGGAGTAACATTGTCATCGCGCCTATGGATTCTAACTACTCAACGCCTGAACCACAGCAAGCAGCCGCCAGCATCGAACGATATGTGTTGGACCTTCGATTCCAATATCACGAACCAATTACCGAAGAAGTCTTGAAGGAGCTTGCGGATAACCTGAAGCACCTGATTAGCATACGTCGTATCAGAGCACAGCGAGTGGGATTCGTTGCAGCTCGTTCCGCCAAGGAAGATACTATTCATCGCACATTTCAAAAATGGAAAAATGTGACGGTATTAGGTCGCGCCAGTAGGAAGCAAAGTCAAAAGCAACAAATGCACCTTGTAGTTGACGTCCCCACTATGCCTCTTAGTCCAGGGAGCGAAGGTGAGGCACATGGCAGTATCATCTCCAACGCAAGCGATGTAGGCAATAGCGTTACTCTCCTCAGCGCGTCTCCGGAAGAGTTTGAGTCTCCGACTTATCCAACCCTCGATGCAGATCCCGCTCCATCTTTACACGCGAAAGCACACCTCAAAAGGCCTCATGATCAAGATCAAGATGAGACTTCTGGTTCTACATCTCGCAAGAAAAAGCGGAAGAAGAGAGGGAGTGCACGCAAAGTCAACGCAAGTGGTCGGTCAAATAGCAGACCGCCATGATAGACCAACTAGACGGAGCAGCGAAGAAACAGTAAGACTTTCAATAAACCTGAGTGGGAGTGTACCTCGATACACCTGAGCTAAACTCTGTTCAAACTTGGTAGGTTGTTTAGAGGATATGCAATTTGGTGGTGATGGAAGTTCGAGCAGCATTCTGATATATCAGTGTACGAATCACTCCAAACTCATGGTCGGATATACTCGTTGATAGAATCTAGAGTACCTTGTGACCTTGATGCCTGCATACTATGCCTTTGATAATCCATAGACAGAACTTCCGACTCCGGAACCAGGCCATTAGTACTCCAGTATTTCCTGGGATGGGAGGTCGGATGTACAGAGTATACGTGAAGTTTGTCAGGATTTGCGGGGATGGTAGCGTCCCTCGGTGTCAATCTCGGCGTCGCCTGCCACTCAGCTTTTAGTTGGGTTTGGGCAGCGTGCAAAAGAAACGTCAGCAGCGGGCAAAGATGCGCATTTCAATACATCACAGGGTCGTTTTCGAAACAAGCTGACTTGCGCAAAGTTTTGACTCTTTTGGATGAATTAGTTTCTTGATGTACCGAGAATAGCATATCCCGTCATCAGTTCCCCATAAATTTGCTTGGACGGGTTGTTTGTAGTGCACCTGCTGTAAAAAATTGCCTCCACACTTCGGCTCAAAACGGCCACTCACAGATCATCCGACCAGCGCTTTGATAATCCACGCAAACTCTGTGTCATTTGTTTGAGATGGTCTCCATACTGCGAGATCCGCAAAGAATTGTGTACTGTTGCAGAGCCAATTGCTGGGCAATGGCAGCTGTGGGTTGGTCAACATTGCAGGCACGCTGCTTAGTAGCAACGAATAGCGGGTTTTTGGGCCCTACGGTGTGATCGGCGCAGTGCGGCATTCGCCTGCATTCGCCTACACTTGGCCAGCAGCCCTGCAACGGCTTTTATTGCGTCTGCCATTGGAGCATCTGCCTTTCGACAGTCGTTCAGCTGCCCCACTCGCCGTCATGCCCGTTGATACGACCCTCTGCCTGACTTAGCTGCTGAGTGTTGGGTGCTGACTTGATCTTGCTACAACGCATTTTTGACAACGCATTCTTGGTACATTCCAGAACCAAAAGAAGCCGCAAACTAGATCAGCAGCTCTACCGAGTACTGTACCACTCACCGCAACCCTTTTCCACCCGTATCTAGGCTGCTGTTTCAAGAGAAGCCATCGCACTGTCCATTTAGGCTCTCTCCAGTGTCCATATATCCCTCAACTGAGCCTCGCGATTCCTCTGACTATCCGTATCACTACAAAAACCGCTCAATGCCACGTCCAACTCCACGCTCGCACTCTTCAGCTGCGACAATCAACACCACGCAGTCGTCAGACACTTCATTTCCCACTCCAACAAGCCCCATCCCACGCCCATTCACACGCGTAATGTCATCTCCCGTCACGCCGACGGCAGATTCACCATCAAGAGGACTCTTCGCAGCGCTAACCGCGCCCATAACACGTCAATCGCGGTCTTCCAACCCGCCGACCTCAACAACAAGCCAACCGATCTCACCCACGGACCACGGGGTGCCGCACTCGCTCCCAGGCTCGCCAACGTCGCCGTCGTCGCCCACCGCCGCCAACCCGCCGTCGTCTCCGCACCCGATGCTGCGGCCCAGCCGCACGATGTCGATGTTCTCGACGGGCACGGCTTCGACGCTGACGACTTCGGGGTCGGGGTCGTCGGCGGGCAGCGCGGGCGGGTCGCCGACGTCGCCGTACGACGCGCCGAGGGGCCGGTCGCTCCCGGGCGCGGCGGAGCGCGACGGCCGCGGTCCGCGCGCCAGCAGCGCCGATAGCAATCGCTCCGACCGCAGTGCGTCGTTCAAGGCGGGCGAGAGGTCCGACTGGGAGCGCATTGCGTGTGGCAGGCACTCTAGTGATGTAAGTTTGCTCGTTATGAGATCGTTTGAGCGGTGGTGCTGACGGCTCGTAGTGGATTTTCGGAGGCATGAGTTTTACTGGCGCTGTCAAAGGCGTGTGGAAGAAAGGTCATGGCTCATAAATTGCATCTTGGATTGAGTCAATGGTCTTGTTGTTGCCGTTGGAAAGCAAGCTGCGCATCATCAATTGGTTTTCACACCTTAACGGTACTCGGAGTTAGGCTTGCATAGCGCATGTCGGCATTTTCAGATTGATCTTGGAATAAGGGCCACCAGGAAACGATCAGGTTAAATAGTTGATACCCTTTTGCAGAGAGTTTCATAAAAAGTACAGGGTACAGGGTCCAATTTAATTAGAATTGCTTCTTTCGAGAACTGACTGCCATTTCACCTTTCCAAACGCCATCAATCCAGCTAAAGCAGTCTTGCATTCAACGCCAAAGCCTGTAAAGACCGTACATCAGCGAAACTTCTTTCCTACGCCGGCATTTCAAACCAATCATCTGCCTAACGAAGCTGGTGCTTTTTCAGCTCTTCAGTATCGAGTTGGTGGTGGTCCCATTGGTGGTGCATATGACTCTTTCATGCCATCATACGTTGGCTCAGGCTGCTGCGGTGCATTATATACACCCTCCTCTTGTCTAGGCGCATAGCCATAGCCGTAGCCACCTTGCTCTTGTGGAGGTGGAGGTGCGGGTCGGTTGTAGGTATTAGGATTGTTGTAGTTGTTTGCGTAGCCTTGTGCGGGTTGGATGTTGCTCGTCATCCAGCCAGTTCCGTACAAGGGTGAAGCACCTCGACGACGACGGCGATATGATCCGCTATGGTCATATATTAGCGTTTGGTTCTTGAATGAATTGCACAGTTCTGAGCACGGTAGAGCTGAGGACTGAGAAGCGACTTACACCCACATGCAGGCCATGAACAGAAGGACCACAAGAATCACTAGACCAAGCAGTACCCATCGTCCCCAATTGGACCACCCGGAGTTGCAGTCGTAGTTATTGAAGCCATTTTGATAGCAGCTGGAAGAGACTGGTCAGCAATCTGAATAGATCCCATTGCAGTGAGCAAACATACTAGTATCGCTTTAATAGCTGGGACTCCATTATGTCTGAGAGGAGTTTGAATGACGAAGAATAAGATATTGATGATCGTATGAGGGATTATACATATATTCCTCTCCGCGCGGTCCCGTGAACGCTGAGATGATGAGGAATGTGGCTGAGCAAAAGGCCAAGATTTAGGTGGAGAGATGTGGTTCTAGGGTTCTGAATCGATGACGTTTGGCGGCGGAGCTGAGAGAGAAATCAACACCATCAAAGCATAGCCTTCGACATCGCATTATATCTCCGTATGTAGCTTTTTGGAATCTCACCGATTAGTCAGAGTCATGAATTGCAGTGAGATCCCGTAGACGTTTGCTATTTGTCACGTTTGCAAGTTTTTCATCGTCTTCTTGCAAGAGCTGGGAAGTCTGAGTGTGATTGCGCAAAAAAGCGCCATTAAGTTCGGAGAAGACGGATATCTTCTAGAGATGTATCGCTGCGATAGATAAATGTTGGTTGTAATCGAAATTGATGACGAATCTGACCATCCATACGATAATTATGCCTTAGGAGTATCGATTCGCATCAATCCTTCCACCATAGAGGCTCTTCTCACCCTCAAATACACAGAAATTCGTGAGAATAGATGAGAGTGATTGCCACCAGGCGACTGAATGTGCTATCGAAGTCTGGTCCACCATATCCGAAGGCTCCAAGCTTCTCGAACCAACCCATAGCCCAGAACAGAGCCGGAAGAACAAGTACGAATCCAAGGAGCACGGCGAGAAGGAAAGCGACGAACCAGAGCCACGGCACACCCTTTGGAACCGGAACGGCCTCCAACCAAACCCACGGCTCGACCTCTTTGGCCTCCCGCTCGGCTTCAAGGGTTTTGATGAGCGTCGCGTTCTCGATGCCTAGCAGCTCGAGTTTCTGACCCAGGTGAAGAGTGTCGTTCTGCACTCGCTCGCACTGGCTCGCGAGCCGCTCGGCTTCCTGCTCGGCCATCTCCTTGTCACTCTCGGTCACCGCAAGCCTGAACTGGAGCTTCGCGTTCTCGTTTTCGAGCTCGTTCTCGCGCCCTGAGCGTGTCTCCCGCGTGGCTTCAAGAACGGCCACGTGCTTCTCCAACGCCGCTTTGCTCGCGAGCTGCGCCGCGAACTCTTCCTCGCTGGCCCGCTTCTCGTTGGCCAGGGTGGTCATCTCTCCCAGGTGGCGCCGAACCGTGTCGTCACGCTCCATGATGAGCACCTCCTTTTCGTGCCGCAGCTCTTCAAGGGTGGAGGTCATGTTTTTGAGACGCTGGGTCAAGTCGTCTCGCTCGGAGCCGAACTGCTGCTTGTCGCCGTCGGCTTTTTTCATGAGTGCGGCGCACTCGTCCTCCCTCTTCTGGAGCTCGAAGCTCAGCATGCGGGTCTGCTCGGTCAGACCACGCTCCAAGGCTTCCATCTCGCGGGTGATGCGCGCCTTCTGCTCGTCGCGGACGCGCTTCACGAGCGCTTCTTGCTCGCGCGCGAAGCGCTGCTCCAGGTCTTCGCGAACGCCGTTCAGGAGCGCTTCTTTCTCGCGCGCGAAGTGCTCCGTCTGCTCGTCATGGATGCGCTTCGTGAGCGCTTCTTGCTCGTGCGTGAAACGCTCCTCCAGCTCTTCGCGAGTGCGCTTCAGGAGCGCTTCAGCCTCACGGTCTCGCTCCTCCACAGCTCTCTTCTGTTCCTGCTCGAGGGCCGTTTGCATCATCTTGAGCGTGCTGATGATTTGATCCTTTTCTATCAGCTGCCAGCGCATCGACTCGCAATCCTCTTTGAGCTTGTCGTACTCCGCGGTGTGTCCGAAAGGAGGCGGAAGGGAGGATGCGAACGGCGTCACGAAGCCCTGGCTGATGGGCACGCTTGAAACCTGTCCGACAGGCTGGCCGGAAGGTGATTGCGAAGCAGGAGGAGAAGCGGTAGAAGTGGCATTGCCAGCGACTCGAGAGGCCAGAGATCTGCGCGGCAGTGGTGCATAGGGTCGGAATCGCAGCTGTGGGCCGGTGCCGACGTTGAAGTCGAAGGAGTCGCTGCTTGGAGCACTCCCGAAGGTCGGAGCGGTAGGAAGAGGATTGAAGGTCGCGGTAGGTGTTGGATCTGGTCCTGCTGTAGGAGCAACAGGAAAATTAGAGGCGGCGGAGGATGATGGGAGATTGGTAGATGGGTCGGTGAAGTTGCCGGATGGGTCCGACATGGTCCTGAAAGAAGAAGTGGTTGGTGATACTGATCCAGTTGAATATATTCGACAGTATACCGTATGGAATCAGTTTGGCTATAGAAAAGCCGTTTGAAATGATCTGCCGACGGAAGAGGGTAGAAGAAATGGTAGTTTTATACGCGGTGGAAGCACAATAGACTTGCTTTCAATAGTCAGAACGGCTCGGAATGAAGCTGTTGAGGAAGAAATGGCCTTCTATTGTGATTTTCAGTGTTATAGACAAAGATCAACTTTGATCTGGCTATTCTATTCACACGGTGCTATACATTTGTTTGTTCTTTCAAGGGATACCATAGTTGCCGCATTTGACCTAGCGCCGATATTCAACTTTTCTTAGCCGTCGAGAGGTTTCCTCTGCTACCTCGCAAACTTTCAAAAGAACTACCAATCTCCCATCTACGGATCAGATTACTCATAATCATACGGTCCGGAATAGACAAATCACGCTTCTCTCTTCTTATTGGTTCCTTCGTGTTGATTTGGCGAGGTGAAACTTTTGAGTACGACGGTTTAGCACCAGCAAGACACCTGCAGCCGAGGTTCTATTCAACTCCAACAGCTTCGGTTGAGAGCGATTACGATATGTCTACGCGCTTTCTCCATCGCACTCACTCAATTCATGGTCTGGTTTGATATTAAATACAAGCTATTGCTAATATTTTTGCGAATTTCGTCATCTTGGTAGTATTATCGTGATCTTCGGCAAGTCCAATCTCATTCTCGGCAGATTCAGATATCTGTTTGAAGCATCATCATAGTCAAGCTCAAACGCGATTTGATCAAACTCAAATCCACTTTATTGCCATCTATTGAACATTACTTCAAGATGACCCCCACGATCCCCAATGATATAGTTCTATACTGGTACCCGTATTCGGTCTACGCCCGACGAGTTTACTGGTATCTGACTCTTCGTGGAATTCCTCATGCGTCATGTGTACGGCGCAATTACTTCTCTACACGAATGAAACGTCTTGAATTAACGGTCAAGGGCAGGTTCAACCACCGATCCTACCACGGGCCGACCTCGAAGCGCTGGGCGTGAATTACCGGCGGATTCCGCTACTCAGCATCGGACGCGACATGTACCTGGACAGCCGACTGATCCTACGGAAGCTGGAAGCGGCATTTCCGTCGGGAGCATTGGGCGGTACGACAGCGGACCAACGAGCACTGCAGCAGCTTCTAGAACGGTGGACCGTCGACGGCGGCGTTATCGCGCGTGCCGTACAGCTCATGCCGCTGGATGGACCTCTCGTCACCAGTGAGGCTTTTCGCAAGGACAGGGAGAGTATGGGCTTCCGAAAGTTCGATGTTTCGGCTAGGATCAAGGCTAGACCTGAAGCCATCGTCATGATAAGAGAGTGCTTTGCTTTGATGGAGACGACGTTGCTTGCAGATGGAAGAGATTGGGTCTTTGGAGGCCCAGACCCAAGTTTGGGAGACATAGAAGGTATGTTCGAGTGATTACCGGTCAGCTCTTGCAATTGGACTAGGGAGACTTGGGATTTGAAATCGGGAATGATTGATGTTAACATGTCAAATAGGCATTTGGGTGTTTCACTGGCTACTAGACCTGCGCACTGCCGTACCAGAATCCATCATCTCCGCGCGGACATTCCCTAAAGTGTTCGCTTGGATTGCTCGATTCAATGCGGCGCTTGATAAGGCCAAGCGATCGCAACCCAGAGCCGTCAGAGTAAAGGGTCAAGAAGTCGCAGAATACATGAAAACGGCGCGGTTTGCTGAAGCGGTTGGCGAAGTCGACGCGAATGATCCACTTGGGCTGCTGGCGGGAGATGTTGTGGACTTGTTTCCTATCGACTCGGGTTTCAACAACAAGGATCGTGGAAAATTGCTGAGCTTGACGCCTAGCGAGGTTGTGATTAGCAAGACGATGAAGAGCGGCGAGGAAATCCGCGTGCATGCCCAAAGATGGGGCTTCAGAATCCAAAAGGTTACGAATGGAGATGCAAAGCTGTAAAGGTGAAGCAGCCGCAACCACAAAGGACGCTGTACGAGAATTGATATGCAGGTAGTGTGCATGCGCAGAAAGGCCTTAGGATGAAAGCGCGGCATGGCGTGGGGGGAATTGAGTCGTTGCTTGGTGCATACAGCGCGTACACCGCTCACTGTACATGATACTCTGCTAAGGAGTGCAGGAAAAATGGACCGTGCGGAAGTAGGTTTGTTGGTGATGCAACCTAGTAAATTGTGCAGATGTCAGTTCTTCTTGTGTTACTGTGTGTTGTGGTATCTCGGTACGACAAATAATGTTCATTTCGAGCCGAACAGAGGCTGAAGGCGAGTGGGAGGAGGGTGCGATGGATGCGCTTGGAACATCCACGGCCATGAGCACAGTTATTTCTTTTCAGACATGGCCATAGCTGCGCAAGTTTATGAAGCTGGAGGCTGATTATGGTAACAAGACGGCTGTAGAGTGGCGCAACCGTCTGGCTGCAATGCCGTAGTGGGTTGAAGCCCAAAAGCCCTTGAGGGGTCAGCTGGTGAGGGCTGTGCGGAGGCGTGAGGGATATCCTGGGACTGGAACTGCAACTTGTCCATGAATACACCTCGCCGCAAACAATGTTCACGGCAGCCTTCTGCACTCGGCGCCCAAAGAGGCTATGCATTACGGTTCAATTGCATTGCCATCGGTCGTTTCCTCGCAAGTGAAGGCCGGGAGTCACGTACTGTGTCTGGACCTGACGTTGAAGCCAGGGAGGCTTTTGGAAGCGGCTGAGAGGCGGTAAAAGCGCCGGGATGGTGGGAACCTTACGTCGTTCTGCCGGGTACTACGTAGTGGGTGTACGGTCCGCCTTCAGGCTGAGCAGCCATTCTTCGTAGTAGGCAACCTCGGCGGGCTGAGTGTGTTCTGGCGAGCGAGGCTGCTGTTTGATATTGACAGCGCGAAACGACAATCACTCAACAACCTCGGGCAAAGCAACCGCAAAGCGCGGCAACCACCAACACTCTCCATCCACTTTACGCAGTTCCAGACAGCGCTGTCGATGGAAAATTCGGGCGATCACGGTAACGGTACTTTACCCGTACCCACCTTGCGCTGACGGACGCCAACGCCAAACCCGCTAAGTGTCATGGCTGATTGATGCCCAATTTGCTTGCAGCCCGACAAGTTTCTCAGCCCATCACAAGCCCATCACGGCTATCGTTGTCATCCGACCATTCACACGCGTCTGCTTCGTTCTTTGCTGCCGAACGAACCACTGGATCCACTGTATTGCAAGAATTCTTTGCCTTCCTGTTGTGTCTGGCTGACTCTTCGCCACTCTACCCGACGATGAAAACCGCCGTCCTTTCCACTTTCTCATCTCTTGCTTCGTCTTCCAGCGCCCTTCTTCAGCGCCCTGTTCAGTCTTCATCATCCGCTTTTCTATTTTCAAGTCTCTTTCCGAGTCGTTGGCCCTCGCCGTTCTGACCCTGCAAGCATCGCTTCGGCTGCAGCGAACCAGCTGAGATATCGTCCCTCCGTTCTGTCAAAGTCACCAAAGCAAAAAGCTGCGCCTTCTCTATAGAGCAAGGGACCCCCTCATCTCTCTGTTGGGTCATTTGAGCCGCACGCGTTTCTTTCAAGCTCGGAACCACAGCTATCCCTTCCCACACCCCCCTCCCCACCCCACACGGGCTCCTACCTTACCTGTCCAGTCTCCGCGGCAGCCTTTCTGATCCCTTCCCATTAGCACATGACAAACGGCCTCCCCAGTCATTGTTCATCTGCATGCCACGTCGCAGCCTGGGCTACCCTCTCAGTTGGTCTGCCAGCTCCCGTTCTGTCTTCTATCGTTCCAGGCGTCCTTTCATCCGGGTCGTTGGCAAACTAAACCCCAACCCCACTTCCCACCATCTGTTACCTTGATCCGTTCTCATCCTTTCTTCTTCAGCCGGGCGTACTTACTTCTGCCATTTCTTCCCGGTCCACAAGCCTTACAGAGCCTTATTGCCACTTCCGCTTTGGTCCTGGACCTTAACTTATCCGAGGGAACAGCCACACCCACACTTGGCATCACGGGACCTCGTTGTCAAAACCTGACGGCAGTCTTCACCTCATTCCACTTGACTTGACAGTAACTACAGATCACTATGTCGAGGCGCTACGAAGACACCCACGAGGGATACACTGAGGGCTCCGATTACCCATCCTCCGGCTACACCACCAGCGGCGCCCAGCCGGGCTACACCAGCACCACCGGCCAGTCGGGATACGGCAGCCGCCAGTCGGGTTACGGCAGCAGCCAGCAGACCGGCTATGGCCAGCAGACAGGCTATGGCCAGCAGACAGGCTACGGCCAGCAGACAGGCTATGGCCAGCAGACAGGCTACGGCAGCAGCCAGCAGGCCGGATATGGCAGCAGCCAGCAGGCCGGCTATGGTAGCAGTCAGCAGGCCGGCTACGGCAGCAGCCAGCAAGCCGGTTACGGCAGTAGCCAGCAGACCGGCTACAGCAGCGGCCAGCCTGGCTATGGTGGAGGCCAGTCCGGCTACGGCAGCCAGCAGAGTGGCTACGGTGGAGGCCAATCTGGCTATGGCAGTGGTCAGACTGGCTACGGCGGAGGCCAGTCTGGCTACGGCGGTCAGCAGAGTGGCTACGGAGGTCAATCTGGTTACAGCACTGGTCAGTCTGGTGGTCAGTCTGGCGGTCAGTCTGGCTATGGTGGAGGCCAATCTGGCTACGGCAGTCAGACTGGCTACAGTGGAAGTCAGTCAGGCTATGGTACCGGCCAGACCGGCTATAGCGGTCAATACGGCACAGGAGCAACAACACAAAGTGGTGGACCAAACTATCGATGGTGGATCGCCGCCGAAGGAATATCACGCGAGGTCATCCAAGCTGATATTCAACGTTACCTAGGTGCAGATGCCGTCTGTCGCCCTAGCAAAGGCACTGGAGACTACGCGGTAAGTCATTGATAGATTACGGTATGATATACAAGGCTGATTTGTGTAGGAAGTTGACGGCTACGCAGTGGCCGCTGTTCGAAACTTTACCACGGTAAACTCCCTTCTGCTATCATCCATACTCGCGCTCACATCAAGTAGTCGATGATCGAGGATCTCAAGTCAGACTCTAAGAATTGGTATAATTCGTCGAAAAAACAAGGAGGTATACCGCCGCCGCTACATGGATCAAGATTGGTCTATAGGCCTAACAACTCATAGGCGAATATTCGAATTCCCAAGTCCATCATTCAAGGCAGCATTACGGTCCCACACAATCCCACGACGCACCAGCATCAGCATACGCGGCGGAACGGCCTGGATACGACGCCGATGCTAAAGGCAGAGACACCGATTACGGCGGTGGTCGGGCCACTGATTACAGCAGTGGTCGGACCACATATTCGGCTACGTCTTCGGGTAGAACTGGGCAGGCTTCACCAGATTCCCAATATTCCTACGGATCGAAGTACTCTGGTGGTACATACTACAGTTCAGCCGATCCTCAACATCAACCTCGAACCAGAAGTACCGAAGCCCAACCTGGCTACCCTCCTACAAGGTATTATGGCTTGCGACCTCGACACCAGTACATGATTTGGTGACTTACTCCACTCAGAACTTCACGGCCTGGATATTATCTTGCCAGCGATGGAAAAGGTAAGGGTCCGAATTGCTACCTTTTAGCCGTCTCTCTAATTTAGTTGCGTACAATAGAATACCCTATTGATAGCATGCCTACGGGAGGGCAAGAACGGTAGTAACGTAACCAGCCACACCATTACTGGTCTTTGCACCTCTGGTCTTGCAGCATCGTTGCCGGAGTTCTGGGCTACTACCAAATGGCCATTTCTCGAGTCGCGTTTTGTTCGAGGTTCCCCTTCCGCTGTCGCCATCGGTAAGCTTGACCTCAACTGGACTTTTACAACTCTGTTCCAAAGACTGTCTTTCACTCTATTGCTATCTACCCAGTTTGCAAGGGCTCGCGTTTACTGGGCGGTCATGGATCATCCGGGAACCTCATGGCTTTCTGCTTCACTTGCGGTGGCGTTCCACATCACCACTTTACGGATATATCGCGGCATCGTCGCCACTGTTAGCTCTTTGTTGATCCCATGTCTTTCAAACCTTTTTCAATGGACCCGATGTCATGCCCTCATATCTGGCCCCTTTATCCATCAAATTCTTACGTCCGGAGCACTGATTGTCCGCCATTTCTTTCACTTCACCAAACCTTAGGCCGTCATCCAGGCGGAAATCACTACTCGCGATAAGGCATTTTAGAGCTTCACCGCCATGGCACGGAGTAGAGGAAGCGGTTTTTGGATCAAGGCTTTCTTACCTTGAATTTACATCATTTCCTCTTACCTGTTGCTGAGCGTATCCTGGTATGCATTTCGCCTGTATATATTCCTCCTGTGATGAAAGTTCTTTGGGGAGAATGGTCCCAAGTTGCATTGAAGACGGAGAAGAAAGGGATGATATACCAGTGGAGATGGAAATGCTTTTCTTTTCTTTGCAACAAACTCTGCGGCCAGTCTGAAAGGAATCTAAAATCAAAGTCCACTTGACCAGTGCCAGGATCACGTCTTGCTCATGAAGATCTCAATTTTAACCGATTTGACACAGACACATAAATTAATCCAATGGAGCCTCATTAACTTTACAGTTGAAAGCAATACTCTTCACTAACAGGTCCAGCTATATCCAGAGCTAAAGCGATCGAGGCTACGATTCGAAAACGCCCACAAAATTAATCAGGACCCTAGTCTTCGGGAGGTGCATGAATCCAACTAACCCACCGGTTGATATGATGTGTGATGTCACTCCGAACGCTCATTATCTAACAATGTGATGTTAGTAATTGAACCACCATACATCCATGCATGCTTACAATCGAGGTGTCAGCTACTTTTCGAGTTGAACCTCGCCCAACCTATTTTGAGATATGTCCTAGGCCGTTGCAGTTACATTCCGGATGAGCGGTATTGCGATTGAACGCCGAGGCCGGATTCGTGGACAAATCTTCATCATGCACCGCGAATCCGCCACGTCTCTTTTCCTTCCGGGCTTCCAGCACAACATTTCGACAGCCACTGACACCACCCTGCAAACCTGCAAACCATGGTCGCAGGAACCACTAATCTCATCGTCTGATTCGCGGTGGCTTGGCCGTGGGCAGTTGCATCGGGACATGTCGGATCCCCCGGCATAATTAGCTACGATAACATATTGCGCCCCAAGTGCAGGAAGACAACCGGATTGGTGATACGGATACAACCCACCGGAACCCTTCTCGCTATCACAGGTGCCGAACAACGCCGTTGATAGGTAAACAAACGGGCCTTCAAACTTGCACTAGGAGCAGGCGGGCATGTACCCTCGATCGCGGTATCAATGCATGGCCATGAGGAAAGGGAAGCCATGTATCATCCCCCAAGAGCAGTCTTTTTTAAACTCCTCGCGAATTATAGACGTCGAACCAACCCTTGAAATGTCAGTGACCAAACCAGTAACCCTTCCAAAAGTTCCGTGATCCAGACCCACCAATAAAAAATAAATAGGTATCACTTGTATTTAGAAAACTAGGCGTGAGGTATTCGTACACCCCAAAATGAGTATCCACACTCCCCCTTTCGGCGCTTGCACATGCCTGTCATAACTTTACGCGTATTTCTAGTCATACCCTGGGAATATCTCGGAACAAGGATTCCAAATTAAGCAAATTCTGCAGCTATATTAGTTGAGGTTTGGAGAGTGATTCTTCAACAAAACCATGATAAATGAAGATAATTTGAAATAGAAGTAATAGCAAATTGTATTTGCTGTGATGTTTATAATTTCAGCTAGCTAAACGTTGTGGTTGAGCCTGTGACAGAGGTCATTCAGTGACCAATAGTACAAGCCGGTCTTCGCACCCCTACGCCTAAATTTGTTGCGTTTATTCAGTCCTGCTCAGAAATACGCTGAACACATATGCTCTTGATAACTTCGATTCGTTCTCTGTAGTCAGTCCGCACCATGTGGAAGCATTCGACACTCCGAGAGCTGCTCAAGCATTCCAATTCGTGCATAGTGCCTCGAAGAATTCGTTGCGAGGCTCAAAAAGTGCATTTCGAGCCATTTGAGTGAATTTGATGACGCTAATGGACGGCCTTTTGTTGATAATTGGAATAAATATGAGTCCATATACGTAACTAGTCTAGTTTGGTTGCGATATTTATTCATTATTGGCCGATAGATGTCATCACAGGGGAGATACACATCAAGGTCATCGAATGGGCCGGGATCAAGGAGTTAATTATCGTGTTCTCTTCTGATCAAACGAATGATAGTATTTTAGAGATCGCTCGCTACGGCAACTAGATATGACTCTCCTTTCGTTCCTCGAGTGTGGCACCCATCTCAGCTCCACGCGGCAACCCTGTCGCCATCCGGTCCGGCCCGCAGTCCGCCAACCCCAGCACACCACCATTACGAAAACGTTCCGGTGGGCATTTCCACATCACCACACTCCACATCAACAACGGCAGCGAGCGTGCAAGAAGGCATGAAAGGAAAGGCAAAGCCCGCACGGGCATTCTTTTTACAAGGTGTAGACAAAGAACGGGTTGCGGTCCCCGAGATCGAGCATTTCCTGCTCGGTGTAGCGGCCACGGAAGGCAGCCTCGCCCTCAGCCTCGAGCAGGCGCCGGCGGCGCTTGTTCTCGGCGTCGTAGGCGAAGCGCAGCACGAGGCACATGATCACGGCGCAGCAGATCATGGCCAAGCACACGCCGAAGCCCGTCGGGTACTTGGGCGCCTGCGCCGACAGGTAGACGTTCGAGCCCGCGATGCCGCCCAGGTTGCCGCAGGACACGAGCAGCGCCATGCCGACGGCTCGCTTGGATGATGGTGCCGTGTTGTTGGCTGCGCGGACATGTTAGTGGGTTGTGTTTTAATCGGCTAGGTGTGAAAGGACGGAGGAATGCTACACACCAACCCAGCAGACGATGCTGATGAATGGACAGTACAGGCCCATTGCGACCGGGAATAGGAAACCATACGACAGACCCGGGAACCTGGGTTTGGGAATGGCCAGTTGTGCTACAAATCCAACGATGGCGATGGAGAAACCACTGACAATGAACGGCCACCGCACCTTCTTGTAGTCACCCCAGAATGCCCAGATGATGGTCATAATAGAGGCGGCCACGTAAATTGGAATGGTCATTAGTTGGGCATTGGCATTGTCATAGCCGAGTTGTTCAATGATGGTAGGCACAGTGGCAGTGAAGCTTGATAATGTGTTAGTTCGACAGGAAAACAACCCGAGGCCTTGTACATACCCATAAACGCCAATTGTATTGCCCCAGAACATGACTACTGAAGCCCAAATCTTCCATTCCGAGAGCGCAGCCTTAATGTGCTTCCATTTGATCTTGTCGGCGTTGGTGACACGACCCGTTCCCGAGCCTGTCTCGAGGGCCAACCGATTGATCAAGAACTCTTTCTCGTGCTTCTTTAGGAACCTTGCCGTCTCCGGGCTATCCGGAAGTGCCCACCAGATCCAGAATGAGCAGAAAATGGGGACGAGACCTTCCAGGATGAAAATCCACGACCAGCCATCCATGCCCCTGATACCCTTCATCTTTTCGATTGCAAAGGCAAGTAAACCGCTAAAAGCTCCGCTCAGACTTGCTGCTACATAGAAGACGGCCATTCTGCGCTGTACTTCGAAGCGCAGGTACCAGAGCGTGAGTAAGTACGTGGCACCGGGGAAGAAGCCGGATTCGGCGACACCCAGGAAGAAACGAGCCACCAAAAGGCCGTGGTATGATTTGATAAGGCCCATGAGACTGTATCCATTAGAAACAAGAACATCGTGCATGAAAAAGGGTGGCTAACGTCATGACCAAGCCCCAGCTGAAGAGCAGAATCGACATCCAAAGCGATGGACGTAGTATCTTCAGGACAATGTTGCTAGGAACCTCCAGAAGAGCATAAGGAACGAAGAAAAGAGTGACAGCAGTATTGTACATCAGGCCTTGAGCATAGTCAGATACAGTCAAGAAAAAAGTGTTCGGTTGAGGTCGGCTAACCATGCATTTTCAGGTCAGCTGTCAGGCCAGCAATTTTAGCATTACCAACTATTTTCACGTCAGTTACCTGGTATCATTGAAGCATCTGTGAATCCTACTATTGCTTCGATCAACAAAGGAGACAAGGTAGAGGAAGGCTAGAAGAGGAACGACGTGGAAGTCGACTTTGCGTAAGATCCTGTCCGCCTCCTCCTTAGGGAGATCGTGGAACACCTCAACATTGCCGTGAGTGTTATCAATGGTAAGTAGCTCTCCACTATCTAGTTGCTCGAGGTCGACACCTTCAGTGGAATAATCGACCTTCTCCTTTTCAGCCTTCAACGGCGGTGATTCAGCTTCGGCCATCATGAATTTGATTTTGAATTTGGAGTATCTTGTACGATGGAGAGAAAATTTGAAGTTAAATCAGCCTGGCTAAAGGCACTGCCGCAGAGAACGCCGACCAGAAGGATAAATTAATACTGTTCCCAGCCGTTCCCTATGTCCGCTCAGTGCGGTGCATCAAACTACCCTTGCGGGGAACCATGTTTCCCATGCGACTGGCTGAAGCCTTGACCACCTTCCATGATGCGCCTGGTAATCCATTGAAGTCGGAAGCAGGTTATCAGTAATGGCAACGGATCTAGCCAAGGGTGCAACTCGACTTTGCTCCGCATCGTTGCGACATTTTGCTCTTGTCTGGAGTCTATCCAGGATAAATGACCAGGGCGACCATCCTTTTCCGTTCGCTTACGATGTCACGGAGCCATTGACGTCCCGGTGTGCTGGCAAAAAGATACAAGGGCATACGACCGTAGCGTCGGTTCGGATAATCCGTCGGAAATTGTACCACGTGAGATTACCGTTGTTCGAGATAACCCACAACAACACCATCAAACTCAAAATACAACCGGCCACTACTCCTATGAGAACACAAATTTGTGAAGAGTCGTCGATGTGGTCAAAGCAATGAGCGTGAAGTCTGGGGAAATAGTCTGCAGCCACGTTTGCGGGGACTTTGCGTGGGGTATCCAAGCTGCTGGGCTAGACCTCAGCGCTAGAACAAAGCTTTTGCAGGGGTAGTTCGCTTTGAATAGAAATCGGCCTGAAGCCTACTCGACTGGCATCGGACAAAAGACCGAACCTCAGGACCGGTGATTTGTGAACTTTTGCGGGAGAGTAAGGAGTGGTGACTATTGAGGCTACGTTTTCGTGATGCCGCGTGGAAACGCGCAAAGCCGGTTGCGCCTAACGGGACTTCCGATGGCTACGATTCGATCACTTTTGGAGACTGGAAGGATGCATCCTGCGGATATAAAGAAGAAGTGCCCGCATTTGTCGCGATTATTTGCCGAGACCTGTGCAGCAGTTAGCACTGCGCGGTGCCATTTCTGGGGGCGAATCATGCGACCAGTCAACAGCAAATCCAATGACCTTGTAGTTGGCTATAATACAATGGAACTAGACGCCTGACGGTAGCTGGGGATCCCGCCATTTTGATCCTGGGCCTCGGGTTGAAGAGCTTTTCGAATGCAAATACAACGCAGACTCCGTTTTCGTTACCACTGATCCTGGCTGGAACGTGCTGAGCAGGGCATGGTGCCCGCAAATTTCCAAGCCCGTCTTGGTAACTGCTGCGTTCCTGACTTGAGGCGATTGTTTTATTGCGCTTGAGCGTCGGTTGGATCTACCAGTAAACATCCGTCGATGGCCGAGAGACCAGAACAAAAAAGTGGCAATCGCCGAGGTTTTTCGTGTGGGCTCGGTGTTCTGTGCGGGACAATGTTCGTGTTACTGCGTCGTAACGCCGGTAGGTGTTCGTCGAATGGCGTGTCGGCTGAGAGCTGCATCGACCGACCAAGGAATATTTATTGATTTGTTACGGTCGAGCAAGATTCAAGATGCCGGGTTCGTTTGGCATATCCGAGCTGGAATAATTATAATGCCGAATGCTATTCGTTGATATAAGATGTTGTTTTAGGTTGTGAGACAGCTTCCTACAGCATCGACCTTGACGACTGAGAGTCTACTCTTTGAGAAACTATGACTTCTGTCAAGCAGTGGCGATGTATGTAAGTTACTTGTTCGTAGTCCGTTCGCCTGGCCTCTCCAAATCCACAGACAATTGTTATCGACTTGAGCAGCTCACGGATTGTCGAAGTTCTCATGCCCGAACTACCGGTCATCTGTCGATCCTAACCAGTGGATAATGCTTCCTGGTTTCTCTTCCGATGAACATTTGGAGAAGTCTTTCATAATGAATGAGTAAGGTTAAATGTAATGTAAACAGCTAAAGTGATAGGTGGTTCGAAGCGTATATGATATGACAAAGTGCATACGGCAAATGGCAAAAGGCGTTGAATAGTGAATTGGCTTCGGGTCACATGGTACTAGATGGACGGAAGTGAGGATTAGCGATAGGGAAGCGAGGATGAGTGATGCGGAAGTGGATGATTGAGACTAAAGTCAGAATTGAGACGAAAGAGAGGATGATTGAGACGAAAATGAGGTTGAGTGAGGCGGAGGAGGAAAACACCGCTGGAGGCCTCGCAAAGTATTGAGTCACTGGAAGGAGGAGCGCTTTGTCTTTGTAGTCACAGAAATTACACGGTGATGGGCAGCATTTCCGCGGGTGGGAAGCGATGACGGTCCGCTTGGGATTGCCCGCGTAGCGTCGAACTGCTCAAATAGCAAGCAATGATAGGCGAGCGCGGTCGGAGCGAAATCGTATTGGACGGCCGAAGCGCGGCGACAGTACGGAGTAAACATTGAACCATTACTAACTCTACATGATTACAATACATACTAGGCAACCTGTGCGCAGCCTACCATCATCGCTTCGCGATGATGGTCAACACACAACTCCAGTTTGACACCGCTCCAAACTATAGGCGCCAACAAGAAGACCTAGGCTCGGACCAACTGACAGACAGCGCCGCCAGCTGGAAGAATAGCAACGATAGAGAGAAGAAGAGCGTCGGCTTCGTGGATCCACCGATAGACAAGGCCGCTGGATGGAAGAAGGGCGGCGGTAGAGAGAGGAAGAGCGTCGGCTTCGTACGGAATGCGTCGGCTCCGTGAGAAGCGTCGGCTTCGTGAAGAACGCGAGGCTTCGTGGACCCACTAGCACACAGCGCCGCTGGATGGAAGAAGAGCATTGTCGGAGAGAGGAGGAGCAATAGCGTGCGCCCGAAAGGTACGGAGTATGGTGAGAGAGTAGTGGTGTCGGCCGGAATACGCAATGGAGGATTGGTCTGGACGTGTTAATCCCTTTGTTGACCGTTTTTATCACTTTTGGAATACGCTAGATACGTATATAGCCAGCTTCGCACCTACAGTACTTACAGAGGTTAGAAGGCCTCAATTCCACTTCTTTTGAGCGCTTGTCGTCGCTGTGGAGGTTCGCTGCTCAGATCACGTGGCATCTCTGCTAAGCCCAATCAGTCAATTCGCATTGATGCCTCAGGCTGCAATTGACGTTGCAGTGCCAAGACTCCGTCGCACAGCCAACCAGTGTGTGTTTACCAGCCTCATCACCAACCTCGTTACCAACCTCGTCACCAACCCCGTTCTCGGCCTCTCAATTATCGATTTCCAAGATCCAATTTCTGCTGTTTCGACTGTCTCACGCTATCTGAATCTTCATCTTCGTCTTCTGCACTACTTTACTTGGTCCCATCGCTTGTCACCGCTGAGAACACCAAGCAAACGTAACTATTCCGGCCCGAGTTACGAATTAACTCTGAGAACAATTATCTCTATCCTCTCGAGCCGCTGTGCTCAAGCCTTCGGGCTCTGATATCGTTATTACTCCAAATCCAAATATCTGACCGGTTCCACACAATGGCTCCTACTTCCCTCTCACTCGCTCACCTTTTCCGCCGCGTTGACACCGCAACATCAGTCCCAAACTACGACCCTGGCAAGGGTTCAAAGAATCCTTTAGCTTTCAACAATAATGGGTTCCTTATCCTTTTCGCCACCATCGCCGCCATCATGGTTCTGGCCACGATGTGGTTCTTCTTCATGGCTAAGAACGGTGGCTTCCATTGGAAGAAAACCGACTGGGAAGACTACAAGTCCACAGTTTTGCGAAGGAAGGGTCCTGATGGCAAGACACTGAGCAATGCCACAAAGTCGACAAAGCTGGGTATGAGTCGAGTGCCTAAATTCAGAAGTGAGCCTGCCTTCACCGATACCACCAGCGAGGCCTACGACCTCGGCAAGATTGAATCTCAGGATTTCGCATACACCGGTGACGGCAGGAAGGGTGGGCGACGGAACAAGGATGCCGACTTGGCTGAGTACAAGCAGGAGAAGGCAGCTAAGGTCGGAGGACTCAATACCGGCTTGACAGGTTCGCACTTCGACTACTCATCCGCGTCGGCGGCGTCTCAAGCCAAAGAAGCAAAGCATCAGCGACGGCAGCAGGAGCGACTGCAGAAGAAGCAAAGAAAGGAAGACGCAAAAGCAGCGAAGCAAGCGGCGAAGAACGCGAGCAACTACCACCCGGACCAGTCAGACTCGACCTCCTACGCATCGTACAGCCAGCCGCAACCTAGCGGGACCCAGAACCACTACTACGAGACGTACCGGCCGTCGCAGACGCTGCGCGCGGTGCCCGAGGAGCGCCGCAGCTTCTCCAACTCGCCGCACTCGGGCCCGCGCCAGCACAGCCCTAACAAGCGCTCGTCGCGGCCAAGCGACATCGACTCCGACACCGGCACCAAGGTGTATCCGTGCCACATTCCCGGCTTGAGCGACAAAGGCATCGGCCCAGAGGATAGCGTCAGCCAGATTGGTGCGCATCAGCAACATATGCCGCAGCCTGCGAAGAAGAGTGGTGGTGGCTATCGGCGCGGTGTGTGAGTGCCGTTTTGCGTGAGCGTTGATATGATTGAGACTGCATTGTTTGCAATACATGGATGATTGGCGTTCGGATGGGATAAACTCTTCTAGTTACGCAGCATTGAGGTCATACGGATGTGGATGGAAGAAACGACTCAACTCAGAGCTGTACAGAATGATGTAGAGGAAACTTGCCAAAGAGTCGGCGAGCTTCGAAGAGAATGGTGGATAAGACCGGAATTGGATGGGACTCTTGTGTGAATAGATAGCAAATACAAACCAGTACTGTGTTCAATATCTAACCATCCTCGCTCTAAAGTGATCCTTTTCGTAGATCTTCATCGGACAGCGAATGAAACTGTTCCATCGGCTTGGTCTGATCGAAAGGCGTTTGGGAATACCACTCATTCATTTCCTTGATCAATCCACCTTCAATGACCATATCAATCACGCCTCGAAACTCAAATCTTTTGCCTGTTGCCTTGTGGGTCGGTAGATTGGCTTTATTGGTTCCTCTATTGATAGTCCGGAAGCTACAACTTCCATTGCCAGTTTCTTCATTCGTGTCTGAAGACCACCAGATCGGCGAGTTCGGAACTACCGTCATGACGAAGTCTGGATTCGCAGTCCTCCAAATCTTGTGATGGCGTGCGAGGACTTGTCTTCCACTTCGTCGAATCTGAAAAGCATGATCGATGTAAGTGCCATCGGCCGTATACAGGCCAACCCAGTTTTCAATATCATTCGATGACCAGGCTGCAACCCAGCGTTCAGGGATCGATTTGATATCCACTGCCGTAAAATGTGTAAGCACCGGGATGAGATGATGTGAATTATGTTTGATGGCTTACTGGCTATCTGGCTTCAAGCTTCCAAAGTGGCTTCCAATTGACAATCAAATCGGATACTAGGGATCCAAGATGATGCAGTGAGGTATTTATATATGCAAGACACATTCGAATGCACAGTCACTTTTAATGTACGAAATCAATCGGCACTTCTGGGAGTAATTTGGACCCCAAAGGTTAAGTAATTCGGCCCGATGAGATCATTACTAAATTCATTCGTCACTAATCAAGAAAGTAGAGCAATGAGATCAAATTACTTCGACTTAATACGGCTTGCGCCTCGAATTCTGCATTTCTTCCAGACTACCTAGTATGGTACAAAACTAGCCTTCAGCCTAGAGAAACATGCAGGTGAATTGCGTCTCATCTATCCTCGACTTCTCCTTTCCTAATCCCGGTTAAAAGTCCCTGCTTTTAAAACCGATCCCAACTCATTCCGCTGTAGTAATACATAGAATGATGTGAGATTAAAGGGTTTTGGTAGAGAAGG
>Ga0335072_10003311_pt1 | contig 24317 bp, 21 predicted proteins | sample Lox_Sample_21_FD_206725 | JGI IMG/M metagenome (GOLD analysis project Ga0335072, IMG submission 206725) | Soil microbial communities from Loxahatchee National Wildlife Refuge, Florida, United States - Lox_Sample_2.1 | ecosystem: Environmental > Terrestrial > Soil > Wetlands | place: USA... | reverse complement strand
AGGCGAGCGCGGACGGCCCGGCGAGTACCGCGCACCGGACATCACCGGCGGCGTCCCCGGCGACCCCGTCGCCGACGGCGACGCCCACCCCGACGCCCAAGCCGAGTGCGCCGCCGCGCCCGCGCCGGTACGGCAACCGGGCTGGTCACGCCGCCGTGCCCGCCGCGGGCCAGGCGGTCAGCACCGCTCATCCCGACCACGTGATCGGCAACGGCAGCCCGGCCAGCTGCACCTCCGCCGCCGTGGTCCAGGCCGTGGCGATGGGCGGCATCATCACCTTCAACTGCGGCCCGCAGCCGGTCACGATCACGATGACCCAGACCGCGAACATCGTGCACGGCGACCTGATCGTCATCGACGGCGGCGGCAAGGTCACGCTGAGCGGCGGCGGCAAGATCCGGATCCTGGACTCCGACACCTGCCCGGGCTGCTGGGAGCAGCCCGAGCCGCACCTGATCGTGCAGAACATGAGGTTCATCGACGGCTACTCGGGCGCTCAGCAGGTGAGCGGGTCGGCGAACTACGGCGGCGGCGCCATCTTCGATCAGGGCGGCCAGCTCACGGTGGTCAACTCCGGGTTCGCCGGCAACGGCTGCTACCAGTTCGGCCCCGACCTCGGCGGCGGGGCGATCCGGGCCTACGGCATGGACATGAGCACGCCGGTCTACCTGACCGACGACACGTTCCGCGGCAACACGTGCTCGAACGGCGGCGCGATCAGCGGGCTGTACGCCAACTTCGTCCTGACCAACAGCCTGCTAGTGGGCAACAAGGCCATCGGCTTTGGCGCCAACCCGGCGCAGCCGGGCACGCCCGGCGGCGGCAGCGGGGGAGGCGTGTACACCGACGGCAACAACTACAACCTGGTCGTCAACGGCACCGTGATCCGCTCGGACAGCGCGCGTGAGGGCGGCGGCGCCATCTTCTGCGTGATCGACAACGGCCAGGGCGCGCTGACGATCGAGGACTCGAATCTGCAGGGCAACCCGAGCGGCGAGTTCCAGAACGCGCCCGGGATCTTCGACAGCCTCGACGGCCACGACGTCCAGCCGACCGTGATCGGCTCGGCCGTCAGCTGAGGCCGGCCCTACCCGGGATTCGCCCGGTGCTGGGCTCGATGGGCGGCCGGGGCGTCTGGCTGACCTGGTCCCTGGTTCTCGTTGAGATCACGTGAGTTGCCCGCGCCCGCCCCCGCGTTACGGAACAGGAAGAAGCTGAACCCGTGCAGCGCCACCTCGGCGGCGCCGCTGCCGACCCCGACCAAGGCCAGGGCCGCGAAAGCGATCACCACCTTGCGCATGGCGCGTGCCTGCCGGCCCTTTGATCCGGTTCCGGGGTGGGCCCGGGGTTTCGCCGCGGGCCTGACCGGGCTGATCAGGCCCTCGGTGACCGAGACCACCCCGGCCGTCCGGGCCGCCCCGGCCTCCCTGTCCAGGACGGCCGCGCGCAGTTCCGTGGCTTCGCGTTCGGCGGCTTCACGAATCGCCGCGATCTGCGCGGACGCCTGCCGGCTTATCTCGGCGGCCTCGCGCTCGGCGACATCGGATATGGCCGCGCTTTGCCCGGATGCCTCGCGCTGCACCGCGGCGGCCTCGCTGACGACATCCGACAGCAGCAGCCTTAGCAGCCGCGCGTAGTACGCATCGCCGAACCCGGCCGTCTGCCGCGGAAGAGGTTCGGCGTTCTGCGGCCCGGCCCAGCCGAGCCGGACCCGGCCATCACCGAGGGCAACCCCGCCATGCGCTTCGGCCGCCACGTCGGCGGCTCGGCCCGGCGCGCTGGCGACCAGGCTAGGCATGGCGGGTGGTCGGCTGTTCGAGGACGGAGACGCCGTCCATCCGGCGCTGCCGCAGGCGCACCCGCCGTCCCTGGCCCGGATCGTCGGCGGGCGCGGCCGGCTGCGCGTTGATTCTGGCCACCTGGGTCTCGGCCCGGGCAAGGGTCAGCATCCGGTAGGCCTCCGCGTCGGCGGCGAACTTCGCCTGGTCGCGGTCCGCCTCGGCCAGGACGCGTCGTTTATACGCCTCGGCATCGGCGGCCTGGCGGACCTCGGAGTCCAGGCGCAGCGCGGCGATCTCGGCCTGCCGCCGGACGAGCGCCATCTGCTGCTCCGCGACCTCCTGGGATATGCGCACCTCGGTACGCGGCCCGGCCTGCGCGGCCTCGGCCTTCACTTTCTGCGTTTCCTCGAGGTACCCGGCCCGCTTGATCTCCAGGTCGCGCTCGTACTGGGCCTTGAGCTCGGCGACCTCTCGCTCCCGCTCGGCGGCTTCCAGATCGGCGTTTGCCTGGGCGATACGCGCCTGTTTCGCCACGGCGGCTGCGTGCGGGGCGGCGAGATTGCTGATGTAGCCGGAGGTGTCCTCGATTTCCTGGATCTCCAGCGCATCGACCACGATGCCGAGCTTCTCCATTTCGGCGCGGCTGCGCTTCTTGATCTCTTGCGTCACCCGGTCGCGCTCGGCGATGATCTGCTCGACGCTGACCCCGCCGACGGCCGCCCGCAAGTTCCCGGCGAGTATGCGGCCGGTGATCTCCTCCACGCGGTCTTGCGCCGACAGAAAGCGACGCGCCGCGCTGGCAATGGAGGCCGGGTCGTCGCCGACCTTCAACGCGGCGACCGCCCTGACGTTGAGCTGGATGCCCTGGCTGGTGGTGCACTCTTCGACGATCTCAACCTCTCGCAGCGCCAAAGACAAGACGCGGGCCTTCTGCTTAATCGGCACCACGAAAGCGCGGCCGTCGGTAACGATGCGCAAACCCGCTTCCGACTGCTGGCGACCAGAACCGGAGATCAGCAGAGCCTCATCGGGCGAGGGAATGTACCAAAGCAACATGAGTAACTCCCGCGGTGCACTGGCCGTGAGACGGGATCGGACGCCCAAGACTGGCGGCGCCTCACTACCGCGATCGGGCCCGCCGAAACAAAAACCTCGGTGGCGCCAGCGGCCCGCCGCCCGCTCGGCCCGGTGCTAGCGCGCGCCGAGCGACCCGGGCGCCGGCGGCCGGGGGATGGGCGCCTCATTCAGCTGCTGGTCAATGTCGACGAGAATGGCGTCGTCTTCGATCTTGCATGCGTAGACCGGGATGGGGCCGCAGGCGAACACGCCGACCGCCTCGCCGGTGCTCAGGTCATAGCGCGAGGCGTGGGCGGCGCAGACCAGCGTGTCATCGTCCTGCAGGGAGCCCTCGTGCAGGGGCTGCTGCTGATGGGTGCAGGTGTTGTGGATCGCCCGGACATCGTCATCATCGAGGCGGATGAGGCAGACCGGCTCGCGCAGCTCGTCAACGAGCATGGTGTCGCCGACCTCCAGGTCGTCCAGGTTCGCGACGATTACGAACGTCATGGGCGTGTCCTTCCGGTTGCGGGGCGCCGGGGTGCCGGCTGGCTGCCCCGCAGCTCGATCCAGCCGTTGCGGATCCTGGTCGGTATCACGGGTTCGGGCTGGTTGGCCGGGCCGCGCCTGACGCGGCCGTCGGCGAGCGCGAAGCGGGACCCGTGCAGCGGGCAGGTCACGGTCAGGTCCGCGACCTGCCCGCGGCTCAGCAGGCCGCCGGCGTGGCTGCAGACGTTGTCGATCGCGTAGAGGCGGCCCCGATGGCGGTACAGCATGACCTGGCGGCCCTCGACCTCGACGGCGGTCGGCTGGTCGTCCGCCAGGTCGGCCTCCGGCAGCGCGCGGGTCCACCGCCGCGGCCCGGCGGCCCACGCCACCCGGTTGACCATCACGCCCTTGGTGAAGACCAGATGACCGCCGAGATACCCGGCCGCGGCCGTGACCCCGAGGCTGGCCGCGCCCAGGGCGCGTGCCGTGCCACGGTGGCCGGCCATCCGGGTGCCGAGGGAGGCACTTTGCAGCCCCAGGGCCACGGTGTTGAGCAAGCCATGGAAGAGCCCGACGCGGCGGTCCTGGTCGTTGCTGACGGTCCAATCGCCGAGCCCGGTCAGGGCGGTGGCGCCGGCGGCGACGATGCCGGCCGCGCTGAGCACGCCGGCGGCGTCGATTCCGGGCCGGGGCGCCGGATCGCGGTCCGTGGCGTCCAGCACCATGACCCCGGTCCACAGCCCGATCGGCAGGTCGCTGAGCGCCGGGTGCAGCGGGTGGCCGACCCACCGGCCGCCGTGCAGCAGCTCAAGGACCAGGTTGCCCTGGTGTCGCTCGCGGAAGGGATCCAGCACGCCGGTCAGCCAGTCGCTCAGATTCCGGAGCCAGCCGAGCCGGTCGAGCCAGGCCGTCAGGTCGCCATGCCACGTGACCCACCGGGTCGGACCGAACATCACGGTGTTATCCGGCCCGGCCTGCTGGCCGGTTGCTGCCTGATCGTGGACCTGCCCGCTGCCTGCTCGCATGAGACCCTCCAGGGTGGCGTCAGCTTGTGGCTCGATCCTGGAAGGCATCTTCGACGCCTTTGCTCGTCCCGCTCGTCTCACCTTGCGGCAGCACCGGCCCAGGGGATAGCCCGACGAATACCGCATTACGCGCCAGGCCGCCGCTCCAGGCCGTCAGCCCGGCAGGGTCTTCTCCATGTAAATGCGCCGGTAGCCGTCTTCGGCCCGGCGGTCGACCTCGGTGTAGCCGAGGTGGCCGTAAATGGCCTGGTTCTCGGTCATGACCTCGTGGGTGTACAGGGCCATTCGCGTGAGCCCGCGGCGGGCGGCTTCCCGCTCCGCGAAGTCCAGGAGAGCGCGGCCGAGGCCGTTCCCCTGGGCGTCGGGGTGCACGGCGACGTTCTCGACGAGCAGGTGGTCCTCGCGGGGGTACAGGGTGAGCACAGCCGTGATCGGGGAGCCGGTGACCCAGGTCGTGCCATCCGCGACCGATGGTCCGTAATCGCGCAGCACCGGGGCGGGCGGCTTGTCCATCCGGGTGAGGTACCTCGCGTAGGCGGCTTCGATGAGCGCCTTGATTGCGGGCAAGTCGGCTGCGGTCGCGAGACGGAGGCCGGGCGGCTCGGTCGCCGCACCCGGGAGTGGCGATGTGTTCACATATATCGGTACTCCTCGATCTTGGTCTGACAGGCCGGCACGGCACGCCCGGCCGCCAACCATGAGATGATCGCGCACCGGCCGCCCGAGCAGCGACGCGGGTCCGCGTTCCCGCAGGAGGGATTCATGAAGCGGCTCGGCGCACACGACTGCAGCGATGGCGGATAACTGCTCCACTCCCGTGCCGGGGCGATAGCCGGCGGGTGGGCACGCTAGCGCGCCTCGATTTTGTCGTCGCCCTGGCCCGCAGGAGCAAGTGATGCTACCAGCGAGATCATCACGTCCAGGGCCCCAGCGAGCGGCCGGACGTCCCGCTCAACCTTCGCGAGCAGGAGGCCTCCCTGCAGTGCGGCCAGGAGTGCGCTGGCCAGTTGGCCGGGGTCAGCGCCAGCGCTCAGCTCACCGCGGTCGCGCATGCCGGTCAGGCATGCCGAGATCGCAGCCTCCCACCGGGCGTAGCCCGCGGCGACATCGCAGCGGGCAACGTGATCCAGCTCGGCCAGTTCGCTGCCGAGCGAGCCGAGCGGACAGCCGCCCCGGCAGTCCGCTTCACGCTGGATCGAGACGATCATGTCGCGCCACGCGCGCAGGCCGTCGATGCCCTCGATCGCTGCCAGCGCGGGCTCGTGGATCTCACCGACTACGGTCTGCGTTCGGTGGTCGACCACGGCGCGGACCAGCGCTTCCTTGTCGGCGAAGTAGTGATAGATCTGCGAGCTGCTGACGCCTGCTTCGGCGCGGACGTCGTCGAGCGTGGTGCGCGCAACACCCTGCTGGAGGATGAGGTCAGCGGCGGCCGCCACGATTCGCCGCCGAGTCTGCTGACCCTTGGCGGTAAGACGGGCGGCAGGCTGATAGCCGGGGGGCGTACTGGCCACGGTGTTAAGGCTAGCACTTCTGGATTGGACATTCCACTTCTGGCCTGAGATTCTGGATTGCGCAGCCCAGTTGATCCCGGAGGTAATGGTGACGACCGATCCGACCATTGCGGAGCAAGTGGCTGAGCATCACGGTGCTTCGGCCGGCCAGCTTCCCGCCGACGTGGCCGAGGCGTTCGCGGCCGAGCAACGCGACCTGGCCGCGGCGGGGCTCCCGAGCGCGACCGCCGGACCAGCCGACCGCATGCCGGACGGCAAACTGCTCGACGTGGCGGGGCAACCGACGTCGCTGGCAGAAGCCCTCGGCTCCAGGCCAGGTGTGATCGTCTTCTACCGCGGCGGGTGGTGCCCATTCTGCAACATCGCCTTGCGCGCCTATCAGGCCCGGCTCGTTCCCGCGCTGTCTGACCGGGGCATTGCGCTGGTCGCCATCAGCCCGCAGACCCCGGACGGGTCGCTGTCCACAAAAGAGACCAAGGAACTGACGTTCACGGTCCTGTCAGATCCCGGCAACCAGATTGCCGGTCAGCTCGGCATTCTCACAGCTCCCAGCGACGGCGCGCGTGCTGCCCAGTTGCAGCTCGGCCTGGATCTGACGAAGGTCAACGCCGATGGGACAACGGCGCTGCCTATGCCCACGGTCATCGTCGTCGACGCGTCCGGCGTCATCCGCTGGATCGACGTCCACCGCGACTACACATCCCGAACCGAGCCAGATCAGGTGCTGCAGGCAATTGTGAATCTGCCGGGTTGTCTATCGGGTAGCTAGCGTCGCGTCGGGCGGCGCGCAAACCGATCAATCCAGGGGAGACTTAGTCCGGACATGACGACGGCAGACCCGACGGCGCTTCCTGGCCCGCGGACAGGTGCTCGGGCAATAGTCGCCCGCCCGATCTTGTGGCAGCAATTGAGCCGGTCCGCACGGGTAACCGTTGTGTCCGCACCAGCTGGCAGCGGCAAAACAGTTCTTCTCGCGTCCTGGATCGATCACGCGGGCCTGGCGGACAGTGCGGCATTCGTGCAGGTAGTGCGAGACGAGCGCGATCCGCAGCGTTTCTGGCTGTCAGTGCTGGGCGCGCTCCGGCAGACGTCGGCGGGGTCGGTTCTGGTGCGACCTCTGACGGCAGCGCCGGATCTGCGTGGGTGGGCGATCACCGAGCGGCTCTTGACGGACCTGGCACCGCTGGGCGAACGGCTGTGGCTGGTGATTGATGATCTGCATGAGCTGCATTCTGATCAGGCGCGCCGGCAGCTCGAGCTGCTTATGCTGCGCGCGCCGGAGAAGCTGCGGTTTGTCCTAGCCACCCGGCATGACGTGCGGCTGGGGCTGCACCGGCTGCGGCTGGAGGGGGACCTGACCGAGATACGTGCCGAGGACCTGCGCTTCACGGTGGCCGAGGCTCGCGAGCTGCTGTCCGGGGCGGGGGCGCAGCTTGCCGGCCCCGTGGTGGAGCTGCTGGTGGACAGGACGGAGGGGTGGGCAGCCGGGCTGCGGCTGGCGGCGCTGTCCCTGGCTGGACATCCCGATCCGGGTCGGTTCGCGGCGGAGTTCTCGGGCAGCCAGCGGACGGTAGCGGAGTACCTTCTGGCGGAGGTGCTGGACCGGCAGCCCGAAGAGGTGCGGCGCCTATTGCTGCGCACCAGCATCCTCGAGCGGGTCAACGGCGAGCTGGCCGATCTGCTCAGCCGGGGCGGTGGCGCGGAGGGGTTGCTGCAGGACCTGGAAGAGGCGAACGCGTTCGTGATGTCGCTGGACGCCTCGCGCACCTGGTTCCGGTATCACCACCTGTTCGCCGACCTGCTGCAGCTCGAGCTGCGCCGCACCGAGCCCGGTGCAGTCGCTGGCCTGCACGAGCTGGCTTCCAGGTGGCTGGCCGAGCACGGCTTCCCGGTGGAGGCAACCCGGCACGCGCAGGCAGCGCAGGACTGGAAGCTCGCCGCCGCCGTGATTGCCGACCATTGGCCCGGCCTGCACCTGAGCGGGCAGAACGCGACCGTGCACGCCTTGCTGGCGGGATTCCCGGCCAGGCTGCTCACGGCAGATGCCGAGCTGGCGGCGGTCGCGGCGGTCGATGAGCTCGCGCACGGGTCAATAGAGACAGCACAGCGGTCCCTGGCGGTGGCCGAAGGCCAGGCCGCAACGGCGCCGCCGGGCCGGCGACGCCACGCACAGGTGCTGGTCGGAATGGCCCGGCTGCTCCTAGCCGGGCGAAGCGGCGACCAGCGGGCGCGGGCCGAGGAGGCCCGGCGCCTGCTGTCGGTGGCCGATGGGCCGCATGGCGGCCAGCCTGGCCTCGGCGAGGAGCTCCAGGCGCTGGCGCTCCTCGAGATCGGCGACGCCGAGACCTGGACCGGCCGGATAGACCAGGCGGAGACCCACCTGGAGCAGGCGATCGCGCTGGCCCGGCGCATTGAGCGGCCGTATCTGGAGTTCATGGGCCTCACATATCGCGCGGAGATCGAGCTCAACAGGCAGATTCCGCGGGCGGAAGAGCTTAGTAAGCAGGCCATCGCGCTGGCCGGGCAGCACGGCTGGACCGATGACCTGTTCGCCGGCTTCGCCTCGATGACGCTCGGATCGGCACTGACCTGGCAGGGTCAGCTGGAGAAGGCCGAGGACTGGGTGCAGCGCGCCGAGCGTGTCTTCCGGGCCGAGGCCAATCCTGCGTCGGCCATGGGCGGCCATTTCGTTCGCGGGCAGCTTGAACTGGCCCGCGGCCAGTTCGCCGACGCGCTGGCCGCGTTCCGGGCGGCCGAGCGGCTAGCCGGCCCGCACCCGCTAGCCAGGCCGCTGCGGGCCTGGCTCGTGTACGTTCTCGTGGGTCTCGGCGAGACCGCGCACGCAGAGGACGGCCTGGCCGCCCTCCCCGACCGTGTCCGCGAACGGGGAGAGATGCGCATCGCCGAGGCGGTACTGCGGCTCGCCCAGGAGGATCCACGCGCGGCGACCATGGCGCTCGCACCGGTCCTGGCTGGGTCTGCTCGGATGGGCTGGCGGTCCTGGCTGGCTGAGGCGTTTCTGCTGGAGGCGACGGCCAGGGACTTGCTCGGCGACCCCGACGCTGCGAGCCGGGCGCTTGAGCTCGCGTTCGACATCGCGGAACCCGACGGCGCGCTGATGTGGTTTTTGCTGCATCCCGCGCCGGACCTGCTTGAGCGCCAGGCCGGACGGCATACCGCCCACGGGACGCTCATAGCGAAGATCCTCAGCCTGCTCACCCGGAACGAGCCTGTGCCTCGCGACCGGCCGCGGCTGTTGCTTGAGCCCCTCAGCCGAAGCGAGCTTCGCGTGCTGCGCTATCTTCCGACGCACCTGTCGGCACCGGAGATCGCCGGCGAGCTATACGTCTCGACGAGCACCGTCAAGACTCACATGCGCAACCTGTACGCCAAGCTCGGCGCGCACCGCCGCGCCCAGGCCATCGAGCGGGCGCGCGCCATGGGCCTGCTCGCGCCCTCGGCGGGCCCGCGCTGACTCTGCCGTCGCTGGCCAGGACGTGCGTGCCCTTACCCGCCAAGCTGCCGGACGGAAATCATCCGGATCGTGGGCCGGCATCTCCTCTTCATGGCGACCAGGCTTCTCAGGAAGACGATGGTGAGAGGAGCATTGCCGTGACACCGGTGCCGCCGAGATCAATGGCGCCAGCAGCCAGGCCCGCCGATGAGTAGGAGCAGGGCGAATCACTACGAGATCAGGGTCCGCGGTCACCTAGGCGAGACAATGCGCGCCGCGTTCCCTGAGCTGCGGGCCCGCGTCGACGGCACAGATACCGTCCTGACCGGCCTGCTGCCAGACCAGGCCGCCGTCTACGGCGTGCTAGCCGTTATCGAGTCACTCGGGCTCGAATTGCTCGAGGTGCGCCGGATGCCAGCCGGCTGAGATGCCCGGGGCCGACCAGCGTCAGCGGCGAGAATCATCCGGATCGAACGAAGCGCGATCAATCCGCGACGAAGGATGCTGTGGCGATGGCAGCATGCACGCCCTGCCGACGGCGAAGGGCTGGAGACGCGGGCCAGCCATTGTCAGCTCGCTGCTGGAAGCGCTCGGCGCCGCGGTGCCGGACCCGGGCGAAGTGCTGATATGACGACAGCCACTGGTACCAAGTTGCCTGGGCAGCGCACCCGCGTCAGCCACGCCTTGTTGCCTGCTGGCTGGGCCGTGCTCCACGGTCGTGACACCGAGCGAGCCGTGATCCGCGAACTGCTGCGAAAGGCCGAGCAGGGATCCGGAGGCGTGGTACTCGTCGAGGGGGAGCCGGGCATCGGCAAGTCGCTGCTGCTCCGACACGCCCGCGATCAGGCGGCGGGGCGTGCGTTCTCCCTGGTCGCCGGAGCGGCCGACCCGCTCGCCCATGCAACTCCGCTTTTCACGCTGCGCGCGGCAATGCACGAGCCCCTTACCGGGCTACCCGCCAGTCACCGGTGTCCTGACGCGCAGAGCCCGGCTTACCAGTGGCTAGCGGAGCTACGTAGCCGCCTGGAACTACGGGCCGCTTCCGCTCCGCTGCTGATATGCCTCGACGACCTGCACTGCGAGAGCGAGGCCACCCTCGCCGCGCTCCGGTCGCTGCAGCGGGATCTGCGCCGGCAGCCGCTGGCCTGGCTGCTGGCCCGCTCAAGCAGTGTTCGCAGCGGCGCCGACCATCTATTCAGCCTGCTCGAACGCGACGGCGCGGTCCGGATCACGCTCGGCCCGCTCGCCGAGGACGCAGCAATGATGCTGCTCGCCGACGCCTTTGGCGCGGCGCCCGACCCAGGCCTGACTGCCCTTGCCCGGGATGCCGCAGGCATTCCGTCCTGGCTGACTGAGCTGATCCGCGGCCTCCGAGAGAACCATGCAGTCGATGTGAGCGGCGGCCGCGCTGTCCTCGCCTCTCACGACCTGCCTGTGCAGCTTCACCAGCTCGCGCAGCAGCGGCTCGGCCAGGTAAGCAGGCAAACCCGTCACCTTCTGGTAACGGCCGCCATCCTCGGGCCGGCCTTCCGGCTAGGGGACGCCGCGGAGATGCTAGGCGAGTCGCCGGCCGCGCTGCTGCCCGCAATAGAGGAGGCAATGGATGCGGCGCTGATAAGCACGACGGAGTACGGCTTCGCATTCCGGAATGAGCTGTTGCGCCGCGCTGTCGGCGACATGATCCCGGCACCCGTGCGCTCAGCCCTCCACCGGCAATACGCCGAGATCCTGCTCAGTCGTCGGGCCTCAGCGACAGCCGCGGCCAGCCACCTGCTCCGGGCGGCGGATCCAGGTGATCCCGCGTCGCTCCCCGGGCTGGACCGGGCAGTAGCCCGGACGATCCGGACTGCTCCGCAGGTGGCCGCGGATCTTGCCATGCGGGCGCTAGAACTTACCCAGCCCGGTGATCCGGCCGAGGTGCCGCGATCCGTAGCCGCCGCCGAGGCGCTGGCCGCCGCGGGCAGACTTGATCACGCTCAAAGGATTGCCGAGCTGACGCGGGCAAAGCCGCTTCGGCAAACGGCCGAGCACCGACTTCGGTGCGTCATGTCCTGGGTTTTGTGCACCCGCGGACAGCCTCAGGACGCGGCGGCCGAAGCTGCCGTAGTGCTGGCAGCGGCGCAACTCCCGCATGAGATCCGCGCCCGCGCGCAGACAGCAAGCCTGCAGGCCCTGACGGCCATGCGGGCCGAGCCCGCCGCCGGTACTGACTCCGCGCTTCCTCCCCGGCGAGGCTCCCGGGCCGCGGCAGCCGCCCTGATCCTTCAGGCCAGCCGCTGCTGGGACGGCGGTCAGATTCGCGAGAGCCTTCAGCTGGTGCGTGACGCGGCACGCAGCACCGGCTTTTCCCCGGATGCTCGGGATGCCCAGCCTCAGCTCGTCCTGGCGGCCGCTCTGACGGACGTGCGCGAGCTCAATGAGGCAGAAGCCATCCTGGGCGCGGCGCCCGATTCCGAATTGGGGGTGCTCCCGGCCGGCGCGGCTCTGGCGCTGGTGCGCAGCCGCGTGCACCTGGCCGCCGGACGGCTGGCTGTGGCCGGCTCTGAGGCAGAGGCTGCTCTGGCTCACGCGCAGACCCTAGGCGCGCACTCCTATGCCGCGACCGCACGGAGCGTTCTTGCCGTCATCGAGCTGCGCCGGGGTGACGTCCAGGCGGCGGCTCGGCACATCAGCAGCCGTCCGGTCAGCAGCTCGCACCTCGCGGACATTTACGCTCGCTCTGAGAGCAGCTTCGCCGAGGCGCAGGTCGTTGAGGCCACCGCTGGCCCAGCTGCGGCTCTCCGCTGCGTCCCTGCCTCCTGCGCCGATCTTTCCGGCCGGCCAGGGCCCCTGCTGGGAGATGCGGCACTTGCCGCTTGGCTCGCGCGCGCCGCGCTGGCCGCCGGAGACGAGAAGCTGGCCGCGGCCGCTGCCGATGCTGCCGCGACGGTGGCAGCCGCTTACCTGGAGTTCCGGGCGTTCCCCCCGGCCGCCGCACACGCCCTGGGCTTGGTCCATCGTGATCCGGCCAGCCTGGCCGGCGCCGCGACAGAACACGCAGACCCGTGGGCCAGGGCGTCGGCAGCAGAGGACCTTGGCGTCCTGCACGAACGGGGAGCTGACCGGGACCAGGCCATCGATTGCCTGACATTGGCACTCGCGCAGTACGGGCAGGTCGGCGCCCGGCGGGACCAGGCACGCGTCCGGCGGCGGCTCCGCCAGCTGGGCGTCCGGCGCCGCCACTGGAGTACAAGTCCCGGCACGGCGCCTGTCGCGGGCTGGCACAGCCTGACCGGCACCGAGCAAGCCGTCGCCTCCCTTGTCGCGGAAGGACTGAACAACAACCAGGTCGCAGCACGCATGTACATCAGCACCCACACCGTTGCCCATCACCTCCGGCAGGCCTTCCGCAAACTGAGCATCACCTCGCGCGTCGAGCTCGCCCGCATCGTGATCGAGGAGGCCGCGGTCCGGGCCCGCTGAAAAATTGACCATCTTGACGATGTCGACGCCCGCCTGATGGCCAGATAGTGGCCGTCACCGCAACGGTTCAGCCCGCGCCCGACAGGAAGGACCGACCAGCCATGACGAGCCCGGTCTCGCGAGGCTTTCACCGCCGGAGCCGCCCCGCGGGCGCCGAGGCCGGGAAGCTCCCGCCGGGCCAGCACGTGACCACCGACTTCCCCGTGCTGTCCGCTGGCCCGACGCCGCATACCCCGCTGCAGGAGTGGACCTTCTCGATCCGCCGGGGCGGCCAGACACTCAGGACCTGGACCTGGCCGCAGTTCCAGGCCCTGCCGGCCGAGACCGTGACAGTGGACATCCACTGTGTCACGCGCTGGTCGAAGCTGGACACGGTGTGGCGGGGCGTCCCCGTGCGCGCGCTGCTGGACCAGGTCGATCATGACGCGCAGTACGTGCTGGCGTTCAGTGACGGCGGCTACACCACGAACCTGCCGGTCAAGGACGTAAGCGGCGGCCAGGCCTGGCTGGCCTTCGACTACGACGGGCAGCCGCTGGCGCCCGAGCACGGCGGCCCGGCCCGGCTGCTCGTGCCCCACCTCTACTTCTGGAAGAGCGCCAAGTGGGTACGCGGCCTCGAGCTTCTCGATCAGGACCAGCCCGGCTTCTGGGAGAACTACGGCTACAACAACTACGGGGATCCATGGCGCGAACAGCGGTACACGGGCGACTGAGCTGGCAGGTCGCCACCGTCGGCGCGGTCACCGAGGAGACAGACTCGGTCCGCACGATCGCGCTGGATCTGCCGGACTGGCCAGGCCACCGCGCCGGGCAGCATCTGGATGTCCGGCTGACCGCAGAGGACGGCTACAGCGCCGAGCGGTCGTATTCCATCGCCTCGGCGGACGGCGAGCCGGTGGCCATCACCGTCGAGCGGCTCGACGACGGCGAGGTCTCGCCCTACCTGACCCGGGAACTGCGCCCGGGCGACCAGATGGAGGTACGGGGTCCGATCGGGAACTGGTTTACCTGGGGCCCTCACGACGGCGGGCCGCTGCTGCTGATCGCCGGCGGATCGGGCGTGGTGCCGCTGCGCGCAATCCTCCGCCACCGCCAGCGCAGCGGCAGCACCGTACCCGTCCGGCTGCTGTACTCGTCGCGCTCGCTCGCGGACGTCATCTACCGGGAGGAGCTGGACCAGTGGAGCGCCGAGGTGCGCTACACGCTGACCCGCAGTCAGCCGTCAGGCTGGGGCGGGTTCTCCGGGCGCGTGGACGAGGCGATGCTCGCGCGCGTCGCCTGGCCTGCCAGCCAGCGCCCGCTGGCCTTCATATGCGGACCGACTCCTTTTGTCGAGGCAGTGGCTGAGCTGCTCGTGGCGCGCCACTACCCGGCCAGCCGGGTCAAGACCGAGCGCTTCGGAGGAGCCTGAATGGCACTTGACGGCAACGCCATCGGCGGCCTCCTCCTGGATATCTTTGCCGTCGAGATGACCAGCGCCGAGGCGACCTGCGCTGCGTGCGGCGCAGTAGGCCCCCTCGCAGAAACCACGGTTTACGTCCGGGGGCCGGGAACGGTCGTCCGCTGCCGCAGATGCACCAGCGTGCTGATGGTCATGGCGCGGGTCCGCGGGCTGAACTGCGTGGATCTGAGCGGCCTGGCCGCGCTGGAAGTGACCCGTTCCTATGACTGACTGCTTCGCCGGCCGTTCGCTCCCTCGCGGCAGCCGCAAGTTAACCAGCGCTGGCGTACTGACTGTCTGTCTTGACGATGTGCAAGCACGGCGCGACGGCAACGCTGCGCATGAGCAGGCAGCACATCACGGCTGCGTGCCGCTCACAAGAAAGGAGAACTGCATGAGCATGAACTGGCTTGAGGGCATGCCTCCGCAGATGGCCGATCCCATGACGGAGCAAATGGGCACGCCGATGATGACGGAGCAAACGGGCGGCCCGATGGCGGAGCACATGGGGCGGCCCATGGCGATGCCCGTATTCGCCGGGCAGAAGCTGATCGCGGTAGGCGGCAGCAGCGGCATGGGGCGCCAGGCGGCCGCCGATGTCGTTGCCGCCGGTGGCAGCGCCGTCGTGATCGGCCTCGATGACGCACGCGTCAACGACACAGCGAGGGAACTCAGTCAGCACGGCAAGGCCTACGGCATCGCGGCTGACCTGACCGACCGGATGGAGGTGGAGCGCGTCCGGCAGCAGCTGGCCGACGAGCACGCCGACGCAACGCTGCTCGTCAATGCGGCCGGGCTGTTCATCCCCAAGCCGTTCCTGGACCACGACGCCGCCGACTACGACTCCTACCTGGAACTGGACCGGGCCATCTTCTTCATCACCCAGACCGTGGCCCGCGGCATGGTGAGCCAGGGCCGCGGTGGCTCCATCGTGACCATCGGCAGCATGTGGGCGCATCAGGCCATCGGTGCCACCCCGTCCTCGGCGTATTCGCTCGCTAAGGGCGGGCTGCACGCTCTGACCCGCAACCTGGCCCTCGAGCTCGCGCCGCACCAGATCCGGGTCAACGCGGTTGCTCCGGCCGTCGTCGCGACGCCGATCTACGAGCGGTTCGTGCCGAAGGACAAGCTCGAGGAGACGCTGCACAGCTTCGACGGCTTCCAGGCGCTTGGCCGGACCGGCACCGTGCGGGACATGGCCAACGTCATCACGTTCCTGCTGTCGCCCGCCACCAGCTGGGTCACGGGCGCCATCTGGGACGTCGACGGTGGCGTCATGGCCGGACGTAACTAACAGCCGAAAGATCCATCTCGTGTCGAAGGGGAGCCATGAAGCCCATCTCGAAGCTGGCTGCTGTCACCACGGCCGGCGCGGCAGTTGCCGCGCTGTCCGCCCTGCCGGCCAGTGCAGCCACCGCGCATGCCTGGCCAGGACAGACACCTGCAGTGTTCGTGCAGACCGACAACGCGGCCGGCAACACGATCGTCGCCTACACGCCAACCGCCGCGGGCGGACTTCAGCAGGCCGGCAGCTACCCGACCGGAGGGAACGGGGGAGCAACGATGGGCTCCGTCGTCGACCACCTGTCGTCGCAGGGGTCGCTGGCCTTTGACCGGCGGGCCGGGCTGCTCTATGCCGTCAACGCCGGCAGCAACACGATCACCGTGTTCCGGGTGCGCGGCGACAGGCTGGCCCGCACACAGGTGATCAGCTCGGGCGGTCAGTTCCCCGTCAGCATCGCCGTTCACGGCAGCCAGGTATTCGTCCTCAACGCGTGGGGCGGTGCCTCGGTGGCCGGCTTCGTCCAGGCCGGCGGTTACCTGATCCCGGTGCCGTCGTGGACCCGAAATCTCGGCCTGGGCACCAGTTCGTCAACGGTGTTCACCGGGACGCCCGGCCAAATCGGGTTCACTCCCGACGGTTCGCAGCTGGTGGTCACGACCAAGAACGCCGCCAACACGGTGGATGTCTTCCGGGACGGCCCGTTCGGCCCGTCCGCCGAGCCCACCGTGACGTCGCTGCCGGGCACCATCCCGTTCGGGTTCACCTTCGACCAGTACGGGCACCTCGCGCTCGTCGAGACGGGCGCCGGAACCGTTGCCACGTTCGCATTAGCGTCCGACGGCTCGCTCACCCAGCTGGGCAGCGCCGCTACCGGGCAGGCCGCGACCTGCTGGATCACGGCAGCCCCGCAGGGCACCCTGTACGCCTCCAACGCCGGCAGCGGCACTGAGTCCACGCTCAGCACCGAGCCGGACGGCACCATCACGCAACTCGGCACGACACCGACCGACCCCGGCACCACCGATGCGGCGGCGTCCTCCGACGGCCGGTACCTGTACGTGCAGGCCGGCGGACCCGGCAACGTCGACGCTTACCGCATCGGCCCCGGCGGCTCACTGACCGAGACCGGCTCGGTCACCGTCCCCGGCGCCGTCGGCGGCGAGGGCATCGCCGCCTCCTGACCGCAGCACCGCCCGGCGCCGGGCAGCGCCATGCGCCCCAGCCACTCATGGCTGGGGCGCATGGCCGTCGGCGCTGCCCGGTCGCTGGCGGCCGCCACCTTGATGAGGAGAAGGCATGTCCCACCATTTCGACAGCCCGACGGCGATCGAGGACGGTCGGCTTAACCTGGGCGACCTATACGTGTTTCCCGAGACGTCGGGCACATCGACGCTCGTCGTTACCGTCAACCCGGACGCTGGGCGGTCCAACCCGACCACGTTCCGGCCCGATGCCCTGTACGAGTTTGTCATCGCCAGCGATGGCGGCACGCGCGAAGACCGGGCGTTGCGGATGAGCTTCGGCAAACCGGACGCGGACGGAAACCAGGAAATGCAGCTCCGCTACGCTGTCGGCCCGCCGAGCCGGTCAGGCCTCGACGGCAGCGAACTCGGCGTCGGCCACACCGGGGAAGCGTTCGCGCTGAGCAATGGCGGATCGGCGTGGTTCGGCCTGGCGCAGGACCCGTTCTGGGGCGACGCCGTCGCGCTGTTCGCGTTCAATCACGCCCTGGCCGACGACCAGTACCGCCCGGAGCTGTTCGCCGGGACGCCCGGCAACCTGCTGGCTGGCCGGAACGTCACCGCCATCGCCCTTCAGGTCCCGGACGTCACATTCGGCGGCACCGACGTCGTCGTGTGGGCTCGGATCAGCTTGTACGGGCATGCCGCCCAGCGACAGGTCAGCCGGGCCGCCCATCCGTTGTTGCGGTCGTTGTTCTTCCCGCAGCCGGGCGCAGACACCGAGGCACTCAACGCCGGCTCGCCGGCCGGCGACGTCGCCGCGTACACCGACCTGGTGCGGCGTACTGCCATACGGGTGGCAGAACTGAGTGGAGCCGCCAGCCCCGACGAGCACGCTTCGGCGCTTGTTGCTGCATTCCTGCCTGACCAGCTCCGGTACCGGCCCGGCCAGCCGGCGCGCTTCGCGCCCGGCACGGGAAACGGGCGCGGCCTGCACGACGACGCGTTCGGAACCACACTGTCGCTACTGGTCGGCCGTCCCCTCGGCGTGACCACCTCGCCCTACCCGGTCGTGCCCGAATTCCCCCACCTTGCGCCGGCCGGGCACGACGACATCCCGGCGCTTGCGGACATGCTGGGCCTGCGCAAGCGGGTCGCGGAACCGCCGCCCGGCTGAAGCCGGCCCCGCCGCCATCTGACGACACGGACGGCGGACCGCGAGAGTGCCACCAAAATCGCTCGGAAAGCACAGGACCACGGGACACGGCTCTTTGATCGTCACGAATCTTCAGGGCCGTGTGACATTCGTTTCCGATCCTGTTACTGGCAACCGGCACGACATGGCGAAACTGAAAGGATCAGATGCCGAGAGGATCCTCAAGAAGGCGGGCGGAGTGTTCGGCGACAAGGGATTCATCGGAACTGATTACATTACTGTACCCATCCTCAAGCCGAAATTCCGCAAGCTATTGCAATGGGAACACGAGTGGAACAATCAGGTGAGCTCCTTCCGTGCGCCAGTAGAGCGATCCGTCGCCAACTTGAAGACATGGCGGATTCTCTTCACCGACTATCGTCGGCCACTGAAGACCTTCAAGTCATCATTCCGCGCGGCAATCGGACTATACTTCTTCAAAGAGCGTTTTGCATAACCCTCCATGTCCACCCGGCCAATACATTCCGTGATAACCGCTGCCAGCTCGACCTCGGGTTAGGCGTATCTGCGCCCGCGGGGCCGTGCCGAGGATCGTGTGATCGATCGCCAGCGGTCTGATGCCATGCCCGGACGTCTGGTGACGCGGCTTCGCCAGGGGCTCCGTACATGCGGTGATTGATCTTTGGAGGATCTGCGATTTACTCTTTATGGACCTGGAGCGGGTTTAGGTGCCCGGTGCCTGGCGACCGCGCCCAGGAATACGCACGGCCGCTTAAAGGCGGCATCGTTTCGCTGCGGACGGGTTATGCGGCTGTGGTGCCGGGTTCGGCGAAGGCGAGGCGCTGGTCGCCGAAGTCGGCGATGATCTCCAGGCGGCCGCCGAGGGCTTCGACGTAGGCGGCGAGGGTGCGCAGCTCGGTGGTGCCGGGCCTGGCGTGCTCGATGGCGCAGACGCGGCCCTGGGTGACGCCCATCCGGGCGGCGACGTCGGCCTGGGTGATGCCCAGCCGGCGCCGCATCTCGGCGAGCCGGTAGGCGCGCTGCTCGGCGCGCAGTTGCTCCATCCCGGCGCTCAGCCAGGTGCCGGGCGAACCGCTCCTCCGCCAGCGGGATGGCCTTGCGGTACCAGCCTTCCCGGTTTCCTGCCTTGTCGCCCGGCACCAGGAAGATCGCCTCGCGCCTGGGATCGAACGCGAACAGCAGCCTGATCTCGGTCGTGCCGGACGAGGGCGGCCGCAACTCCTTCATGTTGTGGTAGCGGCTGCCCCTGGCCCGGTCAGCGAGCGGACGCCGCAGGGCGGGGACCTTCGGTGACGAGCTGGTCGATGGCATCCTCGATCAGGTCGGCCGTCTCAGGGTCGCTCTTGCAGAGCGCGAGATACCAGGCCTCGACTTCGGGATGGAGTTCTACCTCCCACGCCACCCTCGGACTATAACCTATCGGTCATGTTCGGGAGGCGCCTCCGGGGCTGCCGGTGCTGCGGCTGACGGCGCGCTCCGGCGCACTGGGCCGCAGTGCTGTCCTCAAGCCCGGAGCGCGGACCTGGCTGGTCTGCCGGGCGGGTTACAGCAGCCTGGTGAGGGTGTCGTAGAGCAGGTAGAGGTTCAGGCCGGTGATGATCACCGTGGTCGCGAGCATCAGGGCGCTGGTGAGGTGCCGGTTGGGCATGTCGGTCATGACCGCGGGGTCGCGGGTGATCAGCAGCAGCGGGATGAGGGCGAACGGGATGCCGAACGACAGCACGATCTGGGAGAACACCAGCGCCTGGCTGGTGTTGACGGCCAGGGCCAGGACGAGCAGGGACGGGGCCATGGTCAGCGCCCGGCGGGCCAGCAGCGGGATCCGCCAGTTCATGAACCCGGCCATGACGACCTGGCCGGCGTAGGTGCCGACGCTGGAGGACGACAGCCCGGACGCCATCAGCGCGACGCCGAACGCCAGGGCCGCGCCGCCGCCGGCCAGGGTAGCCAGGTGGGCGTGCACGGGTCCCAGGTCGCTGGTCCCGGTTAGCCCGGGCCTGTGGAACAGGGCGGCGGCGATGCACAGCATGGACAGGTTAACCAGCCCGGCCAGGCCCAGGCCGGTGATGCAATCCCACCTGTTGAAGGCCAGCAAGGTGCGGCGGTCGCGAGGCCCGGACGCGCGGACCCGGTTCGTATGCAGCGCGGAGTGCAGGTACACCACGTGCGGCATGACAGTCGCGCCGATGATTCCCACGGCCAGGCTCAGGGTCGCGCCGCCGCTGAACCGTGGCACCAGGCCCGCGCCGAGCTGGCCGTATTGCTGGCCGCCCGCGGCGAAGAACAGGTACAGGAAGCCGAGTCCGACCAGGGCGAGCAGCGCGATGATGGCCAGCTCGAAGCGCCGGTAGCCGCGCTGTTCCAGGCCCAGGATGACGAAGGCGACCACCCCGGTGATCAGGCCGGCCGGGAACAGCGGAACGCCGAACAGCAAGTTGATGCCGACCGAGGCGCCGACGAACTCAGCCAGGTCGGTCGCTATCGCGATCGCCTCGGCCTGCAGCCACAAGATCACGTTCACCCGCCGGCCGTACCGCTCCCGGCACAGCTCGGGCAGGCTGCGGCCGGTAGCCAGGCCGGCTTTGGAAGCCAGGTACTGCACCAAGATGGCCATCAGGTTCGCCATCACGATCACCCACGCCAGCTCGTAGCCGTAGCCGGCGCCGGCGGCGAAATTGGTGGCGAAATTCCCCGGGTCGATGTAGGCGACCGAGGCGACGAACGCCGGGCCCAGCAGCCCGGCCGCCGCGCGCAGCCGCCCCCGGGCGCGCAGCTGGCCGAGGCTGACCTGACCGCGGGCCGGGGCCTGCGTGGCGGTCACGGCCGGGTCATGCCGTGCACCAGGCGGGCCAGCGGGATCCCGATGGCGTGGCGCTGCCCGCCGGCCTCGACCCACAGCGGCCCGCCGAATGGCTCGCGCTCCGCCACCCGCACTACCACGCCGGGCCGGATGCCCAGATCGGCCAGGTAGGCCAGCGCGCCGCTGTCCTCGTCGCTGACCCGGTCCACCTGGACGACCGCGCCGGCGGGCGCGTCGGCCAGGGCCGGGGACCAGCCCTCGGCATGCTCCCCTGATGGCGGCGGGATCGGGTCACCGTGCGGGTCACGCCGCGGATGCCCCAGCGCCGCGTCGATCCGGTCGATCAGCAGCCCGCTGACCGCGTGCTGCAGCGCCTCGGCCTCGTCATGCACCTCGTCCCAGCTCATCCCGGCCGCCTGGACCAGGAACGTCTCGAGCAGCCGGTGCCGGCGGACCATCTCGCGGGCATGCTCCTGGCCGTGCCCGCTGAGGGTGATTCCGCCCGGGCCTGACCCGGCCAGCAGGCCCGCTGCGGCGAGCCGGCGCAGCATCGCCGACACCGACGGCGGAGCAACCCCCAGCCGGGCGGCCACGTCACCGGTGAGCACCGGCGGCGCCTTGAAGCTCAGCAGGTAGATGACCCGCAGGTACTTCCCCATCGCCTCCGAGCGCGCCACGTCACAGCACGCCAGGCCCTGCCCCGCCGTTGCAGTCGTCATGAGGCCATCCAAGCAGGCTGATGAGATTCCTCTCATCTCACAGTTAGACACGTCTAACCACCAGAGCGCCGTGCGGACTACGCCCGGAACAACCCGGGAACAGGTCGGGGGCCTGCAAACGGGCGGATGGCCACCAGCGTCACTATCCGCCGCCGCGCCGCGTGACGAGCAGGGCAGTTCCGCGAGCCGCTGGACAGGCTTATTAGGTTTGCCTTACCTTACTCGATGTGAATTGGGCGGAGGCGGTTCCGAATCTGCTGATCGGGCTGCGCGAGGGTCTCGAGGCGGGGCTGGTAGTCAGCATTCTGCTGGCCGCGCTGCGCAAGCTGAACGCGGCTGGCGACCGCGGGCTGTCCTCGGCGCCGGTCTGGCTGGGCGTGCTGGGCGCGGTGATGGTAGCAGGCAGCTTCGCGGCAGTGCTCACATTCGGCACGGATGCGCTGTCGAGCCGGGCGCAGGAGGCGGTTGGCGGCCTGCTAAGCGTGCTGGCCGTGGGGCTGGTCACCGGGATGATCTTCTGGATGCGCCGCACGGCCAGAACGCTGTCGGCTCAGCTGCGCCAGGAGGTCACCCGGGCGGCTGCGCTCGGCGCGGGTGCGCTGACGATGACCGCGTTCCTGGCGGTTGGGCGTGAGGGCCTGGAGACTACGCTGTTCATCTGGACGGCGGTGAAGGCCTCGGGGTCCACGGTGGCCCCGTTGTCCGGCGCTGGCCTGGGGCTGGCGGCAGCGGTGGTGCTGTGCTGGCTGCTGTACCGGCAGGCGGTGCGGCTGGACCTGGGCAAGTTCTTCAACCGGACGGCGATCGCGCTGATCGTGATCGCTGCGGGGGTGCTGGCCTACGGGCTTGGCGACCTGCAGGAAGCGGGCTGGCTGCCCGGGCAGCGGTGGGTTGCCTTCGACCTGACCGCGCACGTAGACCCCAACTCGTGGTGGGTGTCGATCGTCACCGGGGTCACGGAGCTGTCGCCGAGGATGACGGTGCTGCAGGTCGTGGCCTGGGTGACCTACCTGGCCGTGGTGATCCCGGCATTCGCCTACGCCGGGCGGGCGCTCACGGCGTCCGCTGCGCCGGCCGGGGTACCGCGGGCTGGCCGGTGGGAACGGCTTGCGGCCGGGCATGCCTGGCCACTGGCGGGCGCCCTGGTGGTGGCACCGGCGCTGGCGGCGGGTTCGGTCATCGCGGCTCTGCCCTCGGCAGCGACCACATCAGCGGCCGAGGTGACGGTGACGAAGCAGTCGTGCGGCCGGGGGTGGGCGTCCGGGCATACCGGAAGCCAGACGTTTCATGTCGATAACCAGTCGGGCATGGCCGGCGAGATCAACCTCGACGACGCCGCGGGCGCGGTGGTGGCGGAGATCGAGACGATCGGCCCGTCGACGACAGCGGACATGACGGCCACTCTGGGCCAGGGCAGCTACACCTTCGTCTGCCTGATGTCCGGCCGCACCACCCGCTCAGCACCCGTCCAGGTCACCGGCCGGGAGCAGGCCACCACCGTGGCGGTCAAACCCGTCACGCTCGGCGAGCTGGCCGGCCCGAACAAGCAGTATCAGGCGTACGCGGCCACCGACCTGGCTACCCTCGCCGGGGACGTCGCCCGGATCGGCGCTGACCTGGACCGGCGCGACCTGGCGGCAGCCAGGCAGGACTGGCTGACCGCGCAGTTGGACTGGGAGCGCGTCGGCGCCTCCTACGACAGCTTCGGCGACGCGGGACTAGCGGTCGACGGGCTCCCCGACGGACTGCCCGGCGGGGTAGACGACCCGCACTTCACCGGGCTGCACCGGCTGGAATACGGCCTGTACCACGAGCAGGCAGCCACCCAGCTGATCCCAGTCGTCAGCCAGCTGAGCGCAGACATCACGATCGTGCGCACGAACCTGACCAGTGACGATATCGCGGGTGACCCGACCAACCTGCCTATCAGGGCGCACGAGATCCTGGAAGACGCGCTGCGCGATCACCTGTCGGGCATCGACGACGAGGGCGCCGGAGCCGCCTACTCAGAGACCTACGCCGATACCCAGGTCACCCAGACCGTCCTGGACGAGCTTCGGCCGCTGATCGACGCCCGCAAGCCCGCCCTGATGCCCGTCATCGACACCCAGCTCACCCGGCTGCAGGCCGCGCTGCTGGCGACCAGAGACAGCAGCAGCGGGCAGTGGCGTCCCGTCAGCCAGGTGCCAGCCGCGGCCAGAGAGCAGGTCGATTCCGCGATCGGGGCGCTGCTGGAAAACCTGGCCTCCGTGCCCGACCTGCTCGAAGTCCCGCCCGGCCACTAGCCCCGCCGCGAAGGAAACAGCACCTGCCATGAGCACTGACCGCGAGCCGGCTGACACGGGCCGCCGGAACTTCCTGCTCGGCACCGCCGCCGGCGTTGCCGGGACCGCGCTGACTGCCGGCGTGCTGGCCGGCGGAGCCCGCGCCGATGCCCGCCCCGCATCAGGAGCGCCGAGAATATCGGGTTCTTACCCGTTCCACGGCGCGCACCAGGCCGGAATCCTGACTCCCGGGCCCGCGGACAAGCAGGACTACGCATGCTTCGCCGCCTTCGACGTCACCGCGCAGCACAAGAATGAGCTGGCCGGGCTGATGCAGGCCCTGACCGGGCGGGCCCGGTTCCTGACGTCCGGCGGCACACCCGCCGACCTCGGGGTCAGCCAGCCGCCATCCGATAGCGACGTCCTCGGCCCCGACGTGCCGGCCGACGGCCTCACCGTCACCGTGTCCGCGGGATCATCATTGTTCGACGACCGGTTCGGGCTGGCCGCGGCCAAGCCCCGCAAGCTCACGCCGATGCAGGCCTTCCCCAATGACTCACCCGATCCCGCCTGGCTGCACGGCGACCTGCTGCTGCAGCTGTGCGCCAACCACCCCGACACGATCCACCACGCGATCCGCGACATCACGCGCCACACTCGCGGCGGGAT
>Ga0335072_10003310_pt1 | contig 24318 bp, 14 predicted proteins | sample Lox_Sample_21_FD_206725 | JGI IMG/M metagenome (GOLD analysis project Ga0335072, IMG submission 206725) | Soil microbial communities from Loxahatchee National Wildlife Refuge, Florida, United States - Lox_Sample_2.1 | ecosystem: Environmental > Terrestrial > Soil > Wetlands | place: USA... | reverse complement strand
CCGGCTTGCGCGGTGTATCTTTCGAACATAGACTGCACCTGTCCCGCCGTCTACACCCATGAGATAATTTGAACCAGAGGTGCTTACCAGGATCATCCACGCAGTGTGCCTGCTTGGGGTGGCGAGCGGGGCGGCGTTGTTCGGCCAACCGGCGGCGGTGGAACACTTCGTCGCCGACGATTTGCGGCCCTACTACGCGCACACGGGCTTCTCCTGGAAAATCGACCGCGTTTCGCATTTCGAGCTGAATTACGAATCCGATACGGAAGCCGCGTATCGCATCACGCAACTCGAGGAAGTTGCCGAGCGGGCGCGCACATCCATCCTCGAAATGCTGGGGGAGCGCGACTACCAGCCCACCATTCACGTCTTCTTCGTGGAATCCATCGAGCGCATGCGGCAGCTCATTGGCGCGGAAGTGATCGGCCGTTCGCGGCCCACGCAGCACGCGGTTTTTTGCGTGGTGGCGCCGTTTTCGGAGCTGAGCCTGAAACACGAGCTGACCCACGAGATTGCCACCAACCTTTGGGGTCCGGCGGAGCACTGGCTGGAAGAGGGCCTGGCGAACTATGCCGTGGACAACAAATCCTCGCTCATGAAGCGGCAGTGCCTCGCCATGATGCAGAGCAAGCAGTGGATCAAGCTCGGAAAGCTGGTAAGCCCGGAATGGGAATCGTCCAGTTTTTCGCCGGACGATACCTATCCCGAACTGGGCGGCTTTGTCGAGTATCTCTACCAGAAGTATGGCGTCGACCGTTTGCACGCCGTCTGGAAAGGCGGCAGTAAGCAAATCAAGAGCGTGTACCACAAGAAGCTGTCGCGGCTGGAAGCGGATTACCGGTCGGACTTAGTCAAAAACAAGCCCGAAGTGCACGACGCCATCAACCTGCCAGGCCGGGATTACTAGCGCCTGGACGGAAACTGTCCAGGAATTTTCCGCAACTCCTTTATTTTCAGTGAAACCACAGATTTTCTGGACGGTTTCCGTCCAGCGGGCACGAGCTTCTTACTTGCCGAGGAAGAAGTTTCCCACCAGCATCGCGTCAATTCCCGAGGAGTAGAAGCTGCGAACGGCGTCGCGCGGCGTGCAGACCAAGGGCTCGCCGAAGAGATTGAACGAGGTGTTGTAGAGCACCGGCAGCCCCGACGCTTTTCCGGCGGCGTGCAGCAGCTTCCAGTAGAGCGGATTCTCGTCGTGATCGACGGTGTGCACCCGCACCAGATCGTCCGCCAGAATGGCTGCCGCGAACTGCTCGCGGCATTCCGGCCGCACATGACCGACGGTCGAGAGGTAGCGCGCGTTGTCGCCCACATCGAAATATTGCGCGCACAATTCGGCCGGCACGCTGGCGGCGAACTTGCGGTTGGATTCGCGATGCTTGATGAAAATGTTCAGATTCTCGGTGGAATAAGGATCGAGCGGCGACGCCAGGATGCTGCGGTTGCCCAATGCGCGCGGGCCGAATTCCATGCGCCCGTGCATCCAGGCGACGATCTTGTTGTCGGCCAGTTGCTCCACCGCGGTGTCCACGATTTCGTCGGTGGTCAGCAGGTAGCGGAAGCGCAGCTTGCAGTTTTCGAGTTCTTTCTTGGTGTCGGCGGCGGAATACGCCGGACCGAGCGAGAGCGTCCGCAGCCGCACGCGCATTTCCTGGCGGTAAACCGTGTGCCAGGTGTTCAGTACCGCGCCCATCGCCGTGCCGGCGTTTCCCGCCACCGGCTGCACGAAGACGTTCCCGTTTCCCAGGGCCTTTTCGAGCGCCGAAACCAGCAGCGCGTTCAAGCCTAACCCGCCGGCCAGGCAGAGACTGCGCGCCGGTCCCGCCAGCCGCAGCGCAGCGGCTTCCACCGCCTTCTGAATACCCGCGGCGATGTGGGCCCGCATGGACTCCGGAATAGGCTCGCCGTCGGGTAATCCCAGCCGCTCGTAAAAACGCGGGCCGAAGCCGCCATTTTGCAGGCGCTCCCGCGAGAAAAACGACCAGTCCGGGTGCGGGCCGGCCTCCGAGACGTTGAGAATTTCAAGATACAGGTCGCGGTACCGTTCATCGCCGCAGACCGACAGCCATTGCACCTTGTGCTCGTCTTCGTTGGCGGAAAATCCCAGCAATTCGGTGACACGCCCGTAGAGATCGCCGATGGAATCGGGCGGGTACTGCTCGTGGTCGAGCGTCATCACGGTGCCGCCGGCCTGCCAGCGGGAGCCGCAGCGGAAATCGCCGCCGTGATCGAGCGTCAGCACCGTGGCTTCGTCGAATGGCGAGGGGTAATATGCCGAGGCGGCATGCGCGCGATGATGTTCCACCAGCACGATGCGGCTTTTCGGAAATTGCGCGCGCAGTTTCAGCAGAAAGTCGGATTCCGGAATCGGCCGCACGATCGCGACGGCGTCTACTTCTTCCGGCCGGGCCCCGGCCAATTCGAGGCAAGTGGCGATGGAATGGTCCGGCAGGCCATTCGGTCCGCCCCAGTGCGTGCGCCGGCGAACGAGCTTGGATTCTTCCACGGCGGCGACCAGTTCGCCGTCTTTCAGGACCGCGCTGGCTGCGTCGCCGAGGATGCCGCCGATTCCGAGAATGATCATAAACTGAGCCGCGACCGCGAGGGAGCGGCGCCTTTCGCTAATTTCATTTGCCGCGTTTCTCGATCTTCGCCCAGGTATCCTTCAGCCCCACGGTGCGATTAAAAACCGGCTTGCCGGGGGCGGAATCCTGATCGGCGCAGAAATATCCCAGGCGCTCGAACTGGAAGCGATCGCCTGCCGCTGCCGCCGCGAGCGAAGGCTCGAGTTTCCCCTGCACGATTTCGAGCGATTTCGGATTGAGATTGGCGGTGAAATCCCGACCCTCCTCCGTCTCGCCCGGATTCTCCTTGAGGAACAGATTGTCGTAGAGGCGCACTTCGGCATCGATGGCGTGACCGGCAGAGACCCAATGGATGGTGGATTTCACCTTGCGGCCATCGGGAGCGTTGCCCCCGCGGGTGGCCGGGTCGTACGTGCAGTGGATCTCGGTCACCTCGCCCTTACCGTCCTTGACGACGCTCTGGCAGGTGATGAAATAGCCGTAGCGCAGGCGGACTTCCTTGCCCGGCGACAGGCGGAAATATTTCGGCGGCGGGACTTCGCGGAAATCGTCCTGCTCGATGTAGAGCACTTTCGAGAACGGCACGGTGCGGGTGCCGGCGGATTCGTCCTCCGGATTATTGACCGCCTCCATCTGTTCCAACTGGCCTTCGGGATAGTTGTCGATCACCACGCGCAGCGGCTTCAGCACCGCCATCACGCGCTTCGCGGTGCGATTCAGATTCTCCCGGACGTGGTGTTCCAGAAGGCCCAGTTCGATGCTGCCGTTGGTCTTCGACACGCCGATCGCCCCGCAGAAACTGCGCAAGGCCTCAGGCGGATAGCCGCGGCGGCGGATTCCGGCGAGCGTCGGCATGCGCGGATCGTCCCATCCGCGCACGTGGCCATCCTGCACCAGCTGGAGCAGCTTGCGTTTGCTGAGAAGTGTGTACGTGACGTTCAGGCGGTCGAATTCGATCTGCTGCGGATGATAGATGCCGAGCGCCTCCACGTACCAGTCGTAGAGCGGGCGGTGGTCTTCGAATTCCAGCGTGCAGATGGAGTGGGTGATGTGCTCGATGGAGTCCGATTGGCCGTGCGCGAAATCGTACATCGGGTAGATGCACCATTCGCTGCCGGTGCGGTGATGATCGGCGTGCAGAATGCGGTACATCACCGGGTCGCGCAGGTTCAGATTGGGCGACGCCATATCGATCTTGGCCCGCAGGGTGCGCGCGCCATCGGGAAACTCGCCGGCTTTCATGCGTTGAAAGAGATCGAGATTTTCTTCGACCGTGCGATTGCGATAGGGGCTCTCGATGCCGCCCTCGTTCAGCGTGCCGCGGGTTTTGCGCACTTCCTCGGCGCTCAAATCGCAGACGAATGCTTTGCCTTCGCGAATCATTTGCAGCGCCCACTCATAAAGCTGCGGGAAGTAATCGGAGGCATAGTAGAGGCCGTCCCACTGGAAGCCGAGCCAGCGCACGTTTTCCATGATGGAATCGACGTACTCGGTCTCTTCCTTGGAGGGGTTGGTGTCGTCAAAGCGCAGGTTGGTCTTGCCGCCGAATTCGCGGGCCAGTCCGAAATTCAGGCAGATGGATTTGGCGTGCCCGAGGTGCAGATAGCCGTTGGGTTCGGGAGGAAAGCGCGTGTGTACGCGGCCTCCGAACTTGCCGGTCTGGTTGTCCGCGAGGATGATATCGCGAATAAAATTCGACGCCGCCGGCGATTCCGGCGGCTCCACGGGAGTAGTCGGATTCATAGTGTTTTCAGCTTTCCGATGGCCTGTTCGATGCGTGCCAGGCACGTATCGCGGCCCAATACTTCCAGTGTGCCAAATAGCGGCGGCGCTGTCTTGCGGCCGCAGACGGCCACGCGGACGGGCTCGAACATCTGGCCCGCTTTGAGGCCGAGTTCGCCGGCCGCGGCGCGCAGCGCCGCTTCCAGCCCGTCGTGCGAGAATTCCGCTCCAGCCAGCACGCCGCGCGCTTTTTCGAGGGCGCGCAACGCCATCGCGGCGTCTCCTTTTTTGGGAACCAATTCGGCGGCATCGTACGGCGCGAGTTCCGGCGCGAAGAAAAAGTCGCCCACTTGCAGCACATCGTTCAGCAGACGGATGCGCTCGCGAACCAGCGGCGTGATGTGCGCCATCTTTTCCGCGCCGACGGCGAATCCGGCGCGCTCTACCACCGGCAAGAGCCGTTCCGACAGCTGTTCGACCGGCAAATTTCGTATGGTCTCGGCGTTCAGCCAGACTGCCTTGGGATCGAATGGATCGTCGTCCTTGAAATTCACCACGGCATTGGCGCGATTGACGCCTTCGAGCGTGAACGCGCCGGTCAGTTCCTGGCGGGTCATCAGTTCGCGATCGTTCTTGGGCGACCAGCCGAGCAGCACGATGAAATTGGCGAACGCTTCCGGCAGGAACCCGGCATCGCGGTAAGTGGTGACGCTCACCACCGGCCCGTGCCGGCGCTTGGAGAGCTTGGTGCCATCGGGCGCCACCAGCAGCGGAAGATGCGCGAACCGCGGCGGAGTCACACCGGCGGCCTCGAAGATCAGCACGTGCTTGAACGTGTTGGTGAGGTGATCCTGCCCGCGGATGATGTGGCTGATGTGCAGATCGGCATCGTCGGCGCAGGAGGCCAAATGATACGTCGGCATGCCGTCGCTGCGCAGGAGCGCGAAATCCTCGATGTCGGCGGTGGATTTCGCCTGTTCTCCGTAGACGCCGTCGGCGAAACGAACCAATTCGACGCGATCGCGCGGCACGCGGAAGCGCAGGGCGAAGGGCTCGCCGGCCGCGGCTCGCCGGTCGCTTTCCTGGCGCGGCATCTCGCGCATTCCGGCATTGAAAAGCCAGGTGCCCTGCGCGCCCGATTTTTCACTGTCGGTGTTCTGGGCGGGCGTGAAATCGCGATAGGCCAGATCTTTTTCGAAGATCGCGCGGGCCATCTGTTGATGCTGCGCCAGCCGCTCCGACTGTTTGTACTCTTCGTCCCAGCCGAGATCGAGCCAGCGCAATCCCTCGAAGATGGAATTGACGGAGACTTCCGTGTTGCGCGCGACGTCGGTATCGTCGAGGCGCAGGATCATCGTGCCGCCGTTGTGGCGGGCGTAGAGCCAGTTGAAAATGAACGTGCGCGCGCTTCCGATGTGCAGAAATCCAGTGGGAGAAGGCGCAAAGCGAACGCGAATCATGGGAAATGCCAGTATAACGCGTGGCGCGCCGGCGCCACGGCTCTACGGCGTCACGAAAACATCCGCGCGCGTATAGCTGCGCTTCTGTGCCGCCGGATCCAGCAGCGTCACCTGGCAGGTGTATTTATATCCCGGCTTCAGCGTTTTCAAAGGCACCGCAAATCGGACCGGCACCGCCTTGGTTTTGGGATTGAGGCCATCCTTCACAATCAGCGGCTCCGTTTCGAATACCTTGGCTTTGCCGCGGAAGAAGCTGACGGCGGCGACTACCGGCTGCGTGGCGGTGGCCGTCGGTTCATAGACTTCCGCGTACACATACAAATCCTGATTCTGCTTGAAGACGCGCGTCACGCTGGGAACCAGCTTTTCCTTGTTCTGCACCAGAGGATTCTCTTCCAGCAGCTTCCGGTCTTTTTCAGCCGAGTAAAGCGCTTCCGTCACCGGCTGAATCTGATTGCTCAGAATCACCGAACTGGTCGGCAGCGTGGGCTGGTCGGTAGTCAGGTTGGGGATGGTGAACTTCGTCTCGAACGTGCCGATCTTGCCGGTTTCATTCTCGCGAACCAGGAACTTCATCGAATAATCGCCCGGTTTCAAAGTGAATCCGGTATCGTACGCGACCGGGTGCCTGGTGATCTCCGCGGCCTTGTCGCCCTTCAACTCCAGATCGACGAAATCGCGAACGTTGCCGCCGCCCGTCACCTCACCCTTGGAGTCTTTCACCACGCCGATAAAGTCGAGCCGCGTCCGTTCCGCGGTTCCATGCTTGGCCATTTCCAGGTCGCTGCCCGGAATCTTCACTTCTACGGGCACGAAATAGCTGTCTCGGCCCAGGCGGAAAAAATCCACTTCGGCGCGCACATCGATGTCCGTCATGGGGTCGCCCATCATCAACGCTTCCGAGAGCTGCCGCTCCTTGTCCTCACTGTCGAATTTTCCCCAGTTCTTGCTGGCGAAATATCCGTGGCGGTAATCCATCTTGGCGGCCAGGTTGTTCTTGATCTTGAGATCGATCTTGCGGTATTTGCCGTCGAGATTGGTATTACCGCTGTTGTAGCCGATGATGTAGTAGCTCGAAATATCCTTCTGCGCCTGCTGGATTCCCACCGACAGGTCGTTTTCGTCGAGGAGCGCTTTGCCGCCGGTATCGCCGGCCAACGTGGTGAGCGTTTCCTGCTGCGCCTGGAAGTTCGCTTGCGCGGACATCTGCGCGCCACCGGTGCGTACGGTGGAGGCGCTCGACGAACCCTTGGTGGCGTCGCCGAGCGGCGCCGAAGCCACCAGCCCGCGGGCATCGATCGGATAGAACGCGACATTCGCCTTCACCGCGGCGTTCACCGTCGCCGTGAGCTGCGCCTGGTTGTTGCCGTTGCTATCGCGCGTCATGCCGCTGGCGAAGTAGACCAGGGCTTTTTTCTCCGGCAAAGTGCCCAACATTTTGGCCGCGGTTTCCAGCGCGGACAACTGGCGATCGGTATTGAAAATGTTGAATTCGGTATCGTCGGCGCTGAATGCCGCGCCGGTGTCGGACGCGGCGTCGCTTTGATCGGTGATGTCGAAGCCCTGGCCTTCACCCACAGTCAATCCCTTAATATCCTTGATGAGCTGATCGCGGTCGTCGGTGAAATCTTCTACTACCTTCACGTCCGCGGAGAAGCTCATGATGGCTACCAGGTCCGAGGGCGTAATCTGGGTGTTGACGAACTTGACGGCCGACTCCTGCGCGCGAATCTGGTCCTGGATGGGCATGGACGTCATGTCGAAGAAGAGGACCATCAAACGCCGGTCCTTATATTTGATTTCTCCGGCTTTGGCCGGCGTGATCTGATTGGCCGTCACGGCTTTCACCGCCGCCGCGGCATCGGGTTTCTTGGCCTCCGCCAGCACCGGACCGCGGATGGTGAGCGATTTCGGCTGCTCGTCCGCCGCCGGCTCGGGGTCGTTTTGTAGCGCCTGATATTGGAAGGTGGTAATCTTTTGCGGCTTGCCGTCTTCGCTGACGACGAAATCGTCAGGCTTCAATCCCTCGATGGGATTACCGTTCTTATCTTTCACAAAGGCGTCGATGATCACCAACTGGACGGTATCGGAAAACGAAAACGTCTTCTTGGCGGGGGCGCTGCTCTGTTTGGCGGGAGCGGCCTTCTTCTGCGGGGCCGCGGCCGGAGTTTGGGTTGCCTGTCGCGCGGAAGCGATCAAAAACGCGGCGAGGAGAACGGTAAGGGTGGCTCGCATTAGAAATTAAACCTCATGCTGGCGGTAATCGTCCGCTGGCTCTGATAGGCCAGCGGCAGGCCGAATTGCGCGTTGGCGGCCGCGGTGGGCAGAAAGCTCGTGTTCCACGAGGACACGTTGGGATGATTCAGCGGATTGATGATCCCGGCGTTGAACGTCAGGTTCTTGCGTTCGCCCAGCCGGAACGTGCGCAGCGCGGTGAGCGTGTTGGAGAACAACATCGGGCCGGTCAGCGAATCGCGGCCGAGATTGCCGTAGGTACCCGCGGCCGGGTCCGCGAAAGCAGCGGGATTGAGCACGCCGTTCAGGTACGTGGGGCCGCCGATGTAGTTGACCCGGATGTTCCCGTTGGGTGCGCCGCCCAGCGCCAACTGGGACGCGCTGATGGTGATGGGCGCGCCGCTGGCGACGACGATTCCCGGCATGACGGTCCAATCGCGGAACAGAACGCCTTTCCATCCACTGACCAGACCGCCGCCCCTCGCGCTCACGCCGGTGGAGTACTGGAGCAGCAGGTTCAGCGTGTTGGCGCGGATGCCCGCGGTGCGGGCGCGTTCCGCCGACAGATCCAGCCAGTTCTGCGTGGTGCTGCCGCTGGGAGCGTCGTCGATCGAATGATTGAGGGTGTAGCTGATGTTGCCGCCCAGCCCGGAGCGGAGGCGTCGCTGGAGTTGCAACTGAATGCCATTGGTGATGCTGTTCCCGTTGGAGGTCTCGTACAGGTAGCCGACCGGGCAAACATTTCCGGGTTGGCAGCCGGGATAGACGTATTGGGCGGTGTCTTTGGCCAGCGCCGGCGAGGTATTCGGATAGTATTGCTGCGTGAGCGCGGTCCCTTTTACGCCGAAGTACGTTACCGACGCGACGGTATTGGCCATCAGATTCTGCTGTACGTAGAGCTGCCAGTTGCTGGTATAGCCGACGCGGAAATTGGGGTTGATGGCGTTGGTGGTGGTTGTCCCGATGCCGCTCAGACATCCCGCGGATTGCAGATACGAGAGATTGAATGCGTTCTGAATGGTCGCGCCGCAGGTGTTGGTGAGATTAAACGCCGTGGCAAACGGCGTCTGCGAATCCAACTGCGAAATCAGCGAGGAGTAGACCGAAGGGATGTAGTAAAGGCCCCAGCCGCCGCGGAACACGGTGGAGTGCTTCGACCACGGCTTCCACGCCGCGCCCAGCCGCGGGGAAATGTCGGTGGTTTGCCCGTTCAGAATGGAATTGGGGTAGTGAATGCCGGTGACCGGGCCGGTCTGTCCGGCGACCACCGCCAGACCGGTGGATGGCAGACTGTTGTAGGCGGAAAGCGGCACCTGGAAATTACCCGGAAGATCGATAGTGGCGAGGCGGCCGTAAAGCTCCGTCGACGGCGCCTGATAATCCCATCGTACACCGATGCTGAGGGAGATTCCCTGTTTCGGGAAGCGCCACTGATCGGTCGCGTAGACATCGTAGACGTTGGTGCGCAAATACCGGTCGCCGCCGCTGGGCGTGTCTTGCAAGGCAATGAGGCTTGGATCGGTCGAGCCGTGCGTCAACTGCGCCGCCTCGGCGCCGCTCAGGGAGTTGGTGTAGCTGATCGAGGTGCCGAAGGGATTGCCGGTGAGGAAGTCTTCAAAGTCGTCCCCGGTTACCGTGCCGTTGAATTGCAGGGTGCCGCGCGGGTTCGCCTGGTAGAGCAGATTGGTCTGCCGGCGGCTGTAATCGCCGCCGAACTGAAACTCGTGGTTTCCGTGGACCCAGAGGACGGTGTCGCCCACGGCGCTGGTTTGCGGGTGCAGAAATTGCAGGGAGGTGTCCTGAATCCCGAGAAGCGACGAGCCCGTGAAGTTGATGGTCGGGGGTCCCCAGTTTACCGGCGATTGGTCGGTGCCGGTGATGCCGAGACTGCCCTCGACGTTCTCCAGGTTCGCGAAATAAGGAGTTCGCTGATTGGTGGCGTGGCTGTAGTTGTAGCGCAGGGTGGAAATCACGTGCAGGCTGAAATGGTAGATGTACTGCGCATTGGCGTTGACGCCGTTGTTGGTCTGATTATCGTACCAATTGGGGATTACGGCCGAAAAAACGCTGGGCGTGGTCGTGTCCGCCCGCTGCCACTGGATGCCGCCGTTGATCTGGTTCCGGGTATTGAAGGTGTAGCTCAAGCGGGCGTTGACGTTGTCCTGGTTGGTGTGGCCCGAAGCCGCGGCGGCGTAGTTGAACGCGCTGCTCCCCACCGTGAACACGTTGGGCTCGGGATAGAATTTCGCCAGGGCTGCCGCCGCGGGATTGATCTGGTTGGGCTGAAGACCGTAAGCGCTGCCGTTCCTCTCGGCGTCGGTCGGCACCAGGTCGCTGAAAGTGAGCGCATTCCGGTTCCGCGTGAACGAATAGTTGATGCTGAAGGTCCCCTTGCCCTTGGTATCGAAGATGTGCGGAATCTTCAATGGACCGCCGGCGGTGAGGGTGGCACGAACGGTCTGATTGTCCGGCTTGGGCAGTTCGACGCCGGTCACCGAGTATTGCCGCGCATCCAGGATGGCGTTGGTGAAATTGTTGATGCTCGCGGCGAAGTTGTAGCGCGAGCGCGGATCGCGGCGATTGTTTCCGAAAGCCGCGGGATTCCGGCCACCCCGGCCGCGCCCGCCGCCGCGTCCGCCGAAACCCATTCCAGGCATGCCGCCGCCGCGTCCGCCCCCAAAGCCTCCACCGCCGCGCATGCCAGGACCGCCGCCTCCAGGTCCACCGCCTCCAGGTCCGCCGCCTCCGGGTCCGCCGCCCGCGATCTGCGGATTGCCTCCCGGGTTACCCATTTCGGGGCCGCCAAAGCCACCCGGACCCCCGAAACCGCCCATGCCGCCGCGCCCGCCGCCCATCCAGTCACCACCCGGTTGGGGTGTATCCAATCCGGAACTGACGCTGCCATTGATGGTGAACGAATCGTTGCCCTGGTTGGCCAGGTCGCCCATATCCTGCTGGGGCGTTCCCAAATCCTGCCCGCCCATCCCGTCACCGGTTTGGCCGACGTTCAGCCGGGTAAAGCCGCCGCCCTGCCCCTGTCCCGCCAGTGCGGCGTTCAACGACGGCCGCCCGCCGTTATTTGCCGACGAAGTATTGGCGCCCGCCCGCCGGGGCGTGGAATTCTTGCCGGGCGTAGGTGGGGCGGTCGCGGCAGCGGTTGCCTGAGTGGGGGCAGCCGGGGTTGCCACGGCTTTTTCGGCTGCCGGTGGAACGCCCGGTGCCGGAACGGTCACCACTTCAGGCTTTTGCGGGTTGGCAATGGCTTCCAGAGTCTGGTACTTCAGATCCCATTCCGGCCCGGGCATATTGGCAATCACGCCGATTTCGCGAGTGACCGGAACGAACCCGAGTGCCTCTACCGTGATCTTCCAGGTGCCGTCATCCAGGTTCGCAAAAGAGTAGAATCCCTCATCGTCCGTGGTGGTTACGAACTTCTGGTCGCCCCGGACGGCGGTAACCGTCGCGCCCGGGACGGGCAGTCCGCCGGCTTTGACAGTGCCGTGGCTCGGTGCGGCCACTAAAGCCGTCAAGGTAAAGCAGGCGGCCAGCAAAAGGCGCCCAAAAGAAGGAAATAAACGGTTAGCAGCCATGAGGTAACATCCATCAAGGCGCACGCCGGCCATGGAATGTTACCCCGCCCGAGGCGGCAATCCGCCGCGCCGCCCGAAGGGTGGAAGGTTGCCAAACCCAGCCGGTGTGTTATCCATCGTCGGTAATACCGATGTTGGCTAACCATTGGGCAGCTCTAAGCGATAACAAAATCTATGGTTAATTTGTGCGATGCATTGTTCCATAATGATCCCACTCACGACGTTTGTTGCGTCACGGCGGCGGTAGATTTGAGTACTTGAGAGCGCAGCTTGGCTTGTTTGTTTTGCGGTAAAGAGATCGGTCCTTTTCGACTCCTCCGGGACAAGGAATTCTGCTGTCCTCAGCACCGGAAGGGGTACAGTGCCCGTCTGGGCAAGGCGCTGGGCCGTATTTCCGAGCACCAACCTCCTCCCGCCCCCATCGCCCCGTTCATTCCTTATAAGCCGTTCCCCGGCACGAACTGCACGCTCTCGCATAATTGCACTCTCGAACCTTTCCCCTCCGCGGTTCAACTCCTCAGTTCCTGGCCGCTCTCGGTCGTCCCGCTCCCGCGCGAGCGTACGGCCCCGTTGCCACTGCGGCCACGCTCAGTTGCTGTCGTAACGGAATTCTCCGCCGAGCCACACGAGTGGCCATCCGATAAGTCTCTACCATCCCTTTTGACCGAGCTCGAGGTTGACGCCTCGGTCTCCGTCTTCTCGGCCCAGGCTGAAAGCGACCCGGCGCCCGCCGGAGCCGCGACCATGGAATTTCCGGCCGCGAACCCGCCTGCCGAACCAGCGGTCCAGGGAGGCCGGTCGTGGGCTACCACGCCGGTTCGCCTGCCGGACGCATCCAGCCCGGCGCGCCCCAGTTCTTTTAACTTGTGCGCCGCCGCTCCGGGTCTGCTGGCGGAAGCTGTCGAAGCTTTCCTGCCGCTGGGCCCCGAGCCCGAGATGGCGTCGTTCGGGACATTGCCCTCTGTTCGCCTGCACTGGTCGCTTCAACCGATCGATTGGGACGTGGTGGCCGAACCCGCCGGCGCGGTGCGCGGAGCTGCCGCGGAGCCGGTGGAATCGTTCCTGCCGCAATTCCACGAAACCCGGATCGCCGCCTGGCCGGCAAAAGTTCAATCGCCGCAACTGGCGATTGGTGCGGCCGACTGGCTGGTCGCAACCGCGACGGCCGATCCGGTGCCCGCTCCTGCCGCCGAGCCCGTGGAATCCTTGCTGCCAAGTCCGGGGGCGCCGGAAGTCGCCGCCTGGCCTACGATTGCCGCTCTACCGCAACTGACGATTGCCGCCGCGGATTGGTCGGTCGCAACTGTCATGGCCGATGCGGTAGCCGGTCCTGCGGCCGAGCCAGTGGAATCCTTCTTGCCGGGTCCGGCGGAGCAACAAATCGTTGCCTGGCCGGCCCGCGGTGCCGAACTCGCCCGTTTCGCCATGAGTCCCGCTTCCTGGGTGCTCTCGGTGGATCTGGCCGGAGCTGTCGCCGCTCCCGCGGCCCAAGCTGTGGAGTCGCTGCTGCCGGAAAATCCCGAACCGCGGATGGTTGTCTGGCCGGCGGCCGCCGTCTCACTGCCGTCGCTTGCGGTGGCAGCCGCCGATTGGGAACTCTCGGCATGGCCCGCCGATCCGGTGTCCAGCCCCGCCGCGCAAGCCGTGGAATCGCTGCTTCCGGAAAATCCCGAACCGCGGGTGGTTGTCTGGCCGGCAGCTGCCATCTCACTGCCGTCGCTCGCGTTGCAAGCCGCCGATTGGGAACTCTCGGCATGGCCCGCCGATCCGGTGGCCGGCCCCGCGGCGCAGGCCGTGGAATCGCTGCTGCCGGCGCCTGCCGAACCAGTGGCGGTGCCCATGGTATCGGCCGGCGTCAAGCTGCCTGAGTTTGCGGTCGCCGCCATCCCACCGGAACCTGTGGAGGAATTCGTTCCGCCACTCGTGGTCGCCGACGCCTGCCAGGACCGGATGCCGAGTCCGCCGGCGTGCGAAGTGGTTCGGGAAGTGAACCCCGTGTTCGCAGGCGCGCTACCGTATGCCGTTGCGCCAATGGCCGCCACCCTCAACCTGGAACTGGCGCAGCCGGAAATTCGTTGGGAGGGCGATTGGCGCCCGTCCGCGACGGCCGAACCAGTAATCGCATATGTCGCGCCTCACCTCGCGCCGGTGATTGCGGCGGATTTCCCGGTCGCCACTCCGCGCATCGCCGCATTGCAGAGAATGGTTGCCCGGCGTCCGCAAAGTCTGGCCGCGCCCGCCGCTGAATCTTATCCCAACGCCGCCGAGCCCTCCGCGCCCGGCTCCCCGCTGGCCGCCAGTCCATCGCTCCCAGGAACCCCGGCGCTTCGAGTCCCCGCATTCTCCGTGGAGCACGCCACCGGGAATCGCGCCGCCGCATTCCGCCCCGATATTCCCGCGGCGGTCGAACCCCCCGCATCCGAAGTGAATCGCGGAGCCGGCACTCCGCTCGCTGGCACGTCTGCCGTGCAGCCGCTCGATTCGCCCGCGCCGGTGCTCCGCTGCGGATTGCCGATGGCGAGGCCGGCCACGAGCGATTTCATTTGCCAGCAGGAGCCCTTGGCGCCTATCAAATCGCTCCTGCCGGTAGAGTCCAAAGCGGCCATAATGGCGCCGAAATTCGTTGTCCGGCCAGTGTTCGAGCGCGTCGAGGAGGCCGTAACTCCCGCTTCCAAGCCGGCAAAAAAGACTCCGGCGTTCGCGGAAATCTTCACCATCACCCGGGCGGCGCGCAAGAGCAACGCCACTCGCACCGGACTGTTCTCCGCGGGCAAGCTGATCGCCGCCAGCCTGATTGTCGGGTTGGGAATGTGGTTCGGCGCGGGCTCGGTGAAGATCAGCCGGCAGTTGTTTGCCATCGACAATACCATCCACGGAATCGGCTCGAGGAATACCTCTTCGGGTCTGGATACCACGTCGTCGGGCCCGGCGAATTTCCCGGCCGCCAAGTATTCGGCGAAATCCGAGGGCACGATCGCCAAGGTTCGCCACGCCATCCAGAGCCGCGCCGCGGTCGAATTCACCGACTCCTTCCGCCGTATGGAGGCGTGGGGCGAGAACGCCATGACCTTGCCGGCGGGCTGGTCGCGCAATGCCGATGGATATGTCCGGACCGGTCAACTGGCGCTTTACCGGCCGGCCCAGTCGTTCAGCGACTACCATTTCGAATTTTTCGGCGAAATCGAGAAAAAGAGCATGGACTGGGCGGTTCGCGCGAAGGATTCCAAGAATTACTACGGCATGAAAATGGCGGTGATCGAACCCGGCTTGCGGCCGGTGGTCGCCATGGTGCATTACGCGGTGATCAATGGCAAAAAAGGGCAGCGAATCGAAACGCCGTTGGGCATCATGGTGCACAATAACGAGCCCTACCACGTGGCCGTAGACGTAAAGGGCAACCATGTGGTGACGTCGATTGAAGGCCAGCAGGTGGATTCGTGGAGCGACGATTCGCTGAAAACCGGCGGCGTCGGCTTCTTCAGCGAACTCGGCGAAAGCGCCCGGCTTTACTGGATGAGGGTAAGCAAGAATCAGGACTGGCTGGGGCGTGTGTGTGCCTATCTTTCGAGCGGGTCGGGCAGCGATACCGCGGACTTGTGGCGCGAGGAAACTCCTCACGCGCCGACTCAGCCATTCACCCCCGCGCCGCCGGCGACGGACGTGGCTATGGCAGCTGCCGAAGATAACGAAGATTTCTCAGAGATGGGCCCCCAGAGGGCCAGGATTTTGAAATACGGGAGGACCGAAATATGCAGGTCGTGACCAAGACAGCCGCGGCCGCCAAGACCATGCCGGCGGCCGTGACTTCCATCGAGGAAGCCAAACAACTCAAGCGTCCTAACCGCACGCTTTCCAAGGCCGTTTCCCTTCACCTCGAAGGCAAACTGGAGAGCGCCGCCAAGATGCTGGGTAAGGCCATTGAATCGGGCGAGCGCGACGCCGCGCTCTATTCCGCGCTCGGCCACATCCATTACGAGATGCGCGATTACGAAGCCGCCGCGGCGGTTTACGCCCAACTGGTGGAACTGGAGCCGCTGCACCGCACCGCCTATTTCAACCTGGGAGTCTGCCAGGGCAATCTGAAGGATTGGGTGAACGCAGTCGAGTCGTTCCGGGTGGCCGCCGAGGTGGACGCCACGCGCGCCGACGCATTGCTGGGACTGGGCACTTCGCTGATTCATGTCGGCCAGCCGCAGGAAGCGCTCGAACCCCTCGAAAAGTATCTCAGCCTCTATCCCGACCACGAACAGGCGCTGTTCGGTAAGGCCGTCTCGCTCCAGCAGTCCGGCCGCCACGCCGAAGCGGTGGAGGAGTACCGCAAGGTGCTGAAGCGCAATCCGCGCTGCGAAGAGGCGCTCTCCAATCTCGTGGCCCTCTTCCTGGAAAAGAAGGACAACGATTCGGTCCGGCGTTATGCCGAGATGCTTTCGGAACTCCAGCCGGAATCCACGGTGGCCGCCGAAGCGCTGGCGACGCTGGCCTTCGCCGACGGCGACTACATGGCCGCGGTGCGCTATTGCCGCAGCCTCTCCGACCTCGCGCCCGATCGCTTCGAGAACTGGTTCAACCTGGGCGTGGCGTACCACAAACTGGGCCAGCACGAAAAAGCCATCCAGGCTTACAAACAGGCAACCACCCTGCGGCCGGAGTGCGCCCAGGCGCATCTCAACCTGGGAGTGGCGCAGCAGGAAATGAGCGACCTGCCGGGCGCTCGCGCCTGCTATGAACGCGCGCTCCAGGCCGATCCCAACCAGGCCGGGGTGCTGTGGAATCTCGCGCTGGTGCTCGAACAGCAGGGCGAGCGCAACTGGGCGGAAAAGCTCTACGAGCGCATTCCCGACGAAGCCTCGGAATCCTGCGACGCGACCTTCCGGCTGGGCTATCTGCGCCTCCTGCGCGGCGACTATCAGTCGAGCGCCATGGCGTTTCAGATTTGCATCGAGCGCCGGCCCGATTGGCCGGAGGCATGTTTGAACGCCGGCATCGCCTTCGCCCGCTGCGGCAACTCCGAGTCTGCCCGCCGCTACTTCCAGGAGGCGCTCACCATCCGCCCGGATTCCTCCGACGCGGTCCGTGGATTGGCCGCTCTCGCGCTGGAGCAGCAGGATTACGAGGAAGCCTACGAATTACATCGCCGCCTGATCGAGATGGGCGAACATGGCGCGGAGCTGTTCTACAACGCCGGACTGATCTGCCAGAAGCGCGGCATGACGGAAGAATCCGTGCAGTTCTACCAGCAGGCGCTGAACGAAGAGCCGGAGTTCGCGGAAGCGTTGTTGAATCTCGGACACGCGCTCATGTCGTTGGGGCAGGAAGAGGAAGCGCGATCCTTCTGGCGGCGAGCCATCCGCGAGAAGCCGGAATTGGCGCAAACCTACTTCGAGCCGGCATAGTCTGCGATTCTCGCTCCCGGCCGATCGGTCACTCAAATACTCGAGTTACTCGAAGAGTTCCGCGTGACTGCGGGTCCGCACGAGAATCCGCGCTGTCCCCGCTACGGTAGGTCTTTCCTCATCTCACGATGCGCGCCTTCGGCGCGGATAATGGAAACCCAGCCCGCACGCCTGCGGCGTGGATGATATCGACTGCACCTCCCCACGACCCACCAAAAGAGCACGCCTTCGGCGTGGATGATGACCCTCCGCGGCGCGTTCCCGATCCCAGTCCCGTTCTCGGTGTGGGTCAGTTCAGCCAAGCGCTACTGGGTCACTCTTGCCAAGCACCTAAGTTCGAGATGCTGGAGTTGAATCACGCGGGTAATTGGAATTTGCTGTTCAGCTCGCTGACCTCGTTTTGTTTTGGTTCAGCGTGAAAATGAGGGAAGGTTTCTCGCCGAAGGGAAGAAGGGCCCTGCGCAGGAATTCGATGGGACCCGTATTTTAGGCTGCTTTCCTGAAAGCCACGAATTCGGTCTTGAGGGCCGCCATCCGCTGCGCCTTCAGTAACAAGTAACGCAGGTTCTTGTAGCCCCGGCCCCGGCGGAGCAGCGCTTTGATGTTCCCGTTGACCGCTTCGACAGCCCCGAGAGGCACTTTGGTGCGGCAGTAGTTCACAGAGCGCCCTGACCCTCCGTGTTACGGACCACCCCGTAAACTTGGGGCGCCATCTTTGGAAAACGCGAAAGCCAGAAGAGTGCGAGCGGTCAATATGCGGGGGCTTGCCGTCCGGGAAAATCATAGCGGTGCCGTCGCACGCCGATTCGGTGGGTCGGGGACTCCTCGCTCATGTGTACCACCTCCTGGTGGGCGACGATCCACATAGAACGAAGCTGGGCATTTATCGAATCCAGCCTCAGACGGCAACCGGGTGAGATTCGTTTGGTGGGCTGCGCTTCACAGGTCCACTGGTCCCGTGCTTTGCCTTGCATGGCCAGCCGAGAATCACCACAAGCGGGAAAAACCCGCACACGGAAGAAGCCGATATCCAACGCGACGTCTCGCCATAACCTCGTAGTCCCGCGGCACCAAAGAAAACGAAGACCGTGAACGAACACAAGGCGAGTAGAGCGGCTGAAGGAGGCCGCTTACCGGAGAAAAGAAAACTGCAGGTATCGGGCAGCAGCTTTGTGAAGAAGTGCCAGATCGCAATGGCAAAAGGGACACCAAGCACGATGACGATCCACCACGGCGATGCATGCAGCCCCTTTTCGAGTGTGGCCATGTCTGCGTGCGTAGCAAAAGTTCTAACCGGCACGTAGCACCAAAAATTCCCCAGGTTCATCAGGCAGAGCATCAGCGCGAAAAGCACGAGCACCTCATTGTGCCGCCGCTGGGCGTGAGAGTAGAGTCGCCTTGCAGCGAAGTAGAGAAGCCCGTTGCCGAAAAGCACTCCAGCCACCGCAACCAATCCTGCCAGGTATCCTTTCCGGACAGCAAACATTGGATCGTATTCAACGTTTTCATCGATGTCGCGGAGGAGGGCGACATTCCCTGGGGTGAGGTGACCGTAGTTCAATGCCAACGGGTCAGCTTTGTAGCCGACAGCCCAAGCGGCGAAAGAATGCGCGTACTCATGGACCAGGTAGCCGCCGGCGTGAGTAGACCACCACAGTAGCGGAATGAGGAGCAGCCAGAACAGTAGGGTTCGAGGTTGCGCCACGTCTCAAGTATAACTCTTGAGCATCTGATTATCCGCAACCTTAACGTGCGAGATGACCTGAAGGGAGTCTGCCGGATGACGTGCCAATCGGGAAACGGTTCGTCTTCCAGCTGACGTGTAACGCCCGACGCTCTCCTTGGCCGTGCCGGTAGCCCGTTTCAGGCCCCAATCGGCGGAAAAGCCACTGTCCGTCAACATGGACTGCACGGATGCTCCAACTGACGTGAGCGTTTCACGGGCGTGAAGCTTTCCCGAACGCGACTTCGCGGGCCTTTGTGGTGGGAAGGGGATTTCTCAACAGAGTTAGGCGCCTCGTGTGGGCAGCTTTCATCCACTACCATCTCGGTGTCTTTGCTGAGTGCCCAGCCAACCGGAAACAAGCGTGCCAAATCTCTAGAAGTAAGTTTAGCCTTAGAGATTCCCGCCGTTTCGGGTAATTGAAGTCATTTTCCTGCGGGCACGCGCCGGCGCAGTTCGTCGAAAAAGTTCAAGAGGAACACCACTTCGTGCTCCTGACTGGGCGTCTCGGCGGACGCGACAGGCCTCAGCACCACAATGCTCTTGCCATCCGGAGCCACATCCCACGCCGAATTACCGGCGAGCGCTCCGTCGAGCCTGGCGATCCACACGCGCGGTATTCCGGCCGCGAACGCGCCGCCTTTCACCGTGTAGCTCACCGCCATGATCTGATTGCCGGACTCGTAGAACAGATCGCGGCCGTTACGCGAAAAATGCGGCGTCACGCCCCCTCCCGTCGAGATCAGCAACTTGCCGCCCGGCCCGGACGTCAGCGCTGGAAACGGCCGCACGTACACTTCGTACTTTCCCGATTCGTCCGAAGCGTACGCGATCCATCGCCCGTCGGGCGAGAACGAGGGGGAGCGTTCGTTGAAGCCGTCCTCGAGAAACGGTTCGGGCTTACCGGCGGTCAACTGGCCTCCCCGCTCCTCCAACGGCAGCGTCCAGATCCGGTTGCCGGCCCCCCTTTCGTAATAAGCCAACCGCTTGCCATCCGGCGTGAAAGAGCACGGGAACTGGTTGGGCTTGCTTTCGCTTCTCTCGGTCAGCTCCCGCGGCTGGCTGGCGCCGTTCGCGGGGGCCTCGAACATGCCCTTGCCATGGGACCCGAAAACGACGAAGCGGCCGTCGGGGCTCCAGATTGGGTGGTCGTAGACCACCCCGCCGAACGTCAGGCGCGTCATGGTGCCCCGCTGCGAGTCGTAGACCCACACGTCGGGACTCTCCTGGAGCGCGATGCGCTTGCCGTCCGGGGATAGGCCTGGATTATCGTAGCGGCCCGGCGGGTTCCCCAACGGTTCCCTGGTTCCGTTGGGACCGACCCGTTCGAGCGTCGTGACTTCGAACTCGCTGCCGCCGGCCCGGTAGACCGCGGCACCGTGCCCGGAAGGCGCCGGGGAAAAGCCAAGCTGGCCGATCCCGAGCCCGGAACCATAGGCGACGTCGTCCAGAACCGGTACCGCCGTCCCGCGCGTCTCCAGTTTTTCCAAATCGAACGGGATGGCGAACAGCCTTCCGTGGTTGACGTAGACCAGATAGTTGGCCCCGCCCAAGGCGCGCAGATAGCGGGGGGATTGGGCGCCACGGACCAAAGGTTTCCTGTGGCCATCCCGCAGAGTCAGGACCTCGACGGTAGACTTGTCCTCCTCCGCCTCCGCAATCGTAGTCGCCGCGAACAGGATCGCCTTGCCTCCGGGCAGAATCTGCGGGGAAGAGAAGGTAAACTCTCCGTTGCCTAACATTGCGACTGTCTTGGGCGGGCCTCCATTGGCGGGAATTCTCAGCAGCCCGTCCGTGACGGCGCTCACGACGATGCTGCCGTCCTCACCCCAGTCCGCGCCGGCAAAGCTGGCGAAGTCGGCCAGCCGGACCACGGCGCCGCCTTGCACCGGAATCTTGTTCAGTCTGCCGCCGGAGTAGAATCCAACCCACCGTCCGTCCGGCGAGAAAAACGGTACGGATGCCCCCTCCGTTCCCAGAAGCCCGGTGACCTGCCGTTCCTCCAGCCGGCGGAGGAACAGCTTCACCGGCGAGCCCGCTGCGAAGACCAGCCGTGTGGCATCGGGGGAGATCGCAACCGTGCTCCCAAAGGCTCTGGGGATGGCCAAACGAATATCGGCTCCCACGTCCACGTCCAGCCGCGCCAGGGGGCGGCTCGCAGGCTGCTCCATGCGCCACGGCGCCCACAGAGCAACGGCTGCGATGGCGGCGAGCGCGGCCCCCAAGCTCCAGGTCTCCCGCAGGCGGCGAGCCCCGCCTGGCGCGGGGGCGCCTTCCACACCATTCCCGGAACCGCTCCATTCGAGGGCCCGCTTCAGGTCGCACGCGGTTTGAAAGCGGTCGGCAGGGTCCTTAGCCAGGCAGGCGCTCACCACTCGATTCAACCCCGCCGGCTCCACCGATGGCGCCTCCCGCTCCAGAATCGCGGCAACGATAGTGGTCGGGTTGGACCCGTCAAACGCACGCCTCCCGGTGATCATTTCATACAGCAGCAGGCCAAACGAGAAAATGTCGCTGCGCGCGTCCATCTCCTTCCCCTGCGCCTGTTCCGGCGACATGTATTGCACCGTGCCGAGTACGGTCCCCTCCGCCGTCATGGTGACCGTTGGCTGAGAATCGGTGACCGGCTGCTCCATCTTGGCCAGTCCGAAATCCAGCACCTTGGCGCCGGCCTTGCCGAGCATGATATTGGCGGGCTTGAGATCGCGATGCACCACGAATTTGCCGTGAGCCTCCGCCAGGGCGCCGGCAATTTGAATGGCTAACGCCACGGCCTGATCCGGCTTCAACGCTCCGCGCCGCAAGCGCGCGGCTAGCGTCTCGCCTTCCACCAGTTCCATCACCAGGTAATCCGGCCCCACATCGTACAGCCGGCAGATGTTCGGGTGGTTCAGCGCCGCTGCTGCGCGAGCCTCGCGTTCAAAGCGGTCGGAGAATCGTTGCTTGGAAACCTTGATGGCCACTTCGCGATTGAGGCGCGGGTCGCGAGCGCGATACACTTCGCCCATGCCGCCCGTGCCTAAGGGCGCGAGGATTTCGTACGCACCAAGTTTGTCGCCCGGTGACAGCGGCATGGAATAGATTCAGCTAAGTTTAGCCGATCCGAAGGGGAGTTTGTAACAGGGCTCCGGCAACTGCTGGATGCGTGTGCTTTGGGCCGGCGGTCTCGCCGCGGAGGGGTCCCTGTCTCGCCAGAATGAGTCCCTGGCGATAACAGCCCTTCACACCATCAATCTGGGGTCAGACTCCCAAGATACGGCGTTGGAGGAAGCGTGGCAATGGAATACTCCCGTGAAGTCCGGCTTCCATTCAGTCGCGCTGCCGCTGATGCCAAGCGCCGGGCGTTTGGGCGTGACCGGTGTCTCACGGGAGGAATCCGTCAGCGCCCCCGGATTCGGCCTCCGCTATCGGTCGGACCAATGTATGAGTGGCGCGTGGTAAGACCGGAGCTTCTCACAAGGGAACTGCTGGCCCTAGGGTCAAGGCCAGTTTACGATGACGCGGCTTGTCGACAAACCGCGTTTTCGTGGGCCTCGAAGCATGTTGTGCCTGCGACACGCGGATTCAACCGCACCGTCGCCGGCGGTAGTGCAAATCGGGCGCCTTCCCGAACTAATAGATGCAGCCAACGCCCAGCCGTCCCCATTATAATAAGCCCGTAACATATTAGTGCCGGAGGGCAGCATCACGGCTGATAGGGTCGCTTGATCCCCCACCAGAGAAACCACACCCACGATTGTTACACCAGCGTAGAAAGTTACTTTTCCGCTGGCGCCTGCGGTAACTGTGGCGGTGAGCGTGACCACCTGCCCGTAGTTCGAGGGACTCGGAGAGGCCTTGAGGGTAGTAATAGTCGGTGTAGCTGCAAACGCTGGAGCAAAGGCAAGGAGAGATAACACAACCCATGCTCGCTCCGCGATGCTACCGAAGCGATAGAAACGCGGCAAATGAGCCTCGACGTGCTCTACCTTGGGACCCCACAGTATAGCACAAGGATGTTGGCGCAAATTACTCCGGGACGTCAGCTATTCCTGCCGGAACGCGTCGGCGAAACAAATGCCCACTCGGCTTGTGATTTCAGCGCGGCGCGATCCCATTACGCCATAGCTTAGTTCCTCTCAGCATTTCGCCCTGATCCAAGCACCCTCTCCCGATATGCGGGATTATCGTACATTGACCACTGATCCGGGTGCAGGGACCCATCGAAGCTGACCTTCGGGCGATTTGTCGCTCGTACAAAGCTCGGATGACTCCGCAGTCCCCCATCGACCTCGCGATTGGCCGGATACGGGGTTGGAGGGAGCGTGGCAATGGAATACTCCCGTGAAGTCCGGCTTCCATCCAGTCGCGCCGCCGCTGATGCCAAGCGCCGGGCGTTTGGGAGCGCGCGATTCGCTCAGAACCACTCAGAATAGGACCTTATGGCGTAAGCTCCAAGACCACTGCGAAAATCGGCGAGCACTCGCCCAAACAAATCCCAAGGGTGTTCAGCGTTAGCGGCCTCAGATACGGTCGGGACACGGCGGCCCGCGGTTTCTTGGTCCACCGATGCGACCCGGCGGCGCCTCCTACAAAGACGCGCGAAGCCGGCGCGACCTGGGATGAACCAACTGTCCCGGAGCGCCGGCCGCACCCATTCCACTTAACACCGGTCAAGCCGAAACCGGTCATGCGGACAATTGAACCAGGCTCTTGAGGGTTCCCAGGTACTCCCGGCATCTCCTGATTGCTTCCCTGGCCGCGGGCACGGACTTCTTGCTGGTAAACCAACCTTTCTCCTTCGCCGCGACGAACGTCTCGAATTCCTTTATCGCCTTATCCAACGCGGCTACACCCTGCCTGAGAGAGGCTCGGGCGGGATTCAAGGAGTCCAGGCAGTGGTGCTCGTATATCTTGCCGAGTTCCTCGAGCTTTCCATTGGCCTGAATCCACTGCGCGTCGTGCGTGATGGCCCGCTCCTTTTCGACCGATTGACCGGTTCCATTTCCAAAGATGGCCTGATGACGGCTGGTCATCAACTGCTCCGCGGCCGCGATGTCGTGGTGTATAGCCTTGGCGCGGATAAGCGCCGTGGAAAAGGCAGTGGTTGGCTTCGCACAGATGCCACTCAGTGATTCAATTTTTGCGATGTGAGCGTCAGTTGTTTTACCCATTGGGTTACTCCTTTCTTAGTCCTGTACGGCCTTGAGGACGCCTTGGGCGATCTTCAGGGTGTTGGTAAGTTGTTTCTGGCTTTGAAGGACCGCGTCCGCGGCTTTCGCAGCCTGTTGCAGATTTGCAAGGATGGCTTCGCGCTCCTTGCGCTTGTTGAGCATTGGTTGCAGCATGTCGGCCATTTCAGAATCTCCTCTTTCGATGTCGAGAGTTTGCTCTCTACACTCATAAACGATCTTTGGACGGTCATTCCCTCATGAAACAGAGATCTTCTCGAAGTCCGCCTGTCCGACGGCATCTCGTTACCGCATTGCTTCAGGCGGCGGCCCCGGTGCATCGCAGTTTGTGCATTCAAATCGTTCCGCTGTTCTTCTTCTGATTCTCGCCGCCGAGTGAGGGAACAAATTCGGAAAAGTCGTTTTGAAAGATGAAGGCGATTTTTCACCAGGAGAAGCT